>OCAN01000214.1_pt1 | contig 69551 bp, 68 predicted proteins | sample 1538321 | NCBI WGS metagenome assembly OCAN01 (sample SAMEA2580294, study PRJEB22360) | human gut metagenome | biome: human gut; feature: human-associated habitat; material: faeces | place: Denmark | collected 2008/2010 | reverse complement strand
CTGTGATTTTCTCGTTTTTTCTCATAACTTGCGCTCCTTTCTTCGGTTTTAGGTTGTGTGTTCTAAGAGACTTCCCAACCGCTTGATTAAGAAGTCTTTTAGAGCATACAACACCAGCGGCTAACTTATATTTACGGTATTGCTTGACCGCGAAGTGGTCAGGGTCGCGCTCTTCCAGCTCATCGAACATGAGGTCAACGGGATTTTTGAAAGTCTCGTCATCCTCTCTGGCTTCCGAAGCGTTGATCAATTCGAGCAAGGTAGTGAAGTTTTTCTCATGTTCCGGTGCTTCGTACCAGATGTAGCCGATGAGGGCGGTATAGTAGAGCTTTTCTGCCTTGACCCAGAAATCCTCCCCGGACTTATCGCCATCTCCCTTCGTGTTGACGATGATCGTATTGACCAGTTTGAGGATGTCTTTTTCGCTGCGGATGTAGGCGAACGGGTTGTAGTGCATTGACTTACGGAAGTTGATCGTGTTCAGCGACTTGATGACATAACCGTTTTTCTCAAGCATCTTTCCGCATTCGACCAGCACCGTACCCTTGGGATCAGTGACCACATAGGAGCTGTGCATCTGCATGAGATTGGGCTTCACGAAAAAGCGGGTCTTACCGGAACCGGAACCACCGATGACAAGGATGTTCTTATTCCTCGCGTACTTCGGTTGCTTCGGACGGCTGTTCATGGTCAGCCCCTCGGTCTGGGTGAGGATGACATTGTTGGAGAAGTCATCATCCATGTAAGGCCGGATGTCTTCCGGTCGGCCCCAACGCGCTGACCCGTATTCTTCTCCTTGGCGGAATTTCTTGCGGTTTTTGCCTTTGATGTAGACGGCCAGCTTGAGCAGCGCACCTCCGGCCACGCCGATGAGAAGGTCTACCGGGTGGAAGCTCGGAAGCGGATTGGCAAACGCTGCGCCGAAATTGGCAAAGCCTCCGGTGAGCTTGTCGATGAACTCTGTGCCGGGAGCCAGACGGAAGACTGTCGCCAGCTTATCCACAAAGTAGAAGGCGAACACATACGGAAGATTGAGAAGGACGAGCTTCTTGATGTCGAGTGTCTTTCTCATAGCTCAACGCCCCGATCCCTCGTCTTGACCTTGACCTTCTCCTTGTGCTGGGCTTTGGACTGCTCCCTGCTGCGGGAGAGCTTCTGCTTGAGGGATTGCTTTTCTTTCTGCTTGACCGTCTTGGCGGAAAACTCCTTGAAAGCCTGAGTCATCACATCCACATCCCGGCCTTTGAAGAAGACGAGATAACGCGGCGGCTGCTCAGAGGTGTCTTTCTTGAGCGCGTAGTCGATCCCATACTTGTTCGCTGTGCGCTCGAAAGACTTGATGTTTCCATCGGTCACTTCAATGTTGCTGATTGCGGCGTTCTGCTCGACAAGGTGCTTGATGGACTGCTTGCCCCGATAGGTCTTGGGCTGAGAGGCTTGCTTCTCTGCCTTTTCAATTTCCTCGATGAATTTGGCGAGAGCCTTTTTCAGCACTTCCGCAGTGATCTTGCCGCCCTTAATGGCAATCGCAACGACTTTGGTATTTACTTCATCCTGCATGGGGACCTCCTTTCTGAGATTTGCGGGGCAATCCCATCACTAAGGCGGGACACCGTGTAAAATGTGGATCATGTTTTCATCTCACCCCTTTGAAGTTGATTGAGAATGCTTACGCATCAGCCTTTCCCGTGAAAATCGTAGTTCACGCGGGCTGAATAGTAGTTGTCTATGGTCAGCGAAGCGTTGTACAACGCCGTGAGCAGATATGCCCGGATGTTCCGAATGTCGGAAGGGCAATCGTTCATCGCTTGGAGCACATAGTCGATGTGGCCGCTGTCCAGCTTGAGGAAGCGTGACTTGACCACCGGCTGCGGCATATCCTCTCCGTTGATACGGATGGTGGGGCTTGTGGAGCAGACAGCATCCAGCATGATCTCGACAATTTCATTTACCCGGTCAAGGTCATAACGCCTGTCCTGAGAGCGGATGTCGATCTCAAGGTTATCTCGGATCAATTCCCTGTATTGCTCCCGTTCATCCATCCTGTCCATCCCATCAAGATTGATAGATTGATAGTTTCTCAGAGAGTTATTTCTTTCGTTGGTAATTACTTGATTAGTATTTAATTGTGCGGGATTTTCCCCGTGTGGGTTTTCCATGTGTGGATTCTCCATATCTGGATTATCCACATCTGGTTTTTCCCTGTGTGGAGAAACCGGTTGTGGCTGTTCATAAATCTCAAAGACCGTGTTGCTCATCCTGCCCTTTGAATCCCGCTGTCTGTGACGGACAAGGTAGCCGTGATCCTCAAGCTCCCTGAGAGCGGCAAGAACGGCATCGGGACCTTCTTTGCAGATCATCGAAAGACCTTTCGTTGAGAACTGCCAGCCATCGTTGAAGGACAGCATCTTGGAGAGCAGCCCCACGGCCTTGAGGGACAGGGTTTTATCCCTGAGATGGTAATTTGCCATGACCGTGTAGCCACGGTTTTTGTTGACGCGATAGACTGCCATGCGGTTATCCCTCCCTTGCCATCACCGGCTGACAGCGCAGCGTTGACAGCTTCACCGGAGAATAGGGACATTCCTCGAAGACACAGGTTTGATATTTCCAGTAGGGACGATGGAAGCAGCACGACCGACATTCCGGGCAGATCCCGTCGCATCCGCTGTCATAGTGATTGTGGCCGGGAACCTCCTTCATGAGGGCTTCAAAGGCTTGCAGCTTACCGGCTGTCATGTAGCTCATTTTGTTTTCTCTCCTTTCCTCGCCGCACCGCCGTCATCTGCAAGAGGCAGATTGTTCCAGCTTTCGGGCAACAAAAAAAGAGGGTTTGCTTCATGCTCCGAATTGGAGAATGAAACAAACCCTCTTAGCTTTTCAGATATTCAGATGATTTCTCGGATGGTATGGATGATGCCGAGCAGCAGCCCGACAATCAGGGCGAGTCCTCCGATAAGACCGCCGATGATGATGTTGAGTGCGAAGATTCCTACCGTACCGGATATGCCGTACCCGAAAGGAACGAGCCAGAGACACATCCTGCGGATGCCGAACGGGAAGCCGACGCAAAGCCACATCAGGAAGTAGTCACACACGCCGTCCGCCATATAGATCGGCTTGAAGAATGCGGCAAGGCAAAGAGCAATCAGAAGAGGAAGCAGCACTTCCTTGAGAAAAGTCTTCACATCCTCACCCTCAATCCCTGCAAATCGTCCGTGCGGATGCCGACGAGATACCAGTCTGCAGCCATCTCGATCCGGGTGGGTTTCCACTTGCCCCCGACCATGACATCGAAGCATTCCCCGCAGTGCAGACCGCCGTAGTAGCAGTCAAGGTCAAAGCGAATGTCGTATCGATCCGTTGCGTTGTCATAAACCAAAGTTCCCTGTTTCATGTTGGACTCCTTTCGTTGTGGACAGCGCAACGGGAAGGGCTTATGCAGTGTACCTCCATAGCCACCGCCAGCCGGTTTTGATCCGGTGCGCCGATTGTTGAGCGATTGTTCCGTTTTCGGTCAAAAAAAGAAGGGACTAAGCCAGAATCCCTTGATTTTCAAGGTCTTTCTGATTTAGTCCCATTATCTCACAACAATCCTTGACAATGACTGTCGCCACATTTCCGGCTTCAATCTCTGCAATCATGCGGTTAAAATTCGGTCTGTCAAAAGTTACACCGGAAACGCCGTCATCAATAAAGAATACAGGATTTGTAAAGCCGTTATCCGAAGCATATTTTGTTAAAACTGCTTTTTGATTGACAATGCTGTTGCTGTCCCCGTCCAATGCGTCCTCTTGACTTAAACGGGCGTATAATGCGGTTATCTGTTCGGGCTTATATGTATTTGCTGTCATGTTCATTCCTCCTGTAATGAACGCCCGACAGACAGGTTGCTATCTTCATTATAGCGGACTTCTTTTCCTTTGTCAGTAGGCGCTTTGAGATTTTCTGATTTTATGAGCCGCTTCATCTTTTCAAAAAGCGGTTCAGAGCCGCCGCAAGAGGTAGACACTTCATAGAATGTGCCGCCGATTTTATAAATCACTGTTTCATCTGCCGGATTTCCCTGTTTCTGCCTATCATCTGTTGTATCTTGTTCTTGTTTCCGTTCCATTCCTTTCCCGTCCTTTCTTTGATTTGTAATGTGATAAGTTTCGTAGCAAGCATAGAAAAAGAGTACTCTTTTCCGAAAATGCCCTGCATTTTGCTTGTTGGGAAGTATCCCAAACCCTCTGATTTTCCTCTCACTACCTACAACACCGAGCAGAGCGATTTTGCCGAAGTTTTGAGAGAAAATTTTGAAAAAGTTTTTCTTATCTCTTATTACGGAAAAGTTTCTGAAATGCCAAATAAATAACCGTTTAGGAAAAAATAATTTCAAGTATCACAACTTAAAATCCTCCTCAAACTTGACACTGTAAAGTTTAGGTTTTATAATATAGACAGTGTAAAGATTGGAGGACTTAGCATGGCACAGAAACGACAGACTTATCATCATAAAGACTTGCGAAACGCTTTAATCGAAGCAGGTATTCAGCTTGTAAGTACAGAGGGAGTAAATGCTTTTTCTTTGAGAAAGGTAGCTGCGGCGTGTGGGGTCAGCCATGCTGCCCCTTACAGCCATTTTCAAAATAAAGAAGAACTGCTTGAAGCAATGCAATTATTTATCACAGATAGATTTTCTAAACAATTAGAAAGTACCGTTCAAAAGAATAATAATGTCGCAGAAATATTGAAAGATATGGGGATAGCCTATGTATCTTTCTTTGTAGAGAACCCTGCTTATTTTCAATTTTTATATTCTCAATCCAATATAAAAATTGACTTATCGTTATCAATACCAGACGACCAAAACTATAAACCTTATATTATCTATAAAAATATTGTAAGTAAATTATTAGGGCAGACGCACTATTCGGAAGAAAAGCAAAATGATATTATCATAACCATTTGGGCTTTTATACATGGCGTTACTTCATTAGCCACCATGAATAATGTAAATTATGATAATGATTGGAGAGAGAAGGTCATTGATTTTATGGACGTTTTTCAACTTTCCTTTTTAGATAATACGGGAGAAAAAATATGATAGGGATTTATTTTAGCGGAACAGGAAATACAAAATATTGTTTAGAAAACTTTGTTGCTCTATATGATAGGAATATTGAAATAACCCCTTTAGAAGATACAGGTACAATGGAAAAAGTTACATATCATAAAGACATTATTTTTGCTTATCCAATCTATTACAGTAATTTGCCTAAAATTGTACGGGATTTTATCTGCGAAAATTCTGATATATGGAAAGGAAAACGTGTTTTCATTATTGCAACAATGGGACTGTTTAGCGGCGATGGTGCGGGCGTATCTGCAAGATTGTTCGAGAGATACGGCGCACAGGTATGGGGTGGACTTCATCTGAAAATGCCGGATTGTATTTGTGATGTAAAAGCCTTAAAGTGTACTCCGGCTCAAAATAAGCAAATTGTTATACAAGCAGAAGAACGCATAAAATCAGCGGTGTGTAATTTGAAAAATGGTACTCCAACTAAAGACGGTTTGGGATTTTTATGCCATATTGCAGGGCTTTTGGGACAGCGGCTTTGGTTTTACCATAAAACACAAGAATATTCAAACAAAATACAGATAGATACCGACGCTTGTATAAAGTGCGGGAAATGTGCATTGGTGTGTCCTATGAATAATTTGTCATTATCCAAATGTAAGATTGTAGCAAACGGACGGTGTACCTTATGTTATCGGTGCGTAAATCAATGTAGCGAGAAAGCAATTACTATTTTGGGGAAACAAGTGATTTTCCAATACTCTGTTTATGATTTCCATTGAAAGCCTTTTCCGTTCCGTTCTTTTCCATTCCGGCGGCTCTGCCGCTTTGCTTTGCCCCCAAGGAGAGGGATTAGGGAAAGGATAGGAAGGGAATGTGTAAAACGCTTAGATGATATTTTATACTTCTACCCTCAAAAATGACGTTCTATTGCGTAACAAAGTGAAGATAGAAAAACAGAGAGCCGACCACTATTGAAAGTGATTAACTCTCTGTTTGCACCCTGTCTGTCAGCGTTAGTTATAAGTTGTTGTGAATACTTCCTTATCAGCGTAAAACTAAGTGTTTTGATTATTTTTGCTGGGCGATGTCCCACGGCTAGGGTGACGAAAGTCCACATAAAAGAAAAATGATACGTCCCAGCATTAAAAAGGGGGCATTTAAAAGATGAGCAAACGACGTATTTTGGTTTTTATTTTTTTAGTGCTGCTTGAGATTTTCTATTCATCTGTATATATAAGTGAACACAAACGTCCTCTGGAAATACTGGAATTTCAAAAGGATGGGAAGCCCATAGAAGATGCAGATGAGATTCCTCAGGAAGCAAAGGCGCTGATGGAAGAATACAGAGAAGCAAAACAGAGTGAGCTTCTGTACATAAAGGTTTCCAGGATAATGTCAGTTTTCGTGCTGGTTTCTCTGGTTATCTGCTATATCCGCAATGATAAGACCGAAAAGCAGAAAAAAGATCGGATACCATAAAGTTGTCAATTTCATATACGAAAGAAGGAACGGTTATGAAGAAAAAAGCAACCACAGCAGCTATTATAATTGGAACGGCATTATCCGTTTCACTCCCCGTCTACGGTGCACAGTGGAAGCAGGACAGTACGGGCTGGTGGTATGAGCAGGATAACAGCCGGCGGTTGGGAGCTGATTTCTGGAAACTGGTATTATTTTAATGGATCAGGCTACATGCAGGCCGGGTGGATTGAGTCGAATGGAGAATGGTATTACTGTGCGCCTACAGGCGAAATGCTGCATGATACCACTCAGACAATAGACGGGGTATCATATACGTTTCAGTCCAGCGGAGCATGGCTGCAGCAGGAAACAGCCCCGGCGGTATCCATTACAAAGGAGCAGGCAGAGCAATGGTTTTATGCGACGTATGCAATCATTGCAAATGAAACGGGATGGAATCAGGAGTATTTTGTAAGCACCCCGGAAAAATACGCGGGTGATGCCAGGACCAGGCTGGAAATGGCATGGGGGATAACAGACCGCGCATCTGCTGATTCTACTATTAACTGGATTTTGACCTCAGGCCACCGCTCCGGATTTCAGGAAGAAATGGGATTGCTTTTTTATATGGGATACCTGAATGGAACGGAACAGCAGATCGAGGAGCAGTATAAGGATAATGAATTCGTTAAGGATATGCTCCTTGCGTATAAACGCGGAGGAGAAGGAGCAATCGACGGCTGGGATTACTGCAGGGCCATGCAGGTATTGAGAGAGTGTTATCTGGCAGAGTATTATACGGAGACAGAAATGCTGGATCAGATGCTCTCAGCCGCAAAAACGATCCAGGCACGTTTTGTCTCATGGGATGATATGGCGGAGAGCTATATGAGAGGATATGAGTATTGGAACAACTCGCCGGATAAGTACAAGACGAGGAAAAACCTGTATAAGAAGCTGAAACAGGAGACCTCCTTCTATGCGGTAGACTGGAATCTGCCATTGGGAAAAGCGTGGTAGGAAGTGCTTATAATAACAAAATACCGTTACCAGAGATTTGCATTATAAAATATGGTGTATCGAAAATGGTGAATTTTCACATGATACGTGGTATAAGTTGATGATTGTATCTTTGGGGACAAAATATCAAAAACTTCTTAATGAAATATTATCATAGATATGCAGCAGTCATGCTTACTGAATAATCTGTTTTATCATCACTTATTGGAAAGCGGAGTTGATGCTGACCATATCATTCGCATTGCTTTTGACTCAGCCGATGATCTTTATCTGATTGGCGAAAGCCTGATTCAGATTGAAAAGGAAAAGCGTGGAGTTGACCCTGAAAAGTTCATGGCATATATCCGTTCCAAAGTTGCAGGTGAAGGAATGTATTATCTGCTGCTTGATGAAATTCAGATGCTGGATTGTTTTGAAGCTGTTCTGAATGGTTATCTTCGTAAAGATAATATGGATGTATTTGTGACTGGAAGTAACGCAAAACTCCTGTCCAAAGATATAGCTACCGATTACAACGGTGATAAGTACATGGGATTATCTGAATATATGCTATACGGCGGTATCCCTCTGGTTGTCCTTCGTGAGGGAGCAAACGATAAGGCAGCTGCATTACAGAATCTGTTCAATGAGATTTATCTTAGAGATATTACCAAACGTAACCGAGTGAAGAACATTGGAGAACTGGAAGATCTGCTGAATATTCTTTCTTCTGCCATTGGTTCGCTGACCAATCCGGAAAAACTGAAGAATACGTTCAAGACGATAAAGAAATCCAGAATCACTTCCGCTACCATTAAGAAATATCTGGATTATTTTGAGGATTCTTTTCTGATTGAATCAGCACAAAGATATGATATTAAAGGAAAGGCATATATCGAAACTCCAAAGAAATCGGAACGAACCCGTGGCAGAACCAGAACCCGGAGTGGGAGACTACGGAGCGGAACTTCATTTATGATGACAACGGGCAGCTTATAAAGTGCACGGAGAGCAGGGGGCAGTTTGACAAGGCCACCTATACTTATGAGTATGACGAGGCCGGGAACCGCACCTTCGCAAAGAAAGAGAAGCTTTACAGCTATCTGGAGTCCTGGCAGATCCGAAATCAATGGCGTAAAATATTCGGATACAGAGAGATCATAGCGGATGGAGTACCGGAAATAGAGGAGTATATGAACATGGTGTTTCCAGATATGGAAGAAAATGAGCTCTTTAAAAACGAACTGCTGGAGATTGTGGTGGATGTAACAGGATTCCTTCCGGAGACTGCGTAAAAGCAAAAGAACAGATGTTCACTGCTTCTGTACTTTTGAAAGAACTTGTGATATAGTAGACGCAAAGAGTCTACTGTCAATGGCAGTCGCCAAATGCCTGCAAGCAGTCACTTGACTCGTTGCTTTGTGGTATACGAAAGTGCAATGTCTGAGTCCTTTTTATATGGTTTGTTCCTGTTTCGTCCATATAGAATTACATGGGTACGGCAGGTTGCAAAAAAAGCAGATTGTGAACAAAATTCGTCGTGGGCCTATTTTGCCGCAATCTGAGAAAGCGCCACGACGAAAATGAAAAGTTCCTTGACGAATTTTTGCCTTATAGGCGTCCTTTTTTACTTTGAAATCTGGAGGTGGATTTTATGCAAAATGAACAAAAAATCTTCAAATTACATTCCGAATACGCCCCCACCGGCGACCAGCCCCAGGCCATTGAGGCGTTGGTCAAAGGGTTCCAGGAAGGCAATCAATTCCAGACTTTACTAGGGGTTACGGGTTCCGGAAAGACCTTTACCATGGCTAATGTGATTGCCCAGTTAAATAAGCCGACTTTGGTAATAGCGCACAATAAGACCTTAGCAGCACAGCTCTATGGTGAGTTCAAAGAGTATTTTCCGGGTAACGCAGTGGAATACTTTGTATCCTATTATGACTACTACCAGCCCGAGGCCTACGTTCCCTCCACGGACACCTACATTGAAAAGGACTCCGCCATCAACGATGAGATCGACAAGCTGCGCCATTCGGCTACAGCAGCTCTTTCCGAGCGCAGCGATGTGATCATCGTGGCATCTGTATCCTGTATTTACGGTCTGGGAAGTGCCATTGATTATCAGGAGATGGTTATTTCACTGAGACCGGGGATGGAAAAGGACCGGGATGATGTGATCCGCAAGCTGATCGAAATCCAGTATGACCGCAATGACATGGACTTTAAGCGGGGAAGCTTTCGGGTCAAGGGTGATGTTCTGGACATTTATCCGGCCTACTCAGACGGTCAGGCCTTCCGGGTGGAATTTTTTGGGGATGAGGTAGACCGGATCATGGAAATTGATACCGTGACTGGAGAGGTGAAGGCCCAGCTGGGGCATGTGGCGATTTTTCCGGCATCTCATTATGTGGTTCCCAAGGAAAAGATGATGGAGGCCACGGAACATATTTTAGAGGAATTAAAGGAGCGTGTATCATTTTTTAAGAGTGAGGATAAGCTGTTAGAGGCTCAGAGGATTTCCGAACGCACGAATTTTGATGTGGAAATAATGCGGGAGACAGGCTTTTGTTCTGGTATTGAAAATTATTCCAGACATTTGACGGGAACAGCACCGGGAGAGCCTCCCTGTACCCTGATTGATTATTTCCCCAAAGACTTTCTCATTATTGTAGATGAGTCCCACATCACTCTGCCTCAGGTACGGGGCATGTATGCGGGAGACCGTTCCAGAAAAATGACGCTGGTGGACTATGGGTTCCGCCTTCCTTCTGCCCTGGACAACCGTCCTTTAAATTTTTCGGAATTTGAAAGCAAGATTGATCAGATGCTGTTTGTATCAGCTACGCCCTCTGTCTATGAACAGGAGCATGAGCTGATGCGGGTGGAGCAGATCATCCGTCCGACCGGGCTTCTGGATCCGGAAATATTTGTCCGTCCTGTGGAGGGGCAGATTGACGATCTGATTTCAGAGGTGAACAAGGAGGTGGCAGGCCATCATAAGGTTCTGATCACTACTTTGACAAAGCGGATGGCAGAGGATCTTACCGATTATATGCGGGAAGTGGGAATTCGGGTGAAATATCTCCATTCCGATATTGATACCTTAGAGCGTGCGCAGATCATCCGGGATATGCGCCTGGATGTGTTTGACGTGCTTGTAGGGATTAATCTTTTAAGAGAGGGCCTTGATATACCGGAGATTACGCTGGTGGCGATTCTGGATGCGGACAAGGAAGGTTTTCTCCGTTCAGAAACCTCACTTATTCAGACAATTGGCCGTGCGGCACGGAATTCTGAGGGTCATGTGATCATGTATGCCGATACCATCACAGATTCCATGCGGGTGGCGATTGAGGAGACGAAACGCCGCCGTCAGATCCAGCAGAGATATAATGAGGAGCATGGCATTATGCCTACAACCATTAAAAAGGCAGTAAGAGACCTGATCACCATTTCAAAGGCCGTGGAAAATGACAGTTTCGCAGATACGAAGGATCCGGAATCTATGGATGAGAAGGAACTTAAAAAGCTTTCAAAGGAACTGGAAAAGAAGATGCGTCAGGCAGCAGCCGAGTTAAACTTTGAGGAGGCGGCTCGGCTCAGAGACCGTATGGTGGAAGTGAAAAAGCTGCTTTTGGATATGGAATAGTCTGGGAACCGGTTGGGGCTGTAAGGAATTGTAAACTCTTTGTAAGAATTATGAAATTGCATAAATCAAAACTTTCCTTTATAATAAAACCATACAAAAGAAACAAAACGAATCTTAAATATAAGGAGGAGAGGTATATGTATACAAAGAAAATGTTTTCCCTGGCAATGGCAGCGGTTTTGTCAGCTATGGCTGTAGTTCCGGCCTATGCGGACACGGAGAAGATCGATACAGTGCGTTTGGAGTTTTCTTATGATAAGGAACCGGAGAGCGGAGATGATATTGGTGATATCAGCGTAAGGGCCAGAGACGGCTCCTATGATGTAGATTCCGTAGAGTACACGAATCTGGAGGATAAGGATGTCTGGACGGTAGGAGATGTCCCTGAGGTAAAGGTAGAGCTTTCTGCTTCTGAAGGATATCGTTTTTCCTATACCAGCAAGAGCCATTTTAAGATAAGCGGCTGTGACGCTGAGTTTAAAAAGGCAAAAATCTATGATGACGGCGATTATATGGAAGTGACGGTAGAGCTGGACCGTATCGGAGGCAAGCTGGAGGCTGCTGATAATCTGGACTGGAATGACAGCACGGCTGAGTGGGACGAGGTAGAGGGGTCCAAGAGCTATGATGTAAAGCTGTTAAGAGATGACAAAACGGTTACAACTGTCAATACATCCAATACGTATTTTGACTTTTCCGGATATTTTAATAAAGAAGGAGATTATACCTTCCGTGTGAGAGCCATTGCAAGCTATAATGACAAGGCAGGCGAGTGGTCTGAGGATTCTTCTTCCCTGTATGTAGATGAGGATGAGGCAGGTTCTTACGGCGGAAGCGGACGCTGGGTACAGGATGGCGGACGCTGGTGGTATTCTTACTCTACAGGCGGTTATCCGGCAGATGGCTGGAAACAGATTGATGGAGTGTGGTATCTCTTTGACCGTTCCGGATATATGCTCACCGGCTGGCAGAAGGTAGACCGTCAGTGGTATTATCTTGGTTCCAATGGTGCTCTTACAACCGGCTGGCAGAATGTAAACGGACAGTGGTATTATCTCAATGGAAGCGGTGAGATGCAGACGGGCTGGCAGTATGTGAGCGGCAGATGGTATTATTTAAACAGCAGCGGCGTAATGCAGACCGGATGGTTGGAGCAGAATGGACAGTGGTATTATCTGGATGGAAGCGGCGCTATGACAACCGGATGGCAGTCTGTAAACGGCAGATGGTACTATATGGGCGGAAACGGAGTGATGTTTAGAAATACCTGGACACCGGATGGAAGATATGTAGACGGATCGGGAGCCTGGGTTCAGTAAGGGTTGTATAAAGGATAGGTAAAAAGAGGAGCTGCTGTAACGGATGAAAGGGTTCGTACAGCAGCTCCTTTTGTATGCTTTAATTGAGGGGAAGCATGCAGGAAGATACGATCTCAATCGAATCAGATCTCCGGCTGTAGCGATAGATCTGATTGGAGAGGCGGTCCTGAGGCAGAACCTCGGAGGCATTGATCTGGGCTACCATTTGGCTGAGTTCGTCATAAGAAATGTCTTCTTCATCGGGAAGAAGCAGAACTTCATGGATACTGGAGGGAAGGATCAGCACGTCGCGTTCAATCCCTTCTGAGAAATGTTTAAGAACATCAGGATAGAGCATACAGATTGCTCCGTTGATTCCGCAGGTATTGGAAAGAACATAGAAAGGGGTCATGGCCTGTCTGTTCAGGTCGGGGACGGCGTCTGTCAGATCCTCTAAAATACAGTCCATACTGGTAATGGACGGAGGAAAGAGCCGGGAAACATTGGAGATGGCAGCCTGAAAGAGTTCATCCTGGGAAATACCCCAGGTATTCAGATGAGAGGTATGGATTCCGGCAGTCATTATACCGGTATCATTTTCCTGAAGAAACAGGTAGAATACGATGGAAAGATCGTTCCATGGAATATGAGGCATATCCTGCAAAAGCGTTTCATTGGCAGCCGTGTTTATAAGGCGGCAGGCGGTCCGGGATTTCATGGCGCTGTAATCGGAAAGCCGGGCCGGATGAATGGTGGGCAAAGCCTCATTGGAGCGGTACAGTTCCAAAAGCTCCTGAGTGATTTCCTCCAAAGAGCAGCCTTTCAGATACTGATGGTAGCAGTTATTGAGATAAATAGCAGGAGCTACCGGATTTTTGTCTTTGGAAATGCACAGACCATCCAGAATCAGGCCGTTGTTTTTGGTGATCCTGTGCAGACTCAGTTCATACTCCTTTCCCAGGGCCTGTTCCATGCCCGTTTTGATTTTGTTGAGAAATACGTCGTATACCAAATGTATACCCCCTTAGTACATTATATTTATGTAAACTGCAAAAGGCAGCTTCATAGCAGGTAAGAAAAATATTGTCCGGATATCATTCCTGAACAGGATCTGAAACGTATATAAAAGAATGTTTAGAAGGTTACAAAACAGACAGAAATTCTGATTTGTGAAATAAAAATGAATCTACGTCCAGAATAAAGGCAGAGAGGACTTTTGTCAAGAGAAAACTGTATATACAGGAAATAAGATCATGAAAAAAATGAAAAATCCCTTGACAAAACAGAGAGAAAGGAATATATTATGAAATGTAGATGTTAGCACTCCAGAGCATTGAGTGCTAATAATCCCAAGAGAGGAAGGTGACAGGAAACGATGGATACACAGCTGGATAACCGGAAGATCACCATATTAAAGGCGATCATCAAAACCTACCTGGAGACAGGCGAACCGGTTGGTTCCAGAACCATTTCCAAGTATTCAGAATTAAAACTGAGTTCTGCCACCATCCGTAACGAGATGTCAGATCTGGAAGAGATGGGATATATCATTCAGCCCCACACTTCCGCAGGGCGTATTCCTTCCGATAAGGGATACAGGTTCTATGTAGACCAGATCATGCAGGAAAAGGACAATGAAGTTACAGAATTTAAGGATATGATGGTTCAGAAGGTTGATAAGCTGGAACTGGTCCTTAAAAAGATGGCTCAGGTTCTGGCGGCCAATACCAATTATGCGGCCATGATCAGCGGCCCCAGCTACCACAAGACAAAGCTGAAATTTATCCAGCTGTCCAGAGTAGAGGCACATAAGCTTCTGGTAGTGGTTGTGGTAGAAGGCAATATCGTTAAAAATACCATGATCGATATTGCGGAAGAGCTGGGGGAACAGGAACTCTTGAATCTGAACATCCTGTTAAACAGCAGCTTAAACGGGCTGACGATTGAAGAAATCAATCTGGATATCATCAGTCGTCTGAAGGAGGATGCAGGCATTCACAGCCAGGTGGTGGAGCTGGTCTTAAACGAGGTTGCGGAAGCGATCAAGGCCGGCGGAGAGGATCTTCAGATTTATACCAGCGGGGCTACGAATATTTTCCGGTATCCGGAGCTTTCAGAAGGCGATAAGGCCAGCAAGCTGATCGGAACACTGGAGCACAAGGAAATGCTTCAGGAGTTTGTTTACGAGGTCAATACGGAAAATGGCGGCGACGCCGGGATCCAGGTCTATATCGGTGATGAAACGCCGGTTCAGTCCATGAAGGACTGCAGCGTGGTTACGGCCAATTACGATCTGGGCGGAGGACTTCGGGGAACAGTCGGAATTATCGGACCGAAGCGTATGGATTATGAAAAGGTCCTTGGAACGCTGCGGAATCTGATGAGCCAGCTGGATGCAGCATTTAAAAAGGATGAAAGGTGATAGGCAGTGAGTGAAGATAATAAGAAGGAAGAAGTAACAGATATTCCGGAGACAGAGGAAGCGGCAGAGGCTGTCAAAGAGAAGGCTGCGGAAGCAGACGCTGTCAAAGAGGAAACTGCGGAAGCAGAGACTCAGACAGAAGAAGCTGCGGATAACGCGTCAAAGGGAGGCTTCTTTAAGAAAAAGAAGGATCCGAGAGATGAAAAGATCGAGGAGCTGACCGACCGGGTAAAACGCCAGATGGCTGAATTTGAAAATTTCAGAAAGAGAACGGAAAAGGAGAAATCTTCCATGTATGAGATGGGCGCCAGAGATATCATTGAGCGTATCCTTCCCGTGATCGACAATTTTGAGAGAGGCCTGGCAGTAATCCCTGAGGATAAAAAGGAAGATCCCATTGCAGAGGGCATGGAAAAAATCTACAAGCAGATCCAGAAGGTCTTTGAGGAAGCCGGAGTAAAGCCCATTGAGGCAGCCGGAAAGGAATTTGACCCCAATTTCCACAATGCAGTGATGCATGTGGAGGATGAGAGCCTGGGAGAAAATATCGTTGCGGAGGAGCTCCAGAAGGGATATATGTACCGGGACAGCGTTGTAAGACACAGTATGGTTAAAGTTGCAAACTAAAATATTTTATAGATTGATTAAATCAGGAGGAAATAACTATGGGCAAGATTATTGGTATCGACTTAGGTACAACGAATAGCTGCGTTGCCGTTATGGAAGGCGGAAAGCCAACCGTTATCGCAAATGCAGAGGGCGTAAGAACCACACCATCTATCGTGGCATTTACAAAAACAGGTGAAAGACTGGTAGGCGAGCCAGCAAAGCGTCAGGCAGTTACAAACGCAGACCGCACCATTTCTTCCATCAAGCGCCATATGGGCACAGACTACAAGGTAGACATTGACGGAAAGAAGTACACACCACAGGAGATTTCCGCCATGATCCTTCAGAAGCTGAAGGCAGATGCAGAGAGCTACTTAGGCGAGACAGTAACAGAGGCTGTTATCACTGTTCCCGCATACTTTAATGACGCACAGCGTCAGGCAACCAAGGACGCAGGAAAGATTGCAGGTCTGGAAGTAAAGCGTATCATCAACGAGCCTACAGCGGCAGCGCTGGCTTACGGCCTTGACAATGAAAATGAGCAGAAGATCATGGTATACGACTTAGGCGGCGGTACCTTTGATGTTTCTATTATCGAGATCGGTGACGGCGTAATCGAGGTTCTTTCCACCAACGGCGATACCCATCTTGGCGGCGATGACTTTGACAATGCAGTTACAAACTGGATGATCGCTGAGTTTAAGAAGGCAGAGGGCGTAGATCTTTCCGCTGATAAGATGGCTCTTCAGAGATTAAAGGAAGCAGCTGAGAAGGCAAAGAAGGAGCTGTCTACTGCTACTACTACCAATATCAACCTTCCGTTCATCACTGCAACTGCTGAGGGACCAAAGCATCTGGATATGAACTTAACCAGAGCAAAATTTGACGAGCTGACCCATGACCTGATCGAGCGCACCGCAATTCCGGTACAGAATGCATTAAAGGATGCAGGCATCACTGCTTCTGAGCTTGGAAAGGTGCTGTTAGTAGGCGGTTCTACCCGTATGATCTCTGCACAGGAAAAGGTAAAGCAGATCACAGGCAAAGAGCCCAGCAAGTCTTTAAATCCGGATGAGTGCGTAGCCATCGGTGCTGCAATCCAGGGCGGAAAACTGGCAGGCGATGCAGGCGCCGGAGATATCCTTCTTCTGGATGTTACCCCACTGTCCCTGTCCATTGAGACCATGGGCGGCGTAGCTACCAGACTGATCGAGAGAAATACAACCATTCCTACCAAGAAGAGCCAGATTTTCTCTACTGCTGCTGACAATCAGACTGCTGTTGATATCCATGTGGTACAGGGTGAGCGTCAGTTTGCAAGAGATAACAAGACTCTTGGACAGTTCCGTCTGGATGGAATTCCGCCAGCAAGAAGAGGTATCCCTCAGATCGAGGTAACCTTCGATATCGACGCTAACGGTATTGTAAATGTATCTGCAAAGGATCTGGGAACCGGAAAAGAGCAGCACATCACCATTACCTCCGGCTCCAATATGTCTGACGCTGATATCGACAAGGCTGTAAAGGAAGCTGCTGAGTATGAGGCTCAGGATAAGAAGCGCAAGGAAGCCATTGACGCCAGAAATGACGCCGACTCCATGGTATTCCAGACTGAGAAGGCCTTAGAAGAGGTTGGAGACAAGATTGATGCCAATGATAAGGCAGAGGTAGAGGCAGACTTAAATGCACTGAAGGAAGCAATCAACCGTGCTCCGGTAGATCAGATGACCGATGCTCAGGTAGAGGATATCAAGTCCGGCAAGGAGAAGCTGATGAACAGCGCTCAGAAGCTCTTTGCAAAGGTATATGAGCAGGCACAGCAGGCAGGAGCAGCAGGTGCAGGCCCTGACATGGGCGGCGCAGCAGGCGGCTCCAGACCGGATGATGATGTAGTAGACGCAGACTTTAAGGAAGTGTAAGGAGAAAGGATTCCCGCCTGCAGCAGGGCGGGAATCCATTATATAAAACCGTAAGGCCAGAGGTCCGGTCCATTGGGCGAGATGCCCCCTGGCCGGACCTAAAGGTCTGTCCGGGGATATTTTATTTAAGAGAAAATGTTCTGATAGATATGTAAGAGGTAAACAACATGGCAGAGAGTAAGAGAGATTACTATGAGGTTCTGGGCGTTTCCAAAGACGCGGATGACGATGCCCTGAAAAAGGCATACAGAAAGCTCGCCAAAAAATATCATCCGGATGCCAATCCCGGAGACAAGGAGGCAGAGGCCAAATTTAAAGAGGCATCTGAGGCTTACAGCGTGCTCAGCGATCCTCAGAAGCGCCAGCAGTATGACCAGTTCGGCCATGCCGCCTTTGAGCAGGGAGGCGGAGGCGCAGGAGGGTTTGGCGGCTTCGGCGGTTTTGACTTTGGCGGTCAGGATATGGGAGATATTTTTGGAGATATTTTTGGAGATATCTTTGGCGGCGGCCGTTCCTCCAGAGGAAGAAGCGGTCCTTCAAGGGGCGCAAATGTAAGAACCGCAGTGAGGATCACCTTTGAAGAGGCTGTGTTCGGCTGTGAGAAGGAAATTGAGATTAATTTTAAGGAGACCTGTTCTTCCTGTAACGGAACAGGCGCAAAGGCGGGTACGTCGCCCCAGACCTGTACAAAATGTAATGGAAAGGGTAAGATCATGTATACCCAGCAGTCCTTCTTTGGACAGGTACAGAATGTACAGACCTGTCCGGAGTGTGGCGGCACAGGCAAGGTGATCAAGGAGAAGTGTTCGGATTGCTACGGTACAGGATATAAGACGGTTCGCAAGAAATTTAAGGTGTCCATTCCTGCCGGTATTGACAATGGTCAGTGCGTCCGTATGGCCGGAGGCGGAGAGCCCGGTACCAACGGCGGTGAGAGAGGCGACTTATTAGTGGAGGCAGTTGTTTCCCAGCACCCGATCTTTAAGCGTCAGGATACAAGCATTTATTCTACTGTGCCGATTTCCTTTGCAAGAGCGGCTTTAGGCGGTACGATCCGGATTAAGACAGTGGACGGAGAAGTGGAGTATGAGGTTCGTCCTGGTACGCAGACGGATACGAAGGTGCGGCTGAAGGGTAAGGGTGTGCCTTCCTTAAGAAATCGGAATGTGAGAGGGGATCACTATGTGACTTTAGTGGTTCAGGTTCCTGAGAGAATGACCCAGGCTCAGAAGGAGGCCCTGAAGCGGTTTGATGAAGCTATGAATGGGGTGGCTTCGGAGGAAGGGAAGCCTAAGAAGAAGGGGTTTAAAGAATTTTTTGAAAAATGAAGATGAGATGCGCTGAGTGCAGGCGCGTTTCGTGCTTTGACTGATGTGAGCGGGAGACCGCCCTGGAATTGCTCTTGTTGGATGGTTTTGTGTGAGGATGACGAGAGACGTTTTGGGGGCGGTTTTCTTTTTTTGTGGGGAGGATGTTGTTGGAGGGGGGGATGCGGAAGGGGAAAAGCTTTATCTTTGGGAGCGAGGGGATGCGGGAGCTGGTTTTTTAGGGATCGGGCGGGGATCTTCTTGACCCGCTTGCGGGTCAAGAAGCATCGGATGTTCATCCGATGTGAAATCGTGCAGGAACAGCTCCTTACAAGCAAGCTTGACGGGGCTGTTTCTGCACGATTTCGCGCCGTCCTGAATTTTTGAGAAAAATTAAGAAAATCGCAAAGATTCTGGGGGGGAGTATGGGTATAATGGTAGATATATTTTTACCTGGGACTGCCGGATGACGTGGGATTTCCGGGGACTGGGTAAGGCTTATGAGGAAGAAAGGCTATTGGTTATAGAATGAAAAAACGGATTTTGATCACGGGTTCAGGAGGATTTCTGGGGTCGAGACTTGCGGAATATTTTGAGGGGAAGGATGGGTATGAGACGGTAGCGGTTACCCATGAGGAGCTGGATATTACAGATATGGTGGCGGTGTCTGCATTTTTTAAGGCGATTCGTCCTCAGGCAGTGCTGCACTGTGCAGGCTTGTCTAATACGGGACAGTGTGAGGCGGATCCCCTGGCTTCGGGACGGATCAATGTTCAGGGAACAGAAAATATAGCAAGAGCCTGCAGGGAGAGCGGCTGCAGGCTGATCTTTATGAGTTCGGATCAGGTTTATGCGGGAACAGATACTCTGGAGCCGAATCGTGAGACAGACCGGGTGAAGCCGGTGAATGTGTATGGAAGGGATAAAAAACGGGCAGAGGAGGCAGCGCTTGCTTTGGCAGAAGGGGCGGTCTGTCTGCGTTTGACCTGGATGTATGATTATCCGGTTCCGAAAAGGACGCCGGGAACCGGGCTGTTAGGACAGATGTTTGCAGCCGCCGGGGAAGGAAAGGTGATTGTAAGCCCGATCCATGATTACAGAGGCATCACCTATGTGTGGGATGTGATCCGGGCTATGGAGCAGGTGATGGAACTGCCGGGAGGAATCTATAATTTCGGGAGCAGGAATCAGAGAAGCACCTGGGAAACCGCCGGGATTTTTGCTCAGGCAGTATCTGTAAAAACAGGAGTGCTGCCAAAGGTGGAAGCGGACAGGGATCGTTTTCGTTCGCTCCCCAGAAATCTGACGATCGATACAGGTAAAATAGAAGCCTTGGGGATTTTCCTTGGGGATACGGCAGAGGGATTATCCCGATGCATGAAGGATAACGGAGTCTGCTGGAAGTGGAAGAAAGAGCAGCTGTCTGCCCGGGGATAAAGGCCGGACAGAAGAATTGCCATAATAAAAAGGAGGTTCTGTCGAACGTGGGACAGAAGGATATAAAAAAAGATCAGGCACCAAAACGGCCGCAGAAGGTATCGGGACAAGCTCTTAAAATCTGCGGAATGACATTGATCTGTCTGGGAGTTATGTTTGCCGTGGCCTGGGTGAACCGGAACCGCCAGGAGAACCGTCTGGCGGAAGAATATACGATTTCAGCGGAAAATCCCCGCCATATCCGCTTTGAAGAGATGCCTGAGGGAGAGGCCGAAATGACAGCAGGTCTGTTTTTCCGCTATCACGCCATGGCTCAGTATGAGGAATGCAGCAGCCTTCTTTCAAAGGATCAGGCAGAGTTTATGAATTTTCCCCAACAGGAGGAGGATTTTAGAAGCGGCTCCTACATAAAAGATTATTTGATCCACAGCTTTGAAACGCTTCCGGAGGAGGAATATGCGGGAAGCAAAGAGTATTATGACGGCAGAGCAGCCCTTTTGGGATATGAGGAATACCGTGTAGTCCGTGTGGTCTTTCATCAGACCTGGACAGACCAGGCCATTAAAAACAGACAATTAAGCGGAGATGGAGAATATATCCGGGAAATGGCTGTGGGAAAGGGAAGGGACGGATGGAAAATATTTGAGGCCGGAAACCCTCAGGAGCTTTAAGTCTGGTTTTTTCCTATTACATTTCTCTCATAGTTGAAAATATACTGTTGCATTACCCCTGCATAGCCCGGATAGCATCCGAAGGAATCTTCGATGATTCGGTCAAACAGCTGGGATTTGGGGATGCGGCGGTATTTTTTTTCGTCAAAATAATGTTCCATGAGGATTTTCTGGATCCAGGTATCGACAGGAAATGCATCAATATGATGGAGACCGAAGAGGCAGACGCAGTTCGCTACCTTTTTACCGATTCCATAAAAGCTGGTGAGATAATCTATGGCCTCTTTATAGTTCTGGGAGGACAGAAGATCCAGGTTCAGGCTTCCTTCCAGTGCGTCCTGACAGAGCCGGTGGATATATTTTGCCCGGTATCCCAGCTTCAGTGCCAGCAGGTCATCCAATGAGGCGCGGCTTAACTGTTCCGGCGTAGGAAAGGCAAAGGGGGAGGGACCGGCTTCAGAAAGCTTTGAGGATGCGAGCAATGTGCGTTCAATGTGCGTTCCATAATTACGGCACAGAGCTTCAACTAAGGAGCGGATGGCCGGGATGGTCTTTTGCTGGGAGATAACAAAGGTGATGATCATTTCCCATGGATCCTGACGGAGAATACGAATGCCTGCACCTGCTTTGGCGGCAGATAAAAGATAAGTATCATCCGGATCTATGGAATCAATCATGGCCTGGTAGTCTGTGGACACATCAAAATAGGACAGCCAGTATTCCAAAGAACCTTCTTCGCATTCAAAGGTGAATTGGGAATCGTTTTGCCTGATGGATAAAAGCTTCCCCTGGCTGATCACGGACCACAGTCCGGGCTCTTTTCCTGGCATCAGCCGGAAACACTGACCGGAGAGAGCGGTCTGCTCTAAGTCAAAGCAGGGGATGGTACAGGTATATTTCATGGAAATCATCCTTTCTTTTGTGAAAATGATGGTTCTATGATAGCTGGAAAGGAGAGAAAGGTCAAATGAAAAATGAGTTTCTGTACTCTGCACCGGCCTCTGGAGTTTGGTGTGCTGGACTCCGGTTTCCGGTCATAGGAGAACCTAACTCCAGCGACTGGTGCAAAATGTGAAAACGCAGGAAAAAATGGGGGTTGACTTTTCTAGATGAAACGGCTAAAATTTACAGTAGATTTTATATCTAAAAGCGATGAGAGTGTACAGTAGGTACTTATGTTCTCACAGAGAGGGAAGGTCGTCGGCTGGAAGCGTTCCCGAGTTCACATAAGCGCTGAATTTCCCACCGGAGCTGCATGGGTGAAAGGGCGTCTGCTCGCAGCCTGTGACGTAGGCGTGCGTTAAGCGTGTTTAAGTGTCTGCAAAGGATAGAAAGCCTTGGCTTAGTATCTGTATTGCAGGAATCAGGGTGGTACCGCGGAATGATTTGATCCGTCCCTTCAGGAATCTGAAGGGGCGGTTTTTTGTTATGGCAGCAAACATTTCCGCGAAAAGAACCGTACACTTATTTAAAAGAGAACAGAAAAGGAGAACCCATGAAAGAGCAGTTAGAGAAGATCAAAGAAGAGGCGCTGCAGCAGATTTCTTCCGCTGAGAGCCTTGATACGCTGAATGACATCCGTGTCGCTTATCTTGGAAAGAAGGGAGAGCTGACCAGCCTTTTAAAGAGCATGAAGGATGTGGCTCCGGAAGACCGTCCAAAGGTGGGACAGCTGGTAAATGAAGCCAGAGCTGTGATCGAGGGCCGCTTAGAGGAAGCAAAGGCTGCCCTGGCAAAGAAGGCCAGAGAAAAGCAGTTAAAGAGAGAGGTTATTGACGTTACCCTTCCTGCAAAGAAGAACAGCGTAGGCCACAGCCATCCAAATACCATTGCATTAGAGGCAGTGGAGCGGATTTTCGTGGGCATGGGCTACGAGGTAGTAGAAGGCCCTGAGGTGGAGTATGATGAGTACAACTTTACCAAATTAAATATCCCGCCAAACCATCCGGCTAAGGATGAGCAGGATACCTTCTATATCAGCAAGGACATTGTGCTCCGTACCCAGACCTCCCCGGTACAGGCCAGAACCATGGAAACAGGTAAGCTTCCTATCCGTATGATCTCTCCGGGCCGCGTATTCCGTTCCGATGAGGTGGATGCAACCCATTCTCCATCCTTCCATCAGGTCGAGGGACTGGTTATTGATAAAAATATTACATTCTCCGATTTAAAGGGAACTCTGGCAGAGTTTGCACGAGAGATGTTCGGCGAGGATACAAAGGTTAAATTCCGTCCCCACCATTTCCCATTTACCGAACCCAGCGCCGAGATGGACGTAAGCTGCTTTAAGTGCGGCGGAAAAGGCTGCCGTTTCTGCAAGGGCTCCGGCTGGATTGAGATTTTAGGCTGCGGTATGGTACATCCCCATGTATTTGAGATGTGCGGCATTGATCCCCAGGAATATACAGGCTTTGCTTTCGGCGTAGGCCTGGAGCGAATTGCCCTGTTAAAATATGAGATCGACGATATGCGCCTTCTCTATGAAAATGATATCCGCTTCTTAAAGCAGTTTTAATTGTTCCATCATAAATAAAAAGGAGAACCGACATGAATACAGCATTATCATGGATTAAAGCATATGTTCCTGACCTGGATGTGGCTGCCCAGGAGTATACAGATGCGATGACATTGACAGGCACCAAGGTTGAAGGATTTACCTGTTTAGATAAAAATCTGGAAAAGATCGTAGTAGGAGAAGTTCTTTCCGTAGAACGTCATCCGGACGCTGACAAGCTGGTCGTGTGCCAGGTCAACGTAGGGGAAGCAGAGCCCGTACAGATCGTAACCGGAGCGCCAAATATTACAAAGGATTCCATCGGTGCAAAGGTACCGGTGGTACTGGACGGCGGACGAGTAGCAGGAGGCCATGACGGCGGCCCCCTTCCGGAGGAAGGCATTAAAATTAAAAAGGGCAAATTAAGAGGCGTGGAGTCCTTTGGAATGATGTGCTCCATCGAAGAGCTGGGCGCTGACCGGAATATGTATCCGGATGCCCCTGAAAGCGGCATCTACCTGCTCCCCGAGGACAGTGTTCCCGGCGACGATGCAGTGCGGATCCTGGGTCTGAGAGACGTGGTGTTTGAATACGAGATTACCTCCAACCGTGTAGACTGCTACAGCGTAGTGGGAATCGCAAGAGAGGCAGCCGCTACCTTCCGCAAGCCCTTCTTCCCGCCGGTAGTTACAGCTACGGGCAACAATGAGGACATTCACGATTACTTAAAGGTGAGTGTGGAGAATACAGACCTGTGTAAGCGCTACTGTGCCAGAATGGTAAAGAATATCAAGCTGGCTCCTTCACCGGAGTGGATGCAGCGCCGTCTGGCTGCCAGCGGAATCCGTCCCATCAACAATATCGTGGATATCACCAACTATGTGATGGAAGAGTACGGACAGCCCATGCACGCCTTTGACTATGACCAGCTGGCAGGTCATGAGATCGTGGTAAAATGTGCTTCTGAGGGGGATGTATTCCAGACTCTGGACGGACAGGACAGAATACTGGATTCTACCATTTTGATGATCAATGACGGTGAAAAGCAGGTGGGAATCGCCGGTATCATGGGAGGCGAAAACTCCAAGATCACAGACAATGTGTCCTCTATGGTATTTGAGTGCGCCTGCTTTGACGGCACCAATATCCGTCTTTCCGCAAAGAAGCTGGGCCTGCGCACCGATGCGTCCGGCAAGTATGAAAAGGGACTGGATCCCAACACTGCAGAAGAGGCTGTAAATCGTGCCTGCCAGCTGATCGAAGAGCTGGGAGCTGGAGAGGTTGTAGGCGGAATGATTGATGTTTATCCTGTAAAGAGAGGGGAGACAAGGATCAAATTTGAGCCTGAAAAGATCAATAAGCTTCTCGGCACCGATATTTCAAAGGAAGATATGCTGGCATATTTTGAGAAAATCGACCTGGGCTATGATGAGGCTTCCGGTGAGGTAGTCGCTCCAAGCTGGCGTCAGGATCTTCTTCGTATGGCAGATCTGGCAGAGGAAGTGGCAAGATTCTATGGCTATGACAAGATTCCGACCACACTTCCATCCGGTGAAGCAACCACAGGAAAGCTTTCCTATAAGTTGATGATCGAGGATATGGCAAGAGAGACAGCAGAATTCTGCGGCTTCTCCCAGGGTATGACATATTCCTTTGAAAGTCCAAAGGTATTTGACAAGCTTTTAATTCCTGAGGATAGTGAGTTAAGAAAGGCCATTACCATTTCCAATCCTCTGGGCGAGGATTTCAGCATCATGCGTACCCTGCCTTTAAACGGTATGCTGGTATCATTATCCACCAACTACAACCGCCGCAATAAAGAGGTGCGTTTGTATGAGCTGGCAAATGTATACCGTCCCAAGGCACTTCCTTTAACCGAGCTTCCCGATGAGCGGATGCAGTTTACTCTGGGTATGTATGGAAGCGGAGATTTCTTTGATATGAAGGGCGTGGTAGAGGAATTCTTCGACAAGGTGGGAATGGACAAGAAGGTTCATTACGATCCAAAGGGCGACCATCCTTACCTGCATCCGGGCAGAAAGGCAGATATCGTTTATGAGGGCCGCACCGTGGGCTTCTTGGGTGAGATCCATCCGGAGGTGGCTGAAAACTATAAGATCGGCGACAGAGCCTATGTAGCAGTTATTGATATGCCCGCAATGACAGAGTTTACCACCTTTGACCGGAAGTACACCGGAATTGCCAAATTCCCGGCTGTTACCAGAGATATCAGTATGGTTGTTCCAAAGGCAGTTTTGGTAGGGCAGATCGAGGATGTGATCAGCCAGAGAGGCGGAAAGATCTTAGAGAGCTGCAAGCTGTTCGATATTTATGAGGGAGCACAGGTACTGGAAGGCCATAAGTCCGTGGCATACTCCATTACTTTCAGAGCTAAGGATCACACTCTGGAAGAGAAGGAAGTCACAGCGGTGATGAATAAGATCTTAAATGGCCTTAAGGATCTTGGAATTGAGCTGAGGGCGTAAAGCAAATAGAAGATTTTTTAAGAGGGCAGAGCTGTTTTGGCTTTGCCCTTTTTTAACTGAAAGGGAGAATGTGTATGGATGGTAAAAGCAGAAGCTATATGAGGGCTGTATGTGCAGTTCTGGCAGCAGGACTTTTGACGGCGGGCTGTGGAAAAGAAGAAACAGCGGCAGCGGAAACAGCGGAGATAGCAGTCCCGGAAGCCGCAAAAAGAGCAGAGGGTTCGGAAACTACCGCATCTGCAGAGTTTTTTTCAGAGTTTAAAAATACGATGTTTATATTTTCAAGCGGTGCAGGTGCATGGAGGACGGAGCTTCAGATCCGGGAAGACGGCAGCTTTTCGGGACGATTTGAGGATGCCAATATGGGAGAAATCGGAGAAGAGAATCCGCAGGGAACCATATATGAGTCTGTGTTCACAGGCCGTCTTGGATCTCCTGTCCGGCTGGATGAAAACAGCTATCAGGTGGACATTTTGGAGATGGAATATGAAAATCCATTGTAAACAGAGGAAATTATGTTGTTGTGAATTCAGTCCATTCTTATGGCTTTGTGGGAGAGAATCTGGCAGTTCGGATGAGGGAGAGGGTAGCGGGATTGGATCCAAGACAAGGAAACGGATGCAGATGAGGCCGGAAAGGAGTTTGAAGGAGGAAGTATGCAGCTCATGGCATACAGTTTAAAGGCAATGGAGATTACCAGAGAGAGGGTCTATGAGTTGATGGAGCTGTTGGATTGATGGCTTGCAATGTTAATTACGGAGCATGGAAGATAATAAAGTCTAAAAAGCGGCAAAAAATCTGTTAAAAAATGGCGCAAAAAAGTTAAAAAAGTCGTTGACAAATCCGCTGCTATCCGATATAATAATCTTCGTTGCTGAGACAGCCAGTAAGAATTACTGCTAAACAGCAAAAACAGAAAATGCAGAAGTGGCGGAATTGGCAGACGCGCACGGTTCAGGTCCGTGTGGTAGTAATACCTTGAGGGTTCGACTCCCTTCTTCTGCAGGATATGAGCAGGAAGCCAGAAAACTGGCTTCCTGTTTTGCTATGTGATAAATGCAGCAGACATTTTTTGCCCTAAGAGGTAAATTATAATAGTAATTTGTCCATAAATAGTATATACTGTAAGTTGTGTGGCCATTTGCCGCAGATGCGGCTGGCCTTAAAACGGGACGAAAAGAGAGGTAGGAGTGTCATTATGCTTAGATTGGAAAATCTCTCCTTTGAAGTAAATGACGACAAAGGAGAAAAAGGCATTATCAAGGATATAAGCCTGACAGTAGATGATGGGAAATTTGTGGTAATTACGGGCCCCAACGGCGGCGGTAAATCCACCACAGCTAAGCTGATCATGGGAATCGAGCATCCCACAGGGGGAAAGATCTGGTTCGACGGGGAGGACATTACAGAAAAGAGCATTACAGACCGTGCGAAGATGGGCATCAGTTTTGCGTTCCAGCAGCCGGTGCGTTTTAAGGGCGTTCAGGTAATTGATCTTTTACGTCTGGCTTCCGGCAAAAAGCTTACTGTGTCCGAGGCCTGTCAGTATCTGTCCGAGGTAGGACTCTGCGCCAAGGATTATATTAACCGTGAGGTCAACGGAAGTTTATCCGGCGGCGAGTTAAAGCGCATTGAGATTGCTACCATTCTTGCCAGAGGCGCAAAGCTGTCCGTATTTGACGAGCCAGAGGCGGGAATTGACCTTTGGAGCTTCCAGAACCTGATTCAGGTATTTGAGCGTATGCGTCAGAACACCAAAGGTTCCATACTGATTATTTCCCATCAGGAGCGTATTTTAAACATTGCCGATGAGATCGTTGTGATCGCAGACGGAAAAATCGTAGATCAGGGTACAAGGGATGAGATCATGCCAAAGATCATGGGAACGGCTTCCGCAGTGGATGCCTGCTCCGGTTTCCTTGATTCCGTGCAGTAAGGGAGGACATAAGGATGGATCAGATCGAAGAGAGATTATTAGAGGAAGTGGCTGACCTTCACGGAGTGCCGGAGGGAGCTTACAATATCCGTGCCAACGGCCAGATGGCAGGGAGAAATACAACGGCAAACATTGACATTACGACAAAGACGGACAAGCCGGGAATCGACATCCGCATTAAGGCGGGTACAAAGCATGAGAGCGTGCATATTCCGGTGGTATTAAGCGCCAGCGGCTTAAAGGAAGTGGTTTACAATGACTTCTATATCGGGGATGATGCTGATGTGGTGATCGTAGCAGGCTGCGGTATCCACAACTGCGGAGTACAGGATTCGGAGCATGACGGCATCCACCGCTTCTTTGTAGGTAAAAATGCCAAGGTTAAATACGTAGAAAAGCATTACGGCGAAGGAGACGGGAAAGGAAAGCGCCTGTTAAATCCTGTTTCTGAAGTATATATGGAAGAAAACAGCCTGATGGAAATGGAAATGGTTCAGATCAAGGGTGTAGATTCTACCAACCGCACGAATAAGGCCGTACTGGCAGCAGGTGCAAAACTTCTGGTCCGCGAGCGCCTTTTAACCCACGGAGATCAGGTGGCAGAAAGTACCTATGATGTGGAATTAAACGGCGACGGCTCCAGCGCAGATGTGGTTTCACGTTCCGTTGCAAAGGATCGCTCCAAACAGATATTCAAGTCCAATCTGATCGGAAATGCAAAGTGCAGCGGTCATACAGAGTGTGACGCCATTATCATGGATGATGCCAAGATCGTAGCAGTTCCCGGTCTGGTGGCTGATAATATCGATGCAGCCCTGATCCATGAGGCTGCCATCGGAAAGATTGCAGGCGAGCAGATCGTAAAGCTTATGACTCTGGGACTGACAGAGGCAGAGGCAGAGGCCCAGATCGTAAATGGATTCCTGAAATAAAGAGAAAAGAACCGAAGAGGAGATTAGCTCTCTTCCGGTTCTTTTTTTAACGCCATCCGGTATTGTCTGGGAGTCTGGCCAAAGGTCTGCTTAAAAATCCGGTGGAAATAGCTGAAATTTTCATAACCTACGGCCATGCTGATATCCAGCACGGACAAAGCGGTGGAACGCAGGAGAAAGCAGGCCTGGTTCAGCCGCTTTTTTTGAACCAGCTCTGTGTAGGTGCAGCCGGAAAGACGGCGGATGGCCCGTGACAGCCAGGTTAAGTCACAGTGAAGCCGTGCAGCAAGAGATGTCAGTTCTCCATCCTTATAATGCTCCTCCACATACTGATAGACCTGCATGAGGATTTCCTGCTCAAATGAGGTGCGTCCGGCCTGAATACGGTCAGTGTAATTTAAAAGCTGCAGAAAGAGAAGCCCCATGGTGATCTGGTTCATAAGCCGTTTATTCTGAAGCTCATGGGAAAGGGTCCAGAGCAGATTTTCCAGCAGATTCTGGACGGGGAGGATGTCGGAAACTTTAAAATGCAGATAGGACAGGGGAGAGTCTGCAGTCTGGAGACAGCCTACCACAAAATCCCGGAGCATACTCTGCTCGGAGCCAAGCATTGCAAGGGTCTGATCAAAAAATTCCGGCAGAATGATGAAATTGACGGCCACATCCTCTTTCCCGGCAGGAAGGATTTCCTGAGAGGCATGCTGATTTAAAATCAGAAGCTCCCCCCTTTGAAGGATAAGTTCTGTGCCATTTATGATATGAGTGGTAGAACCGGAACACATATAGATCATCTCCACGTAGTTGTGGGTGTGTCTGGGAAAATGGACAAAGCGGGTGTGGGGGCGGAACTGGATCAGCCGCCCCTCTTTGAGCATCTTTTCGCTGGTGATCACAAAATCAGAGCCTTCTGAATAAAGGGTTCGGTCTATGCCTGTTTTTCCATCAAGGATATCCTGTTCTTCTTCTGTAATATGGCTCAGTTCCATCAAAAGCTGTTCATTCATAAATACTCCCCTTATTTGCCTGCAGAAGGCATTTTTTGCTGTTCACAGTATACCACAGCTCTGCAAATAAGGACAGTTTTTTAGCCAAAAACCGTTCTTTTTTTGCCCGCTGCCTTCAGGTACAATAAAGCCATGACAAAACATGTGATGAAACGGTAAAAGGAGGAGGTTATGGAACGCTATTATCTGGCCATAGACATCGGAGCTTCCAGCGGCCGTCATATGCTTGGGCATATAGAGGACGGGAAAATGATCCTGGAGGAAATCTGGCGCTTTGAAAACGGAATGAAGGACCGGGAAGGAAGCCTGTGCTGGGATCTGGATGCGCTGTTTGAGGAAATCAAGACAGGAATGAAGCGATGTAAGGAACTGGGAAAGATCCCTGTATCTATGGGAATTGATACCTGGGCCGTGGATTATGTGCTTTTGGATGAAAAGGATCAGGTACTGGGAAAAACCTATGGATATCGTGACGGCCGCACTCAGGGAGTGGATGAGGATGTATATAAGATCATTTCGGAAGAAGAGCTTTACAGCCGCACCGGAATCCAGAAGCAGAGCTTTAATACCATTTATCAGCTGATGGCAGTAAAGAAAAACAATCCGGAGCACCTGAAAGCAGCAAAAACCTTTTTAATGCTGCCGGACTATTTTCATTTTCTGCTCACAGGACAGAAATGTTCGGAGTACACCAATGCAACTTCGACTCAGCTGATAAATGCACAGACAAATGACTGGGATCGGGAGCTGATTGGACGCCTGGGATATCCCCAGGAAATGTTCCTTCCCTTAAGCCAGCCGGGAACATTGGTGGGAAACTTTACAAAAGAAATAGAAGAAGAGGTGGGATTTTCCTGCGAAGTAGTTCTTCCCGCTACCCACGATACGGGCTCTGCTGTTATGGCAGTGCCTGGTGAGGGCGATAAAAACCTCTATATCAGCTCCGGTACCTGGTCCTTGATGGGAATTGAAAATAAAACAGCCATCTGTACCGAAGAGAGCCGGAAACGGAATTTCACCAATGAGGGAGGATATGAATATCGTTACCGCTATCTGAAAAACATTATGGGACTGTGGATGATCCAGTCTGTGAGAAAGGAACTGGAAAATAAGTATTCTTTTGCAGAGCTGTGCGCCATGGCTTCCAGGCGCAGCGATTTCCCCTCCAGAGTGGACGTAAATGATCCGGTATTCTTAGCGCCGGATTCCATGATCCGGGCGATCAGGGAAATGTGTGCAAAGACCGGGCAGCCGGTTCCTGAAACACCGGATGAACTGGCCGCAGTGGTGTATGAAAGCTTAAGCGACAGCTACAGAGAGACCGCAGAGGAAATCGAAGGCCTTACGGGCAGTCATTATAATACCATCTGTATCGTGGGCGGCGGTTCCAATGCGGAGTATTTAAACTGCCTGACTGCTAAGAAATCCGGCCGCCGGGTGCTTGCAGGGCCGGGAGAAGCCACGGCTATCGGAAATCTGATGGCTCAGATGATTCAAAAAGGAGAATTTGACACCTTAGAACAGGCCCGCAGGTGTGTGGGAACGTCATTTTCCATCCATGAATATATGCCGGAATGATAACCGGAATCAATCGAGAGGAGAATTGTTATGAATCAGACAGAACGCTATGAATCAGCAAAAGAGATGTATAAAAGCCTGGGAATTGACACAGACCAGGTGATTCAGATCTTAAAAAACATCCCTGTTTCCCTTCACTGCTGGCAGGGAGATGACGTAAAGGGCTTTGATCAGGACGGCCCCTTAACCGGCGGTATCCAGACCACGGGAAACTATCCGGGAAGAGCCAGAACGCCTCAGGAGCTGATGGATGATATGGAGATGGCTATGAGCCTGATGCCGGGCAAAAAGAAATTAAACCTCCATGCAAGCTATGCCATTTTTGAGGATGGGGAGAGCGCAGACAGGGATCAGTTAGAGCCAAAGCATTTTGCAAAATGGGTGGAATTTGCCAAAAAGCACAATATGGGCATTGATTTTAACCCTACCTTCTTCTCTCATGAAAAGGTAAAGGATGGACAGACCTTATCCAGTCCTGATAAGGAAACAAGGGAGTTCTGGATCCGCCATGGAAAGGCCTGCATCCGTATTTCCCAGTATTTCGCTCAGGAGACAGGAGTTCCATGTGTAATGAATATCTGGACAGGCGACGGCTTTAAGGATGTTCCTGCAGACCGGATGGGCCCCAGAATGCGCTATAAGGAATCGATTGAGGAGATTTTATCAGAGCCGTACGATCCAGAGCTTGTTAAGCCCTGTGTGGAGTCCAAGGTATTCGGAATCGGAGTTGAATCTTATACGGCAGGCTCCGCCGAATTTGCCCTTTCCTTTGCAGCAACCCATAAAGGAGTACTTCCTTTAATGGACAACGGACACTATCACCCTACAGAGATGGTCTCTGACAAGATTCCCGCCCTTCTTTGCTTTTTCCCGGAGATCGCCCTTCATGTGACCCGTCCGGTGCGCTGGGACAGCGATCATGTAGTGCTCTTTGATGATGAGACAAAGGAAATCGCAAAGGAGATCGTAAGAAATAACGCCTTAGACCGTGTTTATATTGCGCTGGATTACTTTGACGCCAGCATCAACCGTATTTCTGCATGGGCTGTGGGCTTTAGAAGCTTCCAGAAAGCACTGCTGTCCGCACTTCTTACGCCGGCAGCTCTGTTAAAGGAGCTTCAGGATGAGAACCGCATGACAGAGCTTATGATGATGCAGGAGGAGTTAAAGCTGTATCCATTAGGTGATGTATGGAATGAATACTGCCGTCAGTGCGGTGTGGAAAGTGACCAGAGCTGGTTTGAAAAAGTAAAAATATATGAGAAAGACGTACTGTCACAGAGAAAATAAGGAGGAAATTGAAAATGAGATTTTTAGATGCAGAATTTGTTCAGGGCTTTATCCGCATGGCAAACGACGGCTGGGAGCAGGGATGGCATGAGAGAAATGGAGGAAATATATCCTACCGTGTAAAGGATGAGGAAGTAGAGAGCGTAAAGGAAGAATTAGAGCCAAAGGAGTGGCGTTCCATCGGAACTATAGTACCTGCTCTGGGCGGAGAGTATTTCCTTGTAACAGGCAGCGGAAAGTATCTCAGAAATGTAATTATTAAGCCTGAGGATTCCATCTGCATGATCGAGTTAGATCAGGCAGGAGAGAATTACCGTATCGTATGGGGGTTAGTAAACGGCGGAAAGCCAACCAGCGAGCTCCCTTCCCACCTGATGAACCATGAAGTAAAGAAAATCGCAACAAACGGTGCATACCGGGTAATCTATCATGCCCATACGGTGAATGTGATTGCCCTCACCTTTGTACTGCCTCTGAAGGATGAGGTATTTACAAGAGAGCTCTGGGAAATGGCAACGGAATGTCCGGTCGTATTCCCTGCCGGTATCGGCGTTGTGCCCTGGATGGTTCCCGGCGGCCGGGATATCGCGGTGGCTACCAGTGAGCTTATGAAACAGTATGATGTGGCTATTTGGGCGCATCATGGAACCTTTGCCGCAGGCGAGGACTTTGACATCACCTTTGGACTGATGCATACCGTAGAAAAATCTGCGGAGATTCTGGTTAAGATGCTGTCCATGCGCCCGGATAAGCTTCAGACCATCACTCCTCAGAATTTCAGGGATCTGGCAAAGGATTTTCATGTAACTCTGCCTGAGAAGTTTTTATACGAGAAATAAAGGAGGCATCTGCATGATCCGAAAAGCCTTTAAGATGTTTTTATATCCGGGCATGGAAGAGGAGTATGAAAAGCGTCACAACCTGCTCTGGCCGGAAATGAAGGAAATGATCCACGCTCACGGAGGCCATAATTATTCCATCTATTTAGACCGGGAAACCCATGTGCTTTACGGCTATATTGAAATCGAGGATGAAGCGCTCTGGGCCGCCTCCGCCGATACGCCCATCAACAGAAAATGGTGGGACTTTATGGCGGATATTATGGAAACAAACGAGGATAACAGTCCTGTAAGCGTTGATCTGGCGCCGGTGTTTCATTTGGATTAGGGGGAACCGGCAGGAACAGAAAACTGAGGAAGCCGCAAAGTCCTTAATGGAGCAGTATCAGGAGATTTTAGACGAACTGAAAGCAGAATAAGAGATACAAAAGGAGACTGATATGAAGAAGAAGGCGGATTATCAGAAGATGCTCCTTAAAATGATACGCCCGCTGACCCGTCATTATACTGATGACGGGTCCGGACTTTATCTGGGAGCATTTTCAGCAGGATATGGAAACCGAATTGCAGAAATGGAAGGATTTTCCAGGGTTTTATGGGGGCTGGCCTCCTACTGGGCCGGGGGAGGAGATGACGAAAGCCTTCTTTCAGTTTACCAGAAAGGACTGGCGGCAGGAACGGATCCTGAGGCTTCTTCCTACTGGGGAGATCTTCACAATAAGGATCAGCGGATGGTGGAAATGGCGGCTATCAGCTATGGCTTTTTACTGGTGCCGGAAAAGCTGTGGGAGCCGTTAAGTGAGGCATCAAAGGATCATCTGGCAGATTGGCTGTATCAGATCAATCTTTATTCTCAGGCGGATAATAACTGGCATTACTTTAAGGTGATTGTCAATCTGGCGCTAAAGAGCGTGGGAAAGAAATGGAATCCTGAAGAAGTGAAAAAAGCCATGGACTGCTATGAGTCCTTTTATCTGGGAAACGGCTGGTATTCAGACGGAAAACGGCCTCAGAAGGACTATTATGTGTCCTTTGGCATTCATTTTTACTGTCTGCTGTATGCGCGGTTTATGGAAAAGGAGGATCCGGAGCATACGGCTCTTTTTAAGGAACGCGCAAAGACATTTTCAGAGAGCTTTACCTACTGGTTTGATGATGAGGGAAAGGCCCTGCCCTTTGGCCGTTCTCTGACTTACCGGTTTGCACAGGCAGCCTTTTTTTCCGCCTGTGCCCTGGCAGGAGTGGAGTGTATTTCCTAGGGCGTGATGAAGGGGATTGTGGCCCGTCATCTGGATTACTGGATGAAGCAGCCGATTTTTGATAATGGAGGAATCCTGACGGTAGGTTATACCTATCCAAACCTTCTTATGTCTGAGACGTATAATGCTCCCGGTTCTCCCTACTGGGCCTTAAAGGCCTTTGTATTTTTGGCTCTGCCGGATGATCATCCCTTCTGGCAGGCAGAGGAGGAGTCTCTTCCTTCCCTTGAGCCGGTTCAATGTATCCGGGAATGCGATATGCTGATCTGCCACAGGCCTCATGAGGCAGTGGCTCTTACAGCCGGACAGTATCCTACCATGGAGCATCCCATGGCGGCGGAAAAATATGCCAAGTTTGCTTATTCTACCGTGTTTGGATACTGCGTATCCCGTTCCTTCCATTGTCTGGAGTAGGCCGGGACAGACAGTATGCTGGCATTTTATGTCCATGGAATGTACTATGTGCGCCGCAGGTGTCTGGAGCATATGGTAACAGAAACGGAAGTTTATGCAAGATGGAGTCCCATAGAGGGAATTGAAGTGGAAACCTGGCTGATTCCGGCAGAGGGAGGCCATCTGCGCAGGCACAGGATTGTAAGCCGGCTGTCTTGTGAGGCCTATGACTGCGGATTTTCCTATCCGGACTGCATGGAGCAGACCAGCCAGACAGAAGAGGAGCATATGGCGGCAGTGTGGGATGAAAATGGTGAAAGCCGTCTGAGTGCTTCCATGGGTCAGGGAACGGTGATCCATCCCTTTTCCAATATGAACCTGATTTTTCCAAATGTGCGTATTCCTGCGGTACATCTTGCTATTGAGCCGGGCGTTACGGAATTTGAAAGTATGGTTACAGCTTCTTTTACACAGAAGGATATTGTGATCGGAGGAGGAAACTGCTATGCCTTACGGGATTGATAATGAAACAGAGGAATGGCTTAAAGGCCTGGAGAAAAAGTTGTATGCAAAGCTTAAGGCCCAGTGCCTGAGGCTTGGGAGCATCATGCCCTATGTGCCGGAGCATGGCTGTTACTATGATATGGGGGCCAGAGAACTGACTGCCTGGACGAACGGCTTTTATGCCGGTATGCTGTGGCAGATGTATCACGCATTTAAAGAGGAAGAGTTCCGCAGGGCCGCAGAGGGGATAGAGGAGCGCCTGGACGCTGCCCTTGAGGAATTTGTAAAACTGGATCATGATGTGGGTTTTCTGTGGCTTCACACGGCGGTAGCCGACTGGAGGCTTACAGGCAATGAAACCTCCAGAAAGAGAGGCCTCCATGCAGCCGGGATTCTGGCCGGAAGGTACAATCCGGCCGGACATTATATCCGGGCCTGGAATGGAGTACGGCAGGGAGTTGCCATTGTGGACTGTCTTATGAATCTGCCGCTTTTATATTGGGCAGCACAGGAAAATGAGTCTCCTGCCTGGAAGCAGATTGCCATAGAGCATACGGAAATGGCCCTGCACTATATTCTGCGGCCTGACGGTTCCAGTAATCATATGGTGGATTTTGATCCCGAAACAGGGGAATATAAAGATAATCCCGGAGGACAGGGATATGAAAGCGGCTCCTCCTGGAGCAGAGGCCAATCCTGGGCCATTTACGGGATGGCTCTGGCATACCGTTATACGAAAAATCAGGCCTATCTGGATGCAGCCAAGCGGTCGGCTCATTATTTTATGGCAAATGTTTCTTTAAATGACTATATTCCCCTTCTTGATTTCAGGGCGCCGAAGGAGCCGGTTTATATTGACACTACTGCCGGAGTCTGTGCGGCCTGCGGCCTTTTAGAACTCTCAGAGCATGTGGGAGAATATGAAAAGCCGCTTTATGTACAATCCGCTTTAAGATGCCTGAAGGCGGTTCAGGCATTTTGTGAGTGGGATCCTGATAAGGATTCGATCCTGGACGGAGGTTCTGCACGGTATGACAGGGCCTCAGACCGCCAGGTTCCGATTATTTACGGCGATTATTTCCTTACAGAGGCTATTCTGCGTTTTAGAGAAAAAGCATTTTTGATCTGGTAAAAAATAGGTATAATACGAATGCCCGGGACATAGACTCAGAGGGAAAAAGCCCTGCTGAGGGGATGATTCTTCCGGGAGGAATATGTCTTTGGATGTAGTGGATCAGAAGCGGGAAAATCTTTTAAATCTGGCTTTAAGTGCTTCAGAGGAAGAACGTCTTAAATCAGAAAATCTGGAAATAGGATACGATCCGGAAGATAAAACATGGGAGCTGATCCTGCGTTATTCGGGAAATCTGGACCGCCTGAGAGAGCTTTCGGATCAGGGAGTCACGGTGAGAGAACTTTTTAACGGATATGCCATTGCCAGAGTTCCCCAGGGGCTCTTAGACCAGGTCAGCGGTCTTCGTGAGATTCAGTATATCGAAAAACCAAAGAGGCTGTTCTTTGCCATGGATATGGCAAAGGCAGCCTCTTGTCTTTTGGGGATTCAGCCGGGGAGAAGAGAGGGAGGAAGGCCATCTGGAACGGAGCCGGGCGGACATACGGGTGGTCTGGAGCGTGGACTTACGGGAAAAGGGGTGATCCTGGGAGTCATTGATTCAGGAATTGATTATCTTCACCTGGATTTCAGAAATGAAGACGGCAGTACCCGGATTTTGTATCTGTGGGATCAGGATCAGGGACAGGTCTATGACAGAGAGGATATAAACCGGGCGCTGGCAGCATACGGAGAACAAAATGACAGGAGAGCGGCTCTTAACATAGTACCTTCTGTGGATGTCAGCGGACACGGCACCGCAGCTGCAGCCATAGCTGCGGGAAACGGACGGGGAAGCGATGGAGTTTACCGGGGAGTGGCCTATGAAAGCGAACTTATTGCAGTAAAGCTGGGAACTTCTCCCAAGGACAGTTTTCCCAGAACCACTCAGCTTATGGAAGGCCTGGATTTTATATTAAAGAGAGCCATTCTGCTTGAGCGCCCGGTGGCTGTTAATGTCAGCTTTGGAAATACCTATGGTTCCCATGACGGAACCAGCCTCCTGGAAACCTTTATGAATGAAGCCTCCAATTACAGCCGGAATGTAATTGTCACAGGTACGGGAAACGAAGGAGCGTCAGCAGGCCACACGGCGGGACAGCTTGTTATGGGAGAAAGGGAAAGGATTGAGCTGTCTGTAGCTCCCTTTGAGACCAGTTTCAGTGTACAGATCTGGAAGTCCTATGCAGATCAGTTTTCCATTCTCCTTACAGCGCCTGATGGACGGAGCCTGGGGCCGATTGAAGAACGGCTGGGGCCTCAAAGACTGGAAAATGGAAATACACGTATTCTGATCTATTATGGAAAGCCCAGTCCCTACAGCCGGGCTCAGGAGGTTTACTTTGATTTTATTCCTTTGAAGGATTACACCGACAGTGGGATCTGGACCTTTCAGCTGACACCAATAGAGCTTGTCACAGGCCATTATGATTTCTGGCTTCCTTCAGGCCGGATTTTAAATCCCTCCACCCGTTTTCTTCGTCCGGTGCCGGAGACAACACTTACGATTCCTTCCACAGCATCAGGGGTTATTTCTGTAGGAGCATATAATGATTCAAATCTGGCATATGCGGATTTTTCCGGCCGTGGCTTTACCAGGCAGACCAGGCAGGTAAAGCCGGATCTGGCTGCTCCCGGAGTCGATATCATCACCGCAAAAGCAGGAGGGGGATATGAAGCGGTGACAGGAACCTCCTTTGCAGCCCCATTTGTCACGGGGAGCGCGGCGCTTTTGATGCAGTGGGGCATTGTAGACGGAAACGACCCCTTTCTTTATGGGGAAAAGGTAAAGGCCTACCTCATCCGCGGCGCCCGCCATCTTCCCGGTTATACAGAATGGCCGAATGAGAGGGTGGGGTATGGGGCACTGTGCGTGGAGGAGAGTATACCGAAATGATTTTTTTCTTTTTGTGAAAGAAAGAATTGAATTGACCTGTCTTTTACAAGTATAATATCATTATAAGCCTGTTTGTTATTTGTACTTTTATGAGAGAGGTGAAGAAAAAATGGCAAATCTTATGACAGATTAATTGCTGCCGGATATTCTGTACAGGAAGCGAAAGAAAGGATTGGCGCTGTTGTAATAGAAGAGATTTACGATGTCATGAAGGAAAATCAACCATATGATGAGCAAAGATATGCCGGTGCATTAGAAAATATGGTACGGCAGTGTATTGACTATGAAGATACACATGAAATTCTGACAGAATGGAACAAATGGGATAATCTGGTTCAGGAAGGATATGGGACCCTCGTTGATCAAAATTTCGAAAAAATGATTCCGTTATGGTGGAAAACATGGGAAATTTTTCAGAAAATTGTTAAAACGGCAGAATATAAAATAGGCATTAGTGGACTTATGGAATCTCAGGACTATGAATATCCAATAGATGCATGGCTGCAGGATATGGAAATGGAACTGGGAAATGCAGGTGAACACGAAAAGCGTGTAGAATTTTGCCGGAGAATCCTGGAAATGCTGGACTGGAGCTTTGATGATGGCAGTAATTTTAAATCCGCAATCGGGGAAGAGTTATATGCAGAAGGAAAAGCGGAACAGGGGAGAACGTGGTTTGAAGACTGGCTAAAGGAGGAACCGCATAACCAGAATGCTCTGAATGTCTGGAGCTGGTGTATTCAGGAGGAAAAAGGAGCAGAAGAAGCCTATAAAATTATTCGCAGGGAAGTTATAGGTGTCGCATGTACGTTTAAAAATGAACTCCTATTCGGGCGGGCGAAATTACTGGCAGAAAAACTGGGAAAATCAGAAGATCTGGAATGGATAAAGTCACAACTGGAGACTTTTTCAAAGGTGGTTGAAAAAGCTGATCTTATATCCAAACGATCCCTGCCCCTGCGGCAGTGGGAAAAAATACAAGAAATGCTGTGGAAGAAAACAGTAAGGGAGATTTCTTAAGATGACCGAAGAAGATATAAAAAATTTATCGAAAAAAGAATTGCAGGACATCACTTTTAAAGTACAGAAATTATTGTCAGATAAACAGAAAAAGGAATTCCAGAAGATAGTTAAAGAGGCTGGAATACAGCCTGGGAATAAGAAATCACAGGCAGCGTTAGTGAGAATGTCGGATGATTTTGTGAATGAGAAAATGATACAAATACAGAATTGGAAGGATCAGATTGATGAAGGGGAGCTTTACCTTGATACAGAAGAGTATGAAGACTACTCCAGCGGATACTGGGAAGCAGACTGGATTACAGAGTATTATGATAATCAGGGAATCGGCGATAAGATCATGTCTATGATTCGGTTTGTGGAGGATTGTGTCGATGACAGACGGTATCAGGAAGCAAATGAGATATATGAATGGCTGTGGCAAATGTCTGTTTCTACAGACAGTGAGTACGAAGACTCCGTGGATCTGGAAATGCTGGAAGAAAATAATCTGATACATACAGACATGAAACATCTGGCGCTGCTGACTTTATATGCGGATTATCAGGTGCTGCCGGCAAAGGAGCGCGCTAGGGATATCTATCTATATTTTTCCAGCAGTGCATTTACAAAATTACATTTGGAAGAAATGTTCCATGTCGGAAGAGAAGAACTGGAGGAAACAGAACAGTTCTGGGAAGACTGGATTGATCTTCTGAAGGCGAAAAATGGAGATATAGAAGCCAGACTTCTGAAAGAAGCCGTTTTGTATTGCAGAGGAATAGATGGCCTGCATGAAATGGCGAGAGAAAATGCATCTGTACATCCATCTTTGTATTTATCTGTGATGGAGCAGTATGAGAAAGGGCATTTATATGACGAAATTGAAAATGTTGGTGAAGATGCATTGAGTAAAATTAATGCTAATCTGAGAATACGGAGTGAAATTGCTTTAAAAGCAGCATTTGCAGCCTCCTGTTTAAATCATGAAGAAAAAATGATGCAGTTTAGATGGGTGCTCGTAAGACAGTAATTCTAAAAAAATTACTATTTTACGGCATCTGTCTGACAGGGTTGGAAACAACAACGAAAAGAACGATGTCGAGTCGCATGACCGGCATCGTTCTTTTTTGCAACAAAATATTAGAATTACGGAGGTATTTACCATGAAACGCTTGTTATCTTGTGAATTTAACCTTGATACTGCTTGTGTAGAGCTTTGCTTTTCAGACGGCAGCATGGTTTCTATCGACCCTATCGCTGTGGAAAATGCGGTAGTGAATAATATGTATCAACAGTCGGAACTCGACTATCTGATCTATAATGACCCTGCTGCATATGCTGATTTAATCCTTAACGGCGATCCTGCTGTCTACCTCAAGACAGTTACGGAATACCAAAGCCTTGATTGATTTTTACTGACGAACAAGAGTTGCCTTGCCATTCAGCTGGGCAGCTCTTGTTTTGGCATGGACAAGTTCATAAAAAGCTACGCTTTACTCTGGTAAATTTTGAAACTAATCTTGAAAAATATGGTGCCGTCTTGTATAATAATGTGTGTACACATGCAGTAAATCTTTTTTTAATGCCGCAGTACTCAAAATTTGAGTTTGGAGATTTGCATCATGACAGATTTTTATAAATTACTTAAAAATTTAAAATTATCCCAAATACATAGGTCTCATGGGAAAGAATATTATGTCGATCCATTTAGAGAGCGATTAATCTTGAAAACGCCAGAAGAAACTGTGCGGCAACAAGTTTTACAATACTTGTTATCATGCAAAAATATACCTAAGGAAATGATACAAGTCGAAATGCGTCTTTCTAAATACCAAGTAAATAGTGCTCGGCGTGCCGATATTATTGTAGAGAGATTTAATGGAAACAAGGGCGAACTGTCACCTCTTGCGATCATTGAATGCAAAGCACCCGAAATCATGATTGGTGATAGTGCAATTCAGCAAGCTATAGACTACGCAGATGATTTGAACGCAGACTACATTTTTGTCACAAATGGCGATTACGCTATGACTGCAAAATATGAAGCTGACTCAAATCAATATGTACTCTTAAGTGAGTTGCCAGATTATCAATCCATGCTATGTGGGCAAGGTGATTATTTGCCTGAAGATAAGCCTAAAGAACGCTTTGCATTTGACGTTCTTAATGAAAATAAGGATTATTATCGTGGGTACGAATTTAACCCCGATACTCCGAGTGAGTTGCTTCCTTTTTTGACAAACTTATGGGAGTGCTTTTTAGACACAAGCCATAAAATGCCGGAAAAACAGTATAAGCATTTTCGTCTGATAAAAGACTATGGGATTAGATTTCTTTCTTGTGGCAACGCAGCTGGAGGAAGTTATCAAGGAGCATATCGTTCTTTTTTGATTGAATATCAAGCTGATACAAAGTTTATGAATTTAGGGTTCTTTGATTACGGCTCACATACGATATTAACCGTTTCTGTTGACAAGGATAACAACAAACCGCACAACTCACTTCAGTATGATGTGAACGCTATAATCCGAAATGGGGAAAGATACTCTTTCCCGCATCATGGAAGAATTGCCATTGGAAAGAAAGGAAGCGGCAAAGTAAGCGAGTTGAAGGAGCTGATAGGAAACGAAGCGCCGGAGTTATTAGTTCGTGGAGATATTTTCTTGGGAACGCTGCACAACCAAAAATTACTTTATCTTGATGATGCTGATGTAACTGATTTTGTTGAAAAAATGTTGACCTATGCACTGATAAGAGATGTATTTCGTGAAATGAAATCGGGAAATTAGTTGTTGTCTCAATCTTAATAATAGCTTGTTAATGAATATGGCAGTATGAGAGCTGGTGAAAATATGTCAGGAAAACGAAATCCACCAAACAGGCAACGCCCAATACAGGTGAAGTTTTTTGTAGACGAAAAAGAGCTTGACCTGATAAAACAGAAAATGGCACAGATGGGAACAGAGAATATGAGTGCCTATCTCCGCAAAATGGCAATCGACGGGTATGTTGTGAATTTGGATATGCCTGAACTCCGTGAGCTGACTTCCAAAATGAAGCGAATATCCAACAGCGAAAACCAGATTGCCAAACAGCTCAACACATCGGGTAACATCTACGAAGCTGATATCGAAGAAATCAAAAAGAATCAGGAAGAAATTTACGAAGGCATTAAAAAAATCCTGTGTTCTCTTTCCCATCTGAAGTGATGTCAGCTCCATAGGAGCGTAGCTGGTTTACCCTGGGAATCCTGGATTACATTGATATGTTTGAGGGTACTATGAATGCAGGCTTAAAAACATTTATGATAGATACCTATAAGGCTCAGGTGGAGAAGCTTAAGGAGCTTCAGGATCCCAAAACCGGACTGTGGCATACGGTTCTCACAGACCCGGACAGCTATGTGGAAACCTCAGGTACTGCAGCGATTACAGCGGGGATTCTCAAGGGGATCCGCTGCGGCATACTGGATGATTCCTATCTTCCATGCGCTGTAAAGGCCATTCGGGGAATTTTAGACTGTATTGATTCAGACGGAACGGTTCTTGAAGTGTCCGGAGGCACAGGAATGGGGATGGATGCAGAACATTACAAAAATATCCTGATTGCTCCTATGGCATATGGACAGTCTCTTACCATACTGGCCCTGGCAGAAGCATTGAACGTTTAAACCGGAGTTTACAGGCAGATGAATACAGGAACCCAAGGGCTTCCTGATTGCGAAAGCACAGGCAGTATGGTAAAATGAAGGCAGTTATTTCAAAATATCAGGAGGTCGTTTCATGCTTGCGTATACCTATGTGGAAAAGGGAAAATTTAAACTTCTTGACAAACCGGTTCCAAAACTTTCAGATGCAAGAGATGCGATTGTGCGTGTTACCATGTCCAGCATCTGCAGCAGTGATCTTCATATCAAGCACGGTTCTGTACCCCGGGCAGTTCCGGGAATTACAGTGGGCCATGAGATGGTGGGAATCGTGGAAGAAACAGGAAAAGATGTAACCGGGGTAAAGCCGGGAGACAGGGTAACGGTAAATGTGGAAACGTTTTGCGGAACCTGTTTTTTCTGTCAAAATGGATATGTAAACAACTGTACCGATCCAAACGGCGGCTGGGCCCTGGGATGCCGGATCGACGGCGGGCAGGCAGAATATGTGCGTGTTCCCTATGCGGATCAGGGATTAAATAAAATTCCGGATGAGGTCAGTGATGAGCAGGCTCTTTTTGTGGGGGATGTGCTGGCGACCGGCTTCTGGGCAGCCAGAATATCAGAAATTACAGAAGAAGACACCGTGCTGATCATTGGCGGCGGCCCCACAGGCATCTGTACCCTGCTGTGCGTGATGTTAAGGAAGCCGGAAAAGATTCTGCTCTGTGAACAGGATGAAGACAGACGCCGTTTTATAAAGGAGCATTATCCAGAGGTAATTATCCTTTCTCCAGAGCAGATCCGGGAAGCGGTAAAGAGAGAAAGCCGCCATGGAGGGGCCGATGTGGTTCTGGAGGTAGCAGGGACAGAGGATACCTTCCGCATGGCCTGGGAGTGTGCCCGCCCCAATGGAGTTGTAACAATAGTGGCTCTCTATGACAAGCCTCAGGTATTGCCTCTTCCTGAAATGTATGGGAAAAATCTGACCTTTAAAACCGGCGGCGTAGATGGCTGTGACTGTGAGGAAATTCTTTCGCTGATCCGGGAGGGGAAGATTGATACCACACCATTAATTACACACCGGTTTGCTCTGTCAGAGATTGACGCTGCCTATGATGTGTTTGAAAACCGCAAAGATCATGTGATCAAGGCAGCGGTAGTGCCGGACAGGCAGATGTAGGGGAAAAGCCGCGCTGTTCATTCAAATATATTTGTGATATAATAAGAGCATCGACTGCAAAAAGACGCAGCCGGTGCTTTTGTTTACAGATCAGGCAGATATAAGAGAAAAGAGGTGCGGAATGAATGTTAGAGAGTCATTAGAGGCCCTGGAGGAACAGACCTTAAGTCCATATGCTTCCTTTTCTTCACGGACGAGGGGAAGGGATCATGCAGAACCGCTCTGTGATATACGGCCGGAGTATCAGAGAGACAGGGATCGGATCCTCCACTGTAAGGCATTCCGCAGGCTGAAGCATAAAACCCAGGTGTTTTTGGCGCCGGAGGGAGATCATTACCGCACCCGGCTGACGCATACTCTGGAGGTATCCCAGATTGCCAGAACCATTGCCAAGTCTCTGCGTCTGAATGAAAGCCTCACGGAGGCCATTGCCTTAGGACACGATCTGGGCCATACGCCCTTTGGACATTCGGGAGAAGCTGTTTTAGATCAGATCTGCGAGGATGGCTTTACCCATTACGAACAGAGCGTCCGCATCGTAGAGGTTCTGGAAAAAGATGGAAAGGGTCTTAATTTAACCTGGGAAGTCCGGGACGGGATTTTAAATCACCGGACCGCAGGCCATCCATCCACGCTGGAGGGTGCCATTGTCCGGCTGTCGGATAAGATTGCCTATATCAATCACGATATTGATGATGCGATCCGTGCCCGTATGTTTGCAGAAGAGGAGCTCCCAAAGGAGTATACGGATGTTCTTGGAAACAGTGTGCGGGAACGGTTGAACCGTATGATACGGGATCTTATTTTAAACAGTATGGATCAGCCTCAGATTATCATGTCTTCAGATATGGAGGAGGCGATGAAGGGCCTGCGCCGGTGGATGTTTGAACATGTATATAGAAATGACATTCCAAAGGCAGAAGAAAGCAAGGCCCAGGAGATGATCGCCAGACTGTATGAATATTATATGAAGCATGCGGACCGTCTTCCCATGGAGTATATTCTTTTAATGGTAAATGGGGAGAAAAAGTCCCGGGTGGTCTGCGACTATATTGCGGGAATGAGTGACATTTATGCCATTGACCGGTTTGAGGCGCTGTTTGTGCCTAAACGGTGGAATGTATACTAAAACAAGTCGGAAGGGAGAAGATGCATGTACTATCCGGATGAAGTCATAGAAGAAGTGAGAATGAAAAATGACATCGTGGATGTGATCTCAGGATATGTAAAACTGCAGAAAAAAGGAGCTAACTATTTCGGCCTGTGCCCGTTTCACAATGAAAAATCGCCTTCCTTTTCCGTTTCTCCGGGCAAGCAGATGTACTACTGCTTTGGCTGCGGGGCGGGCGGAAATGTGCTTACCTTTGTGATGGAATACGAAAACTATACCTTTCAGGAGGCGCTTACCGCTCTGGCAGACCGGGCCGGGGTCAGTCTCCCCAAGATGGAGTACAGCAAAGAGGCCAGAGAACAGGCAGAGTTTCGCTCCAGGCTCCTTGAGGTAAACAAGCTGGCTGCCAATTATTTTTATTATCAGTTGAAGCAGCCCCAGGGAAAGGCCGGATATGAGTATTTTAAGGAAAGGCGCGGGCTTACGGATGAGACCATCCTGCGCTTTGGTTTGGGCTATTCTAATAAGACCAGTGATGACCTGTACCGGTTTTTAAGGGAAAAGGGCTATGAGGACAGCTTTTTAAAGGAAACAGGCCTTGTGACCGTAGAAGAACGCGGCGGCAGGGACAAGTTCTGGAACCGTGTCATGTTTCCCATTATGGATGTAAATAACCGTGTGATCGGCTTTGGAGGCCGTGTGATGGGAGAAGGGGAGCCAAAGTATCTAAACTCTCCGGAAACCAGGCTCTTTGATAAAAGCCGCAGCCTTTACGGCTTAAATTATGCCAGAACCACCAGGGAGAAGTTTATGCTGATCTGCGAGGGTTATCTGGATGTGATCTCTTTGCATCAGGCCGGTTTTACCAATGCAGTGGCCTCTCTTGGGACTGCCTTTACCAGTCAGCATGCGGGGATTTTGAAGCGGTATACGGATCAGGTGATCTTAACCTATGACAGCGATGGAGCCGGTGTAAAAGCAGCCTTAAGAGCCATCCCTATTCTCAGGGAAGCAGGGCTTTCAGCCAGAATTTTAAATATGAGCCCCTGTAAGGATCCAGATGAATTTATCAAACAGATGGGGCCGGATGCGTTCAGAAAGCGGATTTTGGAGGCGAAAAACAGCTTCCTGTTTGAGATTGATGTGCTGAAACGGCAGTATGCGCTGGATGATCCGGAGCAGAAAACGAAGTTTTATCAGGAAACAGCCAGAAAGCTGCTCCAGTTCGGGGAACCCTTAGAGCGGGACAATTATCTTCAGGCAGTAGCCAGAGAGCATATGATTAAAGAGGATGAGCTGCGCCAGCTGGTAAACCGCATGGGTATGCAGCTTGGATTAAAGGCAGGTGACAGCTACCGAGAGGACGCGGGAGGACGGGGCTACAGAGAAACTGTACCGGATGAAGGGGCTTCCTTTAAAGGTGAATCTGAAGGCCGGACAGGGAACGGGGATGGAACGAAATCCCGCCGCCGTCCGGAAAGAGAAGACGGTATACGCCGCTCCCAGCGTCTGCTTTTAACCTGGCTGATCGAGGATCCGGCTCTGTTTGATAAGATCCGCGGAGTTATAACCGCAGATGATTTTGTGGAAGAGCTGTATCATCAGGTGGCGGTGATGGTCTTTGAAGGCCATGAGCAGGGCAGTTTAAATCCGGCTGCGATCCTCAGCCGTTTTATCAATGATGACGATCAGTACCGGGAGGTGGCGGCTCTTTTTAACGCCAGCCTGAAGGAGTCTTTAAGCAATGAGGAGCAGAAAAAAGCTTTTTCAGAAACGGTTTTAAAGGTGCGCAGACACAGTCTTGACACGGCCAGCCGCAATGCAAAGGATATCGCCCAGCTGCAGGAGATCATAAAGCAGCAGGCTGCCTTAAAGCAGATCAGCATTTCTCTGGATTAGCGCATAAAAATTATTACACGAACAGGAAAATGAATATGACGAATCATACAGCAAATTTTGTTCCCCGTCTGTCTGAGCGCCTGAAGCTGGTGGCTTCCTTTGTGCCCCAGGACAGCCGGATCGCAGACATCGGTACGGACCACGGCTTTGTTCCCATCTGTCTGGCAAAAGAAGGCCGCATAAAAAGCGCCCTTGCCATGGATGTGCGGACAGGCCCTCTGGAACGGGCGGAGGCTCACATAAAGGAGGCGGGAATTTCAGATATCCCTATAAGCACCCGTTTAAGCGACGGATTAAAAGAGTTAAAGCCCCAAGAGGCAGACACGGTGATCATCGCCGGAATGGGAGGCGAATTGGAGATAAAGATTCTGCAGGAGGGAAGGCATCTATGGAGCACGATCCGGCGTTTTATCCTTTCGCCTCAGTCAGATCTTGAAAAGGTACGCCGCTTCCTTTCAGAAGAGGGGTTTCTCATTGAAAAAGAGGCCATGCTCCGGGAGGAAGGAAAATACTATACGGTTATGAGCGTGGTGCGGGGAGCTATGGTTTATAACAGGACCATTGAATACCGCTATGGAAAATACCTTCTTGAACAGAAGGAACCCGTTTTAAAAGAATATTTAAAAAAAGAGGAGGAACGGGTTTTGGCAATCCTTGCATCGCTTTCCGCAAAAGAGAAAGGGGAGCTTACAAAAGGGCAGGAAAAAGCCAGACAGTCCCTTTTAGAAGAATTATCACAGATCAGGGAGGCAGAATATGAAGTGCAGTGACATCATAAAGATATTACAGGAAACGGCTCCGGAAAGCTGCGCCTGCGACTGGGATAATCCCGGTCTGTTAGCGGGAAGAAGCGATAAGGAGGTAAAAAAGATATACATTGCCCTGGATGCCACGGATGAGGTTGTAGATGCAGCCATTCGTGAAAAGGCGGATCTTCTTCTTACCCATCATCCCCTTATTTTCCGTCCTGTTAAGAAGGTAAATGACCAGAATTTTATTACAAGGCGGCTGGTGCGGCTGATCCAGGCAGATATTTCCCTGTATGCCATGCATACAAATTTTGACGCCGCGCCTGAGGGAATGGCAGCTCTGGCAGCAGAGCGGCTGGATATAAGGGAAATACGTCCTTTAGAGTGTATGGGGGAGATGAAAGAAAATGGAACATCCGTCCCCTACGGAATCGGGGCTGTGGGCAGCCTTTATGAGCCTATGACGGTGAATGGTCTGGCGGAGAAGGTAAAGAAAGCTTTTGATCTTCCTTTTGTGCTGGTTTACGGGCCGGGACTGATGGACAAGGAAGTGAAAAGGGCAGCTCTCTGTCCCGGCTCCGGATCAAGCGTTATTGAGCAGGCGGTTTTGGCAGGAGCCGATGTTTTGATCACCGGTGATATCGGCCATCATCCGGGAATTGACGCGGCAGCCAGGGGACTTGCCGTCATTGACGGAGGCCATTACGGGCTGGAGCATATTTTTATCCAGCATATGGCTGAGGTTCTGCGGGAAAAACTAAAAGGTGAGGCAGCGCTTGTTCTGGCAGAGCCGGCCTGGCCGTCCGTTCTTTTATAGGAAAGCGGCAGCTGCTTATAGCGGCAGCAGAAAATCAGAAGTGGGGAGGTAAGCATATGGTACGGGTGAAAATTGGAACAGACATAAGAGAATATCCTCAGGGAACGACCTGGGCGCAGGTGGCAGAAGAGTATCAGAGTGGTTTTGAACATGATATTTTGCTGGTACAGATTGGTGGAAAGCTCCAGGAACTTCACAAGACCGTCAGGGATGGCAGTCTGCGCTTTATCACTGCAGAGGAAAAGCCGGGAATGTCTGCCTATCAGCGCAGCGCTACCCTGCTGATGCTAAAGGCCCTCTATGCAGTGGCCGGGGCAGAACGGGTGGAAAAGGTGATCGTGGATTTTTCCGTAGGAAAGGGTTTTTTCGTAGAGGCAAGAGGCGCATTTACTGTGGACGATGGTTTTTTGGAGCGGGTAAAGGCAAAAATGGAAGAATATGTAAATCGGAAAATTCCCATCCAAAAGCGCAGTGTATCCACGGATGATGCGATCGAGCTGTTTCACGATCATCATATGTATGATAAAGAGCGGCTGTTCCGTTACCGCCGTGTCTCCCGTGTGAACATGTACAGCATTGACGGCTTTGAGGATTACTATTACGGGTATATGGTGCCGGATACGGGATATCTGAAATATTTTGATTTAAAGCGGTATCAGTATGGCTTTGTCCTCCTTCTTCCGACAATGGGAAAACCAAAAGAACTGCCTGAGTTTGTACCCCAGGATAAGCTGTTTGCTACGCTGGCCGAGTCCGCCCGGTGGGGCAGGGGAACGGATCTGGAGACCGTAGGAGCTTTAAATGATACCATCGCCGCAGGAGGGATGGCTCATCTGATTTTAATTCAGGAGGCGCTTCAGGAAAAGAAGATCGCGGAGATCGCGGCGCAGATCGCGGAGAAGAAAACTGCGAAATTTGTTATGATCGCAGGCCCGTCCTCTTCTGGAAAGACCACCTTTTCCCATCGTTTGTCTATTCAGCTTGAGGCTGCCGGGCTGCGTCCCCATCCCATTGCGGTAGACAATTACTTTGTAAACCGGGCAGACAGTCCAAGGGATGCGGAGGGAAATTATGACTATGAGAGCATTAAATGCCTGGATGTAGAGCAGTTTAACCGGGATATGACGGCTCTGATGGCAGGAGAACGGGTAGAACTTCCGTATTATAATTTCAAAAAGGGCATACGGGAGTATAAGGGTGATTTTCTGCAGCTGGGAAAGGACGATATCCTTGTGATCGAGGGCATCCACTGCCTCAATGACGAGCTGTCCTATGCGCTTCCGAGAGAAAGCAAATTTAAGATTTATATCAGTGCATTAACCCAGTTAAATATTGACGAGCACAACCGGATTCCTACCACGGACGGGCGGCTGATCCGCCGCATGGTCCGGGATGCCAGGACACGGGGCTCTTCTGCCAGAGAAACCATCCGTATGTGGCCTTCTGTTCGCAGAGGAGAGGAACAGAACATTTTCCCCTATCAGGAGGAGGCGGATGCCATGTTTAACTCCGCTCTTATCTATGAACTGGCAGTATTAAAGCAGTATGTGGAGCCGCTGCTTTTTGGAATCCCAAGAGACTGTGATGAGTATGTGGAAGCAAAACGGCTGCTGAAATTTCTGGATTATTTTATCGGGGTCAGCAGTGAGGATATACCGAAAAATTCCATTCTTCGGGAATTTATCGGGGGAAGCTGTCTGGATGTATAAGGGGTACGGACAGAATATGACATCAGAGGGCAGAAAAAATACAGACTTGTAGCTCTGCCGGGAAGGAAGTATATAATATGGAAGCAATTGGAGCAGATCTCAGCTTTGTAAACCTTGGGATCACCTTTACCCACCTGCCAAACAGCATTTCCGTTTTTGGATTTCGGATTGCTTTTTACGGGGTCATCATCGGGCTTGGGATGTTAGCCGGCATGGCGGTGGCATTTTCAGATGCAAAGCGCAGAGGACAGGATCCGGATCTCTATCTGGATTTTGCCCTTTACGCCATTGTGTTTTCCATTATAGGGGCCAGACTTTACTATGTGGCCTTTGAGTGGGACAACTATAAAAATGATCTTCTTCAGATCTTTAATCTTCGGGCAGGAGGTCTGGCAATCTACGGCGGAGTGATTGGTGCGGTAATTACGCTTATTGTATTTACCAAAGTACGCCATCAGTCCTTTTTCTCCATGGCAGATACGGGAGTTTTAGGACTGCTGACAGGACAGATTATCGGCCGGTGGGGGAATTTCTTTAACTGCGAGGCCTTTGGAGGATATACAGACAGTCTGTTTGCCATGCGCATTAAGGAAAGCATCGTAAACCCGTCCATGATCTCACAGGAGCTGATCGACCACAGGATTGTGGAAAATGGGATATCCTATATCCAGGTACATCCCACCTTTTTATACGAATCGGTGTGGAATCTGAGCGTCCTTCTCTTTATGCTATGGTACAGAAAACGCAAGCGTTTTGACGGGGAAATGCTCTGGATCTACTTTTTGGGCTACGGCGTGGGACGTTTCTGGATCGAGGGCCTGCGGACAGATCAGCTGAAGGTTCCGGGAACCGCTCTGGCTGTGTCGCAGCTTCTTTCCGCTACTTTGGCGGGAGCGGCAGTGGGAGCTTTGACCTATCATTATAAAAAATTAAGCAAAAAAGAAATATAAAATCCATATATGGATCAAAAGAGGCAGACAGGAGGCGAAAGCCGTTGTCTGTCTCTCATTTTTTCCAGAAAATTCCTTCTCTTTTTTGAAAGAAAAACGTAAAAACTTCTTGCCAATTCCCAGTTTCTGTACTATTATGGACGTACAAGTGGTAGAAAGTGGTGCAAAGTGGTAGAGGATGGTTGTTGCGTGGATGAACGGGGGATTTGGGATTTTCCTCCGGCCGCGCTGATTTGCCATGGGATGTACAGCAGGTGATGAGCTATGTTCATGGGTGAATACAATCATACAGTTGACGCAAAGGGACGTCTGATCGTTCCGTCGCGGTTCAGGGAGCAGTTAGGGGAGGAGTTCGTGATCACGAAGGGACTCGATAACTGCCTTTTTGTGTATGATCATTCAGAATGGACCGCTCTTGAAGAGAAGCTTCGCTCCCTGCCTCTTACCAATGCTGCCGGACGTAAATTTTCACGTTTTCTTTTAGGAAGCGCTGCCACCTGTGAAGTGGACAGACAGGGAAGGATCCTGCTACCCTCTGTTTTACGGGAATTTGCAGGCATCGAAAAGGATGCCGTGCTTGTAGGTGTTGGAAGCCGCATTGAAATCTGGAATAAGGATAAATGGGCTGAGGCCAATACCTTTGATGATATGGAAGAAATCGCAGAACATATGGAAGGCTTGGGTATTTGATGGAGGAACATGGATTTGTACATAAGTCCGTACTGTTATATGAAACAGTGGGCAGCCTGAATATAAAGCCGGGGGGCATTTATGTAGACGGCACACTGGGCGGAGGCGGCCATGCATACGAGGTATGCAAGCGTTTAGGAAGCGGCCGGCTTATTGGGATCGATCAGGATGCGGACGCCATTGAGGCAGCGGGACGCCGTCTGGCTCCATTTAAGGACAAGGTTACCATTGTCAGGAGCAATTACCGCAGCATGGCTGATGTTTTAAAGGAACTGGATATCCCGCGAGTGGACGGAATCTATCTGGATCTGGGAGTTTCTTCCTACCAGTTAGATACAGCTTCCAGGGGATTTACATACAGAGAGGACGCGCCTCTTGATATGCGGATGGATCAGAGAAAGGAAGAGACAGCCGCTGATATTGTAAATGGATACAGCGAGATGGAGCTGTTCCGCATTATCCGTGATTACGGAGAAGACCGCTTTGCCAAAAACATTGCAAAGCATATCGTAAAGGCACGGCAGGAAAAGCCGGTTGCCACTACAGGAGAGCTGTGCGAGATCATAAAGGCAGCCATTCCCGCCAAGGTGAGAGCCACAGGCGGTCATCCTGCCAAGAGAACCTTTCAGGCTATCCGCATTGAGCTGAATCATGAGCTGGATGTGCTGGAGGAGTCCATCGACGGTATGATAAGACTGTTAAATCCAGGAGGAAGACTCAGTATTATTACATTCCATTCTCTGGAAGACCGTATCGTGAAGAGCCGGTTCAGGATCAATGAGGATCCCTGTATCTGCCCTCCCGATTTTCCGGTCTGTGTCTGCGGAAGGAAAAGCAGGGGCAGGGTGATTACGCGAAAGCCCATCCTTCCTTCAGAGGAGGAATTGGAGGAAAACAGCCGCTCAAAGAGTGCGAAGCTGAGAGTGTTTGAACGGGGAGAGTGAGAAGAAAATCAGGCAGGACAGAAGATTATGAAGGGAGGAATCAGCCATGGCCCAGAGAATGGGAAGACCCACAGGCAGAAGTGGGGCGTACAACAGAAGAAATACCCGTGATATGGCTTATATCGGGGGTACAGCCGCACCAAAGCTGGAACCGGAGTACAGACCGGAAAGAAAAGCTCCGGTCAGACGGAAAAAGACAGGGCTGCATCAAAATCAGCAGCTGCGCCGTAACCGGGAGAGAGCCATGGCTATGGATCTGCCCTATGTATTTCTTTTGGCAGCTGCCTGTATCTGTACATTATATATTTGTGTCAGCTATCTGCACCTGCAGTCCGGAATTACAGCCAGAATGCACAATATTGAACATCTGGAAGCGCAGCTTGAGAAAATGAAAACGGAAAATGACGCGCTGGAAACCAGCATCAACAGCAGCATTGATCTGAATAAAATCTATGAGATTGCAACCAAGGAGCTGGGCATGGTTTATGCCAGGAGAGATCAGGTGCTCTTATATGATAAGACAGAAAGCGAGTATGTAAGACAGTATGAAGACATCCCGGAACACTAGGCCGTCCCCTTATGGGGATCGGTCTGAGGGCCGTAAAAGGGGATCGAAAAGCGGCCATTCTAAAAGAGTATTTACAGAGCATATGAGGGGGAAGCTGGCAATCACGGCAATCGTGATCACGCTGGCTTTATTTGCACTTATATGGGTATTGTATGGAATTATAAAGGAAAATAACGATCAGTACAGCAAGATCGTTTTAAGCCAGAGGCAGCAGGAATTTTCCAGCCGGATCCTTTCGTACAGACGGGGGGATATTGTAGACCGCAATGGAACGCTACTTGCTACCAGTGAAAAGGTGTATAACCTGATCCTGGATCCCCAGCAGATCATGAAAAAGCCGGAATACTATTTAGAGCCGACCATTCAGGCTCTGGTGGACTGCTTCGGTTTTGATTCCGGGGAAATCCGCAGCCTGATCCAGGAAAAGAGCGACCGGGCATATGTTCCTTATAAAAAGGGCAAACAGTTAAGCTATGATCAGAAGGTAGCCTTTGAAACCATGCGCAAAGAGCGCAATGCCGCCTATTATGCAAGTGAGGATGAGAGCCAGTCACGCTTAAGGATCATGGGTGTGTGGTTTGAGGATCAGTACCGGAGAGTATATCCCTACGGTTCAGCCGCCTGCAGTGTGATCGGTTTTTCCAGTGCGGACGGCACGGTGGGAACGGGCGGGATCGAGCAGTTTTACAATGAAGATCTGATGGGAGTAAACGGCCGTGAATACGGCTATCTGGATGAGGAAAATAATCTGGAAGGCGTGTTAAAAGAGCCGACAAACGGAAAAACCGTTGTTTCCACCATTGATCTGAATATCCAGAACATCCTCCAGAAGTATATTGATGAATGGCAGACTACTGTGGGAAGCCATGTGACGGCTGCCATTGCCATGAATCCCAAAAACGGAGAGATCCTGGGAATGGCAACCAGCAATAAATTTGATCTGAATGACCCCAGAAAGATCGAGGGCTATAGTGATGACCAGCTTTATGAGCTTGGGAAAAAGGATGCGGTTTCTGTATACAAAAGGGAGCATCCGGATACAACCCTGACCCAGGAGCAGATGATCGCGGATACGAAACGGGAGGATGTGATCTCCTATGGACGTCAGGTGGTCTGGAACCAGATCTGGAGAAATTTCTGTGTCAGTGATACCTATGAACCCGGTTCTCCGTCCAAGATCCTTACTGTAGCGTCAGGACTGGAGGAAGGCGTTTTAAAAGGAAATGAATATTTTGACTGTGAAGGTCTTTTAAATGTGGGCGGCTGGCCCATTAAGTGTACGGCTTATGTAAAAGGCGGCCATGGCTCCTTAAGCCTTCAGGAGTCCATCATGCAGTCCTGCAATGTAGCTATGATGCGGATCGGCGCCATGATGGGAAAGGATATTTTCACAAAGTACCAGGCCATTTTTGGAATGGGGCAGAAAACAGGAGTAGATCTTCCCGGTGAGGCGGATGGCGCAGGCCTGATCTACAGCGCGGAAAATATGGGGCCGACGGAGCTTGCCACCAATGCCTTCGGACAGAATTACAACTGTACCATGATCCAGATGGCTGCCGCACTCTGTTCTGTCATCAATGGAGGCTCCTATTATGAGCCCCATGTTATGCGCCAGATCATGAATGAGCAGGGTTCCGTGGTAGAGACAAAGGATCCGGTCCTGGTTCGTGAGACCGTATCCTCTTCCACTTCGGAATTTCTGAAAGAGGCCATGTTTCAGACCGTGGAAAATGGTACGGGAGGAGCTGCAAAAGTAGCGGGTTATCACGTTGGAGGAAAGACGGGAACCGCAGAAAAGCAGCCACGTTCGGCTAAAAATTATCTTTTGTCTTTCGCAGGCTTTGCTCCTGCAGAGGATCCGCAGCTTTTTGTCTATGTTGTGGTGGATGTACCTAATTATCCTCCGGGTCCCCAGCAGGCTCACAGCTCCTTTGCCAGCGGCATTTTCGCCAAAATTATGGCAGAGGCCCTTCCATATATGAATGTATTTCCTGAAGCGGGCGCTGAGGAGGAACAGGCTGGCGATACGGCGGCGGACGAGGGTATCAATGAGCCTTCCGGATCGGAAGGCGAAGAAACAGAGCCGGAGACTGAAACACAGGAAACAGAAAAGGTATATGAAACAGACGAAACCATAGGAGACGGCTATGAAAGCGGCCTTCCCGATGGGGTACCGGCAGATCCAAACGCACCTTCCCTGTCGTTAGAGGAAACATCGGATGGATGGAAGGAAAAGAAAGAGAGCCAGTCAGAAGAGAAGGAAGACCTGGAAGGCACTGCTGGTGAAACAAAAGCTTCCTCTGAAGCCTGATGGGAATAAAATCCCCCGGGAATCCGTATATTTAATATCAATGGCGGATGGGGAAGTTATCAAATGAATCCAAATTTGACAAAGCATAGAAAAAACATAGCCGTCCTGGGCCTGCTCATTGCTGTAGCGATGACCGGACTTTTAGGGCGGCTTGGTTTTCTTATGCTGGTCCGGGCGGATCACTATGGTGAGATGGCCCGGGATCTTCATGAAAGAGAGCGTACCATCAAGGCGGCCAGAGGACGGATTCTGGATGCAGGGGGAAATGTGATCGCAGATAACAGGACGGTTTGTACTATTTCCGTGATCTATAATCAGGTCACGGATCGGGAAGAGGTGATCCGCTCCCTTTGCAGCATATTGGAGCTTTCAGAGGAGCCGGTCCGAAAAAAGGTAGAAAAACGCAGTTCCAGGGAGATCATAAAGACAAATGTGGATAAGGAAACCGGAGATAAGATACGGGCATTAAAGCTGGATGGAGTAAAAGTGGATGAGGACTATAAACGGTATTATCCCATGGGCAGTCTGGCTTCCAAGGTTTTGGGCTTTACTGGAGGAGACAATCAGGGGATTATCGGCCTGGAGGTTATGTATGAAAAGTATTTAAAGGGAAAAAACGGAGTGATTCTTACGCTGACAGATGCAAGGGGAGTGGAGCTTGACAAAGCAGCAGAAGACAGGATCGAACCGGTGGCGGGAAATGATCTTCAGATCAGCCTGGACGTAAATATTCAGCTGTACGCCCAGCAGCTTGCCTATCAGGTTATGGAACAAAAAAATGCGAAAAAAGTTTCTGTGATCGTGATGGATCCCCGGAACGGCGAGCTTCTTGCAATGGTCAATGCGCCGGAATTTGACTTAAATGATCCTTTTACGCCGGATCAGAATTTAAAAAGCCAGAGCCTTAAGGAAGAGGCGGCGGCCCGGTCGCAGACCATGGGGCTCCAGGACCGGCTGAATGCCATGTGGAGAAATACCTGCATCAATGATACATATGAGCCGGGCTCTACCTTTAAGATCATCACAGCGGCAGCCGGTCTGGAGGCGGGGGCAGTAACGCTTGAGGATATCTTCAGCTGTCCGGGCTTTCGCGTAGTGGAAGACCGGAGGATCCGGTGCCATAAGGCAGGAGGCCATGGAACAGAAACTTTTCTTCAGGGAGCAATGAATTCCTGCAATCCTGTGTTTATTGATGTGGGACAGCGGCTGGGAGTGGACCGGTACTATAAGTATTTTACCCAGTTTGGTCTTAAGGGAAAAACAGGGATCGATCTTCCGGGAGAGGCAGCCACGATCATGCATAAAAAGGAGAAAATGGGTGCTGTGGAATTAGCTACCGTATCCTTCGGACAGTCCTTTCAGATCACACCCATTCAGCTTATTACGACAGCGGCTTCCATTGTAAACGGCGGACACCGGGTTACGCCTCATTTTGGCGTAAGGGTGATCCGCTCGGATGGAGGTGCTGTAAAGGAACTTTCTTATCCTCAGGGAAAGCAGATCCTGTCTTCTGAGACCAGCGCTTCCATGCGGTATGTATTAGAACAGGTTGTGGCAGAGGGAAGCGGCAAACGGGCGGCGTTAGAGGGGTTCCGCATTGGAGGAAAGACAGCTACCTCAGAGAAACTTCCAAGAAGCCTCAAAAAATATATTTCCTCTTTTCTTGGCTTTGCCCCGGCGGACGATCCCAGGGTAATGGCCCTGATCACCATTGACGAACCCCAGGGAATCTATTACGGAGGAACCATTGCGGCTCCCGTGATCGGAGAATTATTTAAAAATATTCTTCCATATATGGGAATCCGGCCGGAGCCGAAAGCTGGTTGATTATTCTCCGAAAAAGACGTATACTATTATTGCTGTCCGGCGTTTGCCGGCAGAATACATATGAGATTGAGGTGCCCTATGATTCATGAGACGATATTAGCGATTATTATTGCATTTGCCATCAGCGCCCTGCTGTGTCCGATTATCATTCCCTTTCTTCACAAGCTGAAATTCGGCCAGCAGGTCCGGGATGACGGGCCTCAGAGCCATTTAAAAAAGCAGGGAACTCCTACCATGGGAGGACTGATCATTTTATCCAGCATTATTATCACATCCCTGTTTTATATTCCTTCTTATCCGAAGATCATTCCGGTGCTTTTTATGACGGCCGGTTTTGGGATCATCGGCTTTCTGGACGATTATATCAAGATCATCCTGAAGCGTTCGGAAGGATTGACTCCGCTCCAGAAGCTGGCAGGACAGATCGTGATCACAGGCATTTTTGCCTGGTATGTGCTTAACAGCGGCGAGGTGGGAACCGATATGCTCATTCCCTTTACAGGCGGGTTTGAGGATGGGAAATTCCTTTCTCTGGGTATCCTGTTTGTTCCGGCTCTGTTTTTTGTAACGCTGGGAACGGATAACGGTGTGAATTTTACCGATGGACTGGACGGTCTGTGCACCAGCGTAACCATACTTGTAGCGACTTTTTTAACCATTGTGGCCATTGGGGAGGATATGGGGATCAGCCCCATTACAGGAGCTGTGGTGGGAAGCCTTCTGGGGTTTCTGCTTTTTAATGTATATCCGGCAAAGGTGTTCATGGGAGACACTGGGTCTCTGGCGCTGGGGGGATTTGTGGCTTCTGCAGCATATATGATGCGTCTGCCTCTGTTTATTCCCATAATCGGTCTGATCTATCTGGTAGAGGTTCTGTCTGTTATTATTCAGGTAACGTATTTTAAAAAGACAGGGGGAAAGAGAATCTTTAAAATGGCACCCATCCATCATCACTTTGAACTGTGCGGATGGTCTGAAACAAGGGTTGTAGCCGTATTTTCCATTGTTACGGCCATTTTATGCATGGTCGCTTATCTGGGACTGTAAGAGCGCCGGCAGCTTAGGCAAAGAAGGAGGTTTAACCACGAATGGATCAAAGTCAGAGAGTATTAGTTGCGGGAACCGGCAAAAGCGGCATTGCTGCGGCAAAGCTGATTCTTAACCGGGGAGGAGAGGTAGTTCTCTATGATGGGAATACAGCTCTGGATGAAAAAGAGATCAAGGCCCGGTTTGAAGAGGGCGCTAAGGTAAATGTTGTTTTAGGGGAGATCAAGCGCTCCGACCTTCTTGGGGTGGAGCTGTGCATTATCAGTCCGGGAATTCCTCTTACAAGTCCTTTTGTGGCAGTTGTAGATGAGGCTAGGATCCCGATCCTTGGAGAAGTCGAACTAGCCTATCAGTGCAGCGCAGGAAAGCTGGCTGCCATTACGGGAACAAACGGAAAGACGACCACCACAGCTTTGACGGGAGCGATGGTAAGGAAAAAATATGAGGAAACTTTTGTAGTGGGAAATATCGGCGAACCTTTTACTGCAAAAGCAGCAGAAATGACAGAGGATTCGGTTGCCGTAGCTGAGATCAGCAGCTTTCAGCTGGAAACCATTATGGATTTTAAGCCCAATGTAAGCGTCATTTTAAATATTACGCCTGATCATCTGGATCGTCACGGAACCATGGAAACGTATACTCAGATCAAAGAGTGCATCACCATGAACCAGACGGAGGAGGATACGGTTGTCCTGAATTTTGATGACCCCATTTTAAAGGAATTCGGTAAAAAAGAGGGGCTGAAGCCAAAGGTAATCTGGTTTTCGTCAAAAGAGAGCTTAAAGGACGGATTTTTCCTGAAAGGAGAAGAAATCATATATGCAAAGGCCGGAAAAGAAACGGTTCTTTTAAATGTGAAGGAGCTTCAGCTTTTAGGCCAGCATAACTATGAAAATGTGATGGCTGCCGCTGCTGCTGCCATGACCCTTGGCGTATCCCTTGAGGCGATTGGAGAAGCGGCCAGGGAGTTTAAGCCGGTCGAGCATCGGATCGAGTTTGTGCGGGAACGCACCGGAGTCCGCTATTATAATGATTCCAAGGGAACGAATCCGGAGGCTGCCATCCGGGCTCTTAAGGCTATGCCGGGGCCGGTGCTCCTGATCGCAGGAGGGTATGACAAACACAGTGATTACAGTGACTGGGCCAAGGAATTTTCCGGCAGGGTAAAGTATCTGGTGCTGATCGGACAGACCAGGGATCGGATTGCGGCCTGTGCCAGGGAGCACGGCTTTACAGATGTTATGTATGCGGAGGATCTTCAGGAGGCGGTGCAGGTCTGCGCTGTTTATGCTGATTCCGGAGACTGTGTGCTTTTAAGCCCGGCCTGTGCCAGCTGGGGGATGTTTAAGGATTTTGAGGAACGGGGGCGCGTCTTTAAGGAATGCGTGATGGCTCTGTAGGAGGTAGAAAGGAATGGCTGGAAATAAGCGCCGGGCAGCGAGGCCGGAAGGAATAACGGGAGCAGCGGCGGCCAGAGTGCCGGCGCGGTATGATGCAGCCTCGGTGAGAGACGTCCGGTCTGCGCAAAGACCCGGAGGCAGTAAAAAGAGAAAGACAGGGACCGGCAGCCGTACGGTGCAGAGGACTTCCCGGAACAGCCGGTATGAGCAGGATGAAAGAAGGCGTCCGAGCGGACGTTCCCCTCAGGCCCAGAGGGTGCAGAGAGAGCCCCGCCAGGGACAGGGTCAGAGAATGCAGCAGGGCAGCCGGACGCAGGCGGCCCGTGCAGCATATGAGTATGGGAATCAGAAGCAGGCTTATGAGGCAGGAGCGGTTCCGAAAAAGAAAAGGGAACGCAGCTTTTACGATCTGAGCCTGGTGGTGATCATTATTGTCCTCACCGTTTTCGGACTGGTAATGATCTACAGCGCCAGTTCCTATACGGCCCAGCTGAATGATGACCTAAATAATAACAGTGCCTATTTTATGCAGCGCCAGGGTGGAATCGCCCTGGGAGGCTTTATCTTTATGCTGATCATTTCCAAGATGGACTATCACTGGCTCTACCGGCTGGCCGTGCCGTCCTATATATTGTCTCATATTCTTATGGTTATTGTAACCTTGGTGGGACGGGAGGTAAACGGAAAAAAAAGATGGCTGGATATAGGCCCCATCGGATTTCAGCCTTCTGAGTTTGCAAAAATTGCGTTGATCATCATGCTGGCAGCAGTGATTACGAAGCTGGGAGGAAAAATTAACCAGTGGGCCGTTATGGGAAAGGTATTTTTGCTGGCGGTTGCCATTGGCGCGATCGTAGCGGCAAATAACCTGAGTACAGGTATTATCCTGGTGGGAATCGGCTTTGTTATGCTGTTTGTAGCCTGTAAGGTGAAGTGGCCCTTTTTCCTGGCCGGCGGAGGGGCGCTGGGTATCCTTATGACCGCCGGGCCTCTGGGTAAATTCCTTTTAAATATCCATGTTCTTAAACCGTATCAGTATAACCGGATCGAGGCATGGCTGAATCCGGAGCTGGATCCGGAGGGAAAGAGCTTCCAGATCCTTCAGGGACTTTATGCTATTGGCTCCGGAGGTCTGATGGGGCAGGGACTGGGCGAAAGCATCCAGAAGCTGGGATTCCTTCCTGAATCCCAGAATGATATGATTTTTGCCATCATTTGTGAGGAATTGGGTCTTTTTGGGGCTATTGCGGTTATCATGCTGTTTCTTCTTATGATTTACCGGTTTGTGATGATCGCCAATGATGCACCGGATCTGTTCGGCGCTCTTTTGGTTGTGGGAGTGATGGCCCATATTGCCATTCAGGTTATTTTAAATATTGCTGTTGTGACCAATACGATCCCCAATACGGGAATTACCCTTCCCTTTATCAGTTATGGAGGCACATCCGTTCTGTTTCTTATGGTAGAGATGGGAATCGTGCTCAGTGTATCCAACCAGATACGTGCAGCAGTATGAGTGATGCAGCAAACAAAACACAAATGCACAAACAGCGGATAAAGGGCATATACTTTTGTATAGTATAATCGCTGCGGAGGTGGTCTTTTGTCCGCAATCCGTGTCAGTGGATGCATACCCTTAAAGGGGGAAATTTCCATACAGGGATCGAAAAATGCGGCCCTTCCCATGATGGCGGCCGCTCTCCTGCATAAAGGTCTTACGGTTCTTACCAATGTTCCCAGGATACAGGATACAGCCTGTATGATGAAGATCCTGGAAGCTCTGGGATGCAGCTGTATCCGCCGGGGATGCAGTGTTTTTATTGATGCCGGAGAGATAAAAAAAACGCAGGTGCCTCAGGAATATGTCCGGTCCATGCGTTCATCCATTATTCTATTAGGAGCTCTTCTGGGCCGTATGGGGCAGGGGAACTGCTGTTATCCCGGAGGCTGTCTGATCGGAGCAAGGCCCATCGATCTCCATCTTATGGCGTTAAAAAAAATGGGGGCCGTGATCCGCGAAGAAGACGGGATCATAGAGGCCTGCGCAGGAAAGGACGGGCGTCTTAAGGGGACGGAGATTGTTTTTTCCTATCCCAGCGTGGGGGCTACGGAGCAGGCTCTTTTGGCTGCTGTGCTCGCAGAGGGAGTAACGATTATCCGCGGTGCTGCCATGGAACCGGAAATCAGCCAGCTGTGCGGCTTCCTTAATAATATGGGAGCTGTGATCTGTGGTGCAGGCACAAAAAACCTGATGATCCAGGGGGTGCGATCGTTAAGGGACAGCGCCTTTCGGGTAGAAGGCGACCGGATCGGGGCGGGAACCTATGGGGCTGCTGTGATGGCAGCTGGAGGAGACGTAACCTTAAAAGGCGTCCGCCCGTCGGCGCTCAAGCTTCCTCTGGCCCTTTTTTCCCGATCTGGAGGAAAGGTTACAGTTTCTGAAAGCAGCGGACGGCTTCAGGCGACAGGGATCGGCTGTGAAAAGGAGGGAAGGATCCGGATCAGCAGCAAAGGTCCTGCCGGGCCTCTCGCTCTTAAAACGGGGCCGTATCCGGAATTCCCTACGGATCTGCAGTCTCCGTTCATGGCTTTTCTGGCTGCAGGCCGGGGCGTGAGCCGGATTGAAGAGCGTGTGTTTGAAGGACGGTTCGGCATAGCTGGAGAGCTTGAAAAAATGGGAGCCTTAATTCGGCTGGAGGGGAAAACGGCAGTTATTTACGGAGCAGGTTCCCTGAAGGGATCTGCCGTAAAGGCAGCAGATCTTCGGGGAGGGGCAGCGCTGGCAGTAGCGGCGCTGGCTGCAAAGGGAGAGACGGTCATCGAAGACTGCCGCCATATTGAACGTGGGTATGAGGACATCTGTCGGGATTTATCGGCTCTCGGAGCCGGGATCCAATGGATAGGAGAGTGATATACCGCATGAGAAAAACAAACGAAAAACAGCATATGATCCTGGGGATTGCCGTGGCGGTTTTTCTGCTCACGGCTATCCTTGTGCTGTCTGTCCGTATCCAGACGATCACGGTATCAGGAAGCAGCCGCTACAGTGCAGAGCAGGCAAAAGAACTGCTCTTTTCCGGCCGGATGGGAAAAAATTCAGTCATTGCCTATCTGCGGGACAGGCTTAATCCCCATAAGCAGATTCCCTTTGTAGAGGATTATAAAATCGTGTTTCACGGCCCTTTTCATGCAGAGGTCATTATTTATGATAAAAGCATTGTAGGCTATGTTTCCTACATGAGCAGCTATATGTACTTTGACCGGGAAGGCATTGTAGTGGAAAGTTCCGGCAGAAAGTTAGAGGGGGTACCCTGGATCACAGGCATGGATCTGGGGCGGGTGGTGCTCTATCAGCCTCTTCCGGTTGCAGACAGCCGGATCTTTGAGGAAATCTTGAACCTGACCCAGCAGCTTTCCCTTTATGAGATTTTGGTAGATCAGATCCGCTTTGATGCGTATAACCAGCCGATCCTGACCATCGGACAGATGGAAGTGATCTTGGGAAATATGGGAAATATTGACAGCAAGCTTTCTGTTTTAAATGATATTCTTACAGATCAGCCCCAGCTGAGGGAAATCCGTGGAACACTGGAACTGGGGGATTACAGCGAGACAAATGACAGGGCAGGGATCACATTTAAAAAGAAATAAAATACAAAATTCAGGGTTGATTTTTTTAATAAAATCAAATATAGTATTAGTTAGGCTAAAAGCATGACATATTAAAGAATATCTGAAGAAAAGAGAACAGAGACGCATTCTGAAAACAGACTCTGAGAGCCGGGATGCATGAAAGGGATAAGGAGGATAAGTATCTTGTTAGAGATTAAGATAAATGAGTCAGAAAATGCCGCAAGGATCATTGTAGTAGGTGTGGGCGGCGCAGGCAACAACGCAGTAAACCGCATGATCGACGAGAACATCGCAGGTGTGGAGTTCATCGGCATCAATACGGATAAGCAGGCTCTTCAGTTCTGCAAGGCTCCCACAGCCATGCAGATCGGTGAAAAGCTGACAAAGGGACTGGGCGCAGGCGCAAGACCGGATGTAGGTGAGAAGGCCGCAGAGGAAAGTTCTGAGGAGATCTCACAGGCATTAAAAGGTGCGGATATGGTATTCGTTACCTGCGGCATGGGCGGCGGAACCGGAACCGGAGCAGCTCCTGTTGTTGCGAAGATTGCCAAGGATATGGGTATCCTGACCGTAGGCGTTGTGACAAAGCCTTTCCGTTTTGAGGCAAAGGCCCGTATGACAAACGCTTTAAACGGGATCGAATGTTTAAAGCAGGCGGTGGATACTCTGATCGTTATCCCCAATGACCGTCTTTTGGAGATCGTTGACCGCCGGACCACCATGCCGGATGCTCTTAAGAAGGCAGATGAGGTGCTCCAGCAGGCAGTTCAGGGAATTACAGACCTGATCAATGTTCCGGGCCTTATCAATCTGGACTTTGCAGATATTCAGACCGTTATGATCGACAAGGGCATCGCACACATCGGTATCGGCAAGGCAAAGGGCGACGACAAGGCCATTGAGGCTGTAAAGCAGGCCGTTTCCAGCCCGCTGCTTGAGACGACTATTGAGGGTGCAAGCCATGTGATCATCAATATTTCCGGTGACATCAGCCTGATCGAGGCAAATGACGCCGCAAGCTATGTTCAGGAACTGGCCGGAGATGACGCAAATATCATCTTTGGTGCCATGTATGATGAAAATGCTCAGGATGAGGCAAGCATTACGGTAATTGCTACCGGTCTGGATGAGCACAATTCCACTTCTTCTGTGACAAAGGCAATGGCAGGCTTTACAAATTTTAAGCCCAAGGCACCTGCTGCAGCTTCTGCAGCCCAGACAGAACGTGCCGCAGCTCCGGAAGCTGCCGCTACCGCTTCCGCAGGCTTTACAAGACCGGCTCAGCCCTCCTTTAACCGCAGCTTTGGACAGCAGAGTGCTGGAAACACCGCTCCTTCCTTTACTGCTCCCCGATTTGGACAGGGAACAGGAAGCTTCAGCTCTTCCGCTGCAGCTACCGCTCCGGCATCAACTGCAGCCAGCAGCAACGGAAGCAATACAGCAACTCCGGCCCAGAATCAGGCGCCATCCTTCCGGCCGACTGCAAATAAAGAAATGCAGATCAATATTCCGGATTTTCTGAAAAATAAGAGATAAACAATTTTAATGAACCGATTTGACCGGTGAAATGGATAAATGTATATCATTATCCGTTTCACCGGTTTTTTTGTCGAAAAATTTTTCCTGTTTTCCCCCTCCCTTCGACAGTATTTGCATATGAGAAACGTTATAATGTCCATAGGACAGCCTGATAGGGGAGGTGAGGCCAAAGCGAGGTGGTTTATACAGTCTACATAGATGAAGTATTTGCTGTAAATATGGCTATGGATTTGATGGTGCTTATGGCAGTGAATCAAGTGCTTTGTTACCGGGCAGGAGCCGCGCAGATCGTGAGGGGTGCAGCATTGGGGGCGGCCTGGGCCTGTGTAACAGCTATATTTCCGCAGATGCCGCTGACGTTTAAGGCGGCAGGAACGTATGGGGCAGCAGGCGCTGCCATGGCAGTAGCCGCATTCAAAGTAAAGGGGATAAAAGAAATCAGCCGGGCGGCAGCGGGAATCTATCTGAGCGCTGTCATTCTTGGAGGAGCCATGATGGTTTTTGAAGAGCAGCTAAGGCCCGGAGGGATCTTTTTTCCATTGGCCTGCGGTTTTAAGGTACTGGGGATACCGGATCTGTCCGGAGCGCTTATGCTCCTTGGAGGCACAGCATCCGTTTTTGGGGCGGTCTGCTGGCTTAGAGGACTTACAGCGTCCCTGCTGCAAAGAAAGGCCCTGTGCAGGGTAACCCTGCGCCAGGGCAGCAGGATGTATGTGGCGGCGGGGCTGATCGACACGGGAAACCGGCTGAAGGAGCCGGTAAGCGGCAGGCCGGTTCATGTAGCTGTTCAGGAAGTGATCGAAGCCGTATCGCCCAGGGTACGGGGAGTGACTTATATACCCTACCGCAGTGTGGGAGGAGAAGGGTTCCTTCCGGCAGTGACATTAGATGAAATAAAGGTGGAGCAGCAGGGGAACTGCTATACACTTACGAGGCCTTTAGTGGCTGTGGTAAAACAGCCTCTTTCTCCTAAAGGAGAATATGAGGTCCTGATACAGGAGTTTGACGGCGGCGCCGGAAGATAGGGGAATCGCGGCGCCATAAAAACTAGGAGGAAGTAAAATGATTGTTAAAGTATCCATACCCAACCGTTTTCAGTTTAAAACGGCTCCGGGTTTTCGCACGATGCTGATGCAGAAGCAGGGGGAGGTTCATTATATCGGAGGCGCTGATATTCTTCCGCCGCCTCTTGAGACAGAGGAAGAAGGGCGCATGATCGGTCTTTTGGGAAGCTCAGAAGATCATCAGGCCCGATCCTGTCTGATCGAACACAATCTGCGTCTGGTGGTATATATTGCAAAGAAATTTGATAATACCAGCGTAGGAGTGGAGGATCTGATTTCCATTGGCACGATCGGCCTTATAAAGGCGATTAATACCTTTAAGCCGGATAAAAATATAAAGCTGGCTACCTATGCTTCCCGATGTATTGAAAATGAGATCCTTATGTACCTAAGGCGCAACAGCAAGACGCGTCTGGAGGTTTCCATCGACGAGCCGTTAAATGTAGACTGGGATGGAAATGAACTTCTGCTCTCAGATATCCTTGGAACGGATGAAGATGTGATCTGCCAGGGAATTGAGGATGAGGTGGAGAAGGATCTTTTAAATACAGCGATCAGCCATTTAGAGCCCCGAGAACGCAAAATTGTAGAACTGCGTTACGGCCTGGCAGATGAGGACGGCGAAGAAATGACTCAGAAAGAAGTGGCCGATCTTCTCGGCATCTCTCAGTCCTACATATCCAGACTGGAGAAAAAAATCATGAAGAGACTGAAAAAGGAGATTGTCCGTTTCGAGTAGATGACTGGAGAACTGAATGAATATAAAAATACGCCTTAGATTCCGTAAAAAGGGAAACTAAGGCGTATTTTTCACTGTAAAGGCATCTACCGCAGCTGTACCATATTATCCTTGATCTTAAAGGTTCCAAAGCTTCGGATAAAGCTGGAAATCCGGCTGAATCCATACTGTTTTACATCAAAATCCGGGAATTTCTTTTTCAGCTCTTCGTGGATGATGCTCAGATTATCTACATGCCCTTTGTTGTTCTGGATCAGACGGATGATCTCTTTTTCGATATCAGCCTTGGAGGTAGAGGCGGATTTTTCCTGGACAAAGTAGCCGCCGTGGAGCTTTACCACCTGAAAATCACTGTTATTTAGACTTTCTAAGAAGGTGGAAAGTTTGGAATATCCATAATTGCGCACATCAAAATCAGAGAAGCGTTTGGTGAGGAAATTTCCTACCCGTGCCAGAATGATAGGCTGATTCTGGCTGTTGTTTTCAATCAGAAGTTTTGTAATGGCTTTTTGGATTTCATCAATACCGGTGATGGTTTTCTGGATCTCATCAATGGAGGGAACCTCGGTTTTGGAAGTTGTAAGGGCATTTGCACGTCCTTTGTTTGTCGGAGCAGTCTCCGCTGCATCTTCCGAAGAAATGATTTCCAGAAGCTTAAAGGTATCGCAGGCGGCCCGGAAGGGCTTTGGGGTTTTCTGCTCCCCGATGCCCATGACAAACATACCGGCCTCTCTGAGCCTCTGGGCCAGCTTGGTAAAGTCCGAATCGCTGGATACCAGGCAGAAGCCGTCTACATTTCCCGAATACAGAATATCCATGGCGTCGATGATCATGGCGGAATCGGTGGCATTTTTGCCGGTGGTGTAGCTGTACTGCTGGATGGGATTTACGGACCAGTCCAGGAGCACATTTTTCCACGCCCGTTTTTCATTGTCCGTCCAGTCGCCGTAAATGCGTTTATAGGTGGCGATACCAATATCGGATACCTCATCCAGAATATATTTGATATATTTGGGAGATACGTTGTCTGCGTCGATCAATACTGCAAATCTGCGTTCATTCTGTTCCATATGCTTGTGTTCTGTCGCTTTCCTAGAATTATCCCAAGGGGGACTGTTAAACCTGCAATCAGTGTATCATATTCGGGCAGCAGGCACAAGGGGGACAGAAGTTTCAGCTGCAGTATTTCATAAAATCAGCTGTTCAGATAGCTGCGCATGGATTTTAGGGCGCTTTTTTCAAGCCGAGATACCTGGGCCTGGCTGATATGGATTTCTTTTGCAACCTCGGTCTGGGTTTTTCCTTCAAAAAAACGCATATCGATGATGCGGCGTTCCCGGTTCGGCAGGCGCTTCATGGCTTCTGAAAGGGAAAGATCCTCTACCCAGTTTTCTTCCAGATTTTTTTTATCGCTGATCTGATCCATCACATAGAGCGGATCCCCGCCGTCTGTATATACAGGTTCGTAGAGGCTGACCGGAGTCTGGATGGCATCTAGAGCATAGGTGATATCTTCTCCGGAAATACCGATTTCCTGAGAAATTTCCATCAGAGAAGGCTCCTTGGAGTGGAGGCGGGTGAGCTGTTCTCTGGCATAGAGGGCTTTATACGCGGTGTCCCTGAGAGAGCGGCTGACGCGGATGGAGTTATTATCCCGCAGATAGCGGCGTACTTCTCCAAGGATCATAGGAACCGCATAGGTGGAAAATTTTACATTCTGGGTAATATCAAAATTGTCAATGGCTTTGATAAGGCCGATGCAGCCAATCTGAAAGAGATCATCGATATTTTCCTGGCTTCCGGCAAAACGCTGGATCACACTTAAGACCAGGCGTAGATTTCCTTTGATATATTCTTCTCTTGCATCCATATCCCCTTTCAGGATCAGGGAGAATAAGCGCTCCTTTTCTTCGTTGCTGAGCAGCGGCAGTTTGGCAGTGTTGACGCCGCAGATTTCAACCTTATAGCATGACATGGTCCGTACCTCCGTTTGGTTGTGTTATGCACGGAAAGCTTTTCGTATTTCCATTCCGGCTATAAGAGAATGATGGACGGATACGGACGGTTTTATACTTTTTTTTCTATCCAGAAAATGGGAATCTCAGCAGAGAAGAGGCAGATGCAAATAAAAACAGCCGCCGTTTCTGGCGGGGTTTC
>OCAN01000163.1_pt1 | contig 82390 bp, 82 predicted proteins | sample 1538321 | NCBI WGS metagenome assembly OCAN01 (sample SAMEA2580294, study PRJEB22360) | human gut metagenome | biome: human gut; feature: human-associated habitat; material: faeces | place: Denmark | collected 2008/2010 | reverse complement strand
TTTTATATTAATAATTTATTAATTTTAAGTATTTATAAAAAATATTTATTATAATTATGGCTGTTTTAAGCGTTTTATTTTTCGTTTTAATATAAATATATGTAAAAGAAAATAAAACCTCTTAAAATCGATTTTAAATAAAATTCTTATATATGATAAATTTATTTTTTCAAAAATAAGTTTTTCCTTTAAATCAACTTCCTATTTTTTATGAAATAGGAAGTTGATTTAATTATATCATCATTTTATATGATTAGTAAATAATAACCAATAAAATCCGATGATAATATATTCAATTTTCTGTATATTTTACTTTTAATTTATTAATAATAATTATTTAATTAATATATTTATCTGAAATATAAAAATGATGTTTAAATAATAGTTATTAAAATTTAATTATTATCGATTTTGAATATATAATAAATTTATGCATTATATAGGATATACCTATATAAAAATAGAGGTAATGTTTTATATAATACACAAATATGATAAAATATTTACGAGGTGATTATTATGGCAAAACGCCCTAAAATAAAAATAACATTAGTCGATAGAAAAGGACCTTGCGGTTGTCATCGCGGTCATAAGATAGGTGATAGTTTTGATTTTGATACACAACGTGGTGAATTATGCCCTATGGCGATGCATGTAGCATTTCCTTATATTGATATCTTAAGATATGGTGGTTCTATACCTAATCAACCAGAAGGCACAGCTGTATTTTGTTGCCCAGATGTAGACACCATAAACGTCTTTAGAATAGAGAAGGAAGATATTTAATTTATATATTTTATTTTCATTAAATAAAAATGCTTAATATTACACACATTATATAAATTGATTATTTTTTTATTAATGTATTAATATATTTTTTATGGCACTTATATGACACTAAAATGGCACCGCATAACTTATTACTTTGTAGTAATAAGTTATTTTTTTATAGATTTTTCAATTTCATCAAGAATTTTATTATTAGCACTATCTATAAGAGCTAGAAATCCTGTATTTCTAGCTTTTACCCATTCACTAGTAGTTGTAGAGATTTCTTTTCTGGTAAATGTAATCTCTTACTTCATTTACAAATAGATAGATAAGCATTTTTTGAGTAACTATCCTAACACTCTAGCATTAGCGCAATAATGTAAAAACCCTTTTATAAATACGTCATATACTGTGCTATAAACTTTTCTAAAAATTCATTAGCAGACATCATTGGATTGAAATACGAACTTAATAAATAATTCAACCTATCATTAAGCACATTTTTTATTTTTCCATTATCCTTTAGACCAAAAGATGTAAAAAGTAGAAGAATTCTTGGACACTGGGAGCTAGATACCATAGTATCTAGTAGTGGAAAATCTAAGGCTTGTTTAGCAACATTTATAGAAAGTTTATTTATATGGCAATAAAAATAAAAGATAGAACAGTCCCATCAATGCTAAAAGTAATAAAAAAGTTAGTGAAAGTACTACCAAAAAGGCATTAAAAACATTTACAACAGATAGAAGAAAAGAATTTGCATGTTACAAAGAAGTAGAAAAATTAAATATAAAAGTATATTTTGCAGATGCTTATGCAGCATGACAAAGAGGTAGCAACGAAAATTCAAATGGGTTATTAAGAGAATATTATCCAAAGAAAACAGATTATAGAAAAATTAATATTATTAAATAGTAGACAAAGAAAATGTTTAAATTGGGATAATCCATTTGATTTATTTTTAAAAGAAGTGTCGCACTTGGATTGACAATTCATTATTCATAAAAAGTATAGCCATCTAACTTAATTATATATTGACAAAATAATATTTATCCTTATATAATTAAACTGAATAAATATAAAAATATAATAGTAACAAACTACATTAATCCCTAAAATACTTGCTTCTACTGACCGCTTTTGTAGAAGCTTTATTTTTTATCTAAATAAAAAAAGATAGACAGAAAATCTTCTGTCTATCTTTTTTCTTTATTGAGGGATTTATTTTTTATTGATATATTCAATAATTACATCTGCAATATCTTCAAGGGATTTATGGCTAGTATTAACACTTAAATCATAATTTTTAGGATTTCCCCATTCTTTGCCTGTATAATAAGCATAATACTCAGCTCTTTTAGCATCTTCTTGATTTAATTCAATAACAGATTTTCCATCATATACTGTTCTACCGCGTTCTTCACGATATTCATCATTTGCACAAACAAATACAGAACATACATTTTCATTGCTTTGTAAAACAGCATCTGCACATCTACCAAGAATAATGCATTTACCATCTTTAGCTAAACGGCGAATAATTTCAGATTCTTGTTCAAACATTTTGTGGTTCATTGGTTTAGCACCACTCATACCAAAAATGTAAAATGGCATGAATTTAAGAGAAAGTGGTGGCACATTATCTTCAAATTCTTTTAATTGACTTTCACTCATGCCACTAATACCTAATTGAGCAGCAGCCATATGCACGATTTGTCTATCATATAATTTATAACCTAATTTTTCAGCTAAAATATTTGCGAGTTCACGACCGCCACTACCATATTGACGACTGATTGCTATAACATTATTTTTCACAAAAAGACCCTCTTTCAAAATTATTTATTAATTAATCATTTGTTTTGCGGAAAGCTAAAGAATATCCTAAAACAACTGCAAAACATACTACAGGTAAATAGAATGCTGTTCTAATAGCTGCTTCTGCTGCGGAGAAACCACTAACCATGAAGCTTAATGCACTAGAGTCAACTAACCAACCCATGATAGGAGTGATTATTGCACCACCTAAGATAGCCATGATTAAACCTGCTGCACCGAATTTTACTTCAGCACCGAGACCACGAAGAGCAATACCATAAATTGTTGGGAACATTAAGCTCATGCAACCAGAAATTGCAATTAAGCAATATACAGATACAGATGTTGGTAAATAAATTGTACCAAGGCAACATAAGATACCGCCTAAAGCGAAAATTGCCATCATTTTTGCAGGAACAAAGTATTTCATTAAATATGTGCAGAGCCATCTGCAAGCGATAAATAATACCATTGCGTAAATATAGTAGTTAACAGCGTCAGCTTCAATGATATTTTTTGTAGCCATGATATATTTAATAGTCCATGTCCAAACTGCTATTTGTACACCTACATAGAAGAACTGAGTGATAACGCCCCAATAGTAACGAGGATTTTGTAATAATTTACCAAATGCTTGAGGAACAGTCATTGCTACACGACCATCTTTATCATTTAATTTACTTCTAAAGAAGATAACCCAAATGATGAATGCAATTAAGATTAAGCCAACATAAGGAACACATACCCAGAAAAGTTCTGTATCTCTGATAGCTGAAAGTTCAGCAGGGGACATAGCTAGTCTATCATCTAAATCAGCAGGATTCAAGTTTGCTAAGATAATATATTTTGCTAAGAATAAACCAGCCATTGAACCTACAGGGTTGAATGCTTGAGCGAAATTCAATCTGCGAACGCTTGTTTCTTGAGCACCTAAAGATAATACGAATGGATTACATGTTGTTTCTAATACGGATAAACCACCAGCTAAGATAAAGATTGATACTAAGAATAAATTATAACTTTGCAAAATAGCAGCTGGGATATAACCAAATGCACCTATCATATAGAAGCCAAGACCTACTAAAACACCAACACGATAGGAATATTTTTTAATGATAAATGCTGCTGGCATAGCGAGTACAGCATATGCACCATAGAAAGCAACTTGTACTAAAGAAGAGTCAACCGCTTTAATCATAAAGATTTTAGCAAATGAAGGAACTAAGTTATCTGTCATATTGTTTAATAAGCCCCAAAGAGCAAAACAAGATACTAGTAAGAAGAAATAAATTCTATATTGGGCAGGAACTACTGGTATACTGCTGCTATTATTTGCAACATTTTTTTCACTTAATGTATTTGCATTATTTTCCATGATAAAACCTCTCTTAAATATTTATACACGAATAAAAATCACATAATTAATCTACTACAACACCTTTTTGCAACATGATATTAGCATAAAGAGCTTTTTCACTTGTAGCGATAATAGCATAAGCTGTTTTAGCTTCTTCGTAGAAAGCAAATCTTTCAATATTGCCGATAGCATTTGCTCCACGTTCATCATGTTTAGCTACGATTTCTTTATAAGTATCCCAAATAGGAGTTTCTACTGTATCACCAGGCATTACTTCCATGAGATTAACAGGTTTATCAACATAAATATCTAATGGGAAAACTTTTAAAATTGCATCTAATAATTCAGGAACACCATGACCATCACATCTGATTACTATTGCATTTTTACCCATGGACTCTGCTGGGAAATTTCCATCAGCGATAACAATTCTATCGCTATGACCCATTTCACAAAGTACTTTTAATAATTCAGGTGATAATATTTTAGGAATATTTTTTAACATAATAAACTCTCCTTAACATTTTTATATATTTCGTCCCAATTTTCATCTTTTTGAGGTTCATAAACAGTAACATTTTCAGAATTAGCAATTATCTTGCGTGCTTCTTTAATATCTTTTATTTCACCTAATGCCATTAACTGTAGTGCAATATTTCCCATTACTGTAGCTTCTACAGGGCCTGCCACTACTTTTCTACCACAAACATCAGCTGTTAATTGACACAATAATTTACTTTGGATACCGCCACCAATGATGTTTAAGATATCATATTTTTTGCCAGTAGCCATTTCAATTTGTTCTAAAGCAAATCTGTATTTAACAGCTAAACTCTGATCTATACAACGAACGATTTCTGCTTCATTTTGAGGAACATATTGACCTGTACGTTTGCAATATTCTTGAATTCGTTTTGGAATATTACCTGCTGGAATAAATTCTTCATTATCTGTATCAATAAAGGAATTTATCATACCCACTTTACTAGCCATCTGTTCGAGTTCACCGAAGCCATATTCTTTACCTTCTCTAATCCATTGACGGCGACTTTCTTGAATGAGCCACAATCCGATGATATTTTTTAAGAAGGAAGTTTTATTATCTGCTCCGCCTTCATTAGTAATATTCAAACTTGCGGAAGTTTTATTGATTATAGGTGTTTTTAATTCTGTACCTAATAAGGACCATGTACCACAAGATAAGAATATAAAGTCATCTTCTTGAGTTGGTACTGCTACCATAGCTGATTGAGTATCATGTCCTGCTACAGCAATTACATCTATTTCATTTATTCCTAATTCTTCGCTGATTTGTTTGCTCAATTTACCAATTTTTGTTCCTGGTTGAACAATTTTAGTGAATATATTTTTCGGTAAATCCAAATTTTCAATAATTTCTGAAGACCAAGTTTTGTTTTTAGCATCTAATAATTGAGTTGTGGATGCTATTGTATATTCCGTACATTTTTCATTAGATAAGAAATAATTTAATAAATCCGGCATTAATAATAAAGTTTCAGCTTTTTGCAATAATTCAGGTTGATTTTCTTTCAATGCCATCAATTGGAAAAGAGTATTTAATTCCATAAACTGGTTGCCTGTAATACTATAAACAGTATCTTTATCCAATTTAGCAAAAACTTTTTCCATCATACCTTTTGTTCTAGCATCTCTATAATGAACAGGATTTTCTAAAAGTTTGCCATCTTTATTTAAAAGACCAAAATCCACGCCCCATGTATCTATACCTAGGCTTTTTATTTCACCTTCTTGTTTTGCTTTAATCAAACCAATCTTTATATCATGAAATAATCTTAATACGTCCCAGTACATAGTATCTAATAAAATCACAGGATCATTTGTGAAGCGATGAATTTCTTTTAAAGAAATTTTTTCACCATCAAAACTACCAATGATAGCTCTACCACTAGAAGCTCCAAAATCTAAGGCTAAAACCTTAACATCTTTTTTCATATTTTCACTCCTCACTGTTAACTTTTAACCTTATTATATCAACACCTAGGTATTAAATCTTGTTATATTATCACTAAAAATAGCACAATATTCACTTTTAATAAATAATTTGAAAATTTTATATAAAATCATAAAACAAAATAAACTAACAAAATCATAAATATAAACAACAATTATATATATCTTTAGTTTTAATTTAAATAAAAAAAACAGCCCAATGATATATTGGGCTGTTTGTAAACAATTAGTCTTCTTTATAATGTTTATAACCTGGGTGTCTGCCTTTTACGCCATAGTAGCTGCGTAAGTTGATGAGTTTATCAATATTTTCACGAGAAATTTCTTTTGGTCCACCTAAAAGATAAGCATTTAAGTTGATTTTAGCAAATAATTCTAATGTTTCCATTTTGTAATAAGCTTCTACCAAATTAGAACCAACAGTCAATGCACCGTGATTTTCTAATAATACAGCATCATGTTCTTGAATGTAAGGTGCAATAGCTTCAGGTACCTCGTAAGTAGAAGGTGTTCCATAAGGGGTGATAGGAATAGAACCTAATGCTACTACTGTTTCGATCATATCATATCTATCTAAAGGTACATGAGCTACAGCAAAGCCAGTAGCTGTTGGGGGATGTGCGTGAAGCACTGCACCTACATCTTCACGGTCAGCATAGCAACGTAAATGCATTTTGATTTCAGAAGATGGTCTATATCCTTCATTAGCTTCTAAAATTTCGCCTTCTGCATTAATACGTACTAATTTTTCAGGAGTGATGAAACTTTTGCTAATTCCTGTTGGTGTAGCAAGGAAAGTACCATCATCTAATTTTACTGTTATATTACCATCATTAGCAGCAACCCAACCTAATTGCCACATTTTATGGCAAATATCACATATTTGTTCTTTTATTTCTTCGTAAGCCATAATAATAAGCTCCTCCAATTAATCTATATTATATTCTAATTATTTATATAAAGGACCATAGTTTTTGCAAGCTCTATAGTCTTGACCTTCTTTATCCATACCAAAAGCATTCCAAGCAGCAGGACGGAAGATTTTATCTTCAGGAACGTTATGCATGCATACAGGAATTCTGAGCATAGAGCATAATGTAATGAGGTCTGCACCGATATGACCATAGCTGATAGCACCGTGATTTGCACCCCAGTTATTCATTACATCATAAGCAGATTTGAATGCACCTTCACCAGTTAAACGTGGAGCGAACCAAGTGCAAGGCCAAGTGTAGTCAGTACGTTTCCAGAGTTTATCAGATACTTCATCTGGTAATTTTACAGTCCAGCCTTCTGCAATCTGTAATACAGGGCCTAAGCCTTTTACAAGATTTAAACGAACCATAGTTACAGGCATTTCGCTATTTGTTAAGAAACGGGAGCTAAATCCGCCACCTCTGAAGTAACCATTATCAGCAGGGCACCATTCAGTTGCATCGAGGCAAGCTTTTTGGTCTTTTTCAGTCATTTCCCAGAATGGTTTAATTACGCCATTACCATTTTCATCTTTTGCTTCACCACAAGCATCGATACAAGCAGCACCGGAGTTGATTAAGTGAATAAATCCTTTGGATTCTTTAGCAACGCCTTCTAATTCATAACCAGTAGCCTGTTTAACTGCTTCAGGGCTCCAGTATGTTCTAACGTCAGCGAAGATCTGTGCAGTATTTGTTAATAATTTACCAAAGAGCATACCTACGCCGTTTAATGTATCATTTTCTGTAGCAAGTACATATGGTTCTCTTGCACCATTCCAGTCGAAGGAAGAGTTCATCATTGCTTCTGGGAAGTCGCAGTTTGGATAGAAGTCTGTCCATTGTCTTTGACCTTGGAAACCACCAGCGATTGCATTATGACCTAATTGTTCTTCTTCGCAACCTTCTGGTAAGTTTTTGTTACCATTATAGAGGTCTTTAATGATACACATCATTTTTACAACAAATTCCCAAGCTTCTTCTTTTTCAGCGTCAGTTTTACGGCAGAAATCTGGGTTTTTATCGAAACCTTGTTTGCAGTTTTCTTTAGTCCATTTTAAAGCTTTTTCAAATTCTGCATGGTCATAAATACCTTCTGTCATACGACGGATAATTTCAACTTCGTCTACAGATTCAACTCTCATGCCGAGGTATTCTTCAAAGAATTCTGGGCTGATGATGGAGCCTGCAATACCCATTGTAATGGAACCAATCTGTAAGTAGGATTTACCTCTCATTGTAGCAACAGCTACAGCTGCACGACCAAATCTTAAAAGTTTTTCTTGAACATCTTCTGGGATATCTGTAGCATCTGCATTTTGAACATCATGTCCATAAATACCGAAAGCTGGAAGACCTTTTTGTGCATGGCTTGCAAGTACGGAAGCAAGATATACAGCGCCAGGACGTTCAGTACCATTGAAGCCCCAAACACCTTTGATTGTTTTTGGATCCATATCCATTGTTTCAGAACCATAGCACCAGCAAGGAGTTACTGTTAAAGTAATATCTACGCCTTCTTTTTTAAATTTTTCAGCGCAAGCAGCAGCTTCAGGTACACGACCGATTGTTGTATCAGCGATAACTACTTTTACAGGTTCACCGTTAGAATATTTGAGGTTTTCTGTAAATAATTTAGCAGCAGCTTTTGCCATGCCCATAGTTTGTTCTTCTAAAGATTCTCTAACTTTTAAAACGCCTCTACGTCCGTCAATTGTAGGGCGGATACCAATTACAGGATAATCTCCAATTAATCTGTTTGTTGCCATTGTAAAATTCCTCCTAAGAAATCTTTTTTATTTTGTATATGTCTTTTTGTTTGTTATTCACTTGATGATTAAATTATAGCAACTAAATATTAATAATGCTTGTTATATTATCACTAAAAATATAATAATATTCACTTTTTAAAAATTGTATGAAACTTTACATTTTTAGAAATATAAGTATAATAGTAATATAAAATCTTATTTATTAGGAGAATAGTTATGAAACATGATAGTTATAATGAACAAAGAGAACGTGGTAATTTTTCATTTCCTGTAGAATATCATTATGTAACTAATCATCATCCACGCTATAACATGCCATATCATTGGCATATTCAATATGAGATTATTCGTGTATTAGAAGGAAAAATTGTAATTTCTATAGATGAAAATGAATATACAGCTAGTGCTGGAGACATAATTTTTATCACAGATGGTTGTGTTCATGGAGGAAAAGCTTTTTTAGAAAATACTATATATGAATGTATGGTATTTGATAAAAAATTATTTGAAACAAATGTGGGCGATAAAAATATTCTTCAAAAATTTTTTGAACATCATTTAATTATCAATAGTTATTTTAATAATGAATATACCGATATTCACCGCACCATATGGACTATATTTGATGCATTGAAAACAAAATCCAGTGGATATGAATTTATCGTACTTGGTTGTTTATTTAATTTCTTTGGTTTAGTTTTAAAACATAATCTCTATACAAAATCTTTTACAAATTTTATAAGTAGTAATCAAAAAAACATTCATAAATTGAAAAAGGCATTTCATCTTATTGAAACTTCATATAGTCAACCATTAACTTTAGAAGATTTAGCTAATACTTCTGGATTATCACCGAAGTATTTTTGCCGATTTTTCCAAAGTATGACTAATAAAACACCTATTGCTTATTTAAATTATTATCGAATTGAATGTGCTTGCAGTAAATTAATCAGTGATAAAGACCAATCCATCACTGATATAGCTTATAGTTGTGGATTTAATGATTTATCTTACTTTATAAAAACATTCCGTAAATACAAAAATACAACACCAAATAAATACATCAAATCTTATTTTGAATTAACCAATAAATAGAAAAAGCTCTTATTAACCTTATAATCAAAGTTAATAAGAGCTTTTTTATTTAATAAAATCATTATTATTCGCTAACAGTTTCTGTTCTTTTATTATCTTGAAAAGAATTTTTCAATGGCTGTAAAGGGCTAATAGTAGAAATAGCATGTTTATAAACCATCATCTGTTTTCCAGCAGAATCCAAAATAACTGTGAAATTATCAAAACCTTTTACATTTCCACGTAATTGGAAGCCATTTGTTAAATGGATAATAACTCCTACATTTTCTTTTCTCACTTGATTTAAAAAAACATCTTGTAAATTTATTGTTTTGTTTGGCATTTTAAGGGTCCTCCAATTAAAATATAATTCTTTTTCAAACTAATTTAATTAGTTTATTTATAGTGCTTTTATTATCTCAATAATAAAATTATATGTCAATTATTATAAGATATTAAAATGTGCCTTGCAGTCAGTCAATACAGTAGCTAACAATTCATCTTCACTTAATTGTTCTACATCATACCAAGAAATATATGGCATTTTCTTATACCACGTAAATTGTCGTTTAGCAAAATGACGAGTAGCTTTTTTCATTTCATAAACAGCAGTATCTAAATCAATATCTCCATTTAAATAACTAGCGATTTCTCGATAACCAATTCCTTTCATGGATTGCCAATCAATCTTCGCACCATTTTGTAGTAAAGATTGTACTTCATCTACAAATCCACAATCCATCATAATATCAACGCGTTGATTAATTCTATCATATAAATTTTGACGACTGCGGTTCAAACCTACAATATAGGCATCATAAATTAATTCACCAGTCAATTCATAATGATTTTTTTGTGAAATCTGCTCTTTACCTAAATGATATACCTCTAAAGCACGAATAATGCGATTGAAATTATTAATATGCAATCTTTGAGCCGTCTGTGGGTCTACTTCTTGTAACATTTTATAAACATATTCTTTGCCATGTTCGCTTGCTAGTTTTTCTAAATGCTTCCTATATTCAACATCGCCAGAAGTTTCGTTAAAAATATAGCCTTCAAGCAAGGATTTTACATATAAGCCTGTACCGCCAGCTAAAATAGGAATTTTCCCTTCATTATTTATCTGTTCAATTAAAGGTTTAACCTTATCATGAAAATCACTTACATTAAAATTTTCCCAAGGCTCTAAAATATCAATGATATGATGTTTTATTCCCTTCATTTCTTCTAATGTAGGTTTAGCCGTACCTATATCAAAACCCTTATATACTAACATACTATCGCCAGAGATTATTTCTGTGGATAACTTTTGAGCTAAAGCTATGCTAAGATTTGTTTTACCTACAGCAGTTGGCCCTAAAATAACGATTAATTTTAATTTTTCCATCTTATTTTACTAAATCCAAAGATGAACCAACAGGCACGATATCTACGCTAGCATGTGAAATACTTTCTGCATAGGATTTAAAAGCTTCAGGATTTTCAGCAATAACAGGCCATGTATTATAGTGAACAGGAATAGCATGCTTTGCATTCAATAATTGAACAGCTTTAGCTGCATCTTTAGCGTCCATAGTATAATTACTGCCAATTGGTAAAATAGCATAATCAATTTGTTGTTTTTCGCCGATAAGAACCATATCGCTAAATAAAGCTGTATCACCAGCAAAATAAACTACAGTATCATCATTGAATTTAATTACAAAACCGCAAGGTATTCCACCTTCTACGCCTGCACTATGCAATGCAGGCACCATAGTTACTATACCAAATGGGAAAGTAAACGAACCACCTAAATTCATACCATGAACATTTACATAATCACTTGGTAATTTTGTCAAAACTTCTGGAGTAGAAATAACTTTTGCACCTGTTTTTTGTGCAATCTGTGTAGCATCTCCATAATGATCTCCATGAGCATGAGTCAATAAAATATAATCACATTCTACTTCATCAGCAGAAATACTTGCTACTGGGTTTCCTGTCAAAAATGGGTCAAATAATAATTTTTCATTATCTGTTTCAAGCAAGAAACAAGCATGTCCATAATATTTAAATTTAATCATTTAAAATCACCTTCTCTGAATTTATTCATCAAAATGTAATAATTCTTTTCGCTTTCTAGCATTAGTCAACATTTCTTCAGCATTTTCAAGTGAAGCTTGTGTTAAATCTATGCCAGATGACATTCTAGCAATTTCAGCGAGTTTAGCATCATAATTAATTTCATCAATGGTAGTAAAGGTTTTATTATTTTTAGTCTCTTTACTGATATAAAAATGAGCATCTGCCATCGCTGCAATCTGTGGTAAATGAGTGATACATATAACTTGTCTATATAGGGCAATGCGAGCAATTTTTTCAGCCATCATTTGAGCTGTTTTTCCGCCAACACCTGTATCCACCTCATCAAATACCATCAAATCAATATCATCTTTTTTTGCGGTAATAGTTTTTAAAGCTAAAGCAATACGAGACAATTCCCCACCTGAAACGATTTTAGCTAAGGATTTTAAATCTTCACCTAAATTAGCAGAAAATAAAATTTCCACATCATCTGCTCCATTTCCAGTGAAATCATCATCATTCAAGGTTAAATTTATGACAAGTTTCGCATCAGCCATAGATAAAGAAGCTAATTCTTTCATGATTGCCATTTCTAGAGCTTTGGCACTTTTTTGACGTAATTCATGCAAAATTAAGGCTTCTTGGGATACATCTTTTGCTAATAAAGATAATTCCTGTTCTAATTTGGCAAGATTATCATCATAATTTTCAATATAGGTCAATTCCTCTTTTGCTTTAGCTAAATAATTCAATATTTCCTCAATAGTATTGCCATATTTTCTTTTCAGCTTATCGATATCATTTAATCGAGATTGCATCATATCTAACTTTTGAGGATTATAATCTATACTTTCACCATAATTGCGGATTTCATCTGCACTATCTTGTATTTGGAAATAAGCTTCATCTAATATTTGATGAACTTTAGCCATATTTTCGTCATATTGAGCTAAGTTTTCTAAATCCTTGCGTACTTGACTCAATGAACTTAAAATGGCAAATTTACCATTTTCACCTTCATAAAGCAATTTATATGCATCTTGTGTCAATAATGATATCTTCTCTGCATTAGCTAAGACTTTTATTTCAGACTCTAATTTTTCATCTTCATCTAAAGTCAATTTAGCATTTTCAATCTCATTAATTTGCCATTTCAGCATATCTAATCGTTGAGCCATTTCTTGTGTATTTATTTTACTATCAGCTAATTTTTGTTTTATTTGTAACCACTGATAATATTTTTCTAAATATACTTCTTTTTGCTTTTGAATAGCATCGCCATCATACATATCAATAAGTGATAATTGCTTTATAGGTTTTAGTAATGCCTGATTAGCATGTTGACCATGTATATCTACTAATAACTCACCTAGTTGGCGTAAAATAGCCATTGTCGTATGACAATTATTAATCTGTACGCTATTTTTACCATTTATATTTATCTGTCTGGTTATGATTAAATCATCATCTTCAACTAAGATATTATATTTAGTTAAAAAATCTTTGACTAAATTGTTATCCAAAGTAAAAACAGCTTCTACTCGCATAAATTCACAACCACTGCGAATAGCATCAATATTTGTTCTTCGTCCAATAACCATACCTAAGGCACCTAATAAAATAGATTTACCAGCGCCTGTTTCACCAGTAAGTATATTAAGACCTTTATCAAAATCTATTTGTACATGCTCAATCAAAGCAAAATTCCAAATTGATAGTGTTTTTAACATGAATATCCCCCAAATTAATTAAGCATATCCTGTAATCTTTTCATTATATCTTCTACAGCAGATATAGGTTTTACTACTATAAAAATATTATCATCACCTGCTACTGTACCTATGATTTCAGGCCATTTAGCATAATCTAAAGTAGAAGCTACTGCATTGGCTGCACCAGGAAGAGTTTTTACTACAATGATATTTTCACTGAAGTTCAAACCAACTACAGAATCTCTAAATAAATTTAATAAACGATTTTTAGAATACATCAATTCCTTATCTGTAGGATAAGCATAACGATATCTTCCATCGCCTGTAGGAACTTTTATTAGCATTAACTCTTTAATATCACGAGAAACAGTAGCTTGTGTTACTACTATATGTTGTTCTCTTAGAGCATTTGCTAATTCTTCTTGTGTTTCAATAACGGAGTGTTCAATAATTTCCTTAATTCTTGCATGGCGTGTAGCTTTCATGCATATTCACCAACTTTCTCAATCCAACATAATGCTGGAGCATTAAAATTATGATTTATCATTTTATACCAACCTACTGTAAAAGATTTTTTAGGTAAATCCTTTACAAATAGTTTTATAGACTGATACTCTTTTAAGCCTTCTTCATGACCTGGATACATAACAATTGCAACATAACCATTTATATTTAAATTGTTTAAGATTTTATCTATGGCCTTTAATGTTGTATCATCTTTTGTCGTGAATTTATGATCTCCACCTGGTAAATATCCCAGATTAAAGATAGCTATATCTATTTTTGTCTGTATATAGTTATCAATATGTTCATGTGAATCATGAATAAATGATATATTTTCTAGTGGTAAATTTATATTATCTTTATTTTTTATTAATAAAGCTTTTGTATTTTCTATAGCTTCTTTTTGGATATCGAATGCATATATCTGAGCATTATTTAAGGTATTTTGAGCTAGAAACAGTGTATCATTGCCATTTCCAGCTGTAGCATCAACTATTATTTTTGCTTCATTTAATCTATTTTTTAATAAGCAATGTGCTAACTGAATTGAGTTACTGAGCTTTTGCATGGAAAATTCCTCTTTTATTATAATTTAAAATAAAAATCTATCGCTTATAAACATAGTTTATTCATAAATGTTTGATAGAAATTTTTATCTTCAAATCTAACTATCTGTGCTGGAAAATTCGCTTTTTCAATTATAATTTCATCATCTGGCTCAATATCAACGCCTTCTTGTCCATCTAATGTTAAGTTTACACTTCTCTTTGTCATACTAATGATATTGATGATATTCAAAGCGACTTTTTCACTTTCATCAATAACCATAGGACGAATGAAGCAAGAATGTGGGCATATTGGGGTCAATATAATCCCTTTTACTTTAGGATTTACAATTGGCCCGCCAGCAGATAAAGAATATGCTGTTGAACCTGTAGGAGTTGATATTATCAATCCATCAGCTTTATAATTTGTTACCATATAATCATTGATAGCTACACCAAAATGTAGCATACGTGATACACCGCATTTACTTACAACTACATCATTTACAGCACTGCCAATATAGTTTATTTTCCCTTGTCTTTTTATATATGCAGACAACATTAATCGTTCTTCTATTTTATATTGTCTATTGATGATTTTTGTCAGTTTGGCTTCAATTTCTCCTGGTTCAATATCTGCTAAAAATCCTAAATGTCCAATATTAATACCACATACAGGTATACCATTTTTAGCTAGTCTTCTACAAAGACCTAATAAAGTACCATCTCCACCGATGCTAATCGCCATATCAATATATTCTTTTTCAATGTTTTGATTGATTAATTCTTCATGATAGAAAAATTTACCTTCTTTTGGCGGTAATAATAATTCAATATTATATTGATTAGCAAATTTTATTACTCTTTCTAAAATCTCCCCAGCTCCTGATTTAGTTACATTAGGATAAATAGCTATTCTCATTAAATATTGTCCCCCTATTTATCTAATTGTGCATGTGCTTTTTGTACAATATCTTTTATCAAATTGTCATCAATATTACTTTGATGTTGTTTATCTAAATCTAATAAAATTAAATATTCAATATTTCCTTCTGGCCCTTTTACTGGAGAATATGTCAATTCTCTAGGTACAAATTCTAATTGTGTACTTAAATCTACGATTTTTTTGATTACTTCTTCATGTACACTAGCTTCACGAACTACGCCTTTTTTACCTACTTTATCTTTTCCTGCTTCAAATTGAGGTTTTATCAAAGCAACTATTTTACCATCATCGCTAAGTAAAGTTTTAGCTACAGGTAAAACTTTATCTAAAGAGATAAAAGCTACGTCGATAGAAGCAAAGTTTATAGGTTCACCTATATCTTCTGGTGTAACATAGCGAATGTTTGTTCTTTCCATATTCACTACACGTTCATCTGTACGCAATGACCATGCTAATTGTCCATAGCCTACATCTATAGCAAAAACTTTTTTTGCTCCATTTTGTAAAGAACAATCTGTAAAACCACCAGTTGAAGCGCCAATATCTGCTACAACTAAATCTGTTAAATCTAATTTAAATTCTTTGATGGCTTTTGCTAATTTTAAACCTCCACGGCTTACATATCCTATACTATCACCTAAAACACGGATAACAGCATCTTCTTTTACCATAGTTCCTGGTTTATCTATTTTTTGACCATTAACTAATACTAAGCCTGCCATTATAGTTGTTTTTGCACGTTCTCGACTAGATACTAAATTTTGTTCTGTTAACATCACATCTAAACGTTTTTTTGCCATTAACTTCACACCTATTTCTATTCTTCAAAATCTTTTATTGTTTGTATTATATCTTCACTTGTTAATTTACATTCTTTCAATAATTCATTGCGTGTACCTTGTTCTATAAATTCATCTGGTATACCCATACGAATTATTGGTTTATATATTTTATTTTGATTTAATAATTCTAAAATAGCACTGCCAAAACCGCCAGCTAAAATACCTTCTTCAATCGTTACTACGTATTTTACTTTTTTAGCTATATTTAAAATTAATTCTTCATCTAATGGTTTTATAAAGCGAGCATTAATAACGCTACAATTTATATTTTCTAATGATAATTTTTCACTAGCTACCATAGCTTCTTTTACCATTGAACCAACAGCGATTATTGCTACTGTAGCATTTTCCTTATCTTGTAAAATTTCGCCTTTGCCTAAAGGTAAAATCTCTACATCTTCTTCAATTGGAACACCACAAGCGTTACCTCGTGGATAACGTATGCTACATGGACAATTATATTCCACTGCACTAAATACCATTTGACGAAGTTCATTTTCATCTTTTGGTGCCATAACTACCATATTTGGTATTTGACGCATATATGCTATATCAAATACACCATGATGAGTTGGGCCATCTTCACCAACAAGCCCTGCCCTATCTAAACAAAATACTACTGGTAATTTTTGTAAACATATATCATGGATAACCTGATCATAAGCACGTTGAGCAAAAGTTGAATATAATGCTACAAATGGACGTTTACCGATACAAGCTTGACCGCCAGCAAATGTTACAGCATGTTCTTCTGCGATACCTACATCAAAAAATCTCTTAGGGTAAACATCAGCAAATTTTTGTAAGCCTGTGCCTGATGGCATAGCTGCTGTAATCGCTGTTATATTTTTATTTTTGGCGGCTAAATCTATCAATGCTCTACTAAAAACAGCAGTATACGTAGGTACAATGCTATTAGAAGCTATAGGTAGTCCTGTCAATACATCAAATTTACCAATACCATGGAATTTAGATGGATTATTTTCTGCTGGTAAATAGCCATGACCTTTTTTAGTCTGCACATGAATGAGTACTGGGCCATCAATATTTGCTTTAACTTTTTCAAAAACATTTATCAAATCAGTTAAACTATGACCATTTAATGCTCCAATATAATTAAAACCTAAAGCTTCAAAAATACCACCAGGAACAATGGCATTTTTTACACCATCTTTTACATAATTAGCTGTTTTTAAAACAGAACCACCTATTTTCGGTATATTACCCAAAATACGCTGAATATCTTTTTTGGCACGTTTATACTTTTCATCAATGCGAATAAGTGATAAATACTCTGATAACGCACCTACATTTTGTGAAATAGACATCTCATTATCATTTAAAATGACTATTAGTTTACGCTTAGACATTCCTGCATTATTCAAGCCTTCAAATGCTTCGCCACCAGTCAGAGCGCCATCACCAATAATAGCAATTACATTATAATCTTCATTGTCTAAATCACGAGCAACTGCCATACCTAATGCCGCTGAAATTGATGTACTAGCATGACCTACACCAAATGCATCATATTCACTTTCAAAACGATTTGGAAAACCTGTTATGCCATCTTTTTGTCGCAATGTGGAAAATTTTTCTAATCTGCCAGTTAAAATTTTATGTGCATATGCCTGATGACCAACGTCCCAAACAAATTTATCTCGTGGACAAGAAAAGACTTTATGCAAAGCTAAAGTAAGTTCTACTGTTCCTAAACAAGGAGCTAAATGACCGCCATTTTGAGCTACTGTTTTTATAATCAATTCTCTAATTTGCGTGGCTACAATTTCTAACTGAGTTTCAGATAAATATTTTAGCTCTGCCGGAGAATGTATTTGCTCTAAAATATTCATATATAACACTCTTTCTTTAGTTTATTTATTTCTAGTAATTAAATAATCTACTAAAGCTCTTAAAAATTCAGCATTCTCGCCAAAATCTACTAAAGACGCTTTTGCTTTATCCACAGCTTCTTGTGCTAAAGCTTTTGCACTTCCTAATGAACCCAAAGTAACATATGTGGATTTATGATTTTTTTCATCACTACCTACAGGTTTCCCTATAGTTTTTTCATCACCAACAACATCTAAAATATCATCAGTAATTTGAAAAGCCAATCCAAATTGACGAGCATATTCTGTCAAATTAGCTAATTGTTTTTCATCAGCACCAGCCAAGATAGCACCTGAACGAATAGCAGCACAAAATAATGCACCTGTTTTGGCCGCATGCATTTGTTTTAAAGTCTGTATATCAATTTTTTTATTTTCGGATTGCATATCTATTACTTGACCGCCGACCATACCTTCTGCACCAGCAGCCTTGCTCATTTCAGTGATAATTTTTACTTTAGTTTCTGCATCTACATTTTTATCAGTGGCAATTATTTCAAATGCCATAGTGAGAAGCGCATCACCTGCTAAAATAGCTAAAGCTTCACCAAAAACTTTATGATTAGTGAGTTTTCCTCTGCGATAATCATCATTATCCATTGCTGGCAAATCATCATGTATTAAAGAATACGTATGAATGAACTCTATTGATATTGATAATCTCAAGAATTTTTCACCATCAACGCCTAAAGCATCAGCAGCAGCCATTATTAAAATAGGACGAAGTCTTTTTCCACCAGCCATTAAACTGTAATTCATAGCTTTAGCTAAATCTTTATTGAGTGCCATATTTTCTGTATAAATCTCATTTAATTGCTGATTTATTAAATCCATTTTTCTTTGCATGTAGGATTTCATCATTTAATAATCACCTTCTATATCTAATTTCTTTTCAATTATTTTATTATCTTTTACATCAACTTCTGCATATATAGCATCTTTCGCTCTATTTAATTCATCTAAACAGAAAGCTGATAATTTCATACCTTCATTATATTTATCTATTAATTCATTTAATGGAATATCTCCAGCTTCTAATTGATTTACAATTTCTTCTAAAGTTTCCATAGCATTTTCAAAAGTTAATTTTTTTCTAGCCATGAGAAAAACCTCATTTTTCTTTTATTTGTACAATTTTAGTTTCAACAGTACCATCACTAAGCTCGATGTTTAGTGATTTATTCATATCTATATCTTTGACATTTTTTATATATTTATCATCTTGTTTTACAATGCTAAAGCCTCTTTGCAATACATTTAGAGGATTTAATACTTTTAATTTTTCGGTAATAACTTCCATTTGATGAAATTTATTCACGTATTTATCAGTTACTACTTTATTTAAACGCTCATTTAAAAAATCTAATTCTTGTTGTCTACTTTGCAATAAATGTTCTTTATCGCTAAAAATACTATGTTTCCATAATAAATTAAATTTACTTTCTTTGATTGAAAAAAGATTATATGCTTTATATCTACAATCTCTTTTTAAACTTTCAATATAGTTTACTAATGCCTCTTTTTCTACAACAGCTAATTCTGCTGCTTGAGAAGGTGTTGCTGCTCTTACATCACTTGCTAAATCAGATAAAGTATAATCTGTTTCATGACCTACTGCTGAAGTTATAGGAATTTTTGAAGCAAATATCGCACGAATTACATTTTCTTCATTAAATGCCCATAAATCTTCAAGTGAGCCACCACCTCGTCCAATGATAATCACATCAACTGGACATTTTTTATTAAAAAATTCTATTCCTTGAACAATTTCCTTACTTGCGTTTTCGCCTTGTACCAAAACAGAATATAAAAGGATCTTCACCAAAGGATTTCGCCTTTTGGCTACATGGCAAATATCTTTAATAACTGCTCCCGTTCTTGATGTTACAACACCTATGCGCTTAGGATAGAAAGGTAATTGTTTTTTATATTTACTATCAAATAAACCTTCATCATTCAATTTATTTTTTAATTGTTCAAAAGCTAATGCAAGTTCACCTATACCTTCAGGCGCTAAACTTTGCACATATAATTGATATAAGCCATCTTTTTCATAAATTGAAATATATCCACTTGCAATTACCTTCATTCCATTTTGCGGAGCAAAACGAAACTTCATAGCATTAAAACGAAATGCTACACATTTTATACTAGCTAAATTATCTTTTAAAGTAAAATAACAATGTCCAGAAGAATGGACTTTAAAATTAGATATTTCTCCCTTTAACATGATATTTTGCAAAATAATATCATCATCAAATTGTTGTCGTAAATATTTATTTAATTGACTTACTGTGTAAATTTTTTCTGCCATTATATCCTCATATAAATAAAAATGCCAGGCTGTAACTAGCCTGGCAAATAAACATTGTTATTTAATCATTGAGCCCAAAATACCATTAACAAAACGGGCAGAATCATCTGTACCGAATTTTTTGGCTAATTCGACAGCTTCATTGATTGCTATATTAGGCACCAGTTTATCTGAACTGAATTTCATTTCAAATATAGCTAGACGAACGATATTTCTGTCAATACCTGACATACGTTCGATTTTCCAGTCTTTAGACTTTTCCGCTATCATTTTATCAATAGACTCTAAATTTTCTCTAGTACCACTAACTAATATTCTTACAAAATCACAATCAGCTTCATGAAGTTTTTTATGTGATAATACATTTTCAATAGCACTATCTACTTCACATTCATTAAAATCTAATTGAAATAATGACTGTAATGCGATTTCTCTCGCTTGTCTGCGACTCATATAAAAAACTAGCTCCTTTTACCAACGACGTGAATAAGGTGGTAAGATTTTTTGGATTTTATATAAGATATTATCTGAAAACTCATCATCTTTATCTATTAAATTACCTACATAAAGACCTATTCCCATACAAATTATTACAAATAAAGTAGTGAATAAACCAAATATAAGTATAGCTAAAGAAATTATAAATCCTAAAATAACACCAATAGTTCTACCACAATGTTCATGTAATTGATATTTGATAAAATTTAAAATATATTCTTTCATTGTGCACCTCAGCTAAAACTTCATACAACACGCTTTTTGTTGTTAGTAGAATTATTAGATATGCTTTCTACATTGATATCAATTTTAGCCTTTTCAATACCGATATATTTATTTAAATAAATATCGAGTTGTTGTTTTATTTCATCACTAATTGATACAATATTGCTTTCTTCACCAACAATTAATTTTAGCTTGAAATTAGGTATTAAAGTTTTATCTTTGGTTGGTGCCTTAGTCATTTTCAATCTTACTTTAACATCACGGACCCCTGTAATAGAACGGGCAATCTTATCAGCCATATCTTTTAGTGCTGTTAAAGAGATATTAACCTCTCCCATTTTCCCTTGCACAATTACAGCCTCATTTGTTGATACATCATTACTATGTGTAGATAAACTCTGTATTAATAAATATAGACTACAAATAAAAATGACTACTGCAACCACTACAGTTTCCATGCGACTACATAAATACAAGAACTCATTCCAAATTTGAGCATCGGGAATAAATCTAGCGAATAATACCATAGTCAAAATAGAAACTGCACCAAATGCCAAAGCGTAAAAGAACAGGATGATACGATTTATAACGCTCATACTACTCCTCTTTCTTATACTTAGCGAACGCGTACTTCTTCAGTTTTTACATCTTCTGGGAAACCAACGCCTTGAACATGTACATTAACTTCAACAGTGCTAAGACCTGTCATATTTTCAATAGCTGCTTTTACAGCTTCTTGTACATTTAATGCGATATCTGGAATACGTACGCCGTATTTTACGATGATATAAAGATCAATAGCTGCTTCTTTTTCGCCAACTTCAACTTTTACACCTTTAGAGAAATTTTTACGACCTAAAATTTCTGCGATACCACCAGCGATACCACCACTCATGCCTGCTACGCCTTCAACTTCTGTAGCAGCAAGACCTGCTATAATACTTACTACTTCGTCTGCAATGTGGATAGTACCTAATGCATTATTGATTCCTTTTTTTTCGTCCATGTTAAATCCTCCTTTGAAACTAAAGCAGTCTATATTGTTTTAGTTTTTATTATTAAATCAATTATAACAAAAAATTCATAAATATACAACTAACAGCTTCATTAAGAAGTTATTAAAAAATAACTAGTATTTTAAAATTATAAATCAAAATAAAATATAAAAATTGCACCTTTCTAAAATTAGAAAGATGCAATTCCTATTTTTTAATTTAATTAAGCACGTTCGATATAGTTACCAGTACGAGTATCAATTCTTAATACGTCGCCTTCGTTAACGAAAAGTGGTACACGAACTTCATAACCAGTTTCAACTTTTGCCATTTTAGTAGCACCAGTTGCAGTATCACCTTTAACGCTTGGTTCACATTCAACAACTTCAAGATTTACAGAGTTTGGTAAAGTAATACCAATGATATTGCCTTTGAAAGACTGTAAGCTAATATCCATGTTTTCTTTTAAGAAGTTTAATGCACTACCTAATTGATCTTTTGTAAGTTCAATCTGATCATAAGTTTCATTATCCATGAAAGTGTACATACCATCTGCTTCATATAAATACTGCATAGCTCTAGTTTCTACATGAGCTGCTGGTAATTTTTCATTAGGGTTAAAAGTACGTTCTACAACTGCACCAGTCTGTACGTTTTTAATTTTTGTACGAACGAAAGCTGCACCTTTGCCTGGTTTTACATGTTGGAAATCAACAATCTGCCATACACCGTTATCAATTTCAAGTGTAAGACCTGTACGGAAATCACTGCTGGAAATCATTAAAACATTCCTCCAAAATATATTATCTAATTTTATTTATATAATGTGAAATACCCGACTCTCAATTATTGCGGTCACATTATTTCAACAAGCCGTTTATCACTTTGTGTAAGTGCTTGGCATCCATTTGCAGTAACTAAAACAGTGTCTTCAATACGAACACCGCCAAAGTCAGGCACATAAATCCCCGGCTCATTAGTAACTATCATATTTTCTTTAAGCTTATCTGTTGGACTAAGTGGTGATAAACGAGGTAACTCATGAATTTCAAGACCAACACCATGCCCTAAGCCATGCCCAAAGAAATCACCATAACCTGCATTTTTTATATATTCTCTTACAGGAAAATCAACTTCCCTGCCACTTTTATTAGGTGCAATTTCTTTTAGTCCTAATAATTGTGCTTGCAAAACAATATCATAAATCTCTTTTTGTCTATCACTTGCTTTTCCTACACAAAAAGTACGCGTAATATCTGAATGATATCCCTTGTAAACAGCACCAAAGTCTATTGTAACAAATTCACCATTATTTATCAACTTATCTGTAGCAACTCCATGAGGTAATGCCCCTCTAACACCAGAAGCCACTATAGTAGTAAATGCAGGTCGTTCACTGCCTAATTTGCGCATAAAATATTCTAATTCAGTCGCTATTTCCTGTTCGCTCATACCTGCTTTTACAAATTTCAATATATGCGAATATGCTTCATCACTGATATTAATAGCTTTTTTTATCAATTCTATCTCATTTTCATCTTTGATAATACGAAGTTCTGTTAAATCTAAAGATGTAGAAAAATCAACTTCAATGTCAACTAAATTTTTAGCTAAATAATTATATTGATTAAAAATCAAAGCATTGCCTTCAAATGCTAAACTATTAATATTTAATTTCTTTATAAGCTCTACAGTTTTGCTAAGTAAACCAGTTTTTTGTTCAATAATAGTAAATGAAGTCTGTTCACTAGCTTGTTTTGTATAACGTGAATCAGTAATCAAAAAACAATCATTTAAAGTAATTATTAAAAATGTATCGTCACCTGTAAAACCACTAAAATAATGTAAATTTTCTTCTTTACTTATAAGCATTGCATCACAATAATTTGCCTGCAATACTTTTCTAAGTTTTTCTATACGATTATTCTGATACATAATTTAATCCTCTTTTTGTAGTCTACTAATAGCAATAAATAACGCAGATTTATAACTTTCTAAGCCAAAACCACAAATTTGCCCTTCAACTACAGGTGCAATTACAGAATGATGTCTAAAATCTTCTCTTTTGTGGATATTAGATAGATGTACTTCTATTACAGGTATATCAATAGCAGCTAAAGCATCACGTATAGCAATACTATAATGTGTAAATGCACCAGCATTTAAAATAATATAGCCATATTGACCACGAGCATTATGTAAAGTATCAATAATAGCTCCTTCATGATTACTTTGAAAAAAATCTATTTCGATATTATGTTTCTTAGCTTGTTTTGCTAAATCTTCATTAATATCTTGCATAGTCATACTACCATAAATTTCTGGCTCACGAGTGCCAAGTAAATTTAAATTTGGTCCATGTATAACTAATACTTTATTTATTTTCATAAAAATCACTATCCTTAAGCAAGTTCTAACATCTATATTTTACATATCAATTATAACGAAAATCCTATTAATACGTCAATACTGACAGTTCTCATGATTTATTATAAATTTTATGCATCATTTTAGTTTTAAAAGCTCATTTTTATCTATCAATATATCATCAAATTCACTAAAACTTTTATGTATAAATCTATTCTTGGAAAATAAAAAAATGTCGATAATCTCCATCCTAAAGTTTATCGACATTGCTCTCTCATAATTCCTTATATAACGCATCTTTAATTTTCATATCATTTATCATTAGTATTTAATGATAAATGATGTTTCTTCAACACAGTCAATTTCTGTGCAATCAATATTATCAACTTTAATAATAAAGTTACCTTTTTTTATAGTAGCAAATAACTGATCTAATTTATCTGGATTGCCTTGTGCTTCCATTTCTACAGTTCCATCTGCCATATTTCTTACCCAGCCAGTAATACCAAGTTTGCTTGCATTGTCCACAACAAAAACACGAAGACCTACGCCTTGTACATTGCCTGTGATTACTGCTTTGTAACGTTTAATCTGTTCCATAAAAAAACACTCCTTATTTTTTTATATCAATAAATATATACTTAAAATATAAATATATATCACTGATTTAAATTTAGTATAGTTTATTTTTTTTTCAAATGCAAGTACATCTATTATTAATTTTTCTTATATATTTTTTTGATTTAATAAAATTTAACATATCGTTTATATAAAAAATTTTTATACCAAAGATATGACTCTTACTTGTTTATTTATAATTTATACTATATAATCAGTATATTAATGGCTTGTGCCAATTAAATACAATTTATTCTAAGTATTTAAATATAAAATTAAGGAAGTGTTTATTTTATGCTAACTGGTTATATTGGTACTTACAATACTGCATCAACAAAAGGAATATATCAATTCTCTTATGAAGAAAATTCTGGCAAAATTTCTGATATCCAATCCTTTTTGAGTATTGACGATGCAAAATGTGTTGACAGATATGAAAATATTCTTATCATCACTACTAGCAAAAACAATAAAAGTGGTATTGCTCTAGTTGATATTACTACCAAAACTATATTAGATGAAATACTTTTGGAAAACAGTTCTCCATGTTTTGTAAAACATCATGATGATTTCATTTACACTGCAAATTACCATGATGGTGTAGTTATGGTTTATCAAATAGTCAACAACAAATTAAAATTAATCAAACAAATATCTATTCAAAACAAAGCTGGTTGCCATCAAGTAGTATTATATAAAAACTATCTTATAGTTCCTTGTTTACTACTTGACCAAGTACGTATTTTTGATATAAATAATGATTATGATTTAGTAAAAACTTTAACATTCCCTGCAAAAACAGGCCCTCGTCATGGTGTATTTAATCATGATTATTCTCATTTTTATTTAGTAAGTGAATTAAGCAGTGAATTTTTTGATTTTAGCGTAGATAATCTAGAATTTACTTTGAATACAAAATTAAATCTACTACCTAAAGATAAACTTGATAACACTTCTAGTGCTGCTATTCGTATCACAAAAGATAATCGTTTCATATATATCTCCACTCGTGGAGCAGATTTACTCACTGTTATCAGCCTTGAAAACGAACCTGAAATCATTCAACAAATAAACAGTGGTGGTATGCACCCTAGAGATTTTATCTTAAGTGAAGATGAACAATATCTTTTAGTCGTAAATAAAGATACTGATGATATGAGTAGCTTCCAATTAGATAAAACAAATGGCAAAATTGTTAAATTAATCAATACAGATAAAGTACCTCATGCTATAGGTATAATTTTATAATATATATTTATTTTTATTTATGAATTATTTATGAAAGAGAGAGTTAACATGTCTTTAAATAAAGCTTTTACAATTTTTGGTGGTACTGGTGATTTGACTTTTAGAAAACTTATGCCTGCACAATACAATATGACTGCAGCAAATGCCGAAGAAGCTCAATCCAGAATTATCATCATTGGTAGACGCGATTATACTACAGAACAATATTGCGAATTAGTTCGTGATTGGGTAAAAAAATTCGCTCGTTTACCATATGAAAAAAAAACTTTTGAAGTTTTTGCTAAACGTATCTCTTATTTTAAAATGGATATCTCCGATTTAAACGAATATGCTCGTTTATCCGAATATTATACTGCTGAAAATATTGATGACCATGTATTTTATCTTGCAGTAGCTCCAAAATTTTTCGGCGTAATTGCAAGTGGATTAAAAGCAGTAAAAGAAGCATCTTTAGGTAAAGTTATTTTAGAAAAACCTTTTGGTGAAGACTTAGAATCAGCTAAAGAGCTTAACAAACAATTAGAAACTTTCTTCCCAGCAGAAAATATTTATCGCATTGACCATTATCTCGGTAAAGAAATGGTACGCAATATCCAAACTATTCGTTTCACTAACCCTATATTTGCTAACCTTTGGAATTCACAATATATCGAATCTGTACAGATTTCCGCTTTTGAAGATTTAGGTATTGGCACACGTGGTGGCTATTATGACACTAGCGGAGCTTTAAAAGATATGGTTCAAAACCACTTATTCCAAATCTTATCCATAGTAGCTATGGAATGGCCAGAACAATTCTCTACCACAGCTATGCATGATGCTCAATTACGTGTACTTCGTGCACTTCGTCCTGTAGAAGATGTTCGCGATAGTTTAGTTTTAGGTCAATATAAAGGCTATCGTCAAGAAAAATCCGTTCCTACAGATTCTACAACAGAAACTTATGCTGCACTTCGTTTATTTATTGATAATGAACGTTGGTGGAATACTCCATTTTATATTCGCACAGGTAAAAAACTTCGCTGTCGTGAAATGCAAATAGCAATCGTTTTCCGTCAAACATTTATTTCTGCTCCACGCAATATCTTAATTATAAAAATCCAACCAAATGAAGGTGTACATCTTCAATTTAATGTGAAAACTCCAGGGGATACAGATGAAATCACACAAGCAAAAATGGACTTTAGCCAGAGTAGTTCCATTTCTAACAGAATAAACACTCCTGAAGCATATGAACGCTTAATTACAGCTTGTATCAAAGGTGAACGTTCTTGGTTCTCCCAATGGGATCAGATAGAAACAAGTTGGGACTTTGTTGAACACTTAAAGGATTTATATCGTTGGGATAAACTTCCTGTATTCACATATGAACAAGGCTCTGACGGCCCTGCAGAAGCAGATAATTTATTAAAACGCTTCGGCGATGAATGGGTATTTTAATTAAAAAACTTATAAAAATAGTCCCTAGTAACATAAATTACTAGGGACTTATTTTTTATTTGTATCTTTATTTTACCTGAGACATAACATCATCAAGATTATTCAATAAATCATTGATATTTTCTTCACTGATAACAAGTGGTGGTTGGAAAGCAAGAACATTTCTAGCTATACCATTTTTACCGATGAGGAAGCCTCTATCTTTCATTGTTTCTACAACAAATTCTAATTTATCTGGAGCTGGAGATTTATCTGGATTGATAAGTTCTGCACCTACCATTAATCCTAAACCACGAACATCACCAATAAATGGATATTTTTCTTGAAGAGCAATCAATCCATCTTTTAATTGTTTTCCGCGAACACGAGCTTTTTCGACAAGATTATGTTCTTCGATATAATCAAGTACAGCAATACCAGCTGTAGAAGAAACAGGATTTCCACCTAATGTAGAAGCACCAGGACGAGTGTATTTATCTGCGATTTCACTGCGAGAAATAAAACAGCTAATAGGAGCACCATTGCCTAAAGCTTTAGCCATTGTCATGATATCTGGTTCAACATCATAATTTTCAATAGCAAACATTTTTCCAGTACGTGCAAAACCTGTCTGCACTTCGTCAATGATTAATAAAATATTGTGTTTTTCTAAGATTTCTTTTAAACGTTTAAAATATCCTTTTGGAGGTACTACGATACCTGCATTACCTTGGATAGTTTCACAAATCATAGCAGAAACATTTCCAGAAGTTGCATAGCTGATAATATCTTCTACAGCATTTGCACAAGCATAATCACATTCTGGGAAATTTTTACCCATTGGGCAACGGTAACAATAAGGGTTTGGTGCAAAATGAATACCGCCTACAGGATTTGGGTCAGTTCTCCACATGCCGATACCAGTCAAATTCATAGTGAGTTTTGTTCTACCATGTAAACCATTGCGAAGAGCTAATAATTCACTTTTTCCATTATAAATATTTGCTAAAAGTAAAGCACCTTCATTTGCTTCTGTTCCTGTAGAACAAAAGAAAGATTTTTGTAATCTACCTGGTGTTACTTGAGCTAATTTTTCAGCTAAATTATAAATATCTTCTGTTAAATAGATATTGCAAACATGTTGTAGAGTCTGTACTTGTTTTGCTACTTTTTGTGTAATTTCAGGATTGCAATGACCGCAGTTTATAACAGATACACCAGCAAAACAATCTAAATATTTTTTGCCTTCATGGTCGTAAAGATATTGCATTTCACCTTTTACAAATTGAGGAGGATTGGCAAAGAAATGACCTAAACAAGGCATGATATATTTCTTTTTCTTTTCAAGACATTTTTCAGGGCCTAAATACTGAGACATAATATACTTCCTTTCATTATTTTTATATTTTCTAATGTTATGTATAAATAATATTGATAATAAACATTAGAAAGAATTGTCATTAATATAATAAGCCATAAAGCCTAAAATAAAAATGACAATTCTAAAATGACTATGAATAATTAATAAGATTTTTTATGACGATAAACACCAATACCAACTGGACGAGGACTTACTTCTTTGATTTTTTCGATCATATCGTTATTTTTGCCATTATCAATAGCGTCGCGATAAATTTTAGTCAACATACCAGTAACTTCTGGTGTATAATCTTGAGCTTCGATACGAAGAGTATCTGCTCCCATTAATTTGTCAATATAAGGAAGAAGACATAAATCATTAGTAAATAAAATATGAATTCTACCAAATTGGTCTACACGCATAGAATGTTTTCCGCCAACTGTATCCAATAAAGCAAAATGTTTATCATTGAATTCTGGATTAGTAAGTGGGTCATATTTTAAATTCAATGCAGGAATATTTGTATCAGAAATCATAGCTTCTACATTACCATGAACAGTGATTGTCATTGGTAATTTACTACTTTCAACTAAAGTTTTCACTTGAGCATAAGGCAATTCATAAGAAGCTGTTGCATTTACAATGCCATTTTCTTGTAAAAATTCTGTAGCTACATGATTAAATACATTGAAACTATGGTCAGCATAAATAGGTAAATCTGTAAGTTCACGTACAATAGTAGCTGCACCTAAATTTCCTACCATGATACCATCTGGTTTTATTTCATTTAAATCATGACATAATTGTTCTAATTCACTACATTGATCTTTTAAAGTTGTTCTAGGAGTATTAACTATTACTTTTGCCCCAACATTATGAGCTTCCTGTAAAATAGTTTTTATATCTCCTAAAGTCCATGGAGTATGTGGACGATAAACTTCGCCTGCTACATAAAGAATATTAGCACCATTAGCTAAAGCTTCACGAGCATGTGCTAAAGTTGCAGCTTTAATAGCAAGTTTTGGTTTATTATCAGCAGTTTTAATAGCTTCTAAATCATTGAGCCATTCACAATCTAAATCTGCTTCTTTTGCTGCATAACTGAAAAATCTTGGTTCGCGTTTTCCAGTATAGCCAATAGCTCTACTATCAGGTTTATCCATAGCAAAACAAGTGGAATAATCACGTACACGATTTTCAAAAAGATTTTTCCAATCTTCTTCATTTACATGATAACCAGCAGGATCAGCTACATAACTATCAATAGCACGGCGATAAATGCTTACAATATTTGCCACGAAATCAGCACTGCGCATACGACCTTCAATTTTAAAAGAATATACACCAGCTTGAATTAAATCTGGAATATTTCTATACATACACATATCTTTCAATGCTAAACGATAATCGCCATCTGTTGTAGTTTCTTGTTCTTGACCTGTTTGTTCATCAATGATTTTATATGGCCAACGACAAGCTTTCATGCAACGACCACGATTACTACTATTAGCAAATAAAACGCCAGAATGAATGCATTGTCCACTTTCAGAAATACACATATCACCATGAACAAAATATTCAAGTTCAAAATCACTGTCTACAGCTTTTAATTCACTGAGTTCTTTTAAAGACATTTCACGGCTAACAACGACACGACGAATGCCATATTCTTTTAATTTTTTTATAGCAGCATTATTATGAGAATTCATCATGATAGATGCATGCATAGTTATATTCAATCCAAGTTTTTTCACAATTTGAGCTACAGCTAAATCTTGAATTAAAATAGCATCTGGCTGTATTTCATTTAAATAAGTCAAATATTCTTCAAGCTCTGGAATTTCTTCATCACTGATTAAATTATTAATAGTAATATAAAGCATTACTCCATGAGCATGAGCATATTCTACAGCTTTTTTTAACATTTCATTATCAAAATTAGCGTCTGATTTGAGCATACGCATATTAAAATGTTTTCCACCCAAATAAATAGCATCAGCCCCAGCATCAATGGCAGCTACTAATGTTTCCCAATTGCCAGCTGGAGCTAAAAGTTCTACAGACTTTTTATTTAATAACATTAAACAATCCTCCAAATAAATAAACTACTATAAGTATAACATAAAATTTTATGCTTTTAAATTAATAACATTTATTATTAAATAGGCTTAATCCCATTCACGTTCTGCTAATGCTTCTTCTAAATTGATTGGTAAATGAAACCATTGAATAATATATTCTAAATTGCGAATAAGACATTCTCTAGCTATATTATCATATTCGCTGTCATTATCGAGAAATTCATATTGCAAACTATTGGCATTTTGAATTAAATCATAAATTTTATCACCAACATCTGCCATATTTTTTGGTTTTTGTTCCACAAAATTAATAAAATCTTCTAATAAATATTTGATTTTATCAATCAAAAAGTCTGGATAAAAACTATCCTCGTATAATTCCTCTAATAAAATATACTGGTCATCAAAACTGTCCATTTAATAAAAAATATCCCTCCAATAAATAATTATATTTGATATTATACAATATATTCTAAATTAAAGCTAATTTTCTTAAAAATAATCCCGTTTATTTTGTTCGGAAACCTGAACATTTTGCTTGATTATTTAGGAATAGATAGAGTATAATTTATATATATTTCTAGATAAGATTTAAAAAGCAGGTGATTTATTCCCATGGATAAAATGGATAAAGTACAAGCACTAGAAAGTGCTTTAAAACAAATTGAACGTGATTTTGGTAAAGGCTCCATCATGAAATTAGGTGATGTTTCTGCTAATATGAATATCGAAGTAATTCATACTGGCTGTTTACCACTTGATGCAGCTCTTGGTGTTGGTGGTGTTCCTCGCGGACGTATAGTAGAAATCTTCGGTCCTGAATCTTCTGGTAAAACAACTGTAGCACTTCATATTGTTGCTGAAGCACAAAAAACAGGTGGTGTGGCTGCATTTATCGATGCTGAACATGCTCTTGACCCAGTTTATGCCAAAAAATTAGGCGTAGATATCGACAATTTATTGATTTCCCAGCCAGATAACGGTGAGCAAGCCTTAGAAATCGCTGATGCACTCGTTCGCAGTGGCGCTATTGATGTAGTAGTTGTTGACTCAGTAGCAGCACTTGTTCCAAAAGCGGAAATCGAAGGTGATATGGGTGATTCTCATGTTGGTCTACAAGCTCGTTTAATGTCTCAAGCTATGAGAAAATTAACAGGTATCATCAGCAAATCTCGTACAACAGCAATTTTCATTAACCAAATTCGTGAAAAAGTTGGCGTTATGTTCGGTAATCCAGAAACTACAACTGGTGGTAGAGCTTTAAAATTCTATGCTTCCATTCGTTTAGATGTACGTAAAATCGATACAATTAAACAAGGCAATGACCCTGTAGGTAGCAGAACAAGAATTAAAGTTGTAAAAAATAAAGTAGCTCCTCCATTTAAACAAGCTGAATTTGATATTATGTATGGTGAAGGTATTTCTCGTGAAGGTAGCTTAATTGATATGGGTACAGCTTTTGAAATCTTAGATAAGAGTGGTACATGGTATTCTTATCAAGGCACTCGCTTAGGTCAAGGTAAAGAAAACGTAAAAGCATATTTAAAAGAACATGCTGACACAGCATTAGAAATTGAAAATAAAATTCGTGAAAAATTATTTGTTCAAGAAGAACAAACTGAAGAAAAAGTTGAAGAACCAACTAAAAAATCTAAAGTAACAGCTGATAATGAAACAGCAAAATAATACAAAAACAGCACTTATTTATGCTGTTGATTTATTAGCTACAAGACCTTATAGTACCCAACAATTAATTACAAAATTAAAACGCAAAGAATACGCACCAGAAGAAATTCAAGAAGCCATTAATCGCCTAACTGCTCGACATTATTTAGACGATACAGATTTATGCCAACGTCAATATCAAGCATATATCAATGAAAAACATCGCAGTATAAAAGCTATTAAATATAAGTTAATGGAAAAAGGATTTTCTCAAAGTGATATTCAAAATGCTCAAGAAGAAACAGATATTGATGAAATAGATTATGAATATACTGTTTGTTTGCGATTATTAAATAGCCGTTATACTCCTAGCAAAGCTGACAAATTAAAATGTCAAGGCTATCTTTATCGTAAAGGATTTAATTATTCAGCTATCCGCTTAGCAATTGAAGATTTCTTTTATAACCCTTAATATAAATTTATCCCCCAAAATACTCATCTATTTTGGGGGATTTTTAATTGAAAATTATCTTTGTTTAATTGAGTTTTTGCCCAAAAGATTTTTTAGATTATTGACTACAGTTTCACTGCCATCAATCCAAAATTCTCGATTGCCTTTAATCATTTTTTTACTGCTCATAAAATACATATAAACAGGGCAAGGGCCAGCATTTTCTTGCAATGTTTCTGTTATTTTACTAAAGAAAGCATTATCTTCTTGCTCTGGTTTTACGATAATACAAAATTCTGGTGTATAGTCTTCTAAACCTATCACTTTATCAGCAATAATTTTATTAGTATCATCACTTTTATCTAATTTTCCTCTGACCACAACAGGAATATCTGGCACTAAATAATTGATATTATCATAAAACGCCTTTGGAAATACAATGACTTCTACTACACCTAAAAAGTCCTCAATTTCTAAAAAGCACATCATATCGCCTTTTTTTGTAGTTACTCTTTTTGCTTTGCGAATAATTCCTGCTACAGAGATATATTTTCCATCTTTTTGCTTTTCTAGACTTTCAATAGTAGTCAAATACTGTATTTTTTCTCTATATTCTTCTAGTGGATGCCCTGTGATATAAAAGCCTGTGATTTCTTTTTCCATATTTAATAATTCTATTTTAGGAAATTCCTGCATTTTTGGCATTTCCAATTTATCAATGCTCTCTTCTTCCTCCATAAAATCACCAAATAAATCCATCTGTCCACTAGCTAAATCTTTCTGACGTCTAGAGCCTAAATCCATAGCTTGGTCTAAAACAGCCATATATTGAGCACGATTATAACCTAAAGAATCAAATGCACCACATTTTATAAGATTTTCTAAAGCTCTCTTATTGATACATCTACTGCTAACTCGTGAACAAAAATCTTCTAAAGATTTAAATAGACCATCTTTCTCGCGGATATCTACAATCGTTTTTAAGGCATTTTCACCTACATTTTTTACAGCAGCTAAACCAAAACGAATACTATTTTTATCTACAGTAAATGTATCACGACTAGCATTTATATCTGGTGGCAAAATATCAATTCCCATATGTTTACATTGTTCAATATATTCGCCAATTTTATTACTTGTCATCAAGCTAGTCAAAATAGCCGCCATAAATTCCTGCGGATAATGAGCTTTTAAATATGCTGTTCGCCATGACACAAGTGCATAAGCAGCACTGTGAGATTTATTAAAACCATAATCGGCAAAATGTAATAATAAATCAAAAATAGTTTCTGCAAGTTTATCATCTACGCCATTATCTTTAGCACCTTTTAAGAAATTTTCTTTTTGTGACATCAAGACATCATGCTTTTTCTTACCCATTGCACGACGCAAAATATCAGCTTGCCCCAAAGTGAAACCAGCTAATACTTGAACTATCTGCATAACCTGTTCTTGATACAAAATCACGCCAAAAGTTTCTTTTAAAATTGGCTCCAAATCTGGATGAATATATGTTACTTTTTTTCTGCCATGTCTACCATTGATAAAATCCGTTACCATGCCACTGCCCAAAGGACCTGGTCGATACAATGCCATAACAGGAATTAAATCGGCAAATCCCGTTGGTTGCAAATCTTTTACCAAAGTAGTCATGCCGGCAGACTCTAACTGAAATACTGCTCCTGTTTCTCCTCGACAAAGCATTTGCGAAGTCTTTTCATCTTCAAGTAGAATTTCATCTAAATTTATCTCTATACCGCGATTATTTTTTATATTTGTCAAAGCATCAGCGATAACTGTAAGCGTACGTAATCCCAAAAAGTCCATTTTCAATAGACCTAATTCTTCAACACAATCTTTATCATATTGAGTTACAAATGTACCTTCAGATATCTGAATAGGAACATAATCTGTAACAGGATCTTTAGAAATAACTACACCAGCAGCATGAGTTGAAGAATGACGTGGCATACCTTCTACATCTTTGGCAAAATCAATTAATTTACGAACTTCAAGATTTTCTTGATATAAAGTCAATAATTCTGATGAATCTTTTAATGCTTTATCCAAAGTCATGCCCAATTCTTGCGGAATTAACTTTGCTATCTTATCCACTTCGTTATAAGGCATATTCATGACGCGACCTACATCTCGCACTGCACCTTTTGCCGCCATCGTACCAAAAGTAATTATCTGTGCTACATGGTCATCGCCATATCTTCTTTTTACATATTCAATAACTTCATCTCTACGAATATAACAAAAGTCAATATCTATATCCGGCATAGTTACACGTTCAGGATTTAAAAAACGCTCAAAGAGTAAACTATATTTCAATGGGTCAATATCTGTAATTCCTAAAATATACGCTACAATACTACCAGCTGCCGAACCACGACCAGGCCCTACCGCTATATTTTGACTGCGAGCAAAATTTATAAAATCCCATACAATCAAAAAATAACTATCATAGCCCATGCGATTAATAATAGATAATTCATAATCTAACCTTTGTTGTATTTTCTCTGTAACTTCAGCATATCTATTATGAATTTTTTCCTTACACAATTTATGCAAATACTGTTCATCAGTCATACCTTCTGGCAAAGGAAAGTTTGGTAAGTGTAAATGACCAAATTCAAAACTTACATTACAACGATTTGCAATTTCCAAAGTATTTGTAATAGCTTCTGGTGTATCTTTAAATAAAGCAAGCATTTCAGCACCAGATTTTAAATAGAAGTCATCATTATAAAATTTCATTCTATCTTTATCATCTAAAGTTCTGCCTGTTTGTATACACAAAAGCACATCATGAAAATCGTTATCTTCTTTTTTTATATAATGTATATCATTTGTAGCCACTAATTTTAAATCATATTTTTGCGCTAAACTGATTAATCCTTTGTTTGCCTTAGCTTCTTCAGGAATTTGATGATTTTGAATTTCTAAAAAGAAATTATCTTTGCCAAAAATATCTACATATTCCTGCACTAATTTTTCCGCACGTTCCATATTATCACGAATAATTGCTTGAGGAATTTCGCCCGCTATACAACTGCTCAAACAAATAATACCTTCGTGATACTGACGCAATAAATCTTTATCTACACGAGGTTTATAATACATACCTTCAATATTTGCTAGAGAAACTAATTTAATGAGATTTTGATATCCCTTATTATTTTCTGCTAACAAAATTAGATGATAATAACGAGTGCCTTCCACTTCAAAATTATCAAAACGAGATTTTGGTGCTACATAAACTTCACAACCAATAATAGGCTTTATTCCTTGTTTTAAAGCTTCTTTATAAAAAGCAATCGTTCCATACATAGTACCGTGGTCAGTAATCGCTATAGATTTCATGCCCAATTCTTTTGCGTGTGTAATTAATTTTTTTACTCTACTAGCACCATCTAATAAGCTATATTCTGTATGCACATGCAAATGAGTAAAATCTATATGATTTTCAACTACAGTATTTACATCAGATTTTTCTAATTTCATTATGACCTCTCTTTCTAAAAATAATAAAATATCTTCAAAAATAAAATTAAAGCTAATATATTAAGTAAAATAATTTTAACATATGATTATTATAAAGAAAATAAATCTATACCAAATATAAAAGCTTCTTTTTCTTCATTAAAATAACAATAAAAAAAAGAAGATAATTTAAGCATTCCATCAATTATCTTCTAATATAAAAATTTATGATTTAGTTTTATTTTTCACTATGTTTACAAATCATTAATAAACTATATCTTTATTTTCCATCAACTAGATAATAAGCCATAATATTTACTTATTTAACTCATTATTTCCAAAATAAATAGCATAATACCTTATTTTTTAACTATTATTTATCATTATTAATATCTTAATCTACCTATTTTTTATCATAATCATCATTATAATTATTCAGATTAACATTTTTATTGATATCATATATTTTGAGAAATGCTTTTTCATGTAATTTTCTATTACACAAACACCTCTTTTCAATACATTTTGTCTTTATTTTATCACAAGTGTTGTGTAACATAAATCTATTATTACTAATAAAATATATTTCTACCCAAAATATTGTAAATATGTTATTATATACATATTAATTTATAAAGAAGGTGTTTAAATGGAGTTATTGAATTCATTAGTCGGTCAAATCAATGATATTTTATGGAGTTATGTTTTAATTATTTTACTTATCGGTGCTGGTATTATTTTTACTATTCGTACAAAATTTGTACAAATAAGATTTATCAAAGAAATGATACGTCTTATTGCTGGTGATGCAGGCAATAAAATGGAAGGACAACAAATTTCTTCCTTCCAGGCTTTCTGTGTAAGTACAGCTTCTCGTGTAGGTGTTGGTAATATTGCTGGTATTGCTATTGCAGTAGTTCTCGGCGGTCCAGGTGCTATCTTCTGGATGTGGATTATTGCTATCTTAGGTTCTGCAACTGGTTTTGTGGAAAGTACTTTAGCACAGATTTACAAAGTACCTCGTACTGATAGCAATGGCTATCTTGGTGGTCCTGCTTATTACATTAATAATGCACTTCATAGCCCTAAAACAGCTGTATTCTTTGCTATCTTAATCAGTATTACTTATGGACTTATCTTCAATTCTGTACAATCCAATACGATTTCCTTATCTTTACAAACTGCATTCAATTTTGATGCTACTATGATTGGTATTGTTATTGCTGTATTCTCTGGAATTGTAGTATTTGGTGGTTTACATCGCATTGCTAAAGTTACTGAATACATGGTGCCTATCATGGCTGGTATTTATTTACTTATCGCTTTTGCTATCACTATATATAATATTTCAGAATTACCAACTGTTTTATCTGTCATCTTCAAAGATGCTTGGGGTATTGAATCTGTTGCTGGTGGTAGCTTCGGTGCTGCTATCATGACAGGTATTAAACGTGGATTATTCTCCAATGAAGCTGGTATGGGTTCTGTTCCAAATGCCGCAGCTACTGCTGAAGTAAGTCACCCTGTAAAACAAGGTCTTATCCAAGCTTTTGGTGTATTCGTAGATACATTATTTATCTGTACTGCTTCTGCTTTCATCGTATTATTCAGCAGTGATTATCAAGCAACAGGTTTAACTGGTATTCAGCTCATTCAATACGATTTAAGCTTATATTTTGGTGATATCGCTACAACTGGTATAGCTATTATCGTTTTATTATTTGCATTTACTTCTATCGTAGGTAACTACTATTATGGAGAAATCAATATAAAACACTTGTCTGATAACCCATTATATTTAAATATTTTCCGTATTCTTGTTGTAATTATGGTATTCTTCGGCTCCGTTGCTGAATTGAGCTTAGTTTGGAATTTAGCAGACTTATTCATGGCTTTAATGGCAATCACAAATATCATTGCTATTTTACTCTTAGGCAAATATGCTTTTATTGCTTTAGATGATTATACTCAACAGAAAAAACAAGGTATTAAAGATCCTGTATTTAAAGCTAGTATCTTACCAAAACAAGACGGTATTTATTGGTGGAAAGATAACAATAAATAATTATTAAACATAAAAAGACTTGATTTTAAAATTTATAAATCAAGTCTTTTTTATATCATAAATAAATACACTTTTACAATTTATTACGCAAATAATAAAAAGTTATAACATTACAATAATAAAAAATAAAAATAGAGAAAAATGTTTTAAAATCATACATAAAATTAAAATATTATAGACAATATAAATATTTACCTGTATAATTTATGATAACACATCAAAAGATGGCATTAAGGAGGCTTTCTTTATGGAGAAAGATGTAATATTTAAAGGTGCAGGCGTAGCTATTGCTACTCCATTTTATGAAAACGGAAACGGTATCAATTATGATGAATTAGCTCGTTTAATTGATTTCAACTTAAACAATGGTACAGACGCTATCATAATTGCTGGTACAAGTGGCGAATCTGCTACAATGACAGATGAAGAACATGAAGAAATCATTAAATTTACTGTTGACTATGTAAATAAACGTGTTCCTGTTATTGCAGGTACTGGTTCTAATGATACTAGATATGCTATTAATTTATCTCAACATGCAGATAAAGCAGGTGCTGATGCTTTATTAGTAGTTACTCCATATTATAATAAATGTACACAAAAAGGACTTATCAAACATTTCACATCTATCGCTGATAATGTAAATGTACCTATCATTCTTTATGATGTACCATCTCGTACAGGTGTAGGTATTACACCAGAAACTTACGCTGTTTTAGCAGAACATCCACGCATTGCAGCAGTTAAAGAAGCTAGTGGCAATATTAGTCAAGTTGCTGAAACAATGTCTCTTTGCGGTGATAAACTCACTTTCTATTCTGGTAATGATGACCAAATCGTTCCATTATTATCTTTAGGTGCAAAAGGTGTTATCTCCGTACTTTCCAACGTTATGCCACAAGAAACACATGATATGTGTCAATTATTCTTTGATGGCAAAGTTGAAGAAGCAGCGAAAAAACAAATTGAATACTTCCCATTAATCAAAGCATTATTCTGTGAAGTAAATCCAATTCCTGTAAAAGTTGCACTTCGTTTAATGGGCTTTGACATGGGTCCTTTACGCATGCCACTTTGTGAAATGGAAGATGCTCATCTTGAACAATTAAAAACAGCAATGCGTAAATTTAACTTAATCAAATAATTTTATACTTAACTAAAAAACACTTTCTAACTTAGAAAATATCTAAAATTAGAAAGTGTTTTTTTTAATTTCTATTGCCAGCGGCATATTTACCAGTATCAATATCTAAAACAGGACGAAGTGGTTCAATTAAAGAATCTTCATATCTACAAATCCATTGAACTTCTGGTGTCATTTTGCCCTCATCATTCATGCCATCAATGGTATCGCCATCTTTAATCATGATATCATCATTATTCAAAATATAACGAGCTAAGCTATATGCAAGATTAGCTATTTTATTAGGGTTCATACCTTTGAAATGGAATTGTACATCACTTAAACCAATATTAGCCAATCCTACACTATCTACAATGAATTCATTTGTATTAGGCACATTAAAGAAACGAATATTGACCATACTATATAAATATTTAACTATACCAGTTTCTTTTAAATTCTTAATGGATTGAGCTAATTGTAATTTACCTGCTGATTTTATCCAAATAGCTTGACATTTAGGATATAATTTTAAAGCTACATTAAGCCAATCAACTAACATAATAGCACGTTCTTTAGGAATTTGTCTTTGAGCATTTACATCCCATATTTTTACAGCATATTTATATTTACTCAATAATTCTTCACTGTTAGCTACATTCCAAATCTGTGTGCGTTCAAATTCACTTACAGCTACTTTATCATCAAAATCTGTTATATTTCCCATAGCAAGTACTACTGGAGAAGTTGTATTATCTTCATTATATGCTACAAATTTATCTACGCTAAATTCAATATCATTTTCATCTCTATTGATGATATTTATATCACCAAATATTTTTCTAGCTTCACGAAAAATAGCATTTGCAGTAGGTCTTGTTGGCATTTCTTCAAAAAGCAATTCAATAGCTACTGATTTACTAATATTTTCCACTAAATTTTCCATAAATCTACCTCAAATAAAAATTTATATTCACAAAAAAGAAGATACCATTTTTCTATGGTACCTTCTTTGATACGTATTAAACTTTAAACAAATTCAGATGATTATTCTTCTGCTTCAAGTTTATCCATTAATTCTTCATAAGCTTGTTGAGCAATTTCAAATTCTTCATCTGTTGGTTCAATATATTCAACTTCACCATTTTCATCTTTAACGATTTTTGCTAAGATTACATCTACTTCTTCTTCGCAACCACATTCTTCATCATGTTCATGGCATTCGCATTCTTCATCGCCATCAATGCTAACTAAAATAGCATATTTATCGCTACCTGCATCGAAAACCATTTCTTCTACATAATTGTATTCATTACCTTCTTCGTCAGTAATAACAACTACAGTACCTTCAGTATCTTCTTCAACAACGGAATTGTTTTTTAATTCTTCCATTATATAATCCTCCTAAGATTTAACTTTACTCTAATCATAACATATTTCTTTCTTCTTGCCAAAATATTTATCGTAAAAAGTAGATAAAAATTTCATTAAAAATCTTAGCTAATGCCAAAATCCTTGAATAAACGTTTAACATATCGCCAACCTTTTTGAATTGTATTCATAGCTGCTGGCATAAGTTCTGGATTTTTAACCACAAGATTAATAATTCTGCGACGTAATTGTCTATAATCTGCATCAACATCAACAAAGAAGTCTTCCATATCTTTTTCCACAGATACTTGAGGTATATTAGCAGCTTTGATTTCACAAGTATTCTTCGTCATGATAGCTCTATCTGCATAAAATGGAATATACGCATTCCAGCCGAATTCTTCTTCAATCATTTCTTTTACAGCTTTACTAGCAGTAGCTTCACCATGTACTACAAATACCTGTTTAGCATTATACATAGTTAAATGTTGTAACCATTCTTCCATCTGTGAATAATCAGCATGAGCAGAAAATCCGTCCATATTTACAATTCTAGCTTTTACACTGATTTCTTCACCTAAGACTTTTACTTTTTTAGCGCCTTCTAATAATTTTCTACCTAAACTTCCTTCTGCTTGATAACCTACAAATAAAATTGTAGATTCTGGACGCCAAAGATTATGTTTTAAATGATGAAGTACACGTCCAGCGTCCGCCATACCACTAGCCGATAAAATAATATGTGAACCTTCTTCTGTGTTTAAGGCCTTAGATTCATTTGCACTTTCGCAAAGACGCAACTGTGGCATTTGAGGCAATTTACCATGTTTTCTAATATATTCAGTTGCTTCATCATCAAAATATTTTGTATTCTTAGCAAAAATTCTTGTAGCTTCAACAGCAAGTGGGCTATCTACTACAACTGAATAATCCTCTATGCGATTGGCTTTCCATAATTTGAATAAATAATATAACATTGTTTGTGTACGACCAACTGCAAATGATGGAATAATTAAATTTCCGCCTCTATCCATAGTATCATTTATAATTTCTGCTAATGGAGTTTCTTTATCATAAATTTGATGTTTACGATCACCATAAGTAGACTCAATTACTAAATAATCTGCTTCTTTTATATGTGTAGGGTCTTTTATAATAGGCTGGTCAGGTTGCCCCAAATCGCCTGTAAATACAATTTTAGTTTCTTCGCCATTTTCCGTTACATAAACTTCAATAATTGCTGACCCCATGATATGACCAGCATCTTTATAAATAGCTCGTATACCATTTACTGGATTGATTTCTTGATCATAATCAATTGGCACAAATTGTTTTAATGAAGCCATAGCATCATCAATAGTATATAAAGGAGCTATTGGTGTTTTTCCCATACGTTGCCCTTTACGATTTGTTATTTGCGCATCAGACTCTTGGATATGTGCACTATCTGGGAGCATGATATTTACTAAATCGCAAGTCGCTTTTGTCGCATATATATCGCCCTTAAATCCTTGTTTACATAACTTAGGAATAAGACCGCAATGGTCAACATGAGCATGAGTTAAAAGTACGCAGTCTATATCTGATGGCACAAAACGAAAATCATTGTAGTTTAAATCACGTAAATTTCTCGCACCTTGAAACATACCACAATCAATCAAAACTTTATGGTCATTTGCTTCTAATAAATAACAAGAACCTGTAACTGTATGAGCCGCACCTAAAAATTGTAAATTCATAAAAACCCCTCCTTCATTAAGGATTTCGATTGTTTTATTTATACTGTATATATTCTAAAAATATAAATTAAAACCCTTTAAAACTTTCATTAAAAAATGATTAAATAAATCTATTTGTGCAAAATTAACTTTCACTCTATTTTAGCAAAATTATTTCTAAGCAAAACTCCCAATAATTGATATTTAAATTCAACTATTGGGAGTCTTTATTATTTAAACTAACAATATAAATTTATAAATTATAAAATAGTAGTTACTGTTTTAAATACATCTTTAGCTTCGTTTACTTTATTGCTTCCACCTAAAACACAGATAGCATTTTCCTTCATGCAAGCATCTACTAAATCGGCTAAAGCTCTAATATCTTCTTGAGTTGTAGCTAAAATTTCATCACGCTGTTGCTGACGCATTTCGTCTGTCATTTCAGCAATATACGCAGAAGAAGCTAATTCACCTTTTAATGCAGGAGTAAGTGGCATATCAATATTACTAATTGTACCGATAATATATTTTGTCATTTCTCTATCACTGACATTAAAATTACGTAAAAACTCTGCTGTTTTATCATATACATTTAAAGTTTCTACTAAATTAGGATCACGATAAGAACCAAAATACATATTGCCATCACGACGGAATTTTACAAATGCACCATAAGCTCCGCCAAGAACACGAATATTAGTCCACAAATATTCATAACGCATAATAGTTTCTAATACCTTCATAGCTCCTGTATATTTATATCCTAAGCGTATGAAATTAGCACCTTTGGCAACATATTGTACCTGAGAAGATGTGATAAAACCTTCATTTTTCTTTTCTACTGCAAATGGTATTTCTTGTTTTGGATAAGTTTCATTTGGCAATACTTCTAATAAAGGCTTAATTGCAGATATTACTTTTTCATAATCATTTTTAGATACAGTAATACTTGTCAATAAATTAGCCTTATTAAATATCATTGGTAAAATTTTAGCAAAAGCTGTTTGCATTTTATTAAATTCATTATCAAAATCATTTAAGAAATTCTTAATAAATGCATAGAATTTTAAGTCACCAAAATTATCATAGCGTTCTTTTGGTGTAAAATATGCCATCAATTCATCAAGAACTAATTGATGACCTGAACGCAATATTGACATTTCAAAATCACTGCGACATTGCATTGCCAAATATTTAATACGTTCTTTAGAAGTAAAGGAACTATTGAAAATTATTTCTTGTAGTAATTTTATCAATTCTGGCATCTTATCTACCAAAACTTTAGCTTTAAATACAAATTTTGGCATATAAGAGTCAACATCGCCCTCTTTATCATACGTAGCTACAGCAAACCTCATGCCACCAGTATGCAAGTTTACAGCATTAGCCAATGCTTCATATGTGTAATTTTTTGTAGCAGTTCTACCAATGAATTCTTCCAATAAGAATAGATAATTTATATCTTCATAAGCTATATTGCTTATATCAAATAACATTCTTAAATAGCAAATTCCATTTGTATCAATATCATGTCTTAAAACTTTTGTATCTGCTATTTCATCTTCAGCAATAATTAATTTATCACATTGTTTAGTGATATCTTCAATTTTCAATAATGGAATTTTTTCTAAATCCTCTGGTTTATCCACAGAACGTTGACGCTCTTTTAATTTTTGAGTATCCGCAATAATTTTTTCAATATCTTCTTTACTCATAGAAGCTTTTTTCTGTGCTAATTTATCAGCTAAATCTTTTTCTTGTTTAGCGATTACATTTTCATCTGGTTCTAAAATTAAAATATGACTATGAGTATTATCCAATAAATATTCTTGAATTAATGCTTCAAACTTACCTTCTTTTGCCCACTGTTTTACAGTTTTCAAAGCTTCTTCATAATGGAGATACATAGTAGCATCACCATCATATAACCAGCTATTCATAAGATTAATATTATAAATCAATCCTTTTGGATATTGACCAAAATCAGCCTCACGAAGCTTAAATTCCATACTATTAATAGAAGCCTGTAATAATTCATCATCAATGCCATTTTTTACAATGTCATTTAAAGTATCAGTTACAACTTTTGCAAATTCATCAACTTTATTAGCTTCAGAACCATTGACAATAATGCTAAACATTGGCTGTAAAATACCATTATCAAATGAAGAAATTACATCACTACCAAGACCTGCTTTAATCAAAGCATTGCGAAGTGGTGCAGCTTCACTTTTTAATAAAGCATGTTCCAATATAGTAAATGCTAACATTTTTTCTTTTTCTAAAGAAGTTGCAATAGAATAATTCATGCTTAAAAATGTTTTATTTTCTTTTGCTTCGCCAGGAGCTATAGGATAAATATCTTTAATCAATTTACGAGCTGTAAATGGTTTTTGTACATCAATATGAGAGTCAATTTCAATTTTATTAAAATTGTTAAGATATTCTTCATCTAAGAAAGATAAAGTTGACATCATATCCATATTCCCATAAAGATAGATATAACTATTAGCAGGGTGATAATAACGACTATGAAAGTCAATAAACATTTCCTGTGTTAAATCTGGAATAGCTACAGGGTCTCCACCAGATTCATATTGATATGTTGTATCAGGATAAAGATTATTTAAAATCTTTCTTTCTAATAGTCCATCTGGAGATGATAATGCACCTTTCATTTCATTATAAACTACACCACTATAAGCTAATGGAGCATCTACATTATCAATTTCATAATGCCAACCTTCTTGCATTAAGATTTCGGGTGTTGTACGCATATTTGGATAAAATACTGCATCAAGATAAACGTCCATAAGATTGCGGAAATCCTTTTCATTTCTGCTAGCTATAGGATACATAGTTTTATCTGGAAATGTCATTGCATTTAAAAAAGTATTTAAAGAACCTTTTACTAATTCCACAAATGGTTCTTTAGTAGGAAATTTACGAGAACCACAAAGTGTGGAATGTTCTACAATATGAGCTACACCAGTATCATCAGTAGGAGTAGTGCGGAAAGTTATAGAAAATACTTTATTATCATCATTATTTTCTATAAATAATAATTTTGCGCCACTTTTTTCATGATAAAATTCATATGCATTAGATGAAATTTCAGATATATAGGATATTTTATCCAATCTGAAACCACAATAAATATTTTTCTCTTGTAAATTCAAAATAATGTCTCCTTTATTCAAAATAAAATTAATATATTATATTTGCAGATTTTGCTTAATTAATTTATATAAAATTCATAATCCCGATAGAAGAAATGGGATATTTTTAAAAATCATACATATACAATTAAAAGCATATCTATATTATACCTTTAAAATAGCAAACCTTCAATAAACTTAATTAATCCTTAAAAATATCTATTGTAATTATAAAAAATATGCTATTATAATAACTGAACCTCAACCACTTATGTATTTCTTACATTTATTTTTTACATAATATAAAAAGTACCTATAATAAAAATTATAGGTACTTAAAAACGTCATTACATTTTTTTCCAGTCAATTATTTCTTTTAAAATGCCTGTGATTTTATCCAATTCTTCGTTGGACAAATCTTTTAAGAGATAATTAATATGCTGAATGCTTGCTTGTCTAACTTCGATTTCACTATCATTGTTAGGCACATCTAAGAGCAATTCAGACATAGTAATTCCTAGAGCTCTTGTTATTTTCTCTAATGTTGTAATTGTTGGACTCTTTAAATTACGTTCCAAATGACCCAAGAAGACTGGATTAATTTCAGCTCCTAAAGCTAATTGCTCTTGAGTTAATTTTTTTTGTTGACGAAAAGATCTAATTTTTTCTCCAACGGTCTTCTTCATAATCATTGCCACCACCTATATATTAACATATAGACTTATCATAAGTGTACAAATGCATTGAGCACAATATACAATAGATAATAATTGGCTATTTATTAGTACTATATGTTATTTTTCTAATTAACAAAATATTTAAAGTTATCATTATTAAACTAATAGCTTTACAGATATTTTACTATTTAATTATTTTTTGTAATGCTATTCATTGTCAAATGTATCTATGTTCTCATCAATAAAATCATATAAGTAATAAAAAAATAATCTAATCTCAATAAAAAATAAATCAATAATTAATTAAAAATAAAGGAATAATAGGTTGATATTATTCCTTTATTTTTTTATATATACTATTTTAATTATTTACGGTTGAAAGCTCTATGTGCGATATCTTTTCTATAATATACATCTTTAAAATCAATAAGTTTTATATCTGTATAAACTTTATCTACAGCAGTTTTTATATCATCACCTAAAGCCACTACACCTAATACACGTCCACCATTTGTGACAATTTTTCCATCTTTTTTAGCTGTACCAGCATGGAAAACTAATACATTTTCATTTTCTGCCTTATCTAAACCTAGAATTTCATTGCCTTTTTCATATTTAGCAGGATATCCACCAGCACTCATAACTACACAAACAGCAGCTTTTTTGCTCCATTTTATATCACAATTTGCAAGTGTACCATTTGCACAAGCTAACATGATTTCAGCTAAATCACTTTCTAACAATGGCAATACAACTTGCGTTTCTGGATCGCCAAAACGAGCATTAAATTCCACAACTTTTGGACCTTCTGCTGTTATCATTAAACCAGCATACAAACAACCTTTGTATTCATAACCTTCTTGTTTCATAGCTTTTATAGTTGGCTCTAAAATTTTTGTTTGTACCTGCTTCATTAAATCTTCTGTGATTACTGGAGCTGGTGCATATGTTCCCATACCGCCTGTATTCGGCCCCTTATCGCCGTCATACGCTCTTTTATGGTCTTGAGATGGTATCATAGGGATAATAGTTTCACCATCAGTGAAAGCTAATACAGAAGCTTCTTCGCCAGCCATAAATTCTTCGATAACTACGCTATTACCAGCACTACCAAAAGTTTTATCGCACATAATTTCATCAATTGCTTCTAAAGCTTGCTCTTTTGTTTCTGCAACAATAACACCTTTACCAGCAGCAAGCCCATCTGCTTTAATTACTATTGGTGCGCCTTCTTTTTCTATATAATTTTTAGCTTCCACTGCATCTGTAAAAACTTCATATTTTGCAGTAGGAATGCCATATTTTTTCATAATATTTTTAGAAAAAGATTTAGAACCTTCTAATTGAGCAGCAGCTTTTTGTGGTCCAAAAGAAGCAATTCCCACTTTAGCCATATCATCAACAATTCCATTTGTCAATGGAACTTCTGGCCCTACCACCACTAAATCGACTTTTTTCTCTTGAGCCACTTTTACTAAAAATTCATTATCCTCTACTGAACCTGGTATACATTGTGCTATTTTTTCCATGCCTGGATTTCCTGGCACAGTATAAATTTTATCCACAAGTTTACTTTGAGCTAATTTCCATGTAAGTGTATGTTCACGTCCACCACTACCAATAACTAAAATATCCAAAATATAACCCCCTTATTTAAACTTATTAAAAGAAAACGCACTTAAATAGTGCCAATTATTAGCATATCAATAAGTGCGCTAAAATATATTATTTGCTTAACTGAGCTGTAAGATATTCTTGAATGCAATCATCATAATGAGATGTATGACAGAAAGCTTCTTGAGCTAATTGCATACGGAATTTTCCTGTAGTGCAACCATCTTTAGCTATCATTTCAGCAATTTCATCATAATGTTTAGGATTTACTACGACTGTAACAAATTTGAAATTTTTTGCAGCAGCACGAATCATTGCAGGACCACCGATATCGATATTTTCTACTGCTTCAGCAAGAGTTACATTTGGTTTTTCTATAGTTTCACGGAATGGATATAAATTTACAACAACTAAATCAATAGGTTGAATATTAAATTTTTGCATTTGTGCTACATGACTTTGATTATCACGAACAGCTAAAATACCACCATGAATATATGGATTTAAAGTTTTTACACGACCATCCATAATTTCAGGGAATTTAGTTACATCACTAACATAAGTAACAGGTATACCAGCATCGTCAATTGCTTTCATTGTTCCACCAGTAGAAATGATTTCTACACCAGCTTCATGAAGTTTACGTGCAAATTCTACAATACCAGTTTTGTCAGAAACACTTAATAACGCTCTTTTAATAGGCATAATAAAAGCCTCCTCTTAATGTGATTATATAAAATCAATCATCAATCGTCACATGACGACCATTGACATGTATTTTTCCTGCTAAATACAATTCAATAACTTTTGGATATATTATATGTTCTTGTTCAAGCACTCTAGCAGATAAAGTTTCTTCTGTATCATCATCTAAAACAGGTACTGCTTTTTGCATGATGATAGGGCCACTGTCCATACCTTCATCTACAAAATGCACAGTGCAACCAGATACTTTCACACCATATGCTAAAACATCACGATGAGCATGAGCTCCACCAAAAGAAGGTAATAATGATGGGTGTATATTTAAAATACAATTTTTAAATTCATTGACAAAATAAGGGCTTAAAATACGCATAAATCCAGCCAAAACAACTAGACCTACATTGTATTTTTTTAATTGTTCTACAAGTTTTTGTTCAAATTCTTCTTTTGTAGAACATTTTTTTCGATCAACGCAAACAGTAGGAATGCCTGCTTTTCTAGCGCGTTCTAATGCCATTGCTTCTGGTTTATCAGTGAGTACAACACCTATTTTTGTTTTAATCTGACCATTTTCAATCGCATCAATGATAGATTGTAAATCACTACCACGACCAGAAGCCAATACACCTAAAATTATTTGGTTATTCATTGAAAACTCCGCCTTTTACTTCTACAGTTTGGTTGCCATCAACAACTTTACCAATAATATAGGATTTTTCGCCTTTTGCTTTGAGGTCTTCTTGAATTTTAGCTGCTTCTTCTTCAGATACAAGTAAAATCATACCGATACCCATATTGAATACACGGTACATTTCATGCCAATCTACATTACCCCAAGCTTGTAAGAGTTTGAAGATTGCTGGCATTTCCCATGTGCTAGCATCTACTTCAACGCCAGTACCTTCTGGTAAAATGCGGGAAATATTTTCATAGAAACCGCCACCAGTTACATGTACCATACCATGAATATCATATTTTTCAATTAATGGTAAGCAAACAGATGGATAAAGACGTGTAGGTGTTAAAAGTTCTTCGCCTAATGTTTTGCCATTTAATTCTGGGAATTTTTCTTCACCTTTAAAACCTTTTACATCAAAGCAGATTTTACGAACTAAAGAATAACCATTAGAATGTACACCACTAGAAGGAATACCTAACAAAACATCGCCAGATTTGATTTTTTTACCAGTAATGATATTAGCTTTATCCACTACACCAACAGCAAAACCAGCAATATCATATTCGCCATCAGCATAGAAACCAGCCATTTCAGCAGTTTCACCACCAATTAAAGCACAACCAGATTCTTTACAAGCGCCAGCTACGCCTTTTACTACAGTAGCTACTTTTTCTGGGTCTAATTTTCCTACAGCAAGATAATCTAAGAAATAAAGTGGTTCTGCACCTTGCACTAAGATATCATTTACGCACATAGCTACAGCATCTTGACCAATAGTATCATGTTTATCAAGCATAAATGCAAGACGTAATTTTGTACCAACACCATCAGTACCAGATACTAATACAGGTTCTTTATATTTTCCACTATTTAAAGCAAAAAGACCACCAAAACCGCCTAAATCACCTAAAACTTCTGGACGATATGTTGCTTTTACGCTATCTTTTATAAGTTTTACAGAATAATTTCCAGCATCAATATCAACACCAGAATCACGATACGTAAGATTTGTCTGTTTATTATCAGTCATGTTAACCTCCAAAAAGTGCAAATTATTTTGCTCTTTGTTCAAATACGTATTTATCAGCACCAGTTACTGTTTCTTTTGACATTTCAATTGGATAAGCATTATTAAAGCAAGCATAACACATATCTTCAGGATTAGCTGTTGTCATAGAAGCTTTAAGGCCTTCCAAAGAAAGGAAATGTAAAGAATCTGCACCTATAAATTGACGAATTTCTTCAACTGATTTAGTTGCAGCGATTAATTCTTTACGTACAGAAGTATCAATACCATAGTAGCAAGGATATCCAATTGGTGGAGAACTAATGCACATATGAACTTCTTTTGCACCTGCTTTGCGAAGCATTTTTACGATTTTACCACTAGTAGTACCACGAACAATAGAATCATCTACCATAATAACAGATTTACCACGAACAGCTTCAGCTATAGCATTTAATTTTAAGCGAACAGCTGTATCACGTTTTTTCTGTGTTGGCTGAATAAATGTACGTCCAATATAACGATTTTTGATTAAGCCTTCGCAAAATGGAATGCCTGATTCATAAGCAAAACCTGTAGCAGCTGTATTACCAGAGTCTGGTACAGATATAACAATATCACCTTTGAATTTACTTTCACGAGCAAGCATGCGACCCATCATAAAACGAACAGCATGAACACTTTGTCCATCAATTACACTATCTGGACGAGCAAAATATATATATTCGAAAACACATGCAGCTTTTTTCTGTGGAGTTGTGTATTTATAGGATTTTAAACCATCATCACCCATGACAACCATTTCGCCTGGTTCAACATCTCTAATAAATTCTGCACCTACAACATCAAGACCACAAGATTCAGAAGAAATTATCCAAGAACCTTCTTCTGTTTTACCGATGCAAAGAGGTCTAAATCCTTGTGGATCACGTACAGCTATTAATTTATTTTCAGTCATAATAGCCAAGCAAAAAGCACCTTTTACTTGTTGTACACTCTCAATGATTTTTTCCTCAATACTTGATTTACGAGAACGTGCGATAAGATTAACGATTACTTCTGTATCTATAGAAGTTTGAAAAATTGTACCTTGTTCTTCTAGGTAACGACGAAGTTCAGCTGCATTTGTTAAATTACCATTATGGGCTAAACTAATTTTTCCGCCGGAATAATTAGCAATTAAAGGTTGTGTATTTGATAATAAGCTAGAGCCAGTTGTTGAATAACGTACATGACCAATAGCAATATATTGATTTTCCATATGAGGTAATTGATGACGAAATACTTCATTTACCAGCCCCATATCACGAGTAACGTCCATCCAAGCGCCATCAGTAACAGCTATACCAGCACTTTCTTGACCACGATGTTGAAGTGCATACAACCCAAGATATGTTAACATAGAAACATCTTCAGTACGAGAAAATACACCAAAGACGCCACATTCTTCTTTCCACTTATTTGACGTAATGTCAACCATTAGTTACATTCTCCTATACATATATTTTAATCATAAACCTACTCAATACCTACAATATAAATGAAGAATACTAAGCATAAATATTTTATAATTTATGCTTAGTATTTTATTTAATTATAAAGTTTCGCCTGTTAAACGATGAAGAACTTCTTTATAAGCATCTTCAACATTACCTAAATCACGACGGAATCTATCTTTATCAAGTTTTTCATGTGTCTGACTATCCCAGAAACGGCAGTTATCTGGAGATAATTCGTCGCCTAAAAGAATTTCACCATGATATTTACCAAATTCTAATTTAAAGTCAATGAGGTCAATATTTTTTGTAGCAAGATATTTTGTCATAACATCATTGATTTTAAGAGACATAGCTTCAATCTGATCAAGTTCTTCATCTGTTGCCCACCCCATAGCTGTGATATGATAACGGTTAACCATAGGGTCACCTAAATCATCACATTTATAGCAATATTCAATTACAGGTTTAGACATTTTTACGCCTTCTTCAAGACCAAGACGTTTTGCTAAGCTACCAGCAGCTACATTACGGATAATAACTTCAAGAGGAACGATATCTAATTTTTTTACAAGGATTTCACGCTCATTAAGAACTTTAATGAGGTGATGTTTAATGCCTTCTTTTTCTAATAAACCAAAGAAGAAATTAGTAATTTTATTATTTAAAATGCCTTTGTCTGCAATAGTACCTTTTTTTGCACCATTACCAGCAGTTGCATCATCTTTGTAATAAACTAATAATTCATCAGGATTTTCTGTTGAAAAGATTTTTTTTGCTTTGCCTTCATATAATAATTTGTTTTCCATTATTAATTGACCTCCCAAGTCATTAACTAAAATCTAAATAAAAATGAGTTATACGATTTTATATTAATTTTAGATGAATTTTTTCGTTAATTATGCTTGAAGTTGTTGTGCAACTTTTGCAGCTTTAGCTTCAACTTCTTCAACCATTTTTTCACGATATTCTTTAAGTTGTTTTCTTAAAATCATATCGCTTATAGCAAAGATTTCTATAGCAAAAATAGCAGCATTTTTAGCACCATTAATTGCCATAGTTGCAACTGGAATTCCAGATGGCATTTGTACAGTACTTAATAAAGCATCCATACCATTTAATGGAGTTGCATTAATTGGTACTCCAATAACAGGTAAAGTAGTATAAGATGCGATAACTCCACCTAAATGTGCAGCAGCACCAGCGGCAGAGATGAATGCGCCAACACCTCTTTCTTCCGCAGAAGAAACTAGGTCACGGACTTTGCCAGGGGTACGGTGTGCAGAAGCTACGATTACTTCTGTTTCTACATTAAACTGATGTAATAAATCAACAGCCGGTTTTAAAATGGGAAAATCAGAATCACTGCCCATTACTACAGCTACTTTCATTTAAATCATCAACCTCCTGAGTAGTTTTATTTAATTAGTACAATAATTACTATAACAGAATAAACTTAAAACTTCAATGTATATAGCTTATAAAAATTTTACATATTTTTTATAAAAAGGATAGAAATTTTCACACTAAGATAATTTTAAATTTTGCAAAAATGTAACCTTGAAAACTTCTAGATAAAAATTGCTAAATATAAAGAAATAAAATTTTTTTATATTCTTATTGTATCTTTTTTTATTTGACAAATCACTTATTTACGCTATTTTTACCAAAAACTTTCTTCTTATTTCCTATTATAATAAATAAGAAATTTTCATTTAACAAAACTAAATAGAAGCATTTTTATAAAATCAAATAATTATATAGATTATAATTATAATTATGATAGACACAATAAACATAAACTGCTATAATAAAAGCATTATATATGGTTTGCATTGTATAATAAATGTAAAAGGCAAACTTAATTTATACACTATGTAAATACATAAATACTTTAGGAGGGTAACAATGGCACTAATTGTAAAAAAATTTGGTGGCAGCTCTGTTGGAAATATTGATAAAATCAAAGCTGTTGCAAAACGTATTTTAGATGAAAAACAGCCAGATGATAAAATTGTAGTAGTTGTTTCCGCTATGGGGGATACAACAGATGACTTAATTCAATTGGCAAAAGGGATTACTAAAGATCCATATCAATATACTCGTGAAATGGATATGTTACTTACTACTGGTGAACAAGTTTCAATTTCTTTATTGACTATGGCATTTAAAGCTTTAGGACAAAAAGCTATTTCTCTTACTGGCGCATTAGCTGGTGTAAAAACTAATTCTGTTCACACAAAAGGTAAAATCAAAGATATCCAACCTAAACGTATTTTTGAAGAATTAGATAAAGGAAATATTGTTATTGTAGCTGGCTTCCAGGGTTGTGATGATTTAGGCGATCCTGTTACTTTAGGTCGTGGTGGTTCTGATACTTCTGCAGTTGCTCTAGCTGGTGCTATGAAAGCTGATGTTTGTGAAATTTATACTGATGTTGATGGCGTATATTCTGCTGACCCACGTATTGCTAAAGGCGCTCGTAGAATGAAAGAAATCACATATTATGAAATGTTAGAAATGGCTCGTTTAGGTGCTGGTGTTATGCAACCACGTTCCGTAGAAACTGGTCGTTTATACAATATTCCAATTCATGTAAGATCTACATTCACTAACAAACCAGGCACAATTATTAGGGAGGAATATACAATGGAAGAGAAAGAGTTTATTATTAGAGGGGTAGCTCATGATACTAATGTAGCTAAATTCGCTGTATTAGGTATTCCAAATACTCCAGGTATTGCACATGCAATTTTCTCCAAACTTGCTGAAAATAATGTTGATGTTGATATGATTGTACAAAGCATTCGCAATATGGAAAAAAATGTTACTGATATGGTATTTACTGTTACTGCTGATGACCTCGGTCAAGCAAAACAAATTGTAGATAAAGTTGCTGATGAATTAAACGCTGTTGCAGTATTAATCGAACAAGACGTAGCTAAAGTTTCTATCGTTGGTGCAGGTATGCTTGGTAATCCTGGTATTGCTGCTAGAATGTTCAAAGCTTTATCTGATGCTAATATCAATATTGATGTAATCAGTACATCTGAAATCAGTATCTCTTGCTTAATTAAAGCTGATAAAATCAAAGAAGCTGTAAATGCTATTCATGATGAATTCTTTAAAGACTAATCATTAAATCGAATATAAATAGATATTTATAAATTAAGGGGGCATTCTATGAATTATATAAGTACACGTGGTCATAATTGTGTGGTTACTTCTGCACGTGCCATCATAAAAGGATTAGCAGAAGATGGTGGATTGTTTGTTCCTGAAAATATACCTATTATTGATGAAAAATTTTTAACTTCACTTCTTGATTTATCTTATCAAGAACGTGCAAAAAAAATTCTTTCTTTATATTTAACAGATTTTACTGCTGAAGAAATCAATCAATGTGTTGATAACGCTTATACTACAGAAAAATTTGACACCGATAAAATTGTCCCTACAGTAGAAGTCGAAAAAAATAATTATCTTTTAGAACTTTGGCATGGCCCAACAAGTGCTTTTAAAGATATGGCATTACAATTATTACCACAATTCATCTCTACTTCATTAAAAAAATTAGGTGATAAAGATGAATTAGTTATTTTAGTAGCTACTTCTGGTGATACAGGTAAAGCAGCCCTAGATGGCTTTAAAAACGTTGACCAAACAAAAATTCTTGTCTTTTATCCACAAGAAGGCGTAAGTAAAATTCAGCGTTTACAAATGCTCACACAACAAGGTGATAATGTATCTGTATTCGCTGTTAAAGGTAATTTTGACGATGCTCAAAGCGGTGTTAAACAAATCTTTAGTGATAGTAAATACAATGAATATTTAAATGAAAAAGGTTTTAAACTCTCTTCTGCAAATTCCATAAATTGGGGCCGTTTATTGCCACAGATAGTTTATTACTTCAGTGCATATGCTGATTTAGTTAATGATAAAAAAATCACTATGGGTGATAAAGTCAACTTTACTGTACCAACTGGTAATTTTGGCGATATCTTAGCTGGTTTCTACGCAAAATGCATGGGTCTTCCTGTCAATCGTTTAATTTGTGCGTCTAACTCTAATAATGTATTGACAGATTTCTTGAAAACTGGCACTTATGACCGCAATCGTGAATTTTTCAAAACTATATCTCCATCAATGGATATTCTAATTTCTAGTAATTTAGAACGTTTGCTTTATCATATTACAAATGATGCAACCAAAGTAAAATCCTATATGGAAAAACTTCAATCAACAGGTTGCTATCAAGTTGATGAAGCAACATTTAAAGCTATTCAAGAAACTTTCTCTGCTGGATATTTAGATGATAGCGCTACTAAAAAATGTATTCATGATATTTATCAACAAGATAATTATGTAGCAGATACACATACTGCTGTTGCATGGCAAGTAGCTCAAGATTATCAAAAATCTACACAAGATAAAACACCTATGGTTGTATTATCTACTGCTAGCCCATATAAATTTAGTGATAGCGTTTTATCTGCTCTTGGTGAAGATATCTCCGATAAAGATGAATTTGCTTTATTAGATAAATTATCCACATTGAATAAAGATAAAATTCCTCAAGGCTTAGCTCAATTACAATCTTTACCTATTTTGCATAATAATTTATGTGCAAAAGAAGATATGATTAAAGCTGTAAATACATTTTTAAATATCTAATATCTTAATAAATATTTCATAAAAATTTTACAAATAGGCGATAAATTTACTAGTAAATTTATCGCCTATTTTTTTCTAATATGGTATAATTATTTACAGATTTATGGAAAGCGTATGATTTAATTTCAGATGTAAAGAAAAAGTAAAATTATATTTATCCATATTTTACTTTTTCTTTACTTTAAAATTAAAATATATGTATCTCCATAATAATAATCGCATTCACTTTAAATATAAGTGAAGTATATATTTGATGAATAACAAGGAAAGGATAAGAGTTACTGGTATTACTATTTAGTAATATTGTACCGGAAATCGCCGGGATGTTAAGCCTTGGGAGTATTGCATCAAACATTAATAATTTTAGTGGATACTATGAACAAGGAATATTCTCTAGCTTAATTTTAGTTTAGAGATTTACAGTAACAAATGGGCATGTTCAACTTTTTTACAAAAAAGGATACGGAATTTTATGATTTATTTTTAGCTAGTGCAAAATACTTTAACAGTAGTGCAAAATTAATTAATGATGTTATGTCTGGCAACAATAAAGCAGAAGCTAAACTATCAGATATCATTAATATCGAACATGAAGCTGATGCTGTTAACGACAAAATCATTGATAAACTAAACAAAACATTCATCACTCCTATTGACCGTGAAGACATTTATGCATTAGCTAATGGTCTTGATGATGGGGTTGACTTTCTCCAAGGAACACTCCAAAGAGCTGTTATGTATCATTTAGTAGATACAAGCAAAGCAGCTATCGCTTTATCTGAATTATTAGTATCAGCAACAGATGAAATCTTAAAAGCGTTTTCTATGCTTCATGAAGTTACAAAACATGAACACGAAATTTTAGAATGTACTTATAAAATTAGCAAGCTTGAAAGCGAAGGCGACCGTATTTATCGTGAAGAGGTTGCTTACTTATTTGAACATATCACTGACCCAATTGAGCTTATCAAATGGAAAGATATTTTGACTTATATGGAAGATACTTTAGACCATTGCGAAAAATTATCTGATTTGGTGAGAGGCGTGGTAATGAAATATGCATGAGTTACAATTTCTTATCATAGCAGTTATTATCCTAGCTTTAGTATTCGATTTTATTAATGGGTTTCATGATACAGCTAATGCTATTGCTACATCTGTATCAACAAGAGCTTTAAAACCTAGAACAGCTATCATAATGGCAGCTTTCTTGAATTTCTTTGGTGCTATGTATAGTACAGGTGTTGCTAAAACAATTGGTGGCGACATTGTAAAATCAGCAGAACATATTGATGAACATATCATTGTTGCTGCTTTAATTGGTGCTATTGTTTGGAATTTATTCACTTGGTGGATAGCAATGCCAAGTAGTTCCTCTCACGCTTTAGTTGGTGGTATTATTGGTGCTGTACTCGTTTCCACAGGTGCTATTGGCTTGAATTTCTGGGGCATTGGTAAAATTGTATTATCCTTGATTTTATCACCTATTATTGCTATCGTTGTCGGCTTTATCATTATGAATATATTTTATTTATTATTTGGTAAATTTAGGCCCTCGTCGCTCAATAATAAATTCAAACGTATGCAGATTATAACAGCTGCTACTATGGCTTTTTCTCATGGCTCAAATGATGCTCAAAAATCTATGGGTATTATCACACTTGCTCTTTTAAGTGGTGGTTATATCGATGTTTTTGAAGTTCCTTATTATGTAAAAATCTTGGCTGCAACAGCTATGGCTTGTGGTACTGCTATTGGTGGTTGGAAAATCATCAAAACTGTAGGTGGTCGTATTTTTAAACTCCAGCCAATATCTGGTTTTGCTGCCGATTTAAACTCTTCTGTCATAATTTTCTCTGCTACATTACTTTCTTTACCAGTAAGTACTACACATGTCGTTTCTGGTTCTATAATGGGTATAGGTAGTGCAAAACGCATTGGAGCAGTTCGTTGGGGAACAGCTCAACAAATGCTTATGGCATGGGTTTTAACAATTCCTTGTACAGCCATTGTTGGTGCATTAGTTTATTCCTTAATGTGCTATGTATTTGGCTTATAATGACCAATTGAAAATCAAAAAACAACTGCACCCTGAAAGTTGGATAAAAACCAACTTTTGGAGGTGCGTTTTTTGTTTATAAAAGTATAAAATCATTGCCTTATTTTTAAAAATAATATTATCGTTTCTATAATGTTTTTGTTATAATATATTTAAGAAAAATTAGGAGGTGTTCTTTATGGATTGTCAAATAAAATACTCATTATTAGATACTGTCTTAAAAGAACAGAAAAATCGCAAAAATTTGATAACAGCAGTAAAAATAAATAATGTCCTACGTGATGTACAAACGCAAGTTACACCAGAAAACAAAGTAGAATTCATTGATATGACCACTGAAGATGGTGTCCAAGCTTATCAACGAAGTATTTTATTTATCATGATGGCTGCTGTAAATATGCTTTATCCTGATAAAGAGGTAGTAGTAGAACATTCCGTAAATAATGGTATTTATTGTGAATTATTGCCTAAAGGTGATTTAACGCTGGAAATGGTAGGCAAAATTCAAAAAAAAATGTTTGAATTTGTTTCTAAAGCAAAAGATATAAAAAAATGCATTTTGCCTCGTGAAGATGCTGTTGCTTTATTTAGAGAATCTCAACAAATCGCTAAATCAAAACTTCTTGAATCCTTAAAGCAAGACTATGTAAGCCTTTATTACTGCGCAGGCTATTATGATTATCTTTATGGTCCAATGCTTTATAACACTTCATTATTAGATAAATTCGCTATAGACTTTTATGAGCCAGGATTGATTGTTAGAACACCTTTAATCAGCAATCCTAATGTAATTCCGCCAAAGATGAAACAAAAGAAACTATCTATAATATTAAGCGAAGCCGATAGATGGTCTTACATTTTAAAATGTAATTACGTGACCAATTTGAATGAATATATTCACTCAAATAAAATTAGTGAATTAATTCGTATTTCCGAAGCATTACACGAAAAGAAAATCGCTCAAATTGCCGATCATATAGTTGAATCTATAGAAGACCTTCGTTTGATTTTAATAGCTGGGCCATCATCTTCTGGAAAAACAACATTTGCTCAAAGATTGCGCATTCAATTGCTTGTCAATGGTATAAATCCTCTATCCATATCTTTAGATGATTATTTCTTAGATAGAGATAAAACTCCTAAAACACCTGAAGGTCAATATGATTTTGAATCTATAAACGCTTTGGATTTGCCATTATTTAATAAACATATGATGGCATTATTAAAAGGAGAAAGCGTTGAATTACCTGTTTATAATTTCACCACAGGCTACCGTGAATGGAAAAATCATGTCGTAAAACTAGAACCTAATCAACCTATCATTATTGAAGGTATTCATGGTTTAAATGATGAACTAACAAGAGATATTCCTTCTCATGTAAAATATAAAATTTATGTCAGCGCCTTAACTCAATTAGCTATAGATGCACACAACCGCATTCCTACTACAGCAGCTCGCATTATTCGTCGTATTGTTCGCGATAATCAATTCAGAGGTGCTCACGCTTTAAAAACGATTAAACAATGGCCTGATGTGCGCAAAGGTGAAGATAAAAATATTTTCCCATTCCAAGAAAATGCAGATGTCATGTTTAATTCTGCTCTAATTTATGAATTAGGTATTTTAAAGAAATACGCTAAACCTTTATTAGAAAAAATCACACCTGATTTACCAGAATATAATATATCTAAACGCTTAATTGATTTTCTTGATTACTTTGAAGACATTTCAAATGATGATGATGTACCAAATAATTCTATACTAAGGGAATTTATCGGTAAGTCATGTTTCTTCTGATAAAATAAATTATTCCATAAAAAATAAGCACTATATCAATTAGTGCTTATTTTTATTTATGCTATTTAATTTTAAAATCTCATCGCTCCAGGTCCTTTTGGGTCTTTAATCATGCCTAAATCCAATGTTTCCATTTTTTGATGTATTTCATCTAATTCTTCTTGAGTAATACCCAAATCATCTGCCACCATTTCCCAATTAGATGTTGGTGGATTATGCATTTCTATAATATCAGCTGGAGATTTATCTACATACATAGAATAAAGTATGCCATGAATAACTTCATCTACTTCATAATTCTGTTTAACTAAAAAAGTTACAATACTTTTATTTATATCTAATTTATTAGCTATCTGTGTTGATATAATATCATCTTGTGTTGCTTTTAAATCATTTGGTGTAAGCCCAATTAAATATTCTACACGACCCCAAGAATTATTCTCTCTTAAATTCATAACATCATCAAAAGATTTATGTGAAGCATATGCTAAGAAAGTACCTCTACGAAGTTCAGGCATTTCCCAACCATTATTATAATACGCTACTAATGTTTGCTTATCTACCCCAAAATATTCACTTATATTTTGCATTTCATTATTAATACGCATTTGTGGTGATACTCTTTCAGCTCTAGGTAATGGTCTTGCCTGTGCTGTATTATCTACAGATAATTAATAACTTGCACTTGTTAAAATTAAACCCATAGCACTAAGAGCTAAAACTTTTTTCCATCTTTTCATATTTATCGCCTCACTTTGAATAATTATTAGTTATATTATATCATATTTTTATATAAATTTATTTGTTTTCAATAGCATCAATAGCGTCAATCACTGCACTTCTAAAGCCTTTACGTTCTAAAGTTGCTACACCCACAATAGTAGTGCCAGATGGAGAACATACTGCATCTTTCATTGCACCTGGATGATTATTTGTAGCTAATTGCAATTTACCAGTTCCCACTATCATTTGACTTGCTAATTTATAAGCTACAGGGCGAGCAAGACCATGCATTACACCAGCATCAGCTAAAGCTTCGATAAACATACTAGCAAAAGCAGGGCCACAACCTGCTACAGTTCCGCCAATAGATAATTGTTTAGTTTCTACAAATTGAACTATAGAAATTGTGGATAATAATTTTGTAAATAAATCCAATTCTTCATCACTTAAAGAATGTGTATTTTCACAAATAAAAATACCTTCACCTATGGCTACTGGTGTATTTGGTATTGTACTTAAATGATGTGTATTTGGTAAAAGAATTTGTTCATATTTAGCAAAAGGAAAATTTGCTGCAATAGAAATAACGATTTTTTCTTGTAATTCTTTTTTTATTGGTATAATGACTTCTTCTATCATATATGGTTTCACAGCTATGATGACCATATCTACATTATCAACAACTTCTTTTGCACTTTTACAAGGATTGATTTGTTTTTCCTGTGTATTTTTACAAAGTTTATCCCAATTCTTAGCACAAGCAAAAATTTGATTGCCCTGTATAGCTCCTTGATTGATTAAACCTGTAGCTATAGCTTGCCCCATATTGCCAAAACCAATAAAACCTAATTTTAAATTATCAAACATATAAATACCTTCTTTATTTATTTTTTTACATCATTTAACTTATATTTTATCATAACAACTAATTATAAAAAACTCCTACTAGCTTCAAAAACTAATAGGAGTTTTTATTTATCATTTATTTATTTTTTCTTCAATTGTATCTAAAATCAATTTAGCAAGTTCTGCCTTTTGCATAAGTGGAGCTTGTTTTATTTCTCCATCACGAGTGATGATTTTAGCTATATTAGTATCTACATTAAATCCAGCACCAGCTTGACTTACATCATTTGCTACAATCATATCAAGATTTTTGCGCTGTAATTTGCCTTTAGCATATTCTTCAACATTCTGTGTTTCAGCAGCAAAGCCAACTAAATACTGTTTATCTGATTTTTTCTCGCCTAAACCTTTCAAAATATCTGGGTTTTTCACAAGCTCAATAGTCATGACTTCATCAGATTTTTTTATTTTTTGACTAGCTACTTCTTTTACACGATAATCTGAAACAGCCGCTGACATTATTGTAATATCACAATCTGCAAAATGTTCTTCAATATGTTTTTGCATTTCACGTGCAGACTCTACTTTTATCAATTTTACATTTTCAGGCGCTTTAATATTTGTAATACCTGAAACTAAAACTACTTCAGCACCTCTACTAGCAGCTTCTGTAGCAATAGCATATCCCATTTTTCCACTAGAACGATTACTGATGTAGCGAACAGGGTCAATTGGTTCTCTTGTACCTGCTGCACTTACAATCACTTTTTTACCTTTTAAAGACTGATTATTTTGTTTTTCAACATAATCTTTTATAGTCTCTACTAAAGTAATAGGTTCAGGAAGTCTACCTATACCATTTACACCACAAGCTAAATGACCACTTGCTGGCTCAATAATATGATAATTATATTCACGAAGAGTATTTATATTTTTTTGTGTTATTGGGTTTTGATACATATTACTATTCATTGCAGGAGCGACAAAAACAGGTGCTTTAGTCGCCATAATCACAGTAGATAACATATCATCAGCAATACCATTTGCTATTTTACCAATAATATTTGCTGTTGCAGGTGCAATCAAAACTAAATCCGCCAAATTAGCAAGAGCAATATGTTCTACATTCCAATTTGTAACTTTATCCCACATAGAAACATTTACAGGATTTCCACTGATTTCTTGAAATGTAAGTGGTGTGACAAAATTTGTAGCTTCTTTAGTCATTACTACATGTACATTAGCGCCTAATTTTCTTAGTCTACTAGCTACATCTACAACTTTATAAACTGCAATACCACCACAAACTGCTAATAAGATATTTTTGCCTTTTAACATAATAAACCTCTTATATAAAATAAATTAATATTTACCGTCTTAATTAGCAAAAAAGGCAAGTATTAGCTTGCCTTTCATTTTAAATTAAATGCTTTTTTTCACACGTGCAAAAGTAATTTTATCTTCTGCAACTTCTTCTAAAGCATTTGTAACATCTTTATGAGATTGAAGTACGGATTTTACAGGAGAACCTGCCAAAATTTGTCTAGCTCTTTTAGCTGCTAAAACTACTAAAGTATATTTGCTATCAACTTTTGGTAAAAGTTGGTCCATAGAAGGATGTACTATATCCATTATAAATCGCTCCTTTGCAATATTTTAATTTAAACTTTTTCATTTTCAAGTTGAACAAGTTTATCTAAATTATTATACACTGCACAGCGTTCAGCTTCAATAATATGCAAAATTTTATTTACAACATCACTGACAACTTCATTAGTGATGATATAATCATAATTATTTCCGCGTGGAATTTCTTCAATAGCAGCACTAAGGCGACGTTTTATTGCTTCTTCAGTTTCAGTACCACGTCCGCGAATGCGTTTTTCAAGTTCTGCAAGAGAAGGAGGTAATAAAAAGATAAATGTACCTTCTTTTAAAAACATTTTCTGTACATTTAAAGCACCTTGAGTATCGATTTCAAGTAATACATCTTTACCACTTTCCAATACTTCACGTACTTTATCTGCTGGAGTTCCATAATAATTTCCATAAACTTCAGCCCATTCTAACAAACGATTTTCTGCTATCATTTGCTGAAATTCTTCTTTAGATAAGAACCAATAATCCTTACCATTCACTTCGCCTGGTCTAGGTTTACGTGTTGTTGCTGATATGGAAAATACAATTTCTGGCTGTGCTTTTAATAATTCTTTGCAAACAGTCCCTTTTCCTGTACCAGATGGTCCAGAAATAACGATTAAATTACCCTTATTCTTCATTTACTCTACCCTTTTCTTTTATAATATCCATATTTACTCTATTTGTTATTGTTTCTGGCTGTACAGCCGATAAAATAACAGTCGAATTATCCATGATAATCACTGAACGTGTACGACGTCCATAAGTGGCATCGATTAAATTCTTTAACTCTTTTGCCTCTTGGACTATACGCTTTATTGGTGCTGACTCTGGAGCGACAACTGCGATAATTCTATCTACAGCTATAATTGTACCATAACCAATATTAACTAATCTTGCCTGCATAACTTCTTTACCTATTTTTACCTATTCAATATTTTGGATTTGTTCACGAATTTTTTCTAATTCGCCTTTAATCTCTACTACTAAATTAGCAATTTCAGCATTATTAGCTTTAGAAGCCATTGTATTTGTTTCACGGTTCATTTCTTGGACAATAAAGTCTAATTTACGACCAATATTGCCTTCCATTTCCAAACTAGCCTTAAACTGCTGTAAATGACTTCCCATGCGTACAATTTCTTCTGTAATATCCATTTTATCTGCCATTATCGCACATTCTTGGATTATTCTATTCTCATCAATATTTTGCTCACTCAATAAAGATTTAAGTGTTTCTATCAATTGAGTTCGATAATTTACTAAGCGTTCAGGAGCTATTACTTTTATTTTTTCTGTATGCTTAGCAATGATATCTAAACGGCGAAGTAAATCTTTTTTTAGATTTTCACCTTCAATACATTTCATTTTGACAAATTCTTCTGTAGCTTCTTCTACAGCAGCCACTAATAATGGTTTTATCGCTTCTAAATCTAAACTATCATCAGCTAAATTTATCACGCCTTGAAAATTTGCCAAATCTATTAAAGATATATTTTTTAATTTTGCTTTTTTATCTACACTTTTAATAGTTGTATTGATTTCCTGTAAGCTTTTATAATAAGCAATCAATAAATCTTTGTCAATGGCTAACTTTTTATTTTCTTCATTGTTATTTACAAAATTAATGTAAATATCTATTTTCCCACGAAGAGCATATTTATTTAAAGCTTCAACTATACTTGCTTCTAAAGCACGTAGTCCACTTGGCATACGAATGGAAATATCACGATATCTATTGTTTACCGCTTTCATTTCTACGCCGATTTTATACATTCCATTATCAAAAGTTGCTGAGCCAAAGCCCGTCATACTTCTTATCAAAAAAATACCTCCCCAAACCTAATTAAGATTATTACTCAGCCCATGTTGCTGTGAAAACTTTTGTAGCAGGGCCAGTCATATAAATACGATTATTATCAGCCCACTGTATTGTTAAAATACCGCCATCTAATTCAATTTGAGCTGTTCTTTGTGTACGTTTATTTAATACACAAGCTACTAATGTAGCGCAAGAACCAGTACCACAAGCCCAAGTGATACCTGCACCACGTTCCCAAACACGCATACGAACATATTTATCATTTTTTACTTCTACAAATTCTGTATTTGTTTTCTTAGGAAATACTGGATTAGTTTCAAATTTTGGACCAATTTTTTCAAGTTCTACATTATTAATATCATCAACAAAAACGATACAATGAGGATTTCCCATAGATACGCAAGTCATTTTATAAGTTTGACCATCTACGGTGATATCTTCATTTACTACTTGATTATTGCCAAAGCCAGATACTGGAATTTTATCGCCTTCTAAAATAGGTTCACCCATATCTACATGAACAGTGCCATCTTCCATAATTTCAGGAATGATTATACCAGCACCAGTTTCTACAGTAAATTTATTTTTATCTGTAAGATTAGCTTCTTTTACACATTTGGCAAAGCAACGTATACCATTACCACACATTTCAGCTTCACTGCCATCACTATTGATGATTTGCATACGAAAATCTGCTATTTTAGATGGCAAAATAAATATAACACCATCAGCACCTACACCAAAATGACGATCACAAATTTTTTCTGCATTTGCGATTATTTCACTGATATCTTCATTATTGAAAGCATTTACTAATACAAAATCATTTCCACAAGCTTGCCATTTAGAAAAATTAAATTCCATGATAAAATCCTCCTTAAACACATTATTAAAACAATGTATTTATTTTTACAAATTTAAAATCTATTCAGGCTCATTATAGATAATAACTAAATTATTATATTATAACTAATATTAATTCGCTATTAAATATCAACAATCCTGCTCATATTATTATAATTATTCATCTTTTTAAAGAAAATACTAATTAATGACAAAAAACTTAGCAAAAACTGCTCAATTAATAATTTATCAAATAAAAATATCTATGATATAATATTTTAGATATTAATTTCTTAACCTAAGAAATTAACGAAAGGAATGAATTAAACTATGAGCTTAGATGGATTTTCATTAAATCCTTTAATAAATGAACTAAACGACAAATTAGCAGGTGGTAGAATAGATAAAATCTGCCAACCAAACAAGCAAGATATTTATTTATATATTCGCCAACCTGGACAGACATATATTTTATATCTTTCTATAAATCCTCAAAATCCTATGGCAAATATAACTGAATTTCAACCAGATAATCCACCTGAACCACCAGTTTTCTGCATGGTTCTACGTAAGCAATTAGAAGGTGGTCGCATCGCCTCTATTTCTCAATATGGTTTAGACCGCATGATTTTAATAGATATTGATACCTTAGGACCAAAAAGTCTTATCATTACAAAAACTTTAATAGCTGAACTTATGGGAAAATATAGCAATCTTATTTTAATGCAAGACGGAACTATTATTGAAGCCTTTCGCCGTGTAGGTGAAAATAGCAACCGTGTCCGTACTGTCTTACCTGGTCAAAATTATGAAGTCCCACCTATTCAAGACAAAATAAATATTTTAACCACCGATACAAATTCATTTATTGAACGCTTAAAAACATATCAAGAAGCGACTTTATATCAAGCAATCATCGCTAGTGGCTTGGGCTTCGGACCAATAACAGCAAAAGAAATCATCTTTTTAGCTGGCTTTAGCAACGATTTATTAATAAAAGATATGGACGAAATGGATTTTTCTTCTATAACTAATATCATTGATGAATTAAAACTCATGTATCAAGAAAAAAACTTTTCACCAACATTAGTCTTAGATAAAAAACGTAAAATTAAAGCTGTGGCACCATTTGCTTTGCATATTTTTAACGAAAAAGACTTCACCCTCAAAACATATGCAGATATTAATGCTCTATTAGAAGACTCCAAAAACTATACTAACAGCTATTATAATTTGCCAGAAAAAGATTTCTATCGTAAAACAATCCATAATGAAATTAATCGTTTAACTAAAAAAGAAAAAATTCTTACAGAAGAATTAGCTAAAGCGCAAAAAGCTGAAAAATATAAAATAAAAGCTGATAACTTAATGACTTATCAATACCAATTTAAAGACCATCAAGACAAAGAAATTTCTGTAGCTAATATTTATGATGAAAATTATGCGCCTATAACTATTGCATTGGATACGAAATTAACTCTAATTCAAAATATGCAAGCTTATTATAAAAAATACGATAAGTTAAAACGCTCTACACAAATGTTAGAAATCCAAATAAAACGTTGCCAAAAAGATAGAGAATATGCCCTAACCATAGAAACTGCTATAGATGCTTGTACTACTATAGCCGATATTGAAGATATCAAAGCTGAAATGATTAAAGCTGGGTTTTTACCACCTGAAAATAAGAAAAAAGCTTCTATTGCTCCATCTAAACCATTTAAATTTGCTCTACCTAATGGAATGTTCTTATTCGTTGGCAAAAACAATTATCAAAATGATAAACTCACTTTTAAAACAGCACACAGTGATGATATTTGGTTGCATACAAAAGATATCCCTGGCTCTCATGTCATCATTGATACTAAAGGTGATGAAGTAGATGAGGATACTCTATTTTTAGCTGCCCAAATCGCAGGATATTTCAGCAAAGCTCGTGGTTCTTCTAAAATTCCTGTTGATTATGTAGAATGTAGATATCTAAAAAAACCATCAGGAGCTAAACCTGGTTTTGTCATCTTTACAAATAATAAAACTTTATATGTAACACCTGATGAAGATAAAATCATGCCAATCATCAATAAAGATTTAAATAAAAAATAAGTAAAAAAAAGACTACCATATTTATTTTTGGTAGTCTTTTTTCATTAATTAAATTATCGCCATTAAATTTATTTATTGCCTAAAAACTTTAAAATCATATTTATAATTTTTCTATAAAAACCAATTTCTTCTCAGTCTTCAAGTCTTGGTCCAGCATTTAAAATTTCTTCTGGCATTTCGCCTGCGAAACGTTTAACATTTTCAGCGAACAATCTTACTAATTTTTCAGCTTGATTTTTATATGCTTTTTTATCCATCCAAGTATTTTCTGGATTTAATACTTCACTTGGTACACCTGGGCAGCTATCTGGAATATTTAATTGGAAATATTCATGTTTAGTCCAAGTAACATCATCCAATTTACCATCTAAAGCAGCAGAAATCATAGCTCTAGTGTATTTTAATTCCATACGCTTACCAACGCCATATGGACCGCCAGTCCAACCAGTATTAACAAGATATACGCTAGTATTATATTGATTGATTTTTTCACCTAATAATCTAGCATATTGTAATGGTGGTAATGGGAAGAATGGTTCACCAAAACCAATGGAGAATGTTGCTTGTGGTTCTGTAATACCACGTTCAGTACCAGCAACTTTACTTGTATAACCGGATAAGAAGTGATACATAGCTTGTTCTTTAGTGAGTTTTGCAATAGGAGGTAATACACCAAAAGCATCTGCAGTTAAGAAGATAATTGCATTTGGATGACCTGCCATACTTGGTACGATGGCATTTGTAATATTTTCTATTGGATAAGCTGTACGCGTATTTTGTGTAAATCTAGCATCAAAGAAATCTGGCTCACGAGTATATGGATTGATATAAACATTTTCCAAAACAGTTCCATATTGAATTGCATTATAAATTTCTGGTTCACTTTCAGGTGTAATTTTTATAGTTTTTGCATAGCAACCACCTTCAACATTGAAGATACCATGTTCACTCCAACCATGTTCATCATCACCGATTAAAGAACGATTAGGGTCAGCAGATAAAGTTGTTTTACCTGTACCACTTAAACCAAAGAATAATGCAGAATTTCCATCTTTACCTACATTTGCAGAGCAGTGCATGGATAAAACACCACGTTGAGGAAGAATGAAGTTCATAACAGAGAAAATAGCTTTTTTCATTTCACCTGCATAAGCACCGCCACCGATTAATACCATTTTTTTGCTGAAATTAACAATAATAAAAGTTTCAGAATGTGTACCATCTTCAATTGGATTAGCTTTTACACTAGGCATACAAATAAGTGTAAATTCAGCAGGTGTAGTGAGTTTAGTTTTTGGTCTAATAAATAATTGTTTTAAGAATAAATGATGCCAAGCATGCTCATTAATGCATTTTATTTGTAATTTGTATGCAGGGTCTGCACCAACTAAAGCATCCGTTACAAATAATTGATGGTCTTTAGCATAATCTTTCATTTTTTCATAAAGACGATTAAATGTATTTTCCGAACATGGTTGATTTGTATTTGACCAATGTATTAAATCATGAATGTCTGGAGTATCAACAATAAATCTATCTTTAGGTGAACGACCTGTATGTTTACCAGTAGTTACACAAATCGCACCTTTATCAGATAAACGTCCTTCATGATTTCTAACCGCTTCTTCAAGTAATTCAGGAATTGTTGCGTCATAAGTTATTCTTCTTGCTACAGATAAGAAATCTTGGCTAGAATAGTTATTCATCATTGTAATCAACCTCTCTTTTATCTATGTTAATTTTTCATAGTATTTATTACTTTGATTTACCATATGAATATATAATTCTATAAAAATTTCCTAATTCCTCCAAATCTTCCGAAATTTTTATATGTTTTTATATAAATTTAACATAATAGATAAAAATTATGGCAAAAAACATTTGTAATAAATAAAATATTGGATATATGCTATTTTTATGCTATAATATCTATGTATTAATTAATAAAATTTATTATACATAAGATATTTTCAATAGGAGGATTATATGGAACTTAAACAACTAGAATACTTTCAAATGACTAGCCGTTTGAAAAATATTACTAGAGCAGCCAAACGGCTTTCTGTTTCTCAACCAAATATTACAGTTGCTATAAAAAAATTAGAAGCAGAACTTGGCATACAACTTTTTGAACGTAGCCAAAAACAATTATCACTCACACCAGAAGGAGCTGTATTTTTAAATCGCATTGAACTTGCTTTGCGTAATATTCAAGATGCCGTTTTAGAAGTTAATGACTATAAACAACTTCAAAAAGGCACTATCAAAATTGGTATTCCTTCTATGATCGGAGCATATCTTTTCCCAAAAATTTTCTCTGGTTTCCAGAAAAAATTCGCTCATTTAGATATTTATCTTTATGAAAAAGGCTCTATGTCTATTCGTGAATCCTTAGAACGTGATGAATTAGATTTTGGTATTGTCATCATCTCCAATGCTTCTCCTAGTTTACAGTTATTGCCAATGTCTACTAACCAAGTAATAGCTTGTGTTCCTGAAGATAGCCCACTTGCTCAAAAAGATTCTTTATCTTGGAGCGATGTAAGTAATATTGATTTAATTATGTTAAAAGAAGGTTCTTTTATCCGTAATTTAATTCAACAAAAACTCAAAGAACACAATATTCAACCAAATATTATCTTAGAATCAAACCAAATCGAAACGATAAAAGGTCTTATCTCCAGTAATGTTGGTATGGCATTCCTCTTAGACTTCGTAGTTCAAGATACACCACATATTAAAACATTACCAATAGAAGACCCTATATTTGTAGATGTTGGACTTGCATGGAAAAAAGATAGATATATCTCCAAAGCTGCTCAATCTTTTATCAATTTCTGTCAAGATACATTAAATAAATAATTTATAAAATTAAAGCCATCAGTTTATTCAAATTTGCTGATGGTTTTTTATTTTTATTGATAACAAAAAGGATAATCCACTTATTTTAGGATTATCCTTTTTATATTTTTTATAGCTTATTTAATGATATTTTAACGATGAGCCAATAAAGTTTGTTTTAATTTATCTTCAATTTGTACAAGTTCAGCTTCTGCTAATTTACGACGTTCACGTCCATCCTTTTGAATTTTAATAGTTTCTTCAATAGTAGAAATCAAATCTTCATTTACTTTTTTTACAGTTTCAATATCTACAATTCCACGTTCTGTTTCACGTGCTGTCTCTATTGTATTTTGTTTCAACATTTCAGCATTGCGTCGCAATAATTCATTTGTAGTATCTGTTACTTCACGTTGCATCTGTAAAACTTTTTGCTGTCTAGATAAACCAAGCGCAATTACAATCTGACTTTTCCATAATGGAATAGTATTATAAATAGCACTTTGCACCTTATCAACTAAAACTTTATCATTATTTTGAATAAGACGTATCTGTGGTGCTGTCTGTATAGCTATTGTTTTACTCAATTTCAAATCATGAACTTTTTTCTCAAAACGACTGACAGCATTTTCAAAATCACTGACTACCTGCACTGCCATTTGATTTTGAGAATTTACAGCTTCCATGCGCAATTTAGGAATAGTGTGCTGTTGCAATTCTAAGATTTTTTCTTCGCCAGCTTTAATATATAACTGCAATTCTTTAAAATACTCTAAATTTCGCTGATACATAGTATCAAACATCACAATATCTTTCATCATGCTCATGCGGGCTTTATCTAATTCGCCTTGTATCTTATCAATCTGTACAGATAATTTATCATATTCTGCCATCATACTTTTAGCACTGCCAACTAATGAGCCTAAAATAGGAATTTTCTTTATAAATCCGCCACTGTTTTTACTATCTACATCAAAACCTTTTACTTTTACTACTAAATTGCTTAACAAATCGCCAACATGCCCACTATCTTTACTTCGAATATTATTCAAAATACTATCTGAAAACTCTGCTATATTTCGTTGCGCATTTATGCCATATTGTACAGATGTCTGCGAATTCGTCAAATCTATATTTTCTTTTATTTCATCAATACGTTTTCTATCTTCCGGTGAAATCAATTCTGTTTGCTTTGTAACCTGCTCAATCTCTTCTTTTTTTGTCATTACTTGCCAATTTTGAGCATCAGCATTATTGTCCATTGTCTGTGTTTTTGCTTTGATTAAATCATCTAAACTAATATCTGCCATAAGTTTCACCCTCTATTCATATTATCAAAAAATTTGCGATAAAAATCATCTTTATCCATAAATAAATAGCGTATACCTTCTATAAATCCCGCAATAAAAGGTATGCCTGTCCATGAGAATAATAAATAAAAAATTCCCATAAAAGTTTTGCCTAAATAAAATTTATGTGCGCCAAAACCGCCAAATAAAATTCCTAGACCTCCAGCAATTAATTTTTTACGCAAAACTTCATCACTATCAAAAAATCTTTCTGGTAAATGTTTTAATTGCCAACGCATTTTCTGCATAGGTTTATCGTGCATACAATTTTTACGTCTATAGCTAAAGCCAGATTTTATCTCTTGAGTGCGGTCTTGCTTTTTCACATCAAAACCATCTGCTTTTATTGTATTTTCCATAACCTTTAATTCCGCATCCATATCTAATAACTGGTCATTTATCAATTTTTCAAATTGCTCTGTATAAGCATTACTCAATCCATATAAAGTATTTTTTGTTCTTTCCTTTATATCATTTACACTATCTGTATTTAACTGCGTATTTTCTATTTCTACATACTTTTCAATTAAACCAGCCACAGTATCTTGATAATAATCGATAAATCTTCTAGCTAGAGTAATTTTTTCTGGGTGTTTTTGTAGATATTGTAAAATATTCAAAGATACCTTTTGCATATCTTGCACATGCATTTTTAATTCACTATCTCTAATATATTTCAATGAGCCTTTTATATAATTATAATCCTCTAACGCTTTTTGATAATTTTCCTGCAATAATTTACTATTTTCACTATCATCTAAATCTAAACTAATCTGCTTTTTCTTATTTGGTTTAAATGTCAAAAAGACGCCTATACCTAAAGCTACCGCTCCTATCAAATTCACAATATCACTAAAATGTGTTATCATATCAAACCCAATAAAAGCCAAAATAGTCGTTATAACTGCTAAAAACATAATAAAACTAAACATAATTTTTATTCTCCTATATTTATTATACTTATTAAATTCTAATAAACCCTTTTAAAATCCTGCACTACAAAAATAATTATACAAAATTTATACTGATTATGCTTGTATATCATATTAAAATTGTATTAAAATAAAATTAAAATTTTCCCTTGATTTCTATTTTCCGAAACAAAACTATACTTAGGAGGCTTTTATTATGGCAAATATAAATACTGTATTACTAGAAATGATTAATTATTATCAGGGCGACCCTAAACGCATTCAACATTTTCTTAAAGTACATAGCTTTGCAAAATTCATAGCTGAACAAGAAAACTTACCTTCAGATAAATTGTATATTTTAGAAATCGCTGGTTTAATGCATGATATCGGCATAAAAATTGCTGAACAAAAATACAACAGTAGCAATGGCAAATATCAAGAATTAGAAGGCCCTGCACCTGCTAGAGAAATACTTGAAAAACTTCAAGTAGATACTGCTGTAATAGATAGAGTATGCTTCTTGATTGCCCATCATCATACTTATAATAATATTGACGATTTAGATTACCAAATCCTAATAGAAGCAGATTTCTTAGTAAATCTTTATGAAGATAATTGTTCAAAACAAGCTGTAGAAAATGCATTAAATAGAATTTTTAAAACTAAAACAGGCATTAATTTATGTAAAACTATTTTCGATATCTAATTTTCTTTGAATAGTATCCTAGTAAACATTTTATATAATGAAATCTTTCAATAAATATTACTAAGATAAAAATATAAAATACTCTACAACATCAATTTATAAAACAACAAAACCGTTGGTAAGAATACCAACGGTTTTATTCATAATGCGTCCACATACAAATTATACGTATAACTTTTTCATCTTCTAATACTTCATATACTAATCTATGTTGAATATTAATTCTTCTAGAATAGTATCCCATTAGATCTCCTAACAGTTTTTCATATGGTGGTGGATTTTGAAAAGGATCTTCCTTTATTAAATCAATTAATAATTTAGCTTTTTTATCTAATCCACTTGCTTTTAGCTTTGGAATGTCTTTTAATGCTTTTTTATAATATTCTATCTTATACAATTACCATTCAACCTCATCTTCTGAAACAAAATCTTCATTAGATGCAGTTTTAGCTTTTAATAAATCTTCTCGCACATTAGGTATAGAAGATAAATACATTGTTTCCATAAGATTTTTATAATCATCCGCACTAATTAATACCACATCGCCATCTTTAGTATTAATTGTTGCTACTTGATTATATTTAGCAACTTGTTCTAAAGTATTATAAAGATTCTTTCTAAAATTTGAAGCATTAGCTGTAATCATTATAATCACCTCAAATATAGTATATCGTACTTATTAACGTACGTCAAAATATATTTATAGACGATTATAATTATACAATTTTATACTAATTACATTTTCTTTTATACAAACTATTATCATAATAATTTTTCATGCCATCAAGAATATTTTCTAAAAAAATAAATACATCTTCTTTCATTATTCTTAAATCATTAATTGTAAAATCCTTAGCACAATCACTAAAAGAATCATCTCCATGAGCTAAAGCATTTCTTTTTTGTTTTATCTGGTATAAACATTCGCCCTTACGATCTAACTTATATCTAATTTTATGAGAATCACAAAGTTTTTTTATTTTTTTAGCATCTAGATTTCCATTAATATCTAAAATATTCTTATCAAATTCTTTAAATGACATAGGATTATTTTCAATAACAATATCTATTGTTTTTTTTATACACTTTTTATATGTATTTATCGCTACTGTTGGACCATATATCTTTGCTATCTTGTAATCTGTCCATAATATTTGAATTTCTTTTATTAATTGTTTATATGAACATTTATCCTCTGTTAATTTATCATAAATTTCTAAAATTCCATTTATAATACTTGATTCAATTAAATTGTATAACATTAATAAAAAATTAGATTTCATTATTTTAAAAAAACGTTCATTATCAATTTTATATTGATTTTTCGTATCATTATTAATTTTTTCCATTACAGAAAAGAAAAAATTAATTTCATCTTTTCGATCTTTAAAAATTTGTAATGTATTTTCCATTAATTATCCTTTAATAATTGTTCTTTTACATATTCTATTCTTTGTTTTAATTTTCCCTGATTATTACTAGCATCAGAAGTTGTATATAGTTTAAATTCTTCTGTTTCCAACCAATTTAAATTATTAATACTTAAATTAGGGTTTTCTCTTAGAGCAAGTGCTACACCTACAGAAATAGCTTCAAATCTTACTCTAGGTGTACTCTTAGATGTTTTTGTTTTAGCAAAGCCACATGGAAAATTGTCTTTTACAAACCTAAGCATTCTGTTAAATTCAAAAGAAAATTGTCTTTCATTAAATGTATTTAAATTTTGTACAAGATAATTATTTAGAAAGTCTTTTACATCATGCTCAAATTCATTATAACTATTTAAATACGCAAAAAATCTTAATATGAATTCAAAACGTTCATATCTATTTTCACGTTTTATTGACATAGGTGCTAATTCTTTGAATAAACTATCCTCAGCACATTTTTCAATAAATGAAGTTAATTTTCCAGGATATGAACCTCGTCTAATTTCAGAGTCTGAAGCTTTTAGTCCAGTAGTATTTATTCTATAAAATAAATCTTGTCTAGCTGATGAAGGAGTATCTTCTCTTAAAACAATTACACGCATAGCCTTATTTAAAAATTTTCTTTGTTGAGCATCAGATAGATCATTAAAATAAAATCCATTTAATTTAGTAATTTTCTTTAATCCCGTTATTTTTAGTCTATTCTCAGAAAATTCCACCAATGTTTGCATTCTTTGTGCTCCATCTATAATTTCTTGCTTTCCATCATCACAATCAGCAAAAAACATAAAAGGTATAGGTAAGCCTAAAAAAACAGATTCTAAAAATAAAGTTTTATGACTATCATTCCAAATAAAATTTCTTTGATAATCAGGTATAAAGAAATCGTTTCTTTTAAATTTATTTATTAAAAGTTCTATTGTAAAATCTCTAGTATCATAATCAATTTCTTTTTGCAAAATACGTATTTGTTGATCTAAATCATTTTTTTCTTGTAATGTTATCGTATGTTCTTTTTTATTTTTCTTCATTATTCAATACCTCTTTTAAATGTTTTTTTATACTTAAGCCAATAGCTTTTCCTAAAGCAACAGGAACAGCATTTCCTATATGTGTTCCCAATTGTCTTTTTGTAAACATATGATCTTCATCTATAAATATATAATTTCTAGGAAAAGATTGCAATAACGCTCCTTCTCTTAGTGAAATAGCTCTATTTTGTTCTGGATGACCAAAACGACCATTTCCATATCCATAAAATTGAGTTGTTATTGTAGGAGAAGGTTCATCCCATTTCATTCTTCCATATACAGAAGGATATGACTTTCCTGTTTTTCTTTTATGACAATTTAATTGTAATTTTTTATCCCAATCTCTCCATGTCCCTCCAGGAACTGATTGCTTTATTCTTTCTAAATTTATATCTGACAATTTACAAGCTTGATGTAACGGATCATTTATATCTTTTTGCCCATCTTTTAAAAAAGGTAACTTTCCAATAACTTTTCTAACTGTAAGATAATTATCTTTTGTACATATAGGATCAATTAACTGTATCTTACCGAATTTAGATGCTAATAATACTAATCTTTTTCTATTTTGAGGTACACCATAATCTGGACAATATACAATTTGTTCTTGTACTTGATAGTTTAGGTCTACTAGTACTTTTTTAAAATCAATAAAAACAGATTCTTTTTCCAATTCCGGAACATTTTCCATTGAAACAATTTCTGGTTGAATTTCTCTTATAAACCTTGAAAAAGTATATAATAATTTCCATTTATCATCTAATTGACCTTCTTTTCTATATCGATTTGTATACTTAGAAAATGGTTGACATGGTGCACAACCTACCAATATTTTTATTGCATTTTTAGGATATAAACTATTTATTTCATCAGATAAAATATTTGTCACATCTTTATTTAAAAATTTAGATGAATTATTTTTTTCATAAGCAAAAGAACAACTATTATCTATATCTATACCTGCGACAACATTTATACCTGATAAAGATAATCCTTTTGTTAATCCACCTATCCCACAAAATAAATCTACTGCTGCACAAATCATAAAATATCACCTTCTTTATTTTTTTTATTATTTTTCTCTAAAAATAATAAATATACATCTATATTTAATGCATCCGCTATCTTTTGAATATTTTCTAAAGAAATATTTCTTTTTTTACATTCTATGGCACTTATATAAGTCCTATGTAAATTGGCTTTCTCAGCAAAAGCTTCTTGTGATAAACCTATTTGATTTCTATAAAACTTTAAATTTTTTGAAAAAATATCTAAAATATTCATCATAATCACCTCATTTTATAATAAAATAATGAATACAATAAGTCAACATATAGAAAAATATCATTTATAATATATATTTTTTATATAAATTTGATTAATTGTTTTCACTATAAAATAACTTAAACTCTTTTATTTGCATAACAACTCTTTTTTTACATACTAAAATTGTAATAATACTTATATATTTATTGACTTCTTTTAATCACGAAAAGAACTCAATAAATATGACTAATAAAATTATAACAGCGAGTATTTATGTACGTGTATCAACTTCTGAACAGACAGAACAAAGATGTTCTATCAAAACACAGATAAAAGTTTATAAAAACAAAGGAATTATTAATTAACATATCCTAATAAAAAAGTATACTAAAGATGTAAATATAAATTATCCTTAAAAATTATTTTTGTAAAAAAAAGAGATGTACTTTTAATGTTTTATCATCAAAAGTACATCTTCTTTAAGTTTATTCTTTATTGTCTAATCCTATTTTAGATAGTATATAAAATGTGATACTTAAAATCATGCTCTTTAAGGATTATTTATTATTTTTATTCTGTTTAAATACATTTATTTTATACGATTTTTTGTTTCATTTTATTTTATCATGTTTATTATTTTCATATTATAAAAAGTAATATGGTAACAAAATGGCAACAAAAATTTATAAATTATATTTATTTTATATTCTCATAAAAATTATAGGCTTTTTCAATTTCTTTTTTATCTTGCTCATCAAATAGCTGGTCTATAGATAGAGTTTTATATTTCTCTAATTCCTTTAATACAGATGTATCTATTATAACCTTAAAACCTCTAAAGCCTTTTTTCTTATTTAATTTTCTTCTTATCATAGATAATCTCCTTTTCTTGAAAGAGATTACCCTCTATGGTACAATATTTTGCAGAGGGTAATCTCCTCTGATGTTTTATAAGGCAGTCTGTAACACTTTGGTCGGTAGTGCAGGCTGTCTTTTATTTTACATTTTATTATTTTTTATAAATTCTTCAGCTAATACTTTATTTTTCCTTACTATTTTCATAAACTCTTTTATAAGAATATATTCATCATCATAAGCTCTTATATTTCTTCCTGGTCGTGCTGTACTAATTTCTTTTGTTGTTCCTACTGGTCGTCCAGCACCTTTACGTTTACCGCCCCATGTGGTTTTTGTTTCATTATCTATCATATTTTATTTTCCCCCAAATAAATTTACCATATGCACCAGCAACTATTGTTCCTGTTATTAATACAATATAATCTAGCATAGTTAAAGTATTAAAATTCATATTGCTTATACAATGTACTGTTGATAATAATGCTATTATAGGTAACCATTTAATAATTTTCATTCTTTATTAGATATGATATACTATTAATGAAGGTAGGGGCTTTCGCCCCTAAAAGGTTGCTACTTTTTATGTGAATGTTTCCACAGTTGCCAAAGAGTAAAAACATTTACTAGAATTGTAGTAACCTTTTCCATTATTTCTAGTATATCCACATCTTTTTCACCTCTCTTTCCATGATTTTATTATAGCACATCTTGATTGATTTGTAAATCTTTTTTATCAAGTAGAAACAACAAAAGCCCCTATTACCTAGATTATTTTTCTAAGTAATAGGGGCTTTTAGCAATAAAAGAAAACGTTGTTTAATTATAACTCTTTTATTAAATTTTATCTATAATTTTATTTACTTCTGCGATACCTTTACCATCTAGCTTATCTATTATCCCAAGATAAGCCACATTTCTAGCTACTACAGATGTGCTAGTAGTTGTAATTATTTGTTTTTGTAATTTTTCTTTAAGCTTTCGTTTTTCATCCTCAAGTTTGGACCTGATAAAAATTTTTGCAAACTCTTTTAATATGTTCATGCTTATTCCTCTGTTGGTGCTAATTTAAAATAATTTTTCTGCGTCAGTTATACCTCTGGCGATAGCATTAGCAAATTCTTCTATTCTATACATAAGTTTATAAGCATCTTCTTGATTTGAAATAAATGCTGTTTCTACTAATACTGCAGGCATACTAGTTTCTCTTAATACACATAAATCAGGACGTTCTTTAATGCCACGGTCCACCATATTAAGAGAATTAACAATTTGTGCCTGAATACATTTAGCTAAAATATTAGATTTTCCACCATCTAAAGCATAAACTAATGTTTCTGTTCCTTTTGCACTAGCATTAGCAGCAGAATTACAATGAATAGATATAAAAATATCTGCACCACTATTATTTGCAGTAGCACAGACATTAGGTTTACCTTTTGTTTCTCCATTTAAATTATCTGATTGCAATAGTTGACATGGATAACCTATTACTTCCATTGTCCTTTTTAATTTTTCGCCAATAGCTAAAGCAATATCTACTTCTCTAATATTATTCGCACAAGCTCCAGGGTCTAAATCCATATCATGCCCCGGATTAATGAAAACTTTTAACATGAAAATCACTCCTATTTAAAATCTTAACAGTATCTTGATATCACGATTTATTTACCGAAACATCTTGATATATTATGATATTTTCCTTAAAGCCTTGATTTACAGGGCTTTTTTTATTTGCCTGTTATTTGCAAACTGGTAGAAATCGACCAGTTTAAACCCCTCGATTTCGAGGCGTTTAGAAATTCTCTTTTTGTAAAACAGCCGATAAAAAAGCTGATAAAAAGCCGATAAAATACCGATAAAAAGCCGAAAGCCTTCCAATTACCAACCGATAAAAAATCAGTAATAGCAATGGTTTACAGGTTTTACCATCCAATTCACCAACCGAAAAACAACCGTATTACAAAAAGCCGATATTTTGTAAGATAGGATAATCCCTGTTACAAAAACGGCTTATTTTGCAATATGATTAACGGTTCTTTTTCAACTCCGTAAACTGTGCCAGCGTATCCTTTAATTTCTGCGGTATCGGCAGTCCGCAGTTTGCGGCATTTTCCAGGATACTCAATCCCTCACGCCCAATAAAAAAGAGCATAACAACGTCTTTTGCCATTGTCTGCCCTATTAAATCAATTCTATATGTTGTCGCTATTACAAGTAAGATAACGACTTTTTTTAATGCACCTGTACCGCATTTGCCGCTGTCCAGCTTCATGTTCGGATTAATGCATGCAGCACTTATACCGGTTATATAATCTATAACCATTAGGATTAATAGTGTCTCGAATGTCTCGTTTAACGGTCCGAATAAATGCTGCATTAAAACACCCACAAAGGCAACACCTCCACCTACTATTGTTTCAAGTCTTGTCGGAATTAAGGAATTTATAAAAGTAATAGTCTGTTCATACATTTTATGCCTCTTTTTAAAATTTTATTTGATATATCAATCCGCCGATTGCTGTGGCTGTTATATCAGATTTACTGAAATCATCATCTATATATTTTTCTTTCATATATGCGATAAGTGCTACTGTTGCAAATGCTTCCAGCGTCGAAAAGCTGCAATTACGCTCCAGCTGGTCTTGAATAATATAACCAGCACCAATATGAGCAAATTTATCAACCCCAATATCATCTTGCAAATCATGAAGCGGATTAGCTGAGCATATCGAGCACATGCACGCTATGGTTACCGCCATAATTACTAATATCTTACGCATTTTTGTCACCTCCCCTCAAAGTATTGTCAACTTCCACAAATAATATAAATGGGAAGTTGACGGTGGATAGTATAGAAGTATCCGACAGCTTAACT
>OCAN01000159.1_pt1 | contig 84062 bp, 78 predicted proteins | sample 1538321 | NCBI WGS metagenome assembly OCAN01 (sample SAMEA2580294, study PRJEB22360) | human gut metagenome | biome: human gut; feature: human-associated habitat; material: faeces | place: Denmark | collected 2008/2010 | reverse complement strand
ATGGATGGAGCTCTTTTCAATTAGAATACAGCGCACTTTTCAATTAGTATCTACAACCTGGCCAAAAGAGGAGATAGACACCTACAACCGCAAAACGAAATACAAAGGTGAATACAAGATACTTCGTTATCGGAATTCCACAGAGAACGACTTTTCCAAACTTCTTTATAACTATGATGCCGTCCGCAAGGACGGTACCAATACGGTCATCCTTGCAGAGGGCGTTTTTGACGTCGTCGCGCTGACGCGAAAACTTGAACTTTACGATAACCCGCATATTGCCGCCGTAGCGACTTTCGGAAAGAAAATTTCCGATGTGCAGATTTACAAGCTGCAATCGAAGGGTGTGAGGACCGTGGTTATTGGATATGACGGTGATGCCGTCGAGGCGGTCAAACGGGCTGCGGAACGGCTGAGGCCCTACTTCGAGGTGTTCATCGCAGATATAGCGGATGCCGATAAAGACTGGGATGAACTGGCGGAAACGGAGGTCTACGGCATCTTTGCCTACCGTCTGCTGTCTGTCCTTGAATACAAACTCAAAAAAGTACAGGAAAGATGATACAGAAACTGCTCGCATGGCTTGATAAACAACGGATTTCTTATATACCGGTTGACGCGGAGGTGGTGGACATACCCGGGTTCGGACGGCTGTTCACGGCTGACCTGTCAGGTGTGGAATCCATTTTCCGCAGTGACGGCGATAAACTTGTCTTCAATCTGATGGAGAATCCGGCAGTATTGATGGAGGAGGGAATCTACCATGTGGCTTTTCCGTTCGGATATAACTGGTACTATTACGACCTTCGGGAAGAATTTCGTTTCAATCTGTTGAAATACATCGGCCGTCCCGGGCCTCCGGCACATGACATTCCGTTTGTGAATCTTGGTGTCCATACTTCTTACGAACTGCTGAACGCCTGTGGTTCCCTGGAGGATTTATGCCGCAAGGCAAAATGGTCAGGACATACGGCGGTCGGCATTTGTGACCGTAATACAATGGCCGCCACACTCAATTTCCAAAAAGAATGCGCCAAAAACGGGCTGAAACACATCTTCGGCTACTCGCTGACAATGATTCATGAAGAAGAAGCCGTAAACCTGAAAATATATGCCTTGAACAATGAGGGGCTCCACAACCTGCTGCGTATCCAGTCCGCCGTGATGGTGGTTTCGGAAAACAATACAATCCGTTATGAACAGCTGCTGATGTATGCCGCAGGGTGTGTGCCGGTCTTTGCCACCCGCTCTGTCTATTGGATGGCCGGGCACCCTAAACAGGTGGAACGGATTCGGAAAGGGGCCGAAGCGGTTTATTACCAGATAGACGCCAACGAATATAAGGCGGACCGTATTGACCGGGAGCAGCTGGAAGCCCTTAAATATTATTTCTGTAATTGCTATGATACCGAAAGGGATCTGTTTACAGTAGAACCGATCCTCCTGCCGGATTGCTATTACATGGACAAAGATGATGCCGCTTCCAAAATTATAGTGAATAAAATTGCTGCAGGAGCCGCACATGAACAGAGCGGGGAGCAATATTTCAAAACGGCGGATGAACTGTATGACACGCTCCGTCCGCTTTTTTCCGAGAAATGGGACTTCGATGCCCTGTTCGGGCGTATGTGCCGCCCTACGGTGGAGATTGCAGAACGGGCGAAAGCCGTGTTCGAGACCGGACGGATGTTCATGCCCGAATACCGTATGCGTCCCGAAGAAGTGGAACGGTACGGCAATCGCCGCACGATGTTTCTCCGGCTGCTTGATGAAGGGTTGAAACGAAAAGTTCCGGATATGGAACGCTACCGGGAACGGCTGGACGAGGAAGTCTATATCATCGAGTCAACCGACAACGTGGATTATTTTCTTGTACAGTGGGACATGGTGCGTGAGGCGCACCGCCGGGGCATTGCAACCGGTATCGGGCGTGGCTCCGCCGGCGGATCATTGGTCTCCTACCTGTTGGGCATTACCTCCATCGACCCACTGAAATACGACCTGATTTTCTCACGTTTTCTTGTTCCGGAACGCTGCGGACTGGTTTGGAAAGACGAGATAACGGTACTGGCTCCGGACATTACGCTTGACAAAGGCGAACAATATGTGGAGATACAATCTGAAAATAAAATTTATCGTCTCTGTGCGGATGCCCGTTTGAGGATTCTCCGCGGCAGGGAAGAAAAAACAATATATGCCGATGAACTGATTTGCGGTGACGAAATTCTTTTTGACCGCCGAGATTGTTTGTGGAACTTAAAGGAACTCGAAACCCATGAATCCGACTTACGAACACCGCCGTCCCTATGACGGCTGCGACCTTTACCGGGGTGACGCCCTCGAGGTGTTGCCCTTATTGGCAGGGCAGGGCATCGTTGCCGACATGGTATTGTCAGACCCGCCATACGGTACGACACACTGCCGCTGGGATGCCGTGATAGATATTCGGGGGATGTGGAATGCCATACAAGGCGTTTCCGCCCCCGGAACTCCCATACTGCTGTTCTGCCAGCATCCTTTTACCAGCATATTGGGCTGTTCCAATCTTGAAAAGCTGCGTTATGAATGGATCTGGGAGAAGACACAGGCGACAGGTTTTCTCAATGCCGGGCGTATGCCGATGAAAGCGCACGAGGACATTCTCGTGTTCTATGACAGGCTGCCCAAATACAACCCCGTCAAAACGGACGGGCATCGGCGCAAGTGTGACAGCGGGGAGATATATCGGAAGCATGACAATTACCGGGACTACATCTCCACGGCACGCTATCCGCGCAGTGTATTGAGATTCAAGACGGACAAGCAGCGGTCCTGCCTGCACGCAACACAGAAACCGGTTGCCTTGCTGGAATATCTGATACGCACCTATACCGACGAGGAGGACCTCGTCCTTGATTTTGCGATGGGCAGCGGCAGTACTGCTATCGCCTGCAGGAACATGGGACGGCGCTTCATAGGCGTGGAGATAGACCGGGATATTTTTCAAACAGCATATAACAGAATAGCCAACGACTGACACCCGGGAAATCTGGGTGGATATCAAAAATTATGAAGGGAAGTATAGAATCAGCAACAAGGGGCGCATCAAGAGTCTGGAACGGCAGGTATCGCATGGCGGTATCACCTGGACACAGCCTGAACGGTTCATGAGCCATTGGTGCGGGACCACCTCATATTACGACTGTGTGCGGCTTTATAAGGGAGGCGTCGGGACAAAATTCTCCGTACACCGTCTCGTGGCACAGTACTTCCTTCCGGAATGGAATCCAAAGTTGGAAGTGAACCATATTGACGGTGACCGATACAACAACACCGCGGACAATTTGGAAATGTATACGCACCAACGGAATATGGAACACGCCATTGCGAGCGGGCTCAAACAGGATTATGGAGAGAAAAGTGTGAACGCCAAACTGACGAACGCACAGGCGGAAGAGGTACAGGTGAAGTATTTCTCCGGCAAAGTCTCACAGAATACCTTGGCAAAACAGTACGGCGTCAGCCGCCAGACGGTAAGCGCCATTGTTCGATATAAGAAGTATATAAGATGAAAGTGACTCACATTAAAATCAGGAAAGCGGATACCCCTTTGACTGTCATGGATTCGTTCGTTGACAGAGGGCTGACGGAAGGCGGACACGCGTCCTTGCCCGATATCGATGTCGATTACGCTTCCGACCGACGGCAGGAGATCAAGGACTATCTGGAAGAACGTTACAATGTGGATGGCCGCCAGCGTGTGTTCTCGGCTGGAACCTTTACAACCATGAAGCTCAAGGCAGCATTGAAGGATGTGGCACGTGTGCACCGCGTGCCGCATGCCATCGTGAACTATATCACAGCCATGATAGATGACGGTACGGACTGGACGGGGCTGTTCATGCAGGCGACGACAAACAGGAAACTGCGTGAGTTTATCCAGACCTATCCGGAAGTCATTGAAGATGTGCGCGGGCTGCTCGGACAGCCCAAGGCCGCATCCATACATGCTTCCGCAATTATAGTGACACCTGATACCCGGGACGGCAGGCCGGCCGAGTGCTTCGATTACCTGCCTGTCCGAAAGATGGACGGTGCATTGGTGTCGGAATTCGACGGCTACTCGGTCGATGAGATCGGGCTGCTGAAGGAGGATGTGCTGGCGACAAAGGAGCTCGCCAAGCTCAGCGCCGTCATCGTATTGGCCAACAGTCATTTCGGACAGGAACTGTCCATAGAACGTATCACACAGGAGATGCTGGAGGATGACAAGACGTACCGGCTGCTCGCTGAAGGCAACACACAGAATGTTTTCCAGTTCTCTTCACCCGGCATCACCCGCTTCATTCAGGATGTGCGGCCAAAGTGCATAGAGGACCTGATCGCCATCAACGCCCTGTACCGTCCCGCCACGCTCGACATCGGGGCCACGGAGGATTATATCCGTTTCCGGCGGGGGGAAGTGGCGCCGGTCTATGACTACGGCTGTTACGAAGCGACGAAGAACACGTTCGGAATAATGTGCTATCAGGAGCAGTTCATGTCCATAGCCCACACACTCGGCGGCTTTGACCTCGGCAAAACCGACCTGTTGAGAAAAGCCATCGGCAAGAAGAAGGCGGATCTGATGGCTACGCTCAAGGCCGATTTCATCGCGGGGGCTGTCCGCAATGGCTGCCCGGACTATGAAGCGGAAGAAATCTGGCACAAGATAGAGGTGGCCGGAAAATATTCGTTCAACCGTTCCCATGCCGCAGCCTATGCCCTGACCGCCTACTGCGGGGCTTGGCTCAAGGCCAATTACCCGTCGGCATTCTATACCGTAGCATTGCAATGGGCGGATGACAAGGAAATCCCCCCGCTGATGGCGGAGATGGAACGCTGCTCGTCAGCCAAGATCGTGCCGCCGGACATCAACCGCTCGGGAACGGAGTTCTTTACCGACTACGCCACCGATGAAATATTCTGGTCGCTTACCCGTATCAAACAGGTGGGTGTCAAGACGGTGGAACACATCGTTACGGAACGTGACCGGGGCGGGGCGTATACCGGCATTGAGAACTTCATACACCGCATTTTCCGTTACAAGCTCAAAAAGTACAGCTATTGGGATGACCCAGACAACCCGGAGGAGGCGGTGAAAGTGCCCGTGAATGCCCGTCATGTCAAGCACATGGTCCTTGCCGGATGTTTCGACCGCGTGGAAAATGTCGGGGCAGTTACCGAACGCTGCGCCCTGCTCGAACGTGCCGCCAGGGAACTGGGATTTTCTCTTTCCGAAAAAGACTTCTCCCTGGATATGCGTGAGAGGCATTTCTTCTGGTCGCAACAGCAGATTGCCGTATCGGGCATCGGCAGTATTGATTACCGGCGCATCTTCGACAACTCGGAAGCTCGCAGGCAGGTCAGGGGAAAAGCCTCTTACCTGACACTGGACGAGGTGGCATTGGATGAGAACGATGGACGGAGGGTGGCAGTTTGCGTTACGGTCGTGGAGGTTGCGGAGCATACTTATAAGGACCGGGAAACGGGAAGCCGGAAACGTTTCGCCAAGCTCACGCTCTCGCAGAACAACCGCATTACGGAATGTGTCTGCTGGAACGACTACTACATGGAACACCGCACCGAGATACAGGTCCTCAAGGGCCGGGTAGTCATTCTCACGGCTGTCGTCCGTTACAGTGATTATAACGGATGCAATACGCTCCAAACCTATAAGAACTCAATGTTATTCATTCAATCCTAAGACATGACACCCAAAACAGAACAGAAAGTACACGTGGGGATCGGGATGGATTTTGAAACCGGCGGTCTGGACTGCCGTGAATGCGCCTGTACCCAGATCGCCCTGCAAGCTGTCCGTTTCGACACCTGGCAGGTGTTCGACCATTGCCAGGCATATATCGCCCCCTATGGCAAGGCGGATGCCGGACTGCCCCGTCGCAAAGTGTTACGAACCCGCCACGAACAGGCGAAGGAAGCCGGGGTTGTCCCTATGAAATATGAGCAGACGGCATTGGACTATTCCGCCATCACTATGGAAATGTTACGCACACAAGGGGTGGATATGAAGACGGCGGCCGGAGAAATCATTGCCTTCGCCAAACGTAGCGCCTTGTCGAAAGGCAACCAGTGTAAACCCATACTGATCGGACAGAATGTCACTTTTGATATCGGTTTCTTACAACAATTGATGAACTATGCCGGGCTGGTTGCCGAGTTTGAAAAAACTTTTTCCGGAACGAAGGACTATTACGGTAATTTCCAGCCCCACTATATCGATACGCTTACAGTAGGGAGGCTGGCATTTGCAGCCGATCCGGAAGTGACTTCTTACAAATTGGAACTGATCGCCTCCCGATTGGGAGTGGAATTGAATGATGCACATGATGCGGCTGCCGATGTAACGGCCACACTTGACATACTTGGTATCTATACCTCCCGGTTACGTCATGCAGGCGGGGAAGCAATCACAATACAGACAAAAGAGAAAACCCGTAAACACTTTAAAATATGATGACGGATATCAATAAAAAAGATGCGGAAGACATTCAGCAGGGCCCGATTCCGGAAACTATCACGTTTCATACTGCAGACCGTATGACATATGGGGCATTAGGCTATGACGGCAATGAACTTATGGCGTTTATATCGGGCTATGACCTTGAAATTAAGTTCAATTTGCGGATTATAAATTCACTGGCAGATGCCGAGGCATGTGCCGACGCGCTGGCACAAGTGTTTTATGAAGCACTGATGGAACAATTAATTAATGAGAAAGCGGATTTTGTAAAACCTCATCACTGGAAACCCGCTACTCTTTCAGAAAAAGAAGGAAATGAAATCAGACAAGATAATGGACATGCCGGATAAACCGGAAGGAAAGCCGCTTACAGAACAGGAACTGCAATTTTGCAACCTCTATGTAAATGGCGGCCTGGAATATGCGGGACGACCGAAGAAATGTTTCGTGGAAGTGTTTGGGGAGAATGCGGTAAAGAATCCTAATGCTTCCGCCAACTACCTGATGAACAAGCCCCATGTATTGGCACACATCAGGACATTGCTGTCTTCGGAGCGCTTTGAAATGGAAACAATGGCCGTGAAACTGCAAGTGACCGAAACCCTCAAAGCCGTCATGGACGAGGCGGCCACTTCGGACTATACGGACCGTTTCGGAGTCCCTCTCTCTCCTGCGGCACTTAGGGCCGTGTCGGTCAATGCCGCCAAGGCCCTGATGGAAATTTTTCCCATCAGGCACAAGGAAGAGAGCCGCTTGCGCATTGAAGGTAATGACGGCAATGTGATTTTTAATGTAATTGTACCCCAAAAAACGACAGAAGATGACCAGAGGGAAGCATAAGATTGACAAACAGGAGATAGCCTGGTGGACTTATCTGGTAATCATGGTCGCATTGATTGTCTATGGATTTTGGGATAGTGCGGCGGCAGAACTCCTGCTTAGGGCTATAAAGGACGCATACACTCTTTTAATGGAATAATTATATGGAACAATTCAAGGAATTTGTAATAAAGTACTTCAAAATTATTGTAGTGGTATTATCGTTTTCACTGACACTGTACATACAACATATTAATAACACGGCACAGATTGCCAGGTTGGAAACGAAATGTGTCGGTATGGAGACCGAAATCAAAAAACAGTATGACCGTATTAACGCCATGAAACTGGACAAGTCAGTTTTTGAAGCCACCATGATGCAGCTCAATACTTTACAAAATGATCTGCATGAAATTCGCGCGGATATCCGTGAACTGCTCAAATGCCAGGGACCGCACAAATAGAAACATTTAGGAAAGACCTGTTATGATCAAGAATGCATATGTCACCATCATCTTCTCACCCGAACTCTCGCAAATGAGATTGGACGAGCTGATTGGCCGCCGTGGTATGGTCGTAGAGGACCTCTCACAAAACAGGGAGACAAATTATGGCGGTCTTGTACTGTTGGAAGAAACTTATATGGATGAATTCCTGTGGTTCATCCCTGCAAAATCCATATCTTATGAATAAATTAAATGGAATATTATCAACAGCCCTTCTTCTCCTCGGAGGAATTGTCTGGCTGCAACACAGACATACGATATATCTCACCGAAGAACGCGACCGTTTCCAAATGAACAATACCGCGCTGCTTTCCTGTATGAAGAGGATGCAGATCGATTCTACAACGATGGCCCTTGAAACAAAAGTATTGCGACTTACTGTGGATGAATACAAAGAGTATCGGGCCGAAGATGCTGAAACTATCAGGAGGTTTGGAATCAAAGTCAAGAAACTCGAAGCAGCCGCAAGGCATAAAATAGAGGTAAGGGTACCGGTTGATGCCAATATCCGGGATACACTCATTATCCGTGATTCCATTTTTCGGGTCAGACAAAAAGTGGAAATGGTAACGCCACATATACAACTGACAGGTCTGATTGAGGACAGACATCTCAGAGGAGATATAAAAGTTCCAGTGACTATCCATCAGGCTGTGTGGGTGGAATACAAAGGCTGGTGGCTTTGGAAACGGATTAAAGCAATACGACAAACCATATCAAGCGACAACCCGCACGTGGAGATTAAATATTCAGAATATATAAAATTTTCTTCTCCATAAATGTGTATAAGATTTGGCATTTGTACATTATCTATAAATATCTCGTTATACACTAATCTACTGATGTTATAATTAGAAGGTTGGATTTACATATTTATTATTAAAATGTCATAAAAACACAAAAGAATTTCAAAAGATATATGGTAAGTCGAAAAGGTATATAACCAACTTACAACCAAGATAAATAAAGCTTGATAAATATTTAAATAAAACGCCTTTTACTCATAAAACACCTCCTTTGCAAATAGAACAAACCGATAAAAGCGAAAATGTTTCTCGTCTAAAAACCTCCTCTTCTTTAGTTTTTCATTTTATTACCGAATCTTCTCGTAAATATATCGGGCCAGACCATAAATATATCAGCGGAATCCGGGACGATAGTAGAGTAATTGACTAAACCATTCCATATGATTATCGAATAATTTTACCAAAAATCCTACAATAATCATGGATATAAGAGTACCTACACCCACTACCTGCCATTGCCATGTACCAAAGTAGAAATATCCCCAAGCTACTGCTATAACAACCAGAGTGATATCAACCATGATTTTAGCTTTGGCAAATGGAATGTCGGTAGCTTTGCCAACTGCTACTACAATACCCTCACCTGGCATAGTGACTAAGCCGCATCGTATCTCTAAAGAAATGCCTAAGGCAAGTAGCACGCACCCCATTAATTGTATCACCACTTTCCATAATATGGTATTACATACTATGATTGATGTAAGGCACATATTAACATCTAATAGGAAACCAAAAACAAAACCAATAATGAATTGGAAAAGTTGCATCCGTGGGAAACCTCGGCGGAGGATGAGAATCTGAAGTCCGATAAAAAGGATGTTCATCATGTAAGTATATTCTCCAATCGTAAATTGGGGAGCCATGCCAGCTTCTCCCGCGAGTGTCATAACAAACGGGATGGTGGCAATCACACTACTGCCTAAATTTGACCGTACGCAGAGGGCTACTCCACATGCCATTATGAACAATGACACAATGAGCAATAAATGTTGCCATGAAAACGAAATGATTCTTTCTTTCATGAAAAAATAAAATTTGGCTGCATAATATCGTAGATTATAAGAGATTTATTAAAGTCCTCAATTTGGAGATGACAAAATATTAACAACTATAAAACCTTCTGATATCCATTATCTATTACCATATAACACCCTGCTCTATTTTATAATCTCACCATATCTTTATTTTATGTTCATGGATATGGCAAGAAAAACAAGCAACACAGTCCAACATTATTGGACTGTGTTACCGGATATGATTTATTTCCTGTATCCGCATTTAGGACATATACCTTCCTCATTCAGTGTAACACCACAAAGAGGACAACGCTGAATCTTATTTTTTGTAACAAATTCAGCAGACGCTGCATTTACTCCGCTTGTGAACGTAATTTTCGCTATATTCAGTTTGTCTTTAAGAAGATCGTATACGATCTTTATCATGCCCTCCACAGTCATGGTCTCTTTTGTCACCACAAGACGCGCATTAGGGAAATCTATGTGCATACTGTAAATCAAATGTTGTTATACTTCTCATATCAATATTGGTTATTGGTTATTATTATCACAGCGACAAAAGCTATGAATATTGTTATAATGAACTTCTATATCACATTATCCCCAAAGGAAAGAACCAGCTCCCATCAGCATTTGCCCCACAAGCTTTTAGAGACTAATAATATTAATTTGATATCTTCCTGAAATAATCTTCGTTATCTATATTAATTGTCATATGCAAAGTTCGGAAATCGTGACTATTACTCCATGTTCCAAATGGAACCGTATTTGGTTAATTACAAAACAAACAATACATTGTTTGAATCTCAAATTTATCACCAAGTGTGGTCTGCATATGGTTATAGTAATAATAAAATAAACAGAATTTAGTCCGCTTGCTTTTTTACAGCAGTACAGTTTTGAAGACGGGAGTTTCTGGTAGCCAGATATACGCCCGAGAGAACCAAGACGATCCCGACTACCGCAACAGGAGTCACTTCCTCATGTAGGAATATAGTCGCCCCGACCGTTGTGGCAAGAGGATTCAGATAAAGATAGTTGGATGCCTGTATCGTCCCCAATTGTTTTACGACAATATTCCACAACAGATAACAGGCAGACGAAGCTATGACACCTAAAAAAAGGAGATTGCTCCACACTTCACTGTCCAGTAATACAACAGGATCTGTCAATGAGGGCAGAAAAAGAAAAGTGGGAAGAATTGTTATTATACCATAGAAAAATATTTTTCTGGTGATGAAAGCCGGAGAATATTTCCGGGTGAGACTCCGAATGACAAGGCTGTAAAACGCCCATGACAGGGAAGCCAGAAGAGTCAGTAAATCTCCCAAAGGTGATATCCGAAGAATGAAACTTCCGTTGAATATCAGCAAGCCTACACCCAACAGAGCAACAACAGATCCGTATATGAAGCCTCTTGAGACCTTTTCCGTCCGAACGGACAATACGGTCAGAACAGCTGTCAATAACGGGGCCGTACATATGATGAAAGATACATTTGAAGCCTGTGTCAGCCCCAGCGCCATGTTCTGTAAAAAGAAGAACAGGGAGCCACCCAATACTCCGCCACCCACCAGATATAGCTCATCTTTCAGATTACGGGCAAAAAAACGATGGAAGGAGATAGGACACACTGCAGCATAAGCCAGCAAAAAACGGAAAAGGAAAATCTCCTGAGCAGACAGACCATGAACTATTAGAACCTTGGTGGAAATAAAAGTCATTCCCCATACCACAACGACCATAACAGCGGTCAGATGATAAAATATATGTTTCATTACAATTAAAATATTTTTAATTCTGATGTACATGCTTTTTTGCTTACAGTCAAATTGATATATATCCAGCCGATATCCCCGGCTCCTTGGAACGGACTTCTATCCATACCAATCTGTATGACAATGGGCTTTTCAATCCACACCAGTTCAATACATAAGGCCCGGAAGAATATTATTTATACTTCCATATAGTTTGCCGGATGTAAATAAAAGGATACAGATTTTAACATATTTACATTAAAGCGGTACGAAAATAGTAAAATAATGAAAGGCAAACACAGATGGGGTCAGGTATTTTCAAAACATGTCTCAAATATAGTAGATATTGTCTGCTTTAATAGACTTGAGAATACATAAACTATCACTTAGAATGGAAAGTTTGATTATATCCCCAAAAGAAAAATTATCGGTAATTATGAATGTACTCTCCCTTGTCAACATGTTCCGGTCCGTATCCATAGAATATCCCAAAAGGGATTCCTTTGCGTGGCAGGGTCTTCTGGTTTCCTTCCCCCAACTTTTGTGTATATTATACAGCATCCATTTTTACAGATTGTGGAGTTTCTTATATCCGGCACGAAAGTTTGCAGGGGATGTTCCTGATTTCTTCTTGAAGAATTTCCCGAAGGATGACTGGTCTGAAAAACCTAATTGTTCAGCAATCTCCTTTACAGTCAGATCTGTAAAAACCAGCAGACGTCTGGCATCCCTATAAAGTGCTTCCGTTATATAGTTGTTCACTGTTTTTCCAGAAATCTGGCGTACCACTCTTGACAGGTAGGTCTGGGACACGTTAAGGGAGTCTGCATAGAACTGAAGATCATGTACTTTCCTGTAATTCTCAGCCAGTAACTTTCTGAAAAGGCGGAACAAAGCATCGGAACGCCTGACTCTTCCGGCAGGATGTACATTTTGGCTGTGAAAGATTTCTGTTATTTGCAGCAACAGGAAATTGACCAGCGAACCAGCCATTTCCTCAGGATGGTCAGAAGTAAGGTAGTGGGACATCAGGTCTAACGTTTTGCGTATATATACGGTATCGCTGTCCTCCAGCCGTAAGACATATGTCGTATGACTGTTGTTATAAAGCCGTTTGTATACATAGTTTCCTATGGAAAGGGAGTCAAAAAAGAAAGGCTCCATACATAGACCACATGTACCGAAGTCGGAACTTTTTTTCATTAACTCTACAGACATTCTTGGAGCGACAAGAAGCATGTCCCCCTTTCCTACATTATAAGAATGACAGTCAACTACAAATTCTGCTGTTCCGGCTTCCACCAGTATATAAAAGAAAGCCCCGGCACGCAATATCTTATTACTGTACTTGTCTAAAAAAATCTCAATATTCAGGATATAAACTCCTCTATTGTATGCGGTGACTGACTGCATTTCCCGCACCAGGGCCGACAATGTTTCTTTGGTATGCTCCATAAGCACAAACTATTTCTATATATTTTCCTAAAATGACCATTTCATCTGTAAGCTCGGATAAAAGCCTGACATCCAATGACGGATATGAGAAAGGTCAGCAAGATACAAAAAAAAGATCAAATATACAAAAAAGCCAAACTATATACGAAACAATATAATATACGTGTCAATGTTGGGAAATAATAGCATCGGTATCATCAGAGAGATGTCGGGGCATAAAAAGTGTTGTAATTGACTAAGTTTCGTTCTTTTAAGAACAGATAAATCAGACATAAGCTTACTAACTTTGCAACCAATAAACGAGATGGAGGTCTACATACCGCTATCTCAATTTGTTTAACTATAAAAATATAAAGTAATGAGTAGTATCAAACCTATCAGAGATCCCAAAACGGATCATTTGCTGACACCGGAAAACTCCGCTTTGTTAGTCATCGATTATCAGCCCATACAGGTTCATTCCATAGCTTCAATGGACAGACGGGAACTAGTGGAAAATATATCCAATGTCTGCCGTGTGGCCAAGGGGTTCAATGTCCCTGTTATCCTGACTACTGTGAATGTTGCCACCGGCCTTAACCAGCCTACCATCCCCCAGATAAAAAAAGCCCTTCCGGGACAGCCTGAGATTGACAGGACTTCTGTCAATTCATGGGAGGATAAGGAGTTCCAGGAAGCAGTCAAGGCACTGGGCAGAAAGAAACTTGTGGTTTGTGCGCTATGGACAGAGGTCTGTCTCTGTTTTCCGGCCTTGGATCTTTTGAAGGAGGGCTATGAGGTATATACTATTGTTGACGCTGTCGGCGGAACATCCAGACTGGCTCATGAAACGGCCCTCAGACGGATGGAGCAGGCCGGAGTTCAGCTGACTTCCGTAACCCAGTATATCTGTGAACTGCAAAGAGACTGGAACCGCAAAGAAACCGTTCCCGTTTTCTTCCAGGGGTTGTTGGATAACGGATCGTTTTTTGTGGAAACACTCAAAGAAAAATAGTATAACAGACAGAAAAGTGTCCGGTTATAAAAGAATGAAGACGGATGTTACCCTTTGTATAAAAGAATAACATCCGCTTTCCTGAAATATCCAGTTTATGAAAAATATTTTATTGTTCCTATTGTTTATGACAGCCGTTAGTATCAATGCGCAGACAGTCATGTGGACTGACGATCCCGAACATACCCGTATCGGTTTTGAAGTGAAGCATGCGGGGCTCTCCTTTGTCAGCGGATATTTCTCAGACTTTGACATTACCGTAAGGCAGGAGAATGGTGATTGCACGAATACGGATATCCGGGTGGAAGTCCGGACGGCAAGTGTGAGCACAGGAGTGGAAGCCAGAAATAAACATCTGCGCTCATCCGATTTCTTTGATGTGGAGAGATTCCCCATGATGGTGTTTAAAAGTACGGGGATGAAGATGCTCGGTACAGATAAAGGGGAGATATATGGAGAGCTCACTCTCCACGGAATTACTAAAAAGGTGCGGTTTGACGTGATGTTAATTGGCAGAAAGGAAAGTCCGGTGTCCGGTAAAGAGACGGCAGGTTTTCGGCTCCAGGGTGTGATCAGATGCTCGGACTTCCAACTAGGTTCCAAATATATTCCGACTATGATCTCGGATAACGTACATGTTGTCGTCGACTGTGAATTCTCACCAGGGCAGGGTGAATTGGATATATAGTCAAAAGCAGATGGCATCTGTATCAGAAATATTTGGCGATACCAACTTAATTATATATTCCGGAGAAAATCCGCTTCGGGATAATCATATTCTACAAACCATTCTTTCATGGATTGAAAAACAATTAATATTAAAATGACAACAATATGAAAAAAAGAAAAGTGACACGGATTGTGAGGGGAAGAAAGACTGTTGACGGGGCAGGTGTACATCTGCGCCGGATATTGGGAGAGCAGACGGTGGTGGACTTTGACCCGTTTCTGATGCTTGACGGTTTTGACTCCACCAATCCGCAGGATTATATAAAGGGATTTCCCTGGCATCCACATCGCGGAATAGAGACCATAACCTATCTTGTCAGCGGAACAATGGAGCATGAGGACAGCCTGGGAAACAAAGGGGTGATCCAGTCCATGGGATGCCAATGGATGACAGCCGGTTCAGGAATACTCCACAAGGAGATGCCGCAGCCATCAGAAAGGATGCTCGGATGCCAACTGTGGGTCAATTTACCTGCTGCAAAAAAAATGTTTCCGCCGGCATACAGGGACATTGCTCCGGATGACATCCCGGTGGTGATGTCCGACAAGGCAACCGTCCGGATCTTATCAGGCAGCCACCGGGGGATACGGGGGACCCTGGACAATTCGTATGTTCAGATAACATATTTGGATGTAACTTTGCCCGCTGACGCCTCATGGAAGTACAACGAAGCACGCGATGATGAAAACCTATTTCTCTATTTGCTGGAAGGCTCGCTTTTCCCCGAAGTGAAACAGCAATCTGCGGAAAGTAAGGGTTGTGCCATATTGTATTCTGTTCCCGTTCCCGGAGAAGATACGGACGAACCGGTAGAGGTGAAAGCCGGACCGGAAGGCGTACGTTTCCTTCTGTTGTCGGCTCCTCCCCTGAAAGAACCTATTGTCTGGGGAGGTCCCATAGTGATGAATAGCCGGGAGGAACTGGAGGAAGCTTTTAGAGAATTAAGAAATGGAACATTCATCAAATAAACGGCATTATTTTACTGAGACAACCGTCTCTCCCGGATGAACGGATATAAAATGTATGGTAGGCTTATGACGGCTGTGGTTATATTCCATGCCGTTGTCGACCATATAAAAAAACTGAAAAATACCTATTTGTAGGTATTGTATGAAGCTGTATAATCCACTATCTTTGTAATATGGATGGAATAATGAAAAATAGAATAGCCGTAGCATACCTGCTGTTACTGAGCATGATGCCTTTCTTTTTTGTGAAAGCCTTTCATGTTCATAAGGAGCGCGCATGTATTCATGACGGGCAACAGCTCCCTCATCATGATTCAGCAGATGAATGTGCTATCTGTCTTTTCACTTTATCCTTATTTACCGAAGCGAAAAGCTTGGAATACACCCATACCTTGACTGTAAAGCCTGTTAAATATCTTATTTTGGAGGAGCAGGATGTCACTGTAACTGTTCTCCTTTTGTCTCTTCGCGCTCCTCCTGTCCGAATGTCATAATTCTCTATGGATTACATGCACTATGTGATGACATGTAAAGGGCTCTTATGCCTATTGACTATCCTAAACAATTTATAACGCTTTTATAAAATGTGACATTTCATACATATTTCCGATATGTGTGTCTGTTCCTTACCTGTCTGTATATGGTATTTTCTGCACATATGCATGCACAGGAATACCGGCAGCGATCAGACACAACCAGGACTCTGCTGATTATAGACGGGGAAACCGGAAACCCTATTGAAGGAGCCGGTGTATTAGCCGGCGGGCAGGTGCTTGTCAGCTTATCCGAAGGAACGGTAACTATTCCTTCAAGGAATTCCGCAGATACAGTCCTTGTACAGAGTCTGGGGTATAAATCTCAATATATATCCTTGAAGGATGTGTTTAAAAGAAAAAACACCTATACGATACGTCTTTCTCCGGAAATGACGACATTGGGGGAAGTCATCATTACCGGTGAACGTTCCGGAATAACCCGGAATGCAGTGAGCGGGCAAATCCCATCCCCTGCAATCAATCATGCGTTGGGGACCTCCCTGGGTGCCCTGCTCGAACAGGTCAGTGGTGTAAGCTCCATCAGTACGGGGACGGCAATAGCCAAACCCGTCATCCAGGGGATGTATGGCAACCGGATATTGATCATCAACAATGGCACCCGCCAGACAGGGCAGCAATGGGGGGCCGATCATGCTCCGGAAGTGGACATGAACGGTAGCAATTCCATCCAGGTGGTGAAAGGATCCGATGCGGTACGGTACGGTTCAGAGGCTTTGGGGGGGATTATTATCATGGAACAGGCCGCCCTGCCTTTCCGGACAAAGTCCTTAAAAGGAAAGGGATCCATGCTTTATGGCAGTAACGGACGCCGTTTTGTCCTTACCGGACAGATGGAGGGAGCCTTCCCTTTTCTCCGTGACATTGCCTGGCGTGTACAGGGAACCTGCTCGAATTCAGGAGACCGTTCTACCGCGAACTATCTTCTTAACAATACCGGAACCAGGGAATTGCATACCTCCGCTTCACTCGGCTATGATCATGGCCGTTTAAGAATAGAAGGATTCTACAGCCGCTTTTACAACCGCATGGGGGTAATGCTCAGTGCCCAGATGGGAAGTGAGGATCTGCTGGCGGAACGTATCCGGCTGGGACGTCCCCTGCATACGGACCCCTTCGCCCGAAGTATCACATATCCATATCAGGAGGTCACCCATCAGACAGCCGTTGGCAAAATAAGATTCAGCATGTGGGATGCTGGAAATCTTTACTGGCAGGGTTCCTGGCAGAAGGATGACCGGCAGGAAAAACGTATCCGCCGCCTGGGATCCGACATCCCGGCTGTTTCCCTGCACTTGTATTCATTTCAAAACTCCCTCCGGTGGAAGTGGAATTATAGTTCATGGCAAACGGAGATTGGGGGACAAATCATGTTCATAGACAATCACAGCCGGGCAGGGACAGGTGTTGTTCCTGTTATTCCCAATTACACGGAGACACAGGCAGGAATATATGGCATTGGAAAGTATAATTACAGCAAGGGAGGAGTTGAAGCTGGTGTTCGCTTTGACGGGCAGGAAACCCGTGCCAGCGGCTATGACTGGACTGGAAATCCCTATGGGGGAACAAGAAAGTTCAATAACATATCATACAGCCTGGGAGCCCATCACCTTTTTTCCGGGCACTGGAAACTTACCACCAATTTCGGGATGGCCTGGAGGGCCCCCCACGTGTATGAGCTGTACAGCAATGGGAATGAACTCGGATCAGGAATGTTTGTCAGAGGGGATTCGGTCATGAATTCCGAAAGAAGCTACAAATGGATATCCTCTATCAGTTACAGTGACAAGGTGTTCAGCGTCCATGCGGACGGTTATCTGCAATGGATAAGCGGTTATATCTATGATGAGCCACAAAAAGAGAACATTACTGTCATTTCAGGGGCATATCCTATATTCCAATACAGGCAGACCCCGGCTTTCTTCCGCGGAATGGACTTTGACTTTCACTTCATGCCTGCAGATTCATGGGATTACCATCTGACCGCCTCCTTTATACGGGCAAACGAACGGACAACAGGAAATTATCTTCCCTATATCCCCCCTTTCCGTCTCAACCATGAGCTTTCATGGAACCACAGAACCCGGTCGCATTTCCGGTTGCGTCTGGGTGTCCGGCACCGTTTCGTGGCAAAACAGACCCGGTTTGACCCGGATACGGATCTTATCCCGTACACTCCTCCGGCATACCATCTTTTTGGAGCCGATGTGGATCTGGAATGTCCCGTAAGATGTGGACACATATTACGGTTCATGATATCGGCAGACAACATCCTGAACAAGGAATATAAAGAATACACCAACCGTTCGCGTTACTATGCGCACGACATGGGGCGCGATGTGCGTTGCGGAGTGAGTTGGAGCTTTTGATTTATAACGAGACATAATCAACAAACCTATTTAATTACAAGTAAAATGAAAACAAATGTATGTAAAATCGCATTAATGCTCCTGATGGGGGCATCTTTTACCCTATTATTTAATTCATGCAGCAAAGATCCTGTGATTCCTGAAAATGAGACAAAAAACAAATTGCATGAAGATCCTTCCAAAATGACAATCCGTCTTGTGGAATGCCACTTGCATGCAGATTGGAATGAAATACAGAAAGTCGGTGGTCCTCATCAGAATCCGGAATCTCCAGCCAGACACATGAAACGTATTCAAGAAATAACCTACGAACTGAAGACCGGCCAGGGCTGGACACTTGCCGAAGGCAGTCAAAACAAGTTCTACGTACAGAAAAACGGAGAATATAAAAATGGAGACAACTTTACTCCAGCCCCCATTTATCTGATGTTTATTTATTACTACAATAGTAAGGGAGAGTTGATGAATAACCAGTTTATAGAAAATGGACAGGATAAAATACATCAACATTTTTTTACGCCGGAAAATGTAAAACCCACCTTTGACGGGCAGCCGGAAGCTGATGACAATGATCCGCAAAAATTAGTGGACTATCTTTATGTAGATACTACCCCTTGGGACAAGACCAGACATGACAAGGAGGCTGAAATAACAGGAGGAAGCAATCCTGTCGGGTTGAAAGGTGTCATCCGTTTTTTGAAAGATCGTAAGGAATTTGACTTGAAAATTCGTCTTTATCACGGTTACAAATCCAAGACTAATCCGGAAACAGGTACTTTTGATCCGTTCTACAAGCCTTCCGGAATATTGATCCAGCGTGGTACATGGGACATCAACTTGAGCATTCCGGTAGTGGTATTCTGGAGTCGTGATGAATATCTTGACATAGAACCGGATGCAGATGTTAACCAAATCGAAGAAGATAGTCTTGATGAAGAAAGCAACCGTACCGTGCATTCCATTATGAAAACCTTCAACCTTACATGGAAAGAAGCACTTGAGGAATTCATAACTTATACCTATAAGGCGGGAGATACTGAAGGAGGAGCTATCTGGCTATAGGTCTCTTGTAAGGATTATAACCACAACAGATTGATTTAAAGATTTATAATATTTAATTTATTAAACATTCGGAATTATGAGATTTAACAGATTCAATCTTTTACTGGTAGCAACAGCCATAATAACGTCAATGTCAGGCTGTACCGGATCACAGAAGAGAACTACACAACAGGAAAAAGAAAGCGCTACTATGGCCACCACTACAGTCAATACTGAAAATAAGTATTTTTATGGGACTTATGAGGGCACATTACCCTGCGCCGATTGCAGTGGTATCAGGACAACACTGAAAATCAACAGTGATACAACCTACGAACTGCGGAGTGAATATTTGGGAAGGAAGGATGGCGTCTTTGAAGAAAGTGGCATTTATAACATTGTGGGTGAAAACATCATAGAACTGGTAACTCCCTCTTCCGGGAAGAAGGCATTCTATAAAATTCTCGATGGTGCAGTCGCGTTGTCCGACAGTCTGGGGACGCTCAACGGCAATGAATTGACTGAACATTATATTTTGAAAAGACAATAAAGGATATTGCATAATTGCATCCGGAGCTAATGATGAAGAATTGACCGCATATCCCTCCCAATCAGTTCTTCATCTTTTTTCTGTTTTTATAAATCAAGATGGGACATACCCTAAGAAAGAACAGTCCGTACGAACGGTTGTATGTCATTAAACGCTCAAGGATATCGGATTGAAAACTAATGTGGTGGAATATGCTGTAATATATCCTTAGGAGACAATATTGGCAGTCAGATTTCAGCAGACACCGAGTATCAGAATACAATATCTTAATTAGGGCTATCACTGCCTATTTCTGTTTAATTATATGGTCTTTAGTATGTTTAGAGGAAGAGAATAAACGATTTCGTATTCTTTTCTAAAAACAAACGAGTCCCAAAGGACTCGTTTGTAGTGTTAGCATACAAATGAACGGAGCATGTTTTGTCTCACGACAAAAAACATTTGCAATCAGTCGAAAATTAAATACCTGATGAACATCAGGTCACTACATGTTAAATCTTAAACTGACTAAAGGAAAGTCCATGCATAGGGGATAGATACAGGACTTTCCTGAGATTACTACAATATGTAAACATTGTCAAAAAACAGGTTGGGAAATTTTGTTTCACAACAAAGTTCTTGATAATCCCGTTCTGTTTTGAGATTTAAATGACTGTTTAACTATTTGATCTGTACAAAGATAATACAAATAAGAGTAATTGGTACTGATTCTTATTGTCTTTATCTGAAAACAATAAGAATTTGTCTGTTATTTATAATAAACAACAAGAAAGAACACGACATCGGGATTATATGCTTCATGCCATAATGTGTTTTTTAGTTCTCTTACAATATTTATCATAACACCTATGTATTGTCTTACAAATATAAATACACATCAAGAATACGTTATGATTTCCATCGATTATCAACAGGCTCGTAAAGTTTTGGGAAACATTCAAAGAGACTCTGATAACGGTTGCAAAATATGCACATAATTTTATTTCTCACTGCCGCTTGTGAATCACCCATTGTCAAGCCTATGCTAAAAACGGACAAAGAGTGATGTTGAGGATAAAAGCCTCCTATCAGAATATATTTATTCACAGTCCTGTTTCCTATTTGATACTAGTACATATTATTTTCATGTAAAGAGACCAGGTATGCTATGAAATATTACAAATAGAATCCTCCGGACTGGAGTTTCAGGTAATACACCGCACGTATCAAATTCAATAAAATTGGTGGAACATGCCTTGTGAGAAAGACTGTTCCACCCCAATAAACAAGACTTTATTGGTTCTTCTTAATGAATTTCATATTGATCAGTCGGCTTTCCCCACCGGATGTATATTCGCTCTTCCCCCATAGAATAAACCCTCTGGTTATGACAGGGCTACCAGCATCATCTTGCCAAGTTTCATCAATTACCCCATCAGGAATCATTGTGAACTCAATATTTTTTTTGTCACCATTCCACCGGCTCATCACACCGAATCTGCTATCAGGCCACAGCTGTCCTCTACCTTGTCCTTCCCACGCAGCCAACCATACATCCTGACCGTCTGCCTTTTGAAGGAACTGTGATTTGATGGCTATTCCCGGTTGTCCGGAATCAAACAGGACAGTAATGTCAAAAGCCAGCCCTTTAAGAACAAAGGTTCTTCCTGCCTCCTTTTCAACCAATTTCACATCTGTTCTGAGTTTCTCAGAACCAACCCATCTGGTATATTCCAATGTATAGTTTCCGGGAATCAATTCGTAAGAAAGAGGTGGTGCTACCTGTCTGAACACCACTTCTTTATTATAATAAGTGCCGGCTGTGATATTTACCGTACAGGAACGTGTATCATCGTATATTCCTAATGCGGATGATTTAAAATAAATAGAATCACCCTTGATTTCATAAGAGAGCCATGAAGGGTCAACACCCGTTATTTTATATTCCTGATCTGTTTTCCATAAAAAGCCCTTGCTTCCCCCATGCTCTTGAAAATCATATGAATAAACATCTACAATGGATATGATACCCAGCTGTGTTATCGGAACCTGCTGAATTTCATCTCCATAAGTCAACAGAACCATTGTCGTCCTTGACTCATAACCGGGATTGGCTGAAGCTGTCAGGCACACCTGGGAACCCGACACCTCAGATGTCAGCCAGGTATCTTTGGAATGTGCCTCCACTCCATCCACATTGGTCTGTATCACAACACTCCCCCCTGTATAATCTATATCTGTATCGGTCCGTACAACCTGAAAGTACTGATTATCTTCTGTTTCAGTTCCTTTATCCGAGCATGAAAAAAGAAAAAACAATCCGGTCATGCACAAGCTGAATAAAGACAAATTATATATTTTTTCTTTCATAACATTTCCCTCCTACTTCTTCTTAGTCAGTTTTAAATTCTGAAAACGGGAATCACCGTACCCCTTGTATTCTCCACCTGCCGTATTCCACAGTATAAAAGCATCGGCATAGATTCTTTTGCCCTCGACAAACCATTCATATCCATTATCCACCAGCTCAAGGACAAAGTTCTCATCATCCCCGTTCCAGCGGGTAGTGAGACCGTAACCAGTGCCCCACGTCAGATTCCCCAACTGCGAGCACCATATGGCCAGCCGTATATCCGGAGAGGTTTTCAACTGCTGGCTGTTCAGTTCCAGCGCTCCCTTCTTGGAATTATAAGTAAGCTTTACATCAAAGGGAAGCCCTTTCATCAGAATACCTCCATTGGGCTGTTTGCTGATAGAAACATCCGTTTTCTTACCGGTATAAGACAAAGCATATTCACCCAGGAGCTGTTCTTCCCTTAAGCCCAAAGGATCGGCAATCAATTCCAGTCGCGTGGTTCCATCAGGACTGGAAAATGTCTTTTCATCAGCATTCCATACAAGTTTCTCCACTCTCTGTCCGTCAAGTTCTATTGGTGCATACAATCTGACTCCCTTGTCGGTAAACATAAAGGAAAATTTTGTCTGCTTGTCTCCTTGGGTAAGCATGAAATATTGGGAAGTTATCACATCACCCGTGACAGGCTTACCTGCAAAGGTCCCTTTCAATCCGCAGACTGCGGCAATATTCTGGTAACTCATCCGGTTCTCCTTGGCTTTCTGCAGATAGGCCTCCGCCGGTTCCTGCAAGGCATACATATGTATGGCAGAACCATGCTTTTTCCCATACATTACAATTTCGGATTCCGTGGCCGAATGTAAAATAAACTCATAGTCTCCCAAAAGTCCTTTTCCCTGCCCGTCACCGTCACTGATATCTGAGTCAGAGAAATAATGGAAGAGCTCATTATAGGTATCAAAATTCAGGGTTGCCCCCATATCCTTCTTCAAGGAATAAAGACTTGTCACCGACTTGCCCACATCATCCGACAAGCTGGAAAGAAAAGTGGCATACCCGTCCCGTGAGAAAGAGACAGCCAGGGCATAACCACCAAAAGCTTGATTGGTTCCTCCGGGAAAATATTCCATAGCCCAGCCATATTGAGGGGAAGAGAGCAATTCTCTATATTTCAAGATCTCATTTTCTATACGCTGTGACGCAGAACTGTCGAAATAGTCATCTATTTCAGTTCTACAAGACACGAGAGCGCATATCCCTAACAGCAGAAAAAGCTGTATATACAATCTATTTTTCATGGTCTTACTTGTTGTCATGTTGTAAAATATTAATCAAATTAGCATTATGGATATGACAGCGGTCCGGATGCTGGTCCATCTCCTCCAAGGCATGTGCCCACTGTCCACGCAACTGTTCTTTCAGCAGTTGGAATGCAGCCTTGGTTGTAGCTCGGCTGTTTGCAGGGACCGGGAGCCATTCGGGTTCCAACAGTTCCATCTGTATCACTTCATTCATCCTGCGGCGCACTACCGCTTTCAGCCGATCCATATCAATTTTCCAAACCTCAAGCATATACTGCTTCATTATGCCTACTTTCTGGTTCAGTTTGGCACGTCCCTGTTCACCGGCCGCTTCGAATACGGCATTCCACTCTTCATCTGTAAAGGTCACATAACAACATGTGACTTCTGTTATATCCTCTACGGGCATGCTGCCGGCATAATCTGTAATGAATCCAAGACTGGCATAGTCTGCAAGTTCATGCCTGTTTTGCCATCCTGAAGGACGGTAGTCCTCGGCACTGATCAGATTGTATTCCTGCGGATAATTGATATCCTGTTGTAATATATGGGTGAATTCATGATGCATGGTCTTGAAGAACCATTTGTTCATATTAGCAATATCCTTGGGATTCAACCAGTTTGTCATATAGAGAGTGATTTTGAGTCCGCCTTCGGCCGTACCGAGCGTGATTGTTCCATCTCCGTTCCATGCGGCCGATCCTACTATGTGCAGGATGGCCGGGGCATGTTTTCTCATAAAGTCTATACCCGCCACCTCCACATAGGATTCCAGCCAGACATGCTTTATGATTTTTGCAAGACGCATGCTTTGCAGAAGATCTGCGGGCGTCAAATTTTTGGAGAAATCAGACTCAATATCCTCCAGGCGATATTTATAGTCAATGTTATATGTTTCCACATAATTGTTGTTCAACCACTTGTCAAACTCACTCTTAACTTCTGAGGAGGTGTCAAAAATACTCTTTGAATGGTCCAGTTCCTCCTGACCGCATGAAGAGAACAGAATCGCAACTGCGATGCCCATTAAAATGTATATCAGTTTATTCATTATTTATTCTTTTTTAGGTTATTAATAGAAAATCATCGGGGATTCGCAGGCAGTCCCGCCGCAGTTACCGCTTGTGGTAACTGTATCACTCTCCTAAGATCTTCGGCAGATAATACAACCGGCTCTTTCTCCTCCACATTATGTACCACTTCTATGCCGAAGCGTCGTACGTCCAACCATCTCAAACCGCTGAATACTGTTTCAATACGCCGTGCGTGCAATACAGCCTGGAGCATTTTTTCTTGCACTCCATCTTCAACGGGGAATGTTGCATTGAATGGTTTTACCAGCAAGAGCCACGGAGTCAGTTCCCCTTTGGCAAGAGCCTGCTTGTCGGTCGCTTCTCTGGTCGTATAATAATCAACAATATCGGAAACTGAAGCAGCTCTCCCCCCCTTCTTGACATACCAGAAGGAGAGGTCTCTTGCCGCATCATCGTACTGTTTCAACATGACATTGGCCTCGGCTCGGCATAGCAGCGTTTCATCTGTTGTAAACGCCATCTGCACTACGTGGGGCTGTCCGGTCTGTGCGGTCTCATTCGTCACCTCGAATATCTCATTGTATTTCGGTTGTGACTTGACAGGATATCCCGAAGCGTGGAAAAGCAAGTCAAAATCCGCCAGGGCTTTTCCCCACGGACCACTCGAACGGTAAATCAACAGATTCACTATATTGTCGGAGTTTCCGTACCGTTGGGTTGTATAGTTTCGTCCCCATCTGGACCGCAATGCTACCAAAAGCAGGTTGGCCGGCTCATCCTTGCTGATAAACCTGTCGCGCCATTCATCCGATTGCGTTAGTATTGTATAACTTTTCAAGTTTCGCAGAGAAGAGGAAGGGTCCTCATCAATAGCAGCTCCAGCATATAACAAAGCCTGTTCATATTTGCCGTAAAACAGATAAAAACGACATGCAAAAGCCGCAGCGGCCCTTTTGTTGAAATGATAGAGAGGAACAGCATAAGAGTTGTCATTAATCAAAGGAAAGCCTTCTTCTATATCACGGGAAATCTTTTCATATACGGAAGCGACTGTTCCTCTGTCATACTGTTTTCCGATAACTGTCTCAGGTTCTTCCACATAAGGAATTCCCATATCTGAACTTGCAGAACTTTTACGATACGGCTGACAGAATGTGTTGACCAACAAGAAGTGAGCATAAGCCCTGCACAAAAGAGCCTCTCCCCTTTGCGGGCCATTCCCTAGGTCAGGCCCGAGTTTCCTAATAGCATCCAAGGCCTGGTTGGCTGCTGCAATCGCACCGTAACAACTGTTCCACAACGCTTCGGGGGCATCCCAGTCCGTCTCACTGATGTCTTCCCAAAAATAATTCTCAACAATCATACGTTCCGGTTCTCCAAACCTGCGGCCGTTATCCATCACATTATCTGTACGATGTTCATAAATCATCATCGGATCGACATTGGGATAGGCCGATACCAAAAGTTCACTGATCTTCTGGTTGCTGTTAATCTCGGCCCGCTTATCAGGCATCTTGTCCAAAAAATCCTCACAGGAAATTATGACAGATAATGCGGCGAGCATACAAACCATATAATATACTTTTCTCATTTGAAAATCGATTTTTAAATCAATACTTGTTTTTCTTATGTTTTAGAATCCCAAACGCAGCGTACAGGTAAACTGCTTGGGAACGGGAGCCGACACTCCTCCCGAACGGAAAAATTCAGGATCTTGGCCGTTAAGCTTCTTGTCAGAATAAATCAGGAACAGATTGGTAGCCTGAACCTTTATGGAAGCGGACTTCAACAATTTTCCTTCAAGCAGAGAACCCGGCAGGGAGTAGGTCAGAGATATTTCCTTCATTCTGACAAATCCACCGTCGGCAACACGGACTGTCGAGTAGTTGTAGGCATTGTACCCTAAGTTCAGGTTGGAGTACAACTGGTGATGCCTGCGGGCAGAGATGACAGGAACATTTGTCCTCTTCTCATCACCGGGAACCCTCCAACGGTTTTTAAAATCCTTTGGAGTCGCATCAAGATCATTGTATGTACTCCTAAAGACAGGATCCAACCTCACTTTGTTTCCTGCAGAGTAAGTAACGAACACATTCAATTTCCAATTTTTATATGAAAATATATTTCCAAAGCTTCCCGTAATAGTAGGATCGGTGGGGCCTTCATACTTGAGGAAATCCAAATGTTCCATCTCCTGGAAATTCAACGTGCCATAATTGTTCTTATCCACCAACACCTTCCGATTGTTCTTATCGGAAATTTCAAATATAGGGAAGCCTTGTTCATCCAGCCCTACAAACGGAATGGAAAACAGCCCCCTGTGCGGATACCCTTCCCGTGTGAACCCGCTTCCTGAGATGAGAGCAAACATGAAGGAGCGGGTGTTGAGTTCCGTCACCTCCGTCTTGCTCAAGCCGAAAATCAGATCGGTACTCCACTCGAACCCCTTGTTTTTTATATTCTTGGTAGAAAGGGTAAATTCAAAACCGTGTGATTTCATGGAAGCCACATTCCCCATACGGTTGACCTGTCCTCCTGCGCCTTGTGTACTGGTCCACCCTATAAGGTCAAAATTGTTTCTCTTATACCAGTCGGCTGCCAGATTTATACGGTTATCCAAGAATCCCATATCCACGCCTATATTCAATTCGTGTTTTTTCTCATAGGTAAGGGATGAGTTTTCCAAATCGGATATTCTCAAGCCGGACTCTGCCACACCGGCAGAAGGACGCCATGGATTGTAACTGTTGATGACAACGCGTGAGTTTGTCACCCAAGTAGGACCGGCATCGGCAGTAAGCGAATAAGAGGCTTTCAGGGTCAGGTACGAGAAAGCAGGTTGCAGTTTCTTAAAAAACTCTTCCTCGTGCATGTTCCAGGCTGCCGCCACATTCCATGTAGGCAACCAGCGTGCGGAACGGGCCTTACCCAGACGGTTGCTGCCTTCATAACGCAACGTACCGGTCAACGTGTATCTTCTCTTGTATGAATAGGTTCCTGTAGCAAAAAATGCGATCTGACGGTTGACCGTATTGCTCACGCCATAATAATTCGTGTTACGTTCCCGCATTCTTTTGAAGGCCAGATAATCAAAAAATGGAAGTTCACCGTTATCATACTGCATTCCCCAGCCTTCGGACCAGTCACTGCTGCGTTCCTGAGAATTCACTTCAGCTCCCGCATAGGAATTCAGAATATGGGTTTCATTAAACTCCCGGTTATAGGTAGCCGCCAGACGGAAGTCATAACTGAGCATTTTATACTCGTTCTTATTGTAAAAGCCTCCCTTGGGAAGAACACTCTGTGGCAAAGTATTCGGTTTCTCCGGATCTTTGTAAAGCCATGAGTTGGCATTTATAATAGTGGCATCCCCCATGGCACGGTATGCAAGAGCCTGATTGGACATATCCTTTATCTGGTGGTTCTGCGATACGGAGGAATACTTCAATGCACCGAGAAAACTGACTTGGATTCCTGTCTTGTGCTTCCATTTGAATTCTCCCTGGAATTTTAAATCAACGATATTCAAGGAAATATTATTATTTTCCAGTTCATTAAAAATATTAAAGTCCGCATAATTGCGCATATAATTAAGTTTTGGATCCAGCGTGCGGGAAGTATTCAGGGCATATGAATAAGGATTGATGTCAAAAGAACGGGACACCTCACCAGAAACGGCATCACTGCTTTGCCCCAATGTTCCCGGGGCCTGCTGCCTGCGGTAAGAGGCATTGGCGATTCCCGTGAATGAGAGTTGCTTTGTTATGTTATAGGTATTGTTCAAATTTGCTGTATACCGTGACACCTTGCTCTGTTTCATCCAGCCCGGATCATTCATCACACTCAATGAGATGTAGGATGAGGACTTCTCACTTCCTGTGGCCATGCTGACGGAATGGTTCATCATCAGTGAATTGCTGAAAAGCAGATCAAACCAGTCCGTATTTCTGAACTCAGCCTGCCGCAAATAGGCAGCTCTCGCTTCCAAAGTATTGGAAAGCCCGAACTGTCCCGTCACAGGATTGTAAAAATGGGTAAGCTGGTACATCTTTCCATAGACACCGCTGCTGCTGGCCCTGTATACGGATGCAAAATTCAGCCATCCTTTCTCCTGAAGTTCCTGATAGATGCCCATCTGGTCCTGAGAGTTCATGATGTTGAAAGTCCGGTAATTGGGTTTCAACCGGGTCGTGAATTCTCCGGTGTAGGAAAAGCTACTGTTTCCCTGCCTACCTTTCTTGGTTGTGATCACAATTACTCCGGCCATGGCTTTAGCCCCATAAATGGATGTGGCGGATCCATCTTTCAGAATCTGGAAGCTTTCTATGTCGTCGGGGTTCAGCCCTGCTATGGCCGAACTGATCAGGGTAACGGCATCACCGGAAGAAAGATCATCCGCACCGACATCAACCACATTATCCTGAATGACACCATCTACCACCCATAACGGTTTGGAATTCCCATAAATGGAAGTAGCTCCACGCACACGGATTTTGGGTGCTGTACCAAAGGTGCCCGAAATATTCTGGATGGACACACCGGCAGAACGCCCCTCCAGCCCCCTGCTTATGTCGGCCATGCCGTCGATTTTGACATCTGAAGCGGAGAGTTTATCTGCCGCACCGGTAAATAACCGTTTGTCTGTAGCAACCATACCGGTGACCACCACTTCCTCAAGCATCTCGGAACTGGCATGCAAGGTAATCTTCATTGTTGGGGCAACCTTTACCTCCTCACTTTGCATGCCGACAAAAGAAACTACCAGCTGTGCATTTTGTGGTGCCGAGATTTTAAACTTCCCATCAATGTCAGTAATGGTCCCTTTTGATTTGTCTCCCTTGATTTGGATGGTCGCACCGATAACGGGCTCATCCTGTTCGTCAACAACAATTCCCGTCACCTTTATTTGGGAGAATGCCACTCCTATTCCCCAAAAAAGGAAGGAAACAAACAAGATTAGTTTTTGTTTCATAAGTATTAATATTTAAGTGAGTACTGTGATACAGGTAAATGTATCGGAACTACAAAAGTCAACAGAGGATTAGTAATACAGCCCGGCATACAAACCGACTTTTAATAAAAATCGATAGTTTTCATGTATTTAAGGATTATTGATTTAAAATTTAATAATTGATGCAAATGTAAAAAATACAATTCTAAAAACATATAGTGACAATGGGATTATGTGTATTTTGTCCTGAATATAAAACATATTGTCTTTTATAATAAAAAGCAAGATAAAGTTTTCTGACAAAGTACTTTCCTTCAGAGAAAAAGAAATAAAGCGAAAGAAAAAGATAACATTGGCAATATACAATGAAATCTTATGCCTAAAGATACAAAATCTTTAGGTAATGACAAAGCCCCTGCTTGTGAAAGTTGAGGCTTTGTGCATAAAAAAGGAGATGTGCATTTTGACACACCTCCATGCTGATGGATAGAACTTAGATGTCTTGAGAATGAAGACTAATAATCGGTATACTATAGTACTAAAAAACGCATAGCATAAAGAGTTATTTGCTGTGTGCCATTTTAAGGTTGTATAGCTGAGTTCCACATGTGAAAGATATACCATAAAGTAATCGGCAATTATTAATTTTAACTTCAGCCTATGTGTTCTGCACGTTAAACCATGAAATTAAAAAGGGAGAAAGGAGGTACATACGAAATTTTTATTTATGTTAACTAAGAAAAGGCAAAACCGACTTATTATTAATCTTTCACCATCCCTTTTAGCATTCTTAAATGCAATTCCCCATTAAAAGAGGGGTGATGTCCATATTCCTTTATTCTTGTTCTTAGGAAAAATGTAACCCAAACCCGTACGTCCGATTGTTGTTCAATGAATTCACGTTTGGTGAACTGAAGTACAGGTAGCGACCACCGCTGGTTACTCGGAATCGTCAAGTAACAGTAGGCGTTATTGCCAACGCCCTGGAATACTGCTATACCTCAACGTAGGGAAATATAACCACTTATAGTGTATGTCTCGAAGGATTTTCGAAAGCCCAATACAAAACTGTCTGCTGCCCGTAACAGAACTTCGAATACTTTATTCGTCATGACCGTTTTTATACGAGGTTACTGAATTTATCTGGCACTCTCTCGCAAGCCTTAACTATACGGCTCTGCGTACAGACAGCGTAAGCAGACTTTTCATAAGCTTTCCAGAAAAGCCCCTCACGACAAAGAATGATACTTCCGTTATTACCTGCTTCAGCTTCTATAAAATCCTTGCTGGTCATAATTATTTGATTTTAATATCTATAAAAATCGACCGGCTTCGCCGATACTATCCCTACGGCCTTAAAGCCGTAGGGAAAATAATCCAATGAAACGGATACGGTCGCTACGCTCCCTATTCTTGGGAAGAATGCACCCCAAACCCATACGCCCGATGGTAGTTGTACAACGGTTGCACATCCGACGGGAGGGAGAGCAGGCCGCTACCGCCGTCCTGGTAGTACGGAACCGCCGACCAACAGTAGCCGAAGTAGCCAACGCTGTTCTGCTCGCCATCGGAATAGCGGCAAAATCCCCGCGAAGGGAAGAAGATGGTTTTACTTTTTGAGGAATCAGTATAGAAATTCCATCCCTTCAAGGAGTCGTCCCACGTTCCGTTGATTTGAGAAAGTGTCTCTACAAGATTCCCAATTGTTGTGAATCCCGTAAAAGCATTATTGGGAGGAAGTTTGAAGCCCACAGGAGAGGGATCATAAATCGTTTTTATGACATTTTCGTCATTGGCAGTATAAACATTGTTATCGGCACTCCATAGATTTGCATATGTATTATCGCCATAATATTGACTCTGCATCACATCCGGTTTGAGAATATAATTCATGATACAAGTGGCGCCGGTAGAAAAGTTATCCGTTTTAGGACTTTCCGTGTGAGCATTACCGTCTTTGTCGTACCAGGTTATACTGGCATAGGCCAATCCGTTCGAAGGCAGGAACGGATCTTTACGACCCCACTGATAATAAGGATGATTCCCTCCTATTGTGATTAACCCCGAGCGTTGTTTGATAATCACTTCCTTGCTCGCGTATCCAGCAGTGAATTTCACCTTACAACTACGCTCTGCATAAGTTGTGGTATAACCATCACACCAGCCGAGATTGACAGGCATAAATCTATATTGTTTGCCTTGGTGATTGGTTACCTCGATGGTTTGGCTGATATTTTCACCGGTAACCCAGATATGCCAGGACCATAGGACGTTGTCACCGGCATCTTTAATAGCAATAACAGCATTACCCTGTCGGATAGTATTCTTTTTTACACTGAAAGAGATGTTGCCGTTACCTGTATTGTTATATTTTATATCGGTAACCAGACTCGGTGCGTCCTGCCATACCAATTCGGCTTTGGCAGGAGTGCAGTCAGCGTTTTTGCTTATATAAGGATCTGTGATCGCATTGCCGGTATGGTTGATGAAATTACTCAGAATATCGCTTGCGGGTGGTGCCGTAGATATATATGCGGAAGTGTTGGCTGTACCATTTTTGATGGCATTTCCATATACCAGAGGGAAAGAATAGTATCCCGGAGCGTTGACAACGTAACAGTTGGCGGTATTTTCATCCGTTGAACCGCCGTTAGTTTGGTTGGCGAGGTTATAGGGAACATCTACACTACCCCGGGCTGGAGCATTCTGTAAAGCGGTCGTATGGGCATTATTATCCGTCCCGGTCTGTGCGATGGACAGTTGCATCGTATGCCTGTGCAGCAGTTCCGCCATTTCCGGATGCGGTGAACGCAGTCAGCCAGTCAGGTTGGGTATCATTCCAGGAGATTCCGTCATCCTCTGAATATTGTGCGGTCCATCGGACGGCTTCTTTCATTCCTTGAGTGTTCTGCCGGTAGCTGGTTACACTGTATTGCTGTGTACCACCGGCATAGCTAAAGTCCGCCGGCCAGGAGACGGCAAGCGTATAGGTCCAGTTGATAGAACTGCTGGAAATTTTATAAGTGACGGTCTTACCGATAGGCCAGACTGTACCTTTGATGTCAGCGGTTAAAGTATGGTCCGTATTGGAGTTGTCAGTGAATACGACTTCAATTTGTGCGCCGTCGGGAAGCGTCTGCGGAACCATCATGAAGGTCTGTGCGTCAGAAGTGAGCGCTTCGTTTGCAGTTCCCGTGGTGGACTTGTTCAATGTCTGCGAGAAAGTGACAGGCGTATCCACGTTGTTCCATGACTGTGTCCCCATGTTGTAAGTCCCCTTGGAACAGACATTTTTCAAACTGACGCTCTTTACGGTACCTCCCTGCATGTCATCCCCGCACACGAACCTGATGGCGGTAAGAGCATGATGGAAGGTTAGTGGCACGGCAGTGTTGGTGTTGCCGGCCAATTCATCCGTCTTTGCCACAAGGAGGTCCTTCTGCTCATCAACGCTGCCCGGGATGGTAACGCTGATAGTAGGAGAACCGGAGTGCGTGCTGCCGGAAAGCACGTACCGCCCGTTGTCTTTCGGAGCATAGGCGAAGAACTTCATTTTGTATGTGGTCCCGGGCCAATAATAGGTAGAGGAAAGGTTATAACCGCTACCGGACTTGCTGGCCGCAGCATTGTAGAAATAGTTGGGAGTTTTGTTTTCATTCCAGGAACCGGTGTAGGAGTAGGCGGAGACACCGAAACTGTTGTACATATTGTCATCTTTTATGGGAACGGAACGGGTAAGCACGGCCGTGTCCGGACTGCTATCCGAAGAGGTGGATTCGATGCTGTCGGTGTAAAGCGTATACAGGTAAAGAGGGGTGCTGCCGCCCTGTAAGGTGGTGACAGTACCTTGCATGGCATCTGCATCGGTGGCGGAACGGGTGGATGGAGCCCAGGAAGAACTGATCTCGGAGGTGAAAGATACGTATGAGGAAGGTGACGGACGATCCATATCATCCTCGCAGGAGGAAAGGCAAATGCTGCCGGAAACAAGTACCAAAAGCAGATGCTTCAAAAAGGTGTATCTGTCTGAAAATGATGTAAAATGAGAAAATTTCATATATGTTATTTTAATGAATTAATCATACCGGTAATAGAAACCATACATTTGTTAAAAGAAAGATTCCCAACATAGGTACCCCTGGAAGAAGATGTTGGAAATATAATCTTAAAGTGCCCGGAAAGGAACAGGCAGGGCGGACAAAGCCATGAATCCGTCCCTGCCCCCGGTATGGGGTAACACCGGTCCAATCCCGTCCGGGCTGGAAAGTCAAATTACGATCGGGAATGAAACCGGATGATTCACTCCGCTTGACAAGACTTACATGTTGATATCCACCGGCTGGTCTGTCCAGTTGTCAACAGTTACGGTGAACTTGATGGGGTTGCCTAGAATAGTATCACCGCCATTACCGCCGGGTATAGGAGTCGGGTCGATTGTCTGGTCGTTAGGATTAGTCGGATCAGTAGGGGTCGGGTCAATCTCGCCGGCACCTCCACCGTTGTCGCAGAAATTCAGCGTGTAGATGTATTTCTTTCCCGGCTCCCAGCTGGTGTCAATACCTACGGCAGAGAATGCATATTTGCCGGCTTTATCATCAGTGGCTGTCGGTTGCGGATAAAGCAGTGTCTCATTGCCGTCATTCAGGCTGTAAATACGGCAGAGTACCGACAAGTAAGCACCGGTAGTTGCGGCAGTACCGTTCCATTTCGTCAACTGCTGTGGGATAAGCATGAAGTTATTGTCACCAAACATGACAGATTGGGCGTCAGCGGTCAGGGTAACAGCCTTCTGTCCTTTGATCATGTAAGCCTTGGCTGGATCGTTTTTCTCTCTCCAGTTGGACCATTGGCTTTGCTGCAAGGCAAATCCGGTATTGGTCTCCGTTTCCGGGAAAGTAAAGTCTGCCTTTGCGGCGGCATTCACCAGTTTAACGCCCATGATCTCGACCTTTATCTTGTCATTGGAACATTTGGCCTTTACCTCGATCTGAGAAAGGGCGTGCTTGAAGTTCATGGCGACACCGGAGTTTTCATTAAGAGCCTTGGTGCCTGTGTTATAAGAGATCACTAAATCCTTTTGACCGGTAACGGCTTGAGCGGGAGAAAAATCCGTTATCTTCTTTGCCGCTACAGTACCGCTGGGAGTTTGAGGGGCATAGGCAAAGAAGGCAAGCTGGTAACTTGGCCAGTAATAAGTGGAAGCCGTTTTCCAACTTGCGCCGTTATTATCAGAAGTAACACCCAGATTCGTGAAATAACTCTTGCCATCACCAATGGCAGTCACATTGAATGCCGCCAGATTCTGCAAGTTCGTTGTATTGGCACGGGTAACGGCTTTATCCAAAGAGGTGCGGAAAGAAATTCCGCTGCCATTGTTTACGTCAACGATATCATCGTTGGAACAAGAGGCCAATGCCATTATAGACATTGCTGCGAATAAAAAATTCTTTTTCATAAATAAAACATTAAAATTAAAAATATAAAAATCAAACAGATTAATCATTCATTCTCGTCCTCGTGTCGTGAAACATGGAAAGCATAGTTTGCAAATCACATAGGAATATTCACGTCGACATTTTGCCAGTCGTCAACCGTTGGCCGGAAACCACTGCCGTTGACGATAGGCTTGGGCAGAGGAAGTCCGTCCAATAGGATATGGACGTTATGGGGATCGGCGGCTTCATCAACCTGACGGGATACGTCAAACGTGTAGTAATTCTTACTACCGTCAGACATGATCACATAGACAACCAGCTTGTGTACGGGATTGACCGAACCGTTCTGTCCGAATACCAGGAAATCAGCTGTCAGCGTGGAGATACCGTCGGAAGTTACCCCGAAAGGAACGGTCACAGGAGCAGACGTGAGTTCGTTACGACCTACCAACAGCCCCCCGGACATACCGGAAAGAGCACCGGAAACACCATCAGCAGAGATGTATTTAAGGTTGGACACATTCATTATCGTGACCCGGTAACGGCATACGGAGAGTTCAGGATAGAGGATTATTGTCTGATCCTTTGTGGAAACTTCAATCGTGACATTATCAAGACGCCCGCTGTAAAGGCGGTCAGGAGACTTGGCGATACGTTCTCCGGAAGTACCTTCCGCACGGGGAGCCAGAGAGGATCTCACGTTCAAAACTCCGTCGGGAGCGTAAGCCTCGAAACCGTCGAACGAGCCAATATTGCGGTAAAGCACGGACTCTGTGTCGGAGTTGACGCACAGAGCTTTATAACGCCCGGCAGGTACGTTGACAGACCCTCCCCGGTAATCGGTGAATTCATACGCCTGAGGTTTGCCCCCATCTACAGGAAACAGGTAAAGGCGCATGGTTTCAGGAGTGGCATCGGGAGCATTTTTCCAGTCGAAAACAACACGTATTCTGGAAGTGTGGGAATGGTCGTAGCACAAATCTTTATGTTCGCAAGATGTTGATAGCAGGATTACAAAGACTGAGACCGTTTGTAGTATATGATGTATATTCAATATTCGTTTCATTTTGTACCTCCTTTCTCATTGCAGTAGCCCCGACCGATCAGCCACACGAGTGAGATTTCCGCTTTTGTAGGGCCGAACCAGTGGCGCTGCCGGGTCTCTTTCCAGACATAACAGTCGTCGATGGGGGTATATTTATGATATTCACCGCCCCAATAACCCACGCTGATGACGAAATCCAAGTTCAGACGACGGGTGACAGGCAGTGAGTAGCCATACTCCAGACCTACGGCATAGTTCATCTTCTCCCAAAGTGTGCCGCCCGGTTTGCCACCCATGTAACCCGTCCCCCCGGTTTCGAAGTCATAGGTGAACAGTTGTCCGCAAAGGCCCAGGTGATGTCCGGTAAGCGGCTTTTCAGCGGCATAGCGCCCAAAATATTTGCGAATATCCAGTTCGCCTCCGTAGAGACGCCAATAACGGTGGCGGTGGTCACGTTTCCACCAGGCGTACATCCAATTGCCGCCAAGTGACCATCCTTTGCCAAGATGGAATTCCATGCCAATATTCGGTACAAGAAAAACATCATAAAACAGATTAGTCTTTACTGCCATTCCAAAAGGTTTGTGGATTTTAATAACAGAAGGAACATAATCCGTATCATGAAAAGGCGGAGGCGTCGCTATTGTGTCATATGGAAAAACAGGTTCCATAACCTGCGTTTCTTTCCTTTCACTTTCTTGAAGGGAAAGGCGAACCGGGTCCGATTTATAAACAACAATGGAGCAGCTGCGCAGTGCTGGAAAGAAATGCTTCGCCATATAACGCCAGGGTTCGCCCTGACGGAGCACCATGAGTTGTCGTTTGCGAGAGTCAACCACCAAATTTTCTCGTGTGACCCATTCAGGCGTATCATGAAGAATGCGCAATACCTCCTCACGATATGGCATGTCAGATTTTTCGACCAGACAAGCAAGGGTACCCCATGCTTGTCCCAAAGATAAGGACACAAACACTGAATCTGGCAGACAAAGGTGTTCTTGGAGATATGAACGTACGGTACTGCAACGTTTGTCCGACAAAGTGAAGTTCAACCCTGAATCTCCTTCCGGAGAAGCGCTAGAGATTAAAGAAACATGATGAAGCACGTCTTGGTTTTGAAGGGCACTGACATAGGATAATAAAGAGTCTAAATGTAGGCTGTTTTCACTGAAGGATAAATCCAAAGAAGAACTGGCCACCCGGAAATAAACCCGACAGAGAAGACAGTCTTCAGGGCAGAATCCATAGGAGACCTCTATAAAAAAACAATATAAAAACGTAAGAATCAGATACTTTTTCATAGATCTAATATTGTCTATAATGTATATACAATTAATAATATTATAATTAGTTTCTTAGTTAGAAAAGTTGATGCCATAAAACGACAAGAAGCCGTGATAAATGTGAAATTGAAAATAAATCTTTTCCCATGCTCCTTATTTAATTTTCACTTTTGACATCCTTTCATAAAAAATATATTTTTATCGAGTGTAAAATTGTAGGCGGTAATTTAATTATTTTGTATATAAAAGACTAAATATTCTATATAATCGACAAAATTTAATAACATTCATTGTCGCGCCATTCCATAGTCTGTTAATATGCTGATTGGAAAAAATTATGGATACCGCCTCCTGTTTTCATCGAAGTCACTCCCCTCTATCTCAGTTTGGTTGGGATATACGGGACAATACCTATGATTTTCTCCATCAATTTTCCACACCATAGAAACTATGGGCAGAAAAGCTGTTTGGTAGGACTTTCCGGTAAAAATGATATTAACGAAAATATCGCTGATATTATCACAAGCTTTTAAAATTTCCGTTTGAACAAAATTTGGTATATTCATCTGTTTTTTTTATCTTTGCAAAAATAGCAGGCAATAATCTACTGTTTTTAGCACATAAATTCTATGTTTTTGCGCATCGGATATTTTTCATCCTCTCTTAAAAAACTACACAGAACCTGCTTTAAGAAAATCATTTTATAAACCATTGTGGGGTATTGGACAAATATCCCTGTCAAAACGTGACTTTATGCGATATAAAGAAAGTTTGCTGTTGCCATTCTTTGGGGCAATAATCGCCGTTTCACCTTTGGCGGCGCAGGAAAAACCAATGTTGAAGATAGGAGGCGCACTCCGTTTCAACTACAATTACTCGGACTGGAAGCCTGAAAACCGGAATCGTGGCGGAGAATTCGACTTCGACGTGTTCCGTCTGAACGTGAACGCTTCTTACAAGAAATTTGATTTAGCGGCGGATTACCGCTTCTATCCCTCCTCCTCGGGAGGCGGGATGCTCAGAGAGGGCTGGATAGGCTATCGTTTCAATGATTTACATCGGTTACAAATAGGCCTGACAACGGTCCCTTTCGGTATCCTGCCTTATACGGGAAACAATTATTTCTTCAACCTGAACTATTATGCCGGTCTTGAGGACGATGCGGACATGGGGATAAAATACCTCTTCCATAAGGACCGCTGGGAATTATCGTTCGCCTATTTCCAGAACGCCGATCTTTCCGGGACTGGCGGAGACTCAGAACTGTCTGCCAGCCGTTATGCCTATGACATTGCCGGACATGATAAGGAGGCGCATCAGGGCAATGTCCGGGTGGTATATCATTTCGGGAACTTGTGGAGACAGCAGCTCGGAGGTTCGGTACTGGTGGGTGGGCTATATAATATGGACACACGGAAGACGGGACTCCGTACCGCTTTTGCCCTGCACTACGTAGCCGACTATCGACGGTGGAACCTTAAACCAACTATAATCTCAGACCTGTGCGGGCTCCAGGGGAAGACAGACATGTGGTGACAATGGCGGCTTACGGATCGTCTTACCGGATCGCCTCCAGGGCGGATATATATACGGTGTCATTGTCCTACCGGATTCCCGTGAACAGGTTGTTTCTGGACGATATCTGCCTGTACAATGATTTCAGCCTACTCAACAAACGCGTCGCCTGGTTTAATGACAGTTTGGAGAACGTGACGGGGTGTTCTTTGGCGATGGGAAAGGTCTTCGCCCACATCGACTATGCCGTGGGGAGGAATCACGCATGGCTTGGCGATGTATGGCACGAAGCCTTTGCCGATGGAACGGAAGACAACTGGAATGTCAGATTCAATATAAATATAGGATATTATTTTTAAAGGATTATGGATAAGAACAAAATTGAGATCAGGGATTTGTATCTGATTTTCGGCTCTGAAAGAAGCAAGGCTTTCAGGATGCTGAAAAAAGGAAAGAGTAAAAATGAGATATTGAAGGAAACCGGATGCACGATTGCCGTGAACAATGCCAGCCTCTCTGTCCGGGAGGGTGAGATATTTGTGATCATGGGACTTTCGGGAAGCGGAAAGTCAAGCCTGCTCAGATGCATCAACCGGCTGAACAGGCCTACCTCCGGCGAGATTCTGATCAACGGTGAGGACATCGCCGGAATGCCGGTGGAGCGGTTGCGTTCCCTGCGTCGGAAGGAACTGGCGATGGTATTCCAGCATTTCGGGCTGCTGCCCCATTATACCGTATTGCAGAATATCGCTTTCGGGCTTGAACTGCAGGGAGTGGAGAAGAGGGAACGTGAACTAAAGGCGGCGGAAAGCATGCGTCTGGTCGGGCTGGACGGATATGCCGACCTGAAGGTCAGCGAGCTGTCCGGGGGCATGCAACAACGGGTGGGACTGGCACGTGCCCTGGCGAACGATCCGGAAGTCCTGCTGATGGACGAGGCCTTCTCCGCGCTGGACCCGCTGATACGGGTACAAATGCAGGATGAACTGCTGGCCTTACAGTCAAAGATGAAAAAGACCATCGTATTTATCACACACGACCTGGAGGAGGCTGTCAAGCTGGGTGACCGTATCGCTATCATGCGCGATGGGGAGATACAGCAAACCGGCACTTCCGAGGAGATCCTGACCGCCCCCGCCAATGAGTATGTGAGGTGTTTTGTGGAAAATGTGGACCGCAGCAGGATTGTCACTGCCGCCTCCATTATGGTGGACAAGCCTATGGTGGCAAGGCTGGGAAAAGAAGGACCGGAGGTACTGACCCGGAAGATGAGAGAACGGAAGACAACCGTATTGCCTGTAGTGGACCCGGATGGTATACTGGTAGGCGAGGTCCGCCTGGAAGATCTTCTCAGACTGCGCAAGGAGCATATCCTGAATATAGACCCTGTGATAAGGAAAGGGGTGCATTCCGTATTAAGTGACACTGTGGTGGAGGACATACTTCCCCTGATGACGAAGACCAACTCACCCATCTGGGTGGTCAATGAGAAACGGGAGTTCGAAGGGATGGTACCGCTCGCGTCACTCATTATTGAGGTGACGGGCAAAGACAGAAAAGAAATCAATGAAATCATTCAAAATGCAATAGAATTATGATAGAAATAGGAAAATATATCGAATCGGCCGTGGAATGGCTGACTGAACACGGAGCGGCTTTTTTTGATCTGCTGGGTCTGGCAGTGGAAGGAATCATTGACTGGATCCTGCATGTCCTGCTTGGAATGCCCTTTTATATCCCCATTGCAATCCTCTCCTTTATGGCATGGTATAAAAGCGGTCGGGGTACAGGCCTGTTTACCCTTCTGGGACTGTCGCTCATTTACGGGATGGGATTCTGGGAGGAGACCATGCAGACCCTGGCTCTGGTACTTTCCTCCACCGGCATGGCGCTGCTGCTGGGAATCCCCCTAGGTGTCTGGATGGCGGGCAGCGTCCGCTGCAACAAGGTTCTGCAACCGGTACTTGACTGCATGCAGACCATGCCGGCCTTTGTCTATCTGATACCGGCAGTGCTCTTTTTCGGGCTGGGGACAGTGCCGGGAGCCTTTGCCACGATCATTTTCGCTCTGCCTCCGGTAGCGAGGCTCACCGCATTGGGTATCCGTCAGGTGCCGAAAAATGTGGTGGAGGCCGCCCGGTCTTTTGGAGCCACTTCCTGGCAGCTGCTCTACAAGGTACAGTTACCGCTAGCATTGCCAACTATTCTTGCCGGTGTCAACCAGACCATCATGATGTCGCTCTCCATGGTAGTGGTAGCCGCCATGATATCAGCCGGAGGTTTGGGGGAAATAGTATTGAAAGGCATCACCCAGATGAAGATTGGCATGGGATTCGAAGGGGGAATTGCCGTCGTGATACTGGCTATCGTGCTTGACCGGATCACACAGGGAATAGCACGAAGAAAATAAAAGGAGTAAAAAACAGATAAAAGACAGAATGATTATGAGAAACAGAACGATTTTTTTTACAGTCTTGTTGGTTGTCACGATATTCTTCTCATGCGGTAACATTTCTGACAAGAAAATCCGTATAGCCTATGCGAACTGGGCCGAAGGGATAGCGGTCACCTATCTGGCCAAGGAGATTCTCTCGGAGCAAGGATACAGAATAGAACTTTTGAATGCGGACATAGCTCCCATATTCACTTCGTTGGCAAGAGGCAAGACCGACGTGTTCATGGACAGCTGGCTGCCGGTGACCCATGCCGATTATTTCCGGAAATACAATGGTGAACTGGAAATCCTCGGGCAGATATACGACAGTGCCCGTATCGGGCTTGTGGTGCCCGAATATGTCCCAGTCCATACAATAGAGGGGCTGGGCGGTCATACCGGACGGTTTTCCGGAGAGATCGTGGGAATTGATGCGGGTACCGGTATCATGAAATGCACGGAGAAAGCCATCCCTGAATACGGCCTGGACTACCGGCTCATGATTTCCAGCGGGCCCGCCATGACGGCATTGCTGAAGAAAGCCATCGACAAGAAGAAATGGATCGTCGTGACCGGATGGACCCCGCACTGGATGTTTGACCGCTTCCGCCTGAGGGTGCTGGAAGATTCCAGGAACATTTATGGGGATGCCGAACAGATCCACTCCATTGCCAGGAAAGGATTCAGTGAGCAACACCCGTTTGCAGCCGCCCTTTTGGGAAACATCCACTTGTCTGACAGCGAGGTCAGCTCCCTGATGCGGGCCATAGAGGAAACCCGTGGAACTGAAACGATGGCCGTGCGCCGGTGGATGGACGGGCACAGGGATTTGATAGACAGCTGGATTCCGGACAAGGAAAAATACAGCCGGTGAACATCACGCTGAAATGGATGCCCCTTAAGCCCCTCTCCGCAATACTGGTTGGCAACCGCCTTCCGCATTCATGACAGTATTAAAAATGGACATCTCCGCCTATAACTGTCTTATGGTATGTATTGTATAATCAAAAAGACTGTTTTTCGTAATTTTATGTCCAATACGTATAATAAAAATACTATTATACATTTCTATCTTTGTACCATTAAAAGTTAATATCATAAAACAAGTATTTTTTAATACGAAAAACAATCGGTGACAATATGAAGAAAGCATGTTTTTTTTTCTTCCTGCTGTTCAGCCTGCAGGCCTTCTCACAAAAGGTTGCGCTAAAGAACAACCTTGCCTATGACGCCCTGCTGACACCCAATCTTTCTGTGGAGTTCTCCCTGGGAAAGAAATGGACATTGGACACCCAGGTGGGTATGAATTTTTTCTTTTATGAGAATGATGCCACAGCAAGCGGTTACAAAACCAGGAAATGGAGTCACTGGCTTGTACAGCCGGAAATAAGATATTGGACCTGTGAAACATTCAACGGCTGGTTCCTCGGTCTTCACGCACACGGAGGGCAGATGAATGTTGGGGGCATAAATATTCCTTTTGTCATTCAGAACCATTCCAAGGAAATGAAAGGACACCGTTACGAAGGATATTTCTACGGCGCTGGTATCAGTGCGGGCCATCACTGGATACTGTCCAGCAGGTTCAGTGTGGAGGCATCCCTGGGGGTGGGCTATGCACGTGTCAAATATGACAGGTTCAGATGCACCTCTTGTGGAAAAAGGACCGGTAAGGGAAAAGCTGATTATCTGGGACCTACAAAGCTTGCAGTTTCGATAGTCTATATGATCAAATGAATTCACGTTGCGTATATAAACATAAAAAATAATCAATGAGACCAATACATTATATAGGGATACTCTCTTTTATGGGATATGTACACTGCTTGCCCCTGGCAGGACAGGTAAAGGAAAAGGTTGCCAGAGAAGGGAATCCCCGTCTGGAATATACAGAAGTGAAAACAGAACGCAGTACGGACGGGAAAACGCTTGCCATCTCTTTCAATGTAACGGGCTCCGTGAACCGGCTGGGAGCACAGGAGATGCTCTATGTCTATCCTTCCCTGGTGTCCTCTGACGGCAATACCGGAGTTAATTTCCCTCCCCTATGTATATCAGGAAAGACAAGATACAGGGCTGTTGCCCGCAGGAAAACTCTGGGCGGAAACCCGGACACATCGGTTTCGGTGAAGGATATCCGTAGGGCCGGAGATTTGAAGGGAGGCGGAATTCCTGTCCGGAAAACGCTGCCTTTTGAACGATGGATGGCGTCCGGACATATATCCTTCCGTGAGGAGGTGTACGGATGTGCCGAGTGTGGTAAAGGCGTGGCTCGGACAGACATTCCGGTGACCGGGATAGACCTGTTCGGTCCGGAAGACTATGAATATAATTTTTATACCCCTGAAAAGGTGGAGATAAAATGCTACGAGGAGGAATTTGACTGCAAGGTCACTTTCAAATCCGCACAGCATGGGCTTCTTCTTGGCTTCGGTAAAAACCGGGAAGAACTGGCCCGTCTGGACAGCTTTGTGTCCAAGGGGCTCCAGATAAAGGGGGCCCGTCTTCGTGAGGTGCACATCATCGGATATGCCTCTCCCGAAGGCGAATCCGGCTATAACAAACATTTGTCGGAACGCCGTACCCATACGCTTTCCTCCCATGTGTTGGGCAAGTATCCGCAGCTCAAGAACGCTTCTGTATACCGAATAGAAGGAGCCGGTGAGGATTGGGAAGGTTTGAGAGATATTATAAAAGCATCTTCCCTGAACTATAAGAAGGAGATTTTGTCCGCTATCGAGAGACATGATACGGATGTGGCCCGCGAAGCGGCTATACGCTCTTTAGATGGTGGAAAGGTCTATGCGGAGTTGCTTTCCACAGTTTATCCCGTTCTACGCCGCACCGTTTTCCTCATGAGTTTCGATGTGCGCCCCTATACGGATGACGAACTGGAGGAAATGTTTATTACCGCCCCCGGATGCCTGAGCCAGTATGAGATGTGCAGGCTGGCACAACAGTATGCCGAACAGGGAAAAAATCCGGTAAACATATACAGGAAGGCTTATGAACAATTCGCTCTTGATCCGCTGGCGGCACTCAACTATGCCAATGCGCTTTTAAAGTATGACAAGGATGCGGACAAGGCTCTGATAATATTGGATACAGTAAAGAGCGACAGCCGTTCTGTTTATCCTATGGCGATTGCCCACAGTATGAAAGGGGACTGGCGGAAGGCGGAGGAATTTCTGAAAAAAAGACATGGAACTCGGGGAATGAAAACTCCGGATTTTCCATGACAGGATTAACGGATAAATGAAAAGCATTTAATGTACTAATAATTAAATTATTTATTTACTAAACAGTTTAAGTTATGAAAGTAAACCATTTATTTTTAGCGGGAGTTGCAGCCTTAAGTTTGGGCATGACAGCTTGTAATAATGAAGATGTTCCTCCGGTAAACAATCCGGGCGAGGGGACAACATTTGCGGGAATGTACATTTCCGCCATGAAGGATATCTCAACCAGAGCGGTGAATGACAATCAGGAAGATTACGGAGGAAGAACGGAAGAGAGTAAGCTTACGGAATTACAGCTTCTCTCAAATGTCCTACCTCAAACATGGGTGTTAGGAACGACGGCTGATGAGACAGGCAAATTTTGGGAAACGCAAACAGCCGGTACATTCAAGGTCGCTCCATGGAAAACGAATCCCGGTCCTCAATCCATGGCGTTGTTGTTTAACAAGGGTTCCCTTTCCGCTGATATTGCAACAGCCGTGGACAAGACGCATGGCAGTACAGCTACCGCAATAAACGATATTGCTGCTCTTGCTACAGACAACAAGTTTGTTATGACCTCGAAAGCCGAACAGAAAACCATTGCTCCCGGCATTACCGAGGACGCTGCCAAAACGGGTACAAGTGAGGCTCAAAATGTATTCTCCTTTGATGTGGAGCGTGTTGTGGCACAAGGACTGGTTGTGAAGGATGCCGCTTTGGAAGAAACAACTGCGGATGGAAAAGGAAAGGTTGATCTTGCCGATATCAAGTATACCGCCATCAACGGTGCCACAAAGACATATCTTTTCCGTAACCATGCGGGGAAGCGTACAATTGGAGATGCCGACGGCCTTTACGAGGGCTTTGCATCAGCCATTGATGGATATACCGATTTTGAGGCGGCCAAAGACCCGGATGGCTCAGCCAAGGAAAACTTGATCCGTCTGGGGAATATCCTACCGGAGAACCAGGCGGCGGACAAGCTTGGCATGTACGCAGCCAAAAATGCTGCAGCAAGCGCCTCTGAAGCTAAAACAGGAGCAGGTATTTATTTTATGGAAAATTCCGTAAAAAAGGATGCGTTCACATCTGAAAACAAGAATTTCGGTTACTACCGTCTGCCCTATGCCAAGGTTTATACCACTTATACTCCAAATGAAGTATGGAAACTTGAAGGCGGAAAATTGGTCAAAGAGACTAATTTTCAAAAAGGGACAACATTTTTCCGGGGGGAAAAAGACGGTCTTATCTATGCCAGCAAGGAAGCCGCAAAGAAAAGTCAGTTGAATCCGGATCAGGGAGCCTATACCTATACGGACGGAAAATGTGCATACCGTGCGTTGTGGAACCGTCAGACTGTCACAGCTGATGGGAAGTCGGTTGTGAACGCTGATACACGCCGTAATAACACCTATCTGTTGACAATCAAGGCTTTCCAGGGATTGGGTATGCCATGGGATCCTTCCGATCCTAAAGACCCGTACCTGCCGAAACCGATAGACCCTACTGAACCTACAGACCCTGAAAATCCGGATATCGAAAAAGAAGATACCTATATGCGTGTCGAGGCCAAAGTACTTCAGTGGAACCTGGTTTCACGTGATGTCATTCTCGAGTAATATCCGGGTGGAAACAGATTCAACAAGCAATTTCTGACATAGCATGGAGAAAGAAGAGGGAACCATTCCCCTCCTTTCTCCAAAAAACAAGCAGTCTGCTTCTCAGGCTGTCAAGTAAATCCAACATAAATTATATCAAATGAGAATCAGAAGCGTACATTCTGTCGCATTTATCGTGTTACTGGCCTGCTGTCTTATAGGATGTAACTCAGCCGTATTTGATGACTTGGGCGGTTGTCCGCAAGGTGTCAATTTTCAATTTTACAGCCAGACCCCTTGCGAACAACTTCCCGACTATCCGTCAGATATAAGAGAAGTCCGGGTATTTGCCTTTGATGACAAAGGCGTGCTGGTGGGCGAGTTCTCCGACAGGAAGATGATTCTTTCGGCGGATTATTCCCTGCCTGCCACATTGCGGCATACGGGGAAGCTCACGTTTGTCGCATGGGGCGGCAGTGACCTGGCTGCCTATGATTTTTCCGGTTTTAAGGAAGGCATCACTACCAGGCGGGAAATGCGGGTCTCCCTGCGGTTGAAGGACAATCGGATTTCCTCAGCTCCCGGCCCGCTGTATGTCGGGCTCTCCTCAGTATCACTGGAGAACCGGGAGGATATGAGAAGCGTGTATGAGCGGGTGGCTTTCAACATGCGGAAATTGACATATCGAATACACTTCACCATCAGCTCCACCTCTGAACCCTTTCCCGTGGGTGAGGATTTCATCATCAGGATAGAAGATGACAACGGTGTGTATGACTTCAACGGACAGATCGCCCTTGGCGAACGTTTTGAGTATACGGCCGAAGCCGTACGTGACGCTGAAGGGGCGTTGAAGGCGGATTTTACGCTGATGAAGCTGGAGGAAGGCAGGAACGCACTCGTCTCCCTGATTGACAGGACAACCGGGGAGACTCTTTATACTGCCAATCTGGTGGATGACATCATCATGTTCCGGGGGGATGCTGGCGAACCGCCGTATAGCCTGGAATGTGACCATGACTTTCCCATAACCTTAAAACTCAAGTATGGGAGGAAGACATGGACGCTGGTACAGGCGACCGTCCTGGGCTGGAACGTCGTTTCCCGTCCCATAGAGCTGGAAAACTGATATCATATCAGGACAGACTTAAGATTGATGATTCCCTGATCTAGGAAAGGGGTTATGATTATTTATTTAAAAAAAAGACAATGAAATACGGAACTGTGACGAGGCTGTTGGCGGCAGCCTGTGTGGCGATTGTACAATTGGCCGGATGCTCGCCTGATACAGAGGAGCTGGAAAAGTTTCCCCAGGCTGTTCCCATCCGGATTGTGGCGGAAATGAACAAGGGGGGCGGTACTTCCCGGGCGGCGGGGGGCTCTTCACGTTCATCCGGGGAATGGAAGGAGAACTATATAGGTGCGGAGGAATATGAGAAAACCGTCAGGCATGTCCTGCTCTTCGCTTACAGGAACATCGGGACCTCTCCGGAAAAAGTCATTTTCTATTACCCCCAAGGAATGGCCAATCCGCTGGCGGATGCAACCGGCATTGATCGTTTTGAGATGAGAGAAATGGCTAGAGTGGATGCAGATGAGTCCGATATAGCCCTGGACTTGGAATTGATGGGGGGAGATTATAATTTTGTTTTATTAGTTAATTGTGAATCCGGATTGGAAAAGATCAGGAATGGGCATACAATTCCTGATCCGAAGCAATTAATGGAAAAGACCGGAATTTTCACATCTGACGATCTGAAGGGAGAAAACCGGAAATATCTCCCTATGACGGGTCAGTGCAACTTCCATGTTCCGGATAATATGCCTGGCAATAATAGGATTACCCTTTCTCCCTGTATACTTCTGGAACGCATTCATGCCCGTATTGAGTTCATACTTACAACAGTTGATGACGGGAACAACTACCTGTCTCCCTTGTTGCCGCTTTCCAGAGTGACAAAACTCACACTGAACAATGAAGCCAGCGGTTATTCCCTAGTGCCCTCTTCCGGGGAATACACCGCCACAGGAAGTGGTAACCCGGATATCAGGGGAGCGGACTATGTTGGAGAGCCTCTGTTATTGCCGGAAAGAGCCAGTTTTCATGAGGGTGCCAATGAGGGAACCGGAGAATCCGCCTTTGTGGCCAAATGTAAAGAAAGGCTGCTCCCATATACGGGTAAGACACCTAACTACATCTATGTGGCCCCGGGAGTCTACGGGACAGAAAAAAAAAGGGCGTTGACTTTGGTCTTATCTGTCGATTACCGGACAGGAGACCCTGATGAGACGTATAAGATCGAGCTTTACAACCCGGATCTTTCCGAGAATGACAAAGCTTATTACAATATCCGGCGTAATACCATTTATCGTGTCTTCTCGACGCTGAAAGGAACCAGGAATATGGAATATGACATTGTCGTGGACGAATGGGAGGATACGGAGGTGGTTATTCCCTGGTAACGGTGCATGCCGTCCATTCCATCACAAAGAAAAAACAGTTTAAAGAACAAATATATGAGAATCAAACATTACACTTTGATATTCGCTTTTCTGGCGATATCTATGGGAATTCCTCTCATGCAAGGATGCAGCGACCCCTTTGACGAATATGGAAACGGAAGTACAGAAGCGCCAGTTAAGGACGGCTGGACGTCTGTCAGCATGTCTGTCGAGGGACTTGGTCTCCGGAATCCCCTGACGCGGTCCCTTACACCGGAGGGGGAGAACTCCACGGCAGCGGAGAGGATCAGGGTACTTGTGTTTGACAAGGACGACAAGTTTTCATATGAGGCCAAAGTGACCTCCTATATCCCTTCCGGTGTCCCGGCTGACAAGAAAGGCAAGGGGAACATGACCTTGCTGGCGAAGAATACCCCTTCAGGCGATACCAGCACTTTCGTGATGCTGGCCAATATTGCCGCGTCAGACGAGACCGGGGTGGACAAGTTGACCGGAAAAACACGGGAAGAGGTTATGGATCTTTTCACATTTTCCATGCCCGAGAAAGGGGAATGGAAGGACGGGGAGCTCCCGATGTGGGGAGTTTCGGATCCGGTCAGGGTGGATCACAGTTCCAGTGCCGTTCCTAAACTCGGTACTATTTATCTAGTTCGCGCTGTAGCACGTGTGGACGTGGGGCTTAACCTGAGCAGCACATCGGAAGGAGCTTCCACATTCGACGAGAAAGCCGGGGGGATTGAAGGGATAACACTGACCAAGGTGTTTTTTTATAATACCAATGCGGAAGGGCGGGTCTCCCCGGTCGAGAAGGAGACTTATTGGGATAAGGCCAACAGAAAGGCCAAACAGCCATCCATTCCTGTTCCCGCTCCGACAGTGACAGAGAAAACCGATAGGACATCCTCCATAGCGGAAGAGAAGATACTACTGCGCGAGATGTATGTTCCGGAGGCTGTCAATACACCGACAGGTGCCACACAAGGAGCAAACGGAGAGACCCTTCCGGAAAATAATACAGAAAATTACTTAAAGCGCCCCTATATTGTTGTCGGACTGACCGGTGCGGACAAGAGCCGTCCCGACAAGGAGACGTTCTTCCGGATAGACTACCTGAAACGTACGGGAGTCGAGGCCGACGCGACATACGAGTACCTTCCTCTGCTGCGTAACCACCGTTACTTGGTGAACATCACGGCAGTGGGTGGCCCGGGATTCGACACGGAAGAGGACGCGAAGAAAGGGCCGGCCGCCAATATCATGTACAATGTCGTGGTATGGAATGAGTCCATGATGTCTGATGTATTGTATGACGGGCAATATATGCTGGGAGTCAGCGCTGACCATTTCACTTTTTACAGGGAGGGAGGCAGCCTGACGGCGAAGGTGCAGACTTCCTGGCCGGAGGGGTTTACGGTAGAGGGACTTCCTGCATGGATCGGTTATTCTATAGAACCTTCAGATCCGGATAAGACCGCACCGACCGATGAGAAAACCGTGACCTTTACGGTTACAGAACATGTGGATGCATCCCGAATGTGGCCGGAAAAGCCGGAAGATGCCCAAAATGCGCTGAAAGCCGCTTATGTGAAGGCGGGCCGTATGAAATGGTTCCTTGGTTTTGAGCAGTCCAAGGATATCAATGTCACCTTACAGATCTTTGGGGACGAGGCCTGCAGCCAGCCGCTGGAGTTTATTGAGGTCAACCAGTATGGCGAGAGCTATGGGCAGGCGGGCAAGGTGATAATGAAAGACGGGCGGACGCTTACGGCGGAAGAGGCCGGTGCCAAGGTCACTTTCTATGTAAAGACGGAGCCGCATGGCCTGGAACCCGTTTTCCATGCCGAAGCCTCCAACCCGTTCAAGATAGAAAAAGCGGATCAACTTACCGGAGGGATATGGAGGTACACGGTGACGGCTCCCGACATTACAGAAAATACGGAGTATTTTGATAATTCCAATACCACTTATACCTTCACCGTCACGCATGCGGGAACCGGTAGAAGTGCGTCGGGGAAACTCAGCCTCCTGCAGAAGGAATATAATGCCATCCCCTTCTTTGACAAATTCCTGCATCAGTCATTGCTGGAGTCCAGCAACAGTATCTATCTGATGGATGGCAAACAGAAGCAATATTATGTCAAGGCCAACAGCGAATACAAGATCGAGCTGGTTTCGGCTTTGTCTGACAACAATGCTGGTAATGTGATAGAAGACTTTACGCTTTTCTATGATAAAGCTCCTTCCCTTTCGGGAAAACCTGTGCCTTTCATAGCTGTTGACGATATGGCGTCTCCGCGTCTTTACTCCGGTAAGGCGAGGTTTAAGATTTATTCCCCTGACGGCCTTTTCCCGGAGAGAGAGTTTGAGGTGGCGCTGGTTTCCGGGATTGTACAGCCTGAGGCGAATACGTACATGGTCAAAGCGGGAGCGAAGCAGGGAATCTTTATCCCCGTTTCCCGGGTGAATACCGCCTGTGATTATTATAATATGCTTCTGGAACATGACGCCGTTTTGAGTGGCAAGCAGGGACTTCCCGGAAGCAGATCGGATTTCATGCTGAACAAGCTGGATACGGATGATGACTGGACGGTCAATATTGTATGGACGGATATCCACGAGGCCGCAGGACGGAATGATATAGAAAGGGCGGGACTCGGTGAGTTGTCCGAGCAGGGAGGTTCAGGACCGAATTCATATATTTATGTCAAGCCCGGAAAGTCTCCGGGAAACGTGCTGATAGAGATCAAATCAGGAAAAATCAAGGGGAATCCGACGCTCTGGTCCTGGCACATCTGGATAGTGGACGAGTATCCGACGGTATTGAATGTTGCAAGTCAGGGAGGTGATGGTCCGCAAATGGTTCAATTGATGTCGCATCTGTTGGGAGCCTACGAGGCGGTTCATTCACAGTATAGTGACGATGCGTATAGGGAATTCGGCATGCAGTACCAATGGGGCAGGAAAGATCCGTTCCCCGCATCTGACGTACGGGCCAATACGAACTTTTATGACGGTAACGGCAAGGCATTTGATTTCCTTTGGGAACAGAAAGGGGATAGGGCGAATTATGGCCTTAATGATGCCCAGGAGGCAAGGGGGGCCGCTATGACAATGAAACAAAGTATCGAAAGGCCGAACTCGATCGTCTCCCATCAAAGTTTTTGGCTTTATGAATGTTTTCCGCATGCGGCAGTTAGTAATTTCAAGGATCGCTGGGTGTTCCTGTATCCGTGGAACCAGCCCTCCGGAATGGGAAACCCCGAGGATGTGGGCGGAAAAACCGTTTTTGACCCGTCTCCTTACGGATTCCGGATCATGTCTCAAAAAGAGGCTGTAACTTTGAGATACGCATATTATTACGCAAGCCGTTCCGGTCTTAAGACACCCCTGCCCGGAAGTGTTTATGACGGCTCCTTTTTGAACGGCAACACAGGGGGGAATGAAGTTATTTTTGCCGTGGCACAGGCTAGAAACGATGCTCATGCAGGGTATTATCTGCTTAATTCCATTGGAAGCGCTGCAGGTTGGGCATCTGGTTCGAATACAAACACTACCTATAGGCGTTGTATGACATATTCCGTGCGTCCGGTCATTGATCCGGATATACAGGATAATTACAAAAAGTATTTGCCGGAATAAATTATGCCCCGTGCAGGTAAAAGCTTGCACGGGGATATAAAAGATGACAGGAGGTTTGTCATGTGCTTTTTTCTGATATTTCTTCGCCTTTCGTATGCAACACATATCCATGAGATAAAAGCTGCGAAAACCTTGTTGTGCACCACTTATATATATTGATGGAACTCAAAAAAATATATATAATGAATACTGTTTCGATGACCGGTATGCAAATCTGATTTGTGGCTAATTGTAGAAAAGCATCGTCTCATTACCTCCAAAACAAAGGTTCTTTCTTCTTTATTCCTAAAGATCTGGCAATATAAAGAGTGATTGAATCCCATGTATACATCTTGTATATTGGAAACGTCTGTTTTAATCAATCATTTGTCTGTTTTATAAAAAACAGACATGTTTTATTTTTTGTTATAATAAAAAATAAGAAACATGAAATTACTATATCTGAATGAACATTTATCCTGTCTGAATTATCAGGTGGATTCGGATCTGGGATTTACTTGTCAGCAGCTGGAGGAGAATGAAGAGTACCGGATTGACAACAGCAAATCGCCGTGTACTCTTTTTATGATTGAAGGTGAGGTGTTTTTTGACCTAGGTAAATATAAAGGTTTACGGATTTTACAAAATCAAATGGTATTCATTCCGCAAAATATAGGAACCCGGATAAAGTCCGTAACCGGTTCGAGATGTATGCTTTTATTTTGGGACAAGAATGTGAGTGCATGCGATAAACTGTTCTTAGGCACGTTGCCTGTCAGAGGTGAAGGGCAAACATCTGACAATCTTATTCTTCCTATCAAGAAGCCTCTGGCAGAAGTACTAGATTCTGTCAGAACATACTTGGAAGCCAGGTTGCTTTGCAGGCATATGCATTTGCTGAAACAGCAAGAGCTGCTTTTGGTGCTGAGGGGATTTTATACAAAGAAAGAACTGGGGGCATTCTTTTCCGCGTCGCCCGATTTCAGGCAGCATTTTGAAAAGTTTGTCATGGAGAACTACAAGAAAGTGGATTCGGTCAAGGAGTTTGCTGATCTATATTATATATCGGAACGTTCTTTCAGCAGGAAATTCCACTCCTGTTTCGGGGAAAGTCCTTATAAATGGATGCAGAAGAAAAAGGCGGAACAGGTGTTGGAAATGATCAGTGATCCGGAACTTTCCTTTCAGGAAATATCCGGCAAGTTAGGATTCAGTTCACCCTCCCACTTTACAGCATACTGCCGGAGAATGTACGGGATGTCCCCTACCAAATTGAGAGAGAAAAATAAGAAATAAACAAATCTTTACAATTGCATTTTAACGGAGGAATTATGGAATATTCGAATGTAGATCTGTCAGATGAGCAAACAGGTTTATCCAGCATGAAATTACCTGAGGTCTGTATGCCTGTCTACAAGGAGATTGTCAAGGAAATGACAGAAGTGATAAAGGACGCCCAGATGCGGGATATTTTTTACTCCCTTTCTACCGGGGGGGACATGCAGACTGTTTCCAAAAAGACAGGTATTACCCCCAGAAATCTGGCATATATGTATAAAAAAGCAGGCAAACGGGTCCGTTTGGAGTGGAAACCTTATTCTGTGTGGAAACAGGAACTGGATAACGCATATGTCAGATGTAGAAATTACGAGTCACTTCTGCTAAGCTCCCAAGACATTTCCAGACAGAATCTTAGGAATGTGATAATAGTTGTCAGAGATCAGGATATTCCATCGGAATATGTGGACTTGCTGGTTACTCCTTTGGAAAAATTGGGGATAAACTTCCGAGCTTTGCGAGCACTTAGAAAACACAATATTTACCAGTTGGAGGATCTTCTACGATTTATAAAATACAATGGATTCGATGCTCTACGTATACTACCCGGTATGGGGGTCAAATCATCAGAACAACTGTATGAAAAATTAAAAGACAAGAATATTCTGGAAGACAAGGATACTTGTGTCCTGTTCCGTTATCTTTTTGTGTAGAAGACAACATAAAGATGCCTATACTTAAATAAACATGGTTGATACCTTGTCTTTATTTTCTAAACGAGTAAATATACTGATAAAATGGGATCATTCCCTTATGTTTAATTAAAAACAGAATTCAATGAAAAAAAACATTTTAATTTTATGCATGTTTGGAGTGTCTGTCCTGACTGTAAACGGACAGACATTATTGAAAGGTACAAAATTTACGGACAACTGGTCTGTCGGGATCAAAGGTGGAGTGACCACTCCTATGACACACCGTGCCTTCTGGCAGAATTCCCGTCCCGCCGTGGGTGTTGAACTGTCCAAACGGATAACGCCGGTTCTGAGTCTTGGAACTTCGGTCATGGGATATATCAATACAAGCGGTAGTAAAACGGCTTTTGACGCTTCGAATATCGAGCTTTTAAGCAAGTTCAATATGATGAATCTTTTTGGTGGTTATCCCGGAACACCCCGGACGTTCGAAATGGAGGTTGTAGCCGGAATAGGCTGGCTTCATGACTATGTCAATGGTACGGGAGACGCTAATTCCTGGGGTACACGGCTGGGAATGGACCTCAACTTCAACATCGGGAAGGAAAAAGCATGGGCGGTCAGCCTGAAACCTTCATTGGTATATGATATGGAAGGTGATTTCAACCGGCATAAGAGCCGTTTCAATGCCAACAATGCACACGTTGAACTACTTGCGGGGATTACCTATTATATCAAGGGAAGTTCCGGCAGGCACCATGCCATTCTCGTAAAGGAATATGACCAGGCAGAGGTTGACAACCTGAATGCAAGTGTCAACAGTCTGCGCAGCCAGCTATCGGACAGCCGGAAACAGACAGAGGAAGCAGCTGGCCGTGCGGACATGCTCCAGAAACAACTGGCTGAATGCCAGAACAAGAAACCGGTCATTGAAACTGTCATTGAAAAAGCCAAGACACTGGAGTCCATTGTAACTTTCCGCCAGGGAAGCTCCAAGGTTGACGCCTCACAACTTCCCAATGTGGAACGGATCGCCTCCTATATGAACAGGCATCCAGAATCCAAGGTCGTCATCAAGGGATATGCCTCACCGGAAGGAAGCATGGAGGTGAATGAGAGGATAGCACGTGCACGTGCGGAGTCTGTCAAGGACATCCTGACAAAAAAATATCGGATAGCCTCCTCACGCATTATTGCGGAAGGACAAGGCATAGGGAACATGTTCTCCGAGCCGGACTGGAACCGGGTCAGTATCTGCACCTTACAGGAAAATAAATAATATCCGGGACTATGGAGCCCCGCAATCCATAGTATAATATGCAAAGTGCATGAATATCAAAGATTTCATATGAACCATGGATTGCGGTGCGGATTATAGTCACTCTGATATGTAGCCAGTTGCCAATCGGTAACTGGCTTTTTGGTTTCATCAAGTTTACGGGGTATTTGTGGATTGAGCCTCAATCTTGCCGCATCGTTAAGCCATTTCATGCTTTCCTCGTAATCCCGTATCCGTACAACACTCACATTGTTCGGTGCTATGAGTTTTGTAAGTTCATAAATGGCCAGTCTTACCATGTGTCTCTTGAGGTTAGAATTACGTGGATCATGTAACACAAGGTATTGTCCCGCCTCTGGAATGTCAGCGTTTACGTCTGTTTCCGGAGTGAATACCTGTCCTTTGTAGACCACGTACTCATGATCCGAAAGTTCATATGTATTATATGCCGGATCATACTCTGCAATAGCCCCCCAGTTGTCGGAAACCATCGGATTGAGATTGTAGTCAAAGCTGTCAAGTGTCATCAACGTGTAGAGCTCTCCGCCATATTCTACCACGCTCCATAACGGATATTCCATAGGCTGCCATAATGAACTCTCTATTTTCCTCCAGCCACTGACCAGCGGGATGCGGATATCATCGAACTTGTAGCCATTCTCCGAAAGGCATGTATAGATGACCCCATTAAAATTTACCTTATCACCCGGATAATAGGTGCCAAACTGGGAATAATTTATTACCTGTGCTACATCTGTATTGATATCGGAATACTCTTCCCAATAAATAACTGTTGACGGTTTGCAATAACCGCTGATGGAACGTATCACTTCATGAATTCGTCCCTCAAAGTAGATATGTACTCCCACCGGATAGGTAATGCGCCGGTCATATTCGGCGATATACTTTCCTTTGGCAAGCTCTTTCTCCACTTCGTAATTCTCCGAGAGATATTCCACTATACTTATTTCGGCCGATTCTTCAGCCTGGACAAACCGCCTGTCATTGCCCCGTGTAAGCTGCGCAAGGGCTTCTTGGGTGATGATGCCCAAATAATCGTTGTTATTGAGAAACCGTCTATACATATTCTTATTTCGTTGTTAATATGAAAATCCTTCCTGAATAACCGAGGTAGAGACCACATATCCGTTTCCGTCTTCTCCACTCTTAAACTTGTACCAACTGTCGCGCAGATAATAACATAGCAGATAATCAAGGCAGTCGGACAAATGACCGTAACGCTCGTACTTTACACCGGTTTTTGGATCGGTAGTCTTCTGTTTATTCTTGGAACCGTCCTCGTTGCGGAGCTGATAAATCAAATCCTGTGTGAGCTTCCGACATTTGATGTCTATCTGTATTTTCCAGCCGTTGTAACCATCGAACACCTCGTTTACAAACTCACAGCGTGTCACCTGCGGAGGCTGCTTTCGTAGAAGTTTCACTTTCGGGCGTAGAACTCCTTTACCCAAAGTATCCGTAATGATGGTGTAGTTATTAATTCCGTCCTCGTTAGTGGTGGAGCGCTGTAATCCGGACGGATCTCCTGTTACATCCACTCCTCCTATATGTTTGTCACGGTAAAGTTTCAAACGTACTTTTCGTGCCAATGCAGGTGTATTATTCTCTTTTTCCTCCGGCTTACCGAGAATCTCCTCGAGTATATATACCTTCTTGTTGTCGTAGTCTATCTGTGCGGAAAGCACGGACATTTGGGGAGCGACATTGAAATCCCAAACCGTAACAAGCGGTTTGGTAGGATCATATACTTTTTCTTTCAGCCCGGTAACAAGATGCCTGGAACCATCAAAACTGCGATAAATGACCATATCGTTAGCCTCCACAAAGTCCCAGTTACCATAAAGCAGGCGTTCCTTGGTGGCTTGGTCCCGAATTTTGTTCAATGCAGCCTCATAAACCTGACGAAAAGCAATGTTCGGGTTATCAAATACGGAAAACGGAATATAGGATTCACCTTCACGGCAAATAACTTTTTCACCATTCTCGTCCTGTACAAAACGGGAGCGCACCCAGTTGATTGTCGGATTAGTCGTGAGTAACATTCGTGGCGTCCTGAACGTTTCGTGGGTTCTCCAACGGAGACGGGAAAACAGCACCTCAACAGCCCGTTCGGAAATCTCCGATACCTCGTCCACCATAGCAATGGTATATTCGGACGAACCAAAACGTTCGAAATTCGGGTCGCTGGGGATGTCTGCCATCTCTTTCATGATAATAACCGAATCATTCCAAAATGTGAGTGTGCCTTCGAGATTGTTTATCTTGTAATTTATATCCTCTTTAAGTCCCCAATCTTTCAGTATCGACTTGATGGTATTCCAGGTCGATTCCTTCAATGATTTGAGCGTCTTACGGGCGACGACCGCACGAATATTCTCAAACCGGATACACGAGGATACCAACCATACGCTACCGATAAAAGACTTTCCGCCACCCGCTGCTCCCCCACCCAATATCAACTGTGGAAGGTTTTGCGACCTGCATTGCTTACATTGCGGCTTATACTGCGGATTCCTTTGCGGATCGTAACCGACAAGGATTTGCTCTATTTCTCCGCCGCAATGGGGACAATAATTAGGCTGCAACAACTTCCACAGTTCATATTGTCGTGGTGACGGTTTGAACTCGATATGCAGGTTTTTAGGCGGTTTGAGCCTGTTGACCGCCATCCCTTATATGATTTGAATGGTTATATCGGTTTCGGACTCAAGTATGGAATATAATTTCTGGAAAGTAACACGGGATTCCAACACTTTCCCTTTAACTGTGTTATTTCCCACGATGATGCAGCCGGCAGAATCAACTTCGGTATTGCCGGAATGAATCAGGATACCGATGAAATGGGGCACATCGTGCAGATATGGCATCTTCTTCTTGTACTTGGGACTGTACTGAAGAGTGACTTTGTATGTCCCAGCGGGAATGGCAGTCTCAGCATAGATCTTTTCCTTGCAGGTACAAGAACAGCCATCAGGGGTATTAGGGCAAACAGCAGGAAGTTCTCTTACGGTATCTTCGATGGTGTTACAGAAAAACTTACCGTTGACGGACAAGTCGCCTATTGTATAGGTCGAGCCTCTGAATTTGCGATTGAGTGTTAGCTTCATACTTTGATACTATTTATATCGAAAGAGTAGCACCAACTATTGAATAGAGTTTGTTGGGAATGTTTATAAAGCACATTATATTATTAATCACGTTGCAATCCTAATGTTTATTTAAATCTTTTTGTTCTTAGCCAAATACGCTTGTACATCTTATACCCTTTAACTCTTTTAGACTAGGATCACAAATGGTTTTGGCTATCCAATAATAGCAATGAAGCTCCTTTAAAAGTTGGCATTGAGTTGTTCTGCCAATACATTGGTGTTAAAAGGGTGACTTTGTATCGCATGGGCATTTAGACTATGAATAAAAGATTTGTTTAGATTGCATTATGCGAAATACCAATTAATTGGTATTTTATCATATAAAAAAATCCTTTAATTTGTAAAAATAAAACCGCATGAATATGAAAAAGACATTCATTCTTCTATACATTTCTTTAATATTGCTTTCTTGTCAAAAAGAAGAGAACAATAAAATTTATGAATATCAGGTATTACCAAGTGAAAATGCGTTTAAACCATTCAGCTGTTTTGGGGAGAAACGTACTATTACGGTTACAATTATTCAGAAAACATTAATAGATGATATTTTAGATTCAGAGGTTCCTATTATTCCCAAAGAAGTTTTGGTCGAATTTGATAAAGCTCTGTTTTCTGATGTAGAGACAAAAGTGGAGGGTGGTCAGGTGATATTAAATATAACCTCAAATATAAATAAAGAAGATAAAATGTTGAATGGCGATTTGCAGATTTCATACTCTACCATCAATGGCATAAAAGTAGAAAAGATTCCACTAATTATAGATAAAGGCAAGTTGACATTTGTGTATAAAATCCAGTCGGAACAGAACCCTTTTATTCTACCAGCTGAAGGTGGCAAGTTTGAGTTGCCTTTTACGTGTAAAAAACAGACATATTTGAATGGTCAGTTTATAGAGGAAAGGTATTCAGCATTGAAAGGATTAAGATTCAAAACGATAAGTACTGGTAATATCTGGTTTCTTACGGTCAGAAAAGACGGGGAAAAAATCGGTTTCTACAAATTTACTTTTGTGGGAGAAGGACCATATAACCAAAAGACAGAGCCCGAATGCTATTTTAACATATATATCCATGACGCAGATGTGGTAGCAGATAATCCTCCGGAAATATTCAGACAAGATTTTATACAGCCCCCAACCCCAGGTGAGGATTATTATATCCCTTCCCGGGCCTCTTATAAGCATGGCACTTTCGACTTCTAACATATTCATTATTAAACAATTGGATTAGAACGGTATGTATAATTTTAACCAATTATGTTTTTAAATGTTATTCTCGGATGATAGAGGGGAAGAAATGGACAGTTCCAAGATGTTGGAACATTTGGAAATAGATATACTTTGATCATGAGACAAATGAACATATACCAGTTCAAGGATTAATGGCATATATTTGTTTACGCAACTATATACTTTATTGTACCAATGATTGTATATAATGACTGGCTGTGCTGAATCCACAACCAGCCATTATTGAAATTACGATGCTCATTAATTAAGTATTGAATCAAAAATAATTATCATCAATAAAGCGGTCCAATTTTCCTTAATTAAAATATAACATATTTCTCAAAATTCTTCATTGAAAACATTAAACCCTTTTGGGATTTTTCTCTTAATCATACTATATCCCATTAAAGCATATAAAATGCCTATAATACCTATAAATAATATTGATGCCAATCCATCTTTTTCAGGATTTGATTCTTTTGGTACTATTTCTATAAATGGTATAACTAATGCGAAAATAGTAAAGAGTAAGCCTGTAATAAAAATAGCCCAGCCAGATGCTACTTTCACTATTTTTTTAGAGAGTGTTGTCTTTGTTAAAATATCAATTATGTATGTAGGTATAAATGATGAAAAAGAGTCTTTTCGTTGAATATTTTTAACTGATTTTATTTGTCCTACAAGAGTAATGTCATCACTTTTATTTCCTGTATGAAAAACTTGTAATACTATTCCTTCTTCAAAATCAAAATAATCAAAAGTAATATCAACATATTTATTGTCATTTGATATTGATATATTAAAATCATTAGAAGGATTTTTTTGATAAATAATTTCTGCATCTAAAAAAATACAATCTTTGTCTATTATCAATCTTATAGGATTATTCTGTGCAACATCACTATTATTAATAGTTTCCTTTCCATCATTCCAAAAAGCAATTTTAGTAATCGATAAATTATTTACTTTATTTCCTGCGTATAAGATATTTACAGTATCTATTTTCTGAACGTTTTCTCGTACTAAATTCACAGTTCTCAATATATATATTGGCATTCTTATTCTTTTACTCTTAAAATAAAAATATGTGGTAAATATAATACCTAAAATAGCCAAGAAGAGAGAAAATGCATTTAGTAAAGGATTGTTGTTGAACAATTCTGTAAAGTATTGGATAGTGTTATTCATATAGTTGAATTTGATTAATATATAAATGAATGCAAATATATACTTTTTCACAATAAATGCCACTTATTTATGTGAAATTGTTTAATAGGCTTTATTCTTAGAATTATTTTTTCTTTTTTTTTGGAGGGGGGCAATAGTCGCGTTTCTACTGCAACAAAAGAAATAAGTGGTTCGAAGTTTGATTGTTCACAAGAAGGTAAGAGTCTTGTTTTTTTGTGTAAGGTGAGAATATGAGTATCTGCATTGAAACCTTGATTACTTGCTTTCTTATTTATTAAAATAAAATAGGACATGCCAGTTTCCTAGCATGCCCTACTAATGCTTGATATGTAATTTGAGAACTATGGCATAGCGCAAACGGCATTGAGATTTGCTGTGACTGCCTTTCCCGATTCATCTAATAATGCCAATCTGCGACTTAGCAGATTGGCACATTAAAGTCCAACCAGTCATTATACACAATCGCTGGTACAGTCAAGTATATAGTTGCGAAATAAAACGTAACCATATACCGCCAATAACCAGTATTTGTCAGAAGTACAAAATAAACAAAAACCGATAACACCTTATTTTAGGGTATAAGATAAGGGATGCTTATTGAAACTGTCAATTATTGATTCTGTTACATGCATCCAACCTTAAACATTTTACAAACAATATCAATGATTCTTAATAAACGGGAGGAGGCGTTTATTTATAGATTTAACAATTCAACTTTAATTAAAAAGTCTTATGGGATAAATAGTATGCAACATCATGAAGATGATCGTCATCATAAAATTAATTTCCCATAATATTCCGGCTTTTCTCCCTCCAGATGTTCTATTAAGAAGAAAAGAGGAACAAGATGCTATCAGTGAAATACCGCTGCTTTATTGGGGTATTCATACTACTTTATACAGAGAAACGAGAATTCTGTTTTCTGTTTGAAACAGGAAATGACCGCTACTTAATGTGCACTCATGAATGTTGCTGTCGTTCGGATCGGAGTCTAACAAACGCACGGCTTCATCTTTATCTATAACTTGCATCTCCACACCTTGTACTGTTATCAAAGTAGCATCTTTAGGAATCTTCATAAGTTCATTTAATAATGTACTTTTCATAATACTCTTATTCTTGGCCTGAAGTCCCGTCAAGCATTTTTATATACCAAAAGAAAACGTGGGACATAACTGCAGCACCGAGGTCCTGGTAAAACCTATCCGCAAACAAGTTAAGCCCACGCCAAACATAGGCGAAAACTGTTTGTCTTGCGGATGAATGAAATTTACCAGATTCCGGTGCATGACAAAAGCTAACGCTTTCTATTTTTTTCTTTTACAAAAAATATATAAAAAACTCAATCTGATAAGCAATATAGTTTATCAGACTATTAATATATACAAAAGAAACTCTGAATTATTTTTTATCTTTCATAAATAAAAAAGTAAGCAACCAACATAACTTATGGCAGCTTTATTCTTTACTCAGAAAGAGAACTACTTTTTACTTGCTTCCAAAGATGCTTTACGGAATTCTTTAGCCAGTTTTTCCAATATTAAAGAATCCTTACGAGCACGAGTCCCGGCAGCCTTATTCTGTTTTTCCAATTGAAGCGTAGCATTTGCTTTAAACGTTTCATAAGTGTCCTGCATTTTTTCTAAAAGTTCTTTCATCGTTATTTTTATTTGGATTATAATATAGCAACAAAGATAGCAGATGATTGAAAGTTATTTTTTAGAATGCAGAAATTATTGCTTGACAGCATGAATATTTAACAAACGAACACATTTGTTTGCATAATGGAGATTGATTCATGACATCGAGTTCCGGTTAACAAGATATTTATATACAAATTCAATAACTTGAAAACAAGAATGGAGTATAAGGATTTAGAAGGTCGATTTTCCTATGTTTGATGTCCTATGCGAAAAATATCATGAGATAAATGCACTGAATCATGGAAAATAGCTATATTTGCAAGGAATGACAAATATAGGGCGTTTTGCTCTATTTTGTCACCCAAAGACAGATGAAGTATAGTACAGCTATTGGACTTTCACTATAAAACTACTACATAGAGATGAAATACTCAATATTAATAGATTATGTAGTTTTTTGCAGAAGTGGCAAGGAAGGAAATTTGCTCTGTATAGGGGGATTTTCAGAAATAATTCATTTCTAACCTTTTAGAAGTTGTAAACTATATACATATGTCTTTGCGAAAATTTGATTATTAATTGTATTCATGTAGGCTGATATGCGATTTTTCGACTCAGAGACCTTAGTTTACATTTGATATTCAGAAAGTTAGGGAGCAAAAATAAGCTACCTGGGAAGATAGCCTTTTTTATTTTATCCTTGTTAGCCCCCCCCAAAAAAAAGTAGTTATACATACGTACAGACTTGTGCGGACGTATGTATAATTATATGTCCAAAATAAAATTCCATATCAAAGACAAGGGCGTTTTTTAAAAGGCGGTTATCTTTTTTAAAAACGTCTTGATCTTTTTTACCGTTACCGGAACTTTGTAAACCGTCATTCTATGGAAATCCCCCCCTTATGCACACTTCTTGCGAGAAAAAAGCCTGAAAACACCCTACTCCCTATCAAGCCTGAAATAGCCCACAATATATGTATATAACTGAGGACAAGCATGTTACACGAAAACATATTTTAGAACGCTATGAGAGCATGAGAGCATAAGTGAGAACAAATATTTTTACTATATGCATATAAGTTGTTTATAATTAGTCTGTTATACAGGCAGTGAGGGCATGAGGGCATAAACATCCGAACTTCCTCAAGAGAAAAACTGATACGTCAAGAACATTTCCGGAAGCTGTCAGAGAACAAAACAGTCCTTTAAGAACCAAAGTCCTTCCCCACGATTTTGCAGATAAACCTCAAACAGACCGAAAAAACCGCTTGTTAAAAACTTGTTTTTCAATTGAAAGGACAGAGAAGCACTCTTTACAAGGCAAAGTCATTTAAAAAAAGAAATAAAACATTGCCCGCAAATCAAGTCTTGCTAGCTTGTTCAAGAACTTTCTATTTATCACAAACTTCAAACTTTATTAAATCATTAAACCATTTCTACCCGTATTTGTCATCTAGGAAACAATAAATAGATTAGATTATGGAAAAAATTATTGAGAGAAATGTCCCTATTGCAGAAGAGAATGTAACATTATCAGGACAACCGGCAACAAATATGTTCGAAGACTGGAGTGAGAACATAACTGAAACAGATCTTTTGCATGAAGAAAAAGATAAAGGATTCTCCCCTAAAAAGAATCCCAAAAAACTAATGAAAGAAATGGATCAGATAGTACAGGATGACATTAAAAACATTCATTAATAACTATTCATCCAATCCCCTTTACTATTTTACATTTGTCCTAGGCTAGTGTACAAAAATCACTTGGCGAAAAGAGTATAAGGACAACTGAATACAAATAAATTGGAAACAACTGCCATAAAAAACAGTTGTTTCCAATTTCAATTATGAACAAAATCTCTATGACGGCAAATTAATTAAGATAACAACACAAGTCTTGATGCCATCCTGTTGGAGCATTATTCACCTCAACAGGGGTAAAATGATTTATCGCAATCACATTCTTCACTCCACGTACTATATCTTTTGCAAACAACGCTGCAAGTCCTAATCCCATTACCCATACTAACACAACAAAAAACTTTCTCATATCCTAATATATTTAAATGGTTATTCTTATGACAAAGAGAAAACAAAGCCTATGCCAAAACAAGACTGGCTTTGATTATCAATTAAATACATTAAGAATAAGCTATTTTCAAAGAAAAAGATCCACATTTTCATTGTAGAATATTTCTACACTTTCCCCAACAAACCAGACATGTACATCACTTTGTATCCGGCACAATAAACAACAGGAAGGATAACTTTATAACATTCTTCCTCATCTAAATACATTAATAATATTGATAGTTGGTTAAGCTGCACACAAGTACAAACAACTAACTATAAGCAGTTTCGTTATATTCCCTAATAACAAAACAACCATATTCACTATAAATCGTGTTCATTCATCCCAGGCAACAATTCTTCCTGAATATTTGTCATGCATTTCCACAAACTATACCGTGCTTCAGGATTCATTTTTTCTAGAGAATATAAAACCTCTTTCATATTTGAACGATTCGACAAACTTTCATAAGGACAATCTTTGATCTGTTTACGAAAACCGCGGATACGTGCCATTTCAATTAAATCCGCTTCATGTACCAAGCACATCGGACGAATAATTGTCATCTCAAATTTACGCATCACTAATTTAGGAGGCATTGTACTGAACGCTCCCTGAAAAGTAATATTCATCAACAAAGTTTCCAAGATATCATCCATATGATGTCCTAAAGCAATCTTATTGCACCCCTGCTCCTTTGCCACCGTGAACAAAGCTTTTCTCCGATTCCAAGAACAAAGGAAACAAGGAGACTTCCGAGTGTCGGTACTCGGATCAAAAAAAGTTTCATAATGCACAAACGGCACCCCTAAATCCTCTGAGTAGCCTTTCAGATATTCCAAATCAGATTGATAAGGAATATTTGTCATGCCTACATGCACAGCTATCACTGTAAATTTCGGTTTCAAAATACGTGAACGCCTTGCCAATAGCTCCAACAGAGCCAAAGAATCCTTCCCACCAGAAAGACCTATCAAAATTTTATCACCATCCTCAATCAAGCGATACTTTACCACCCCCTTGTTAAAGCGTTGCTCCAACCTTCGCATTATTTTCTCGTCTTCCGTAAATTGTGCCATACATCTTCTTTAAAAATAGGGCACAAAAGTACATGAAAAGAATGATTTATGGAAGATTTAACAAAATAGAATTATGTAAAGCATGAGAATTCCAATTAATATTTGTATTTTTGAATCTAAATAATACGGATTATAAACTAACTATGTACAAAAAATATATCATTGGTTTATTTACTTTATGCTGCGCAGGCAACGCTGCGGCACAAAGCTTGGCGCAAGCCAAACAACTTTTCCTGAACGGAGAATTTGAACAAGCCAAACCTGCTTTCCAAAAGCTGGTAAAGCAAGCCCCTTCTAACGCCAATTATAATTATTGGTATGGTGCATGTTGTTATGAAACAGGAGAAAAAAAAGAAGCACAGCCCTACCTTGAAAAAAGCGCCGCCCGCAAAGTCATTGACGCATACCGCTACTTAGGAAAACTATATTATGACATCTATCGGTTTGACGATGCCGTAGATAACTACGAACAACACATAGAATGGTTGGAAAAGAAAAAACGCCCTACCGAAATGGCTGAAGCAGAGCTGGAACAAATAAAGCAAGCAGCCCGTATGATAAAAGGAGTGGAAAACATTACTGTAATAGACAGCTTTGTAGTCGATAAAAATGATTTTCTAAAAGCATATAAAATCAGTAGAGAATCGGGGGCACTCTATCACGATCCTGCCATATCCGGGACTGTCTATCAGACCGAAATGGGCAATAAAGTACTCTACGGAAACCAAAGCACAGACGGCAAGATGCAACTGTACTCCCGTATCCGTCTGTTGGACGGCTGGAGCGAGCCCGAACCTCTCACGTCCCTTAATGAACAGGGAAATGTAAACTATCCCTTCTTAATGTCAGATGGCATTACCTTGTATTATGCATCGGATGGAGAAGGCTCTTTGGGAGGATACGATATTTTTGTAACTCGCTATGATTCGGAAAATAGCAATTATCTTCGTCCCGATAATATAGGAATGCCATTTAACTCTCCCGCCAATGACTATATGTATGCCATTGATGAATTCAACAATATCGGCTGGTTTGCTTCAGACCGCTATCAGCCTGATAACAAAGTCTGTATCTATGTGTTTGTACCGAACTCTTCAAAAGAAGTATACAATTATGAAAGTACAGACGAACAGATCATCATAAATGCAGCCAGCCTGCGCTCTATCCGTACCACTTGGAAAGATGAAGAGAAAGTACGAACCGGCAAGCAACGCCTGGCAGCCATAATGTATGCCAAAGAATCCGGAGAACAACAAAAAGACTTCACCTTGATAATAGATGATTCTGCCGTTTACCACACATTGAACGACTTCCGCTCTGCCGAAGCACGCAAACTTTACCAGCAAAGAATACAAAAGCAGAAGGATTATGACAACCTGAAGAAAAATCTGGATGACAAGCGCGAACAATATGCCCAAGGGAACAGTGCACGAAAGAAGAATCTGACACCCGCCATTTTGGAATTGGAAAAACGTACTGAACAACTTCTGAAAGAAATGGCCCAACTGGATATCAGTGTCCGCAACGAAGAAATAAAGAAGTTGAAACACTAATACAAAGATATTTATGGAAGTATTTATTATCGTATCGCTCATCTTGGCAGGACTACTTCTCTTTATTGTAGAGGTTTTCCTTATTCCCGGCATCAGTATAGCCGGAATAGCATCAGCCATCTGCCTGCTATATGCCAACTATTACGCTTTCGACACATTAGGACCGATAGCAGGATTCATTACTTTGATAGCATCCGTCCTAAGTTGCATAGCCATTATCGTTTGGTTTATGCACTCAAAAACCATGGACAAGCTTTCTTTGAAGAAAACACTGGATTATAAAATCGATCCCCTAAAAGGAACCCATATCCGCATCGGAGACAAAGGCATAGCAATAACCCGCCTTGCACTGATAGGCAATGCAAACTTTAACGGACACATCATCGAAGTGCGCTCTGCCGATGGTTTGATTGATGAGAATACTCCCATTTATGTAGAAAGAATGGTTGAAGGAACGGTGATTGTACGCAAATTCAACCAATGATAGGGAAATGACTTACAAATACGAATTTATCAGGTTTCTTGATTGACATTCTCATTCAAGCATATTTTAGACAATAGTGAAAACAGCAAAAACTTGATATTGAGCTGTTCAAATATAAATATTTACTTTTAAACAACTGATTATTATGATCGAACCCAACTATCTTCCTTTCATCCTTATAGGAGGTGGAATTATTTTCGTGGTACTATTCTTTCATTATGTGCCATTTTTCCTCTGGCTGTCTGCCAAAGTTTCGGGGGTACGCATCTCATTGGTGCAATTATTCTTAATGCGCATCCGTAATGTCCCTCCTTATGTCATTGTCCCGGCAATGATTGAAGCACACAAAGCCGGCTTAAGCAACATAACCCGAGATGAATTGGAAGCTCATTATATGGCAGGCGGGCATGTGGAAAAAGTAGTGCACGCACTAGTATCCGCGTCCAAAGCCAATATCGAACTGTCTTTCCAAATGGCAACTGGTATTGACCTAGCCGGTCGTGACGTATTCGAAGCCGTGCAAATGTCAGTGAACCCTAAGGTTATTGACACCCCTCCCGTTACCGCTGTAGCCAAAGACGGCATACAGCTTATAGCTAAAGCTCGTGTCACCGTACGCGCCAATATCCGCCAATTAGTAGGAGGTGCCGGAGAAGACACGATTCTAGCACGTGTTGGTGAAGGTATCGTGTCCTCTATCGGATCGTCCGAAAATCACAAATCCGTATTGGAAAATCCTGATTCTATCTCTAAATTAGTACTCCGCAAGGGCTTAGATGCCGGTACGGCTTTCGAAATCCTGTCTATTGATATAGCTGATATTGATATAGGCAGAAATATTGGAGCTGCTTTACAAATAGACCAAGCCAATGCCGACAAGAATATTGCACAAGCCAAAGCAGAAGAACGCCGTGCAATGGCCGTCGCCTTGGAACAGGAAATGAAAGCCAAAGCAGAAGAGGCACGCGCGAATGTAATTCAGGCAGAAGCCGAAGTGCCCAAGGCCATGGCGGAAGCATTCCGTAGTGGCAACCTAGGTATTATGGACTATTACCGCATGAAGAATATACAAGCAGATACCTCCATGCGTGAAAATATTGCAAAACCCGAAACAACTTTCGGTAATGAGCCATTAAGTAAATAAAACTAGTATTCAACGATTAATATATTTTTCTTGGATGCGAATGGAACTGTTTTTCTCTTGATAATGCTAATATCAATGAAAGTTTATAAATCCGTAACATCTACATCTAGGAAATAATCTGTTTGCATACTCATTAAAAAGACAAGAAATATAACATTAATTATACTGGCCATTAACCACAAAAATAAAGATTATGAAAAAATATTATGCAGAATCTGAGTTGATTATCAATCCCGACGGCTCTATCTTCCACCTTCATATCAAACCTGAACAGTTGGCAAATAAAATAATTCTAGTAGGTGACCCCGGGCGTGTAGCATTAGTAGCTTCTCATTTCGATACTAAAGAATGTGAAATAGAAAGCCGTGAGTTCAAGACCATTACCGGTACTTATAAAGGAAAACGTCTCACCGTAGTTTCCACCGGTATAGGTTGTGACAATATAGACATTGTGATGAATGAATTAGATGCTTTGGCCAATATTGATTTCAATACCCGTTATGAAAAAGACCACTTGCGCCAATTGGAATTAGTACGTATCGGTACATGTGGCGGATTACAGCCTTATACTCCTGTTGGTACCTATGTTTGTTCTGAAAAGTCTATCGGTTTTGACGGACTGCTTAATTTCTACGCCGGACGCAATGAGGTTTGCGATCTGAAATTAGAACAAGCTTTTATAGATTACATGGGGTGGGAAGGTAATGTATGCATCGCCCACCCATACGTTATTGATGCCGACCGGGAATTAATAGACCGCATTGCGCAAAATGATATGGTCCGTGGCGTAACTATCGCCGCAGGAGGTTTCTTTGGTCCGCAAGGACGAGAACTCCGTATCCCATTGGCCGATCCTAAACAGAATGAAAAGATTGAGAAATTTGAATACAATGACTATCGCATCACTAACTTTGAAATGGAAAGTTCCGCCCTTGCCGGATTAGCACGCTTGATGGGACACAAAGCCATGACTGTATGTATGGTGATTGCCAACCGACTAATAAAGGAAGCCAATACCGGCTATAAAAACTCTATTGATGGTTTGATAGAAAAAGTCTTGGAAAGAATATAATTCCCAATTTAGTTGTCTATATAATATGGATAAGATTCACCGGATCATCTATCAAGACTTATTCTTATTATTATCCAGAAGAAGATTGGCATAAACAGATTTTTTACAGAATAAGCCAACTCTTTTTACCTAACAGGGGACATCGCTTCATAGAAGACCATTTTTTGTAAAAAAACAACAAGATGTCCCCTCATAAAACAAATAAAAATATGGAAACCAGTTTCAAACAAACAACTAGTAATAAAGTAGAACGTTACCGTCTTTTCCTCCCTCAGTTTGAACTTTTAATATCAGATGAAAAAGAAGAAATAAGTGTTTTGGCCAATACTGCTGCTGCTCTTCGGGAAGCCTTCGGCTTTTTTTGGGTAGGTTTCTATCTGGTTAAAGACGACCAACTTATTTTAGGACCTTTTCAGGGAAGCACCGCCTGTTATCGCATCCATAAAGGAAAGGGAGTATGTGGAACCTCATGGGCAGAAGCTCGAACCTTGATAGTGCCCAATGTAGAACAATTCCCCGGACATATAGCCTGCAGTTCTCTTTCCCGCTCCGAAATTGTTGTTCCTATTCTTGCTAATGGACAAGTAAAGGGAGTATTGGATATTGACAGTAATCTATTAAACTTTTTTAATGAAACAGACCGCCGTTATTTAGAAGAAGTAACAGCCATTGTAGCTAAAACATTATATTATTAACCAAATGAAAATGATAAACCAAGATACAATCTGTGCCATTGCCACCGCCCAGGGAGGAGCCATCGGAATAATTCGTGTATCTGGCCCAAAAGCGATTGAAATAACGTCACGCATATTTACACCCGCCACAGGCAAGCCACTGACAGAACGAGCACCATATACTCTTACTTTTGGAAAGATTTGTTCCCCAAAGCGAAAAATTAATAATACACTTTTCCAACAAACGAGTGAAATTCCGCAAGAAAAAAGTGAAACGTTACAAAAAACTTCGTCAATTACTTCTTCTGCAGAAGAAGTAATTGACGAAGTTTTAATTTCCTTGTTCCGCGCCCCCCATTCTTATACCGGTGAAGACAGTACGGAAATCATGTGTCACGGTTCATCTTATATCCTGCAGCAAGTTATACAACTCCTGATCTATAATGGATGTCGTGCCGCTCTACCAGGTGAATACACCCAACGTGCTTTTCTAAACGGAAAAATGGACTTGAGCCAAGCCGAAGCTGTGGCCGATCTGATAGCCTCATCGTCTGCCTCCACCCATCGCCTAGCCATGAGCCAGATGCGCGGAGGATTCAGTAAAGAACTTTCTAACCTGCGTAACCAATTACTTCATTTCACTTCGTTAATGGAATTAGAACTGGATTTCAGTGATCATGAAGAACTAGAATTCGCCAATCGTGACGAACTGAGCAGTCTAGCTACCCATATCGAACAAGTTATTGCCCGGCTAGCTCATTCTTTCAGTGTAGGAAACGCAATCAAGAATGGCATTCCTGTAGCAATTATCGGAGAAACGAATGCCGGAAAATCTACCTTACTGAATGCGTTGCTGAATGAAGAAAAAGCCATTGTCAGTGATATCCATGGAACGACCCGTGACGTAATAGAGGATACGATCAATTTACAAGGTGTCACATTCCGATTTATTGATACAGCTGGAATCCGCCAAACGAACGATACAATAGAAAATCTAGGGATAGAACGTACTTTCCAAAAGATGGACCAAGCATATGTCATTTTATGGATGATAGACTCTACAGATACCCAAAGGCGGTTCGAAGAATTAAAAGCCGACATTCTTCCACACTGCGAAGGGAAAAAGATGATTATTTTATTTAATAAGTCAGATCTGTTACTAGCAACACAAAAAGAAGAGTTGTCAGCCATATTTGCTGACATGAAAGTGGAAAAACTATTTATCTCAGCAAAGAAAAGGGAAAATATAACGATTCTGGAAAAGAAGTTAGTACAGGCAGCTGCCTTACCGGAAGTCAACCAAAACGATATTATCATTACAAATGTACGCCATTACGAAGCATTAACACGAGCATTGGATTCTATTCATAGAGTACAGGAAGGATTGCAATTGGAATTATCAGGAGATTTGGTAAGTGAGGATTTAAGACAATGTATCCACGAACTAAGTGAGATTGTTGCAGAAGGAGGTATAACCTCGGAAGAAACATTGCAAAATATATTTCAAAACTTTTGCATCGGCAAATAGCTAACTATCTGGTTATCAGATAGTTATACAGTCAAAACCTATAATTTTCTGATAGAAAATGACTTATATAGATGGAAAATAAGCTGTTTTGAGAACCATATTTTCTCTTTTTAGCATATGTTTTCCTCATTTTTGTCCCCAGTTTGTCCTCTATAGTGGCATCGGGGGACAAAATTATGTCCCCCGATGTATTTTTGAGATTTTCTCTATAAAATCCGTCAAAATCATAAATATTTGATGTCTGAATAATATTTTTTTATTTCTCAGCCTCGAATATATTCAAATTTTATAACGCTGATAAACAAATATATACATTAAAAATATTCGGGTCAGAAATTACAACAGATGATATTCTATTATAGAAACAAATAATATTCTATTGAAATATTTATTTTTACTTTTACATAAGTCAGATCTACGGTTCCAAGTTTAAAAAGAGACATTCAGTAAATGTCCCTTAAATGTAATCATTAAAGTTTCAAACTCAACTGGAGTTAATCCGGTGCTGCAAGCACCGGTCTATGGGTGTGAAGAATATTGCAACAAGCTTTTTATACTTCAAAGATATTCCAAAGATAGCTTTTAATCAACTATTAGATATAAACTCTAATAAGATATGGCTTAGATGTTCTTATAAGCATATATCACCAATCTTAAGATAATACTATCAAATAAAAAAGCCCTCTTTTAAAAGAGGGCATAGGATATCAAGTACACCTGAAGAAGAAGGTTTATAAGGAATACTCTCTTTACCCTACATAACGAAGATACTAATTTTATATAAATAAAACTATTGCTGTCCAATAAAACTTTTCGATTACCTTATAGCTTATTGATATATACACAATTATAAAGCAATCTCAATTTAGAGAAAGGACTTGTACATAAAAACAATATTTATAATCATCCCATCAAATATATTTATCAGACACTAATAATAAAACAAGTCCCGAGGAATTTGCATAACATCTTTAACCTCACAGCCATTATGCATCATTAGATACTATATTTTATGCAGCTATTTAAGAAATTAATAGTCCGAGCAAAATTAGGTATTCCCCAATATGCTACAATTCTGAATATTTTTTTATTATAATATACCTAAATATGTTTTCTCTTTTCAAACATATTGATATTGACTGCGTCTATCAGCTGAAAACATCTTCTATATTCCTCCCGGTTCTTCATGTATATCTCCTGGCTTTCCTCCGCTGCCTTTATCAGTCTCAGATTATCACGCTCAAACAGGAACTTGTCCCACTCTCCATATTCAAAATATGTATCCGGTATGTATTCAGTGAGTGAATTCTTCAGTTCAAAACCTTTCCTGGATTTGAACATATCTTCTATAATCCACATCTTAAAAAAATTCAAAATATTCAACAAACTGATTCATCTTCATCTCCTGTCTTGATATGAATGTTTTCACGAAACCACCTTCTTCTCCAATCCAGTCACCTAACAGCATTCCGTCATAGCAGTAACCTCTTACATTCTCCTCTTTTTCTTTGCTGTAAAAACAATAGTTACTGTTGAACAGGAAGAACACCTTCATTATTTCCCGATTTGTAACCGGACGGCTGTCCTTATGTATTTTAAAGAACCTTTCTTTGTATCTGTCAAAAAAATGCCCAGTAAAAATAAGAACCACGTCGTTTGTTACTGCACCTACCAATAATTGTCCTTTATACTTGAATAACATTGTGAATGTGGGATTCAAAATACCAACCTCTTTTTTCGACTCTGCATAAAAAGAAATGTACCATTCGTTGAATCTTCGTGTCTTGATATTCGCTTCCCACAACCACGGGAACATTGTCCTTTTTTGAGCTGTTTTCCTGAATTTCCGTACGTAGTTCTTCCATCGTCCTTTTACTTCACTAAAATCTGTCTTGATTTCTCTTATAAGCTCCTCCAGTGTCATTGTGTCAAGTACCATACAAATCTAATCTTTATTCGGTAAAATATCAAGTCATAATTCTATTTGAATACGATTTGTTATTTCCGGTAGGTTGAATAGTAAAATAATTATTTATCACGCAGAAAGATCAGATACGGGAGAAAGAGGACAAAACACTGATTTTCCTCGTTTTTGCAAAATTAATATTTTATTGAAAACACGATATTATAAGAATTAGAATATTTCTTATCCGAACTTCACAGAAAGAAACTACCGGCAGGAAGTACGACAAGTTAAAACAGGAAGGATAGACTTATTAGGAGGTATTACAATCATAAAAACTATAACCAAAGATTATTGTTTTTAAATAAATGATTATATTTGGGAGTATACATCGGTTATAATAGATAAAAATGAAAACTTTTATACAGATTACAAAAATAAAGACAGTATTACTCTATATTATGCAGAGTTTCCCCAAAGGAGTTGAATGTGCAAAGCTTTTTAGAATTCTTTATTTTGCACAACAGGATTATCTTGTCAAATATGGAAAGGTACTTATAGAAGACTCTTTTATGGCATTGAAGTATGGTCCGGCGCCGACTTATATTTATAGGGTCCTACAGGCTGTAAAAGAAAAGCCAACAGAAGAAAGCTTTAATGATTTCCTTGCCGGAATAGAAGTGCATGAACAGAAAATTTATGCTTCTGCCAAACCTGATATGAACTACATTTCAGGCTCAGACAAGCGTTGTCTGGATGCTGCCATTACCAAATATAAGGATACAGATCCTTATGACCTGTCAGACCTGTCACACGACTTGGCATGGAAAGAAGCAAGGGCACGTATTAAGGATAATCCTCAAAAGAATCTGATTACCATCATAGATATTGCAAGGGCCGGGAAAGCTAATAAGGAAATGATAGATTATATCCGCGAAAAACAAATTGTAAGAAACGCTTTATCTTAAAATTACCGGTACGCTTGAAAAACTGAAGGCCACAATTGCTGAAGTCGAATTAGTAGATATTCCATCATTTATCGGTTTCACTAAGGAAGGAGTCACATCTATGGATTGCTTATAGTAAGATAGAGCCAGTCTTTTTCTCTACGAATAATGAATTTTCACCAAAATTTAACAACTAACTTCCACTTGCCAATAACAATTCGTTATCTCATTTAAATCGTACCATACGTCCCTAGAAACAGGCACACCTTCAAACATAAAATTCTACATTTAAAAGATTTGCAGTCTGCCGTATATTCAAGCTCTCGCAATACACCTCTGCCGAACTATCGGACATTACCTCTGCAAAGTTAATCTGCAGGTCGGAGTTATTGCATTCCTGCCTGTTGAATGTTTCCAGTAACCCGGTACGGACAGCTGCCCGATACCACAGGCTATCCTTCTTACAGGTTTCTAAAAACAGATCTGATGCTGTCATATTACCATATCTGACCAGAACATAGTCCATTATCTCTATTTCACACTTAGAGAACTCACTGTCATCAAAATCGGCTATAGCCTCAATAAAAATTCCACCGTCCCTGAACTCTGTCCTGACAAAGCCTTTCAAAATATAGGGTACGTCTGAAAGGTCAATAAAGACATCCTTTGCCACAGGACCTGCCTGCCACACCTCATATGGCATGCCGATGAATGGAACATGATATTTCAGAGCCATATGTTCCTCCATCAGATACAGAAGTTTCAATAGTTTGTTCCTACAAAGACCTGATGTATGATATGCTATATACACTATAGCATTACCCAGTTTCCGTTTTGTAGATTCAGAGAATTTAAACATAATCAATATATTTCGGTTACAAATTTAAACATTACCCACTAAAATACAAGAAAACAGGTAATGTCTTATAATGATTGCAGCCGTGTAAAACAACAGACAAAGCATTTAGCAAGATAAAAATACAATATAAGCATCTGTTAACCATTAATTAGCGTTATATTTGTCAGATAGAAAAGAACAAGATTATCATGAAAGAATCTATAATCATAAAGAATTTTGGTCCATTGAAAGAAGTGGAAATAGATGATATCAAGCCATTGACCGTATTCATAGGCAAGTCAGCCGGTGGTAAGAGTATAATTATGAAAGTAATAGTACTTATGCGTTACATCTACAAAATGGTAAATATCCGTTCGTATTTGAAAAATGCGAAAATCACCCGTTCTCCATTCAAGCTCCGTTTCAACTCACTGCTACATGATGGACTGAAGGGAATGATAACAGCACAGACCGAAATATATTACACCGTGGAAATTAATGGGAACAAATATACCCTGAAATATACCAACAGAGGTCTGCAGTCTGACATTAACATACCGGACAAGGACTTGATATTCTTCAAAGAAGCTTATGTTTCCGGAATGAGAAGCCTGATTCCTATATGGGCATCCAAAGCAGTCTCAGTAAAGGGAGAAAACCTGGGCTTCTTCTTTCACGAAACCTTCAATGACTTCAATGATGCTACGGATGTCATTAAAGAACAGAAGCTGGAGTATCTGAATCTGAAAATGAAAGTCCGTAAATCAGGCAACAGACCTAAACTATTTACCATTGAATCTTTGCAGAATGATGCTGTACCGATAGAACTGAGATACGCATCTTCCGGTATCCAGACATCAGCTCCATTGGTTGCAATTGTTCATTACTTCGCCCAAGAGTTCTCATTCAAGGACGCTTTCCAACGTTCTGTATTGAACTATCTGTACAAACAGGACCTGCTTACAAAATTCACTCTGGGAATCAACCGGAACAAATTGGGAAAGTATGTCCATATCCATATAGAAGAAGTCGAACTTAGTCTTGCTCCGGAAGATCAAAGAGCCTTTATGAGCAACCTAGTAGAAGAGGTATTCCATAAAAACAAAAAAGACCGCAAACTAGGACTGATGGTATCGACCCACAGCCCTTATATAGTCAATCATCTGAATGTACTGCTGCGTGCCGGATATTTTGAAAAGGCAAGGGAAAACTACCCTTTCCTGGAGAAGGACGACATTGCCGTATATCGTGTAAATGAAGGAAAAATCATTTCACTGATGGCTACAGACAACGATACGGGAGAATATGTAATCAACGCACTTGATATGTCCGATACTATGGAGAGGATATTCGAGGAATATGAGAGTATGGAGGAATAAGGGATTAACAGCACACTGATTGACTTTCTTTAAAAAAGTGCAATCCTCACTTTAAGTCCGGATATTATAAATCAGCTCAGCAGAAAGAAGTCTCATATAAAGAAATCAGCAAAAAACAGGTGTTAGCAAAGACTCGGATTCAACGTTAGTTTGCATACTTTGCTTTATCATATGAAACTTAATAAGGATACGTTATAGAAGATATTCCAATAAAATCCAGCCAAGTCCAACAAACCGATATCAGAAGAAAGAGAGGTGGCTGTCTCAAAATAAATTTGAGATGGCCTCTTTTTTCTTTTTAACACTTTCCATTTGAAACTTGTTACAACCAGTTTTAAAGGGTAAATTTGGCTCAAATATCGTTCCTGTCCCTAAATTTTGCGACCAAATGGCAATGGGAAAATGACATATATGGCATCTCATGCAAAAACTGCAAAAGTGATAAATATGCGCCCGTTGACATGTTGGACACCTCATGAAAATTCCTGCAAATACCTGAAAATTGCTGCAAAGGAAATTTGAGAAATAAGTTCCATATCACGTATTAATTTCTCTCCCTCCATTCTACACTCGTCATAAAGTTCTTTTAGCAAATGATAGTTTGTTGTAGTTCTTGTCACTCTCATGTCGCCTTTATGACGAATAACATAAACATATCCTTTGTTTTCCAGTTCATCGATATAATCCAATATTTCATTATAGCCGATATAACGCATCACCAGCTGGTGTCTCAGTTTGGGGTACTTATGTAGAAGGAACTTCGGCAAATAGAATTTCTTGTTTGGCTTCCTGTATTCTTTGGGCTTTGTAAGAATTACCACATTGTTTAAAAAGCCATCTTCCCTAGCACGACATACTGGTATAGAATCGCATACACCTCCATCCAACATAGGGATACCGTCTATATATTTTTCAGGACATAAAATGGTGAGTGAACAGGATGCCTGACATATATCCAATAGGCGTTCTTTATTTGTCCGTTCTTCAAAACACTCAGATTCACCGGTAATACATACTGGTTACTATAACAAATCTGTCTTTAGAATTCTTGATTGCTTCAAAATCCAAAGGCATATATTTCTCAGGATAATCTTTTATGAGATATTGAAGATTTATATAACCTTTATAATTTCATAGAGTATCCTCATATTGGCTTTTTCATTGCCTTTTCTGTCTTTCATTTTTTCAAGCCATCTTCCTAAAACGCCTATCTGCCAATAACTTTGCTACATTTTTCTGTTTATCACTTTTTATTCGTACTTTTGTATTATAAAACAAAAGGATGGCCACAAACGAAAAAACCCGTTCTTGATGAACGGGTATATCCTTAACTTGGTTACGTGTTTTGACAACAGAGGCTTTACCAAGCATTACGATACAAAGGTACGACTTTTATTTGAATATGCAAAATGAAATATAAAAAAGTAGTCAGATTATATTCCAATTCGAGGGTCGCCAAATATTACAGGGCGACCAACCGCAACAAAAACAAGGCAGTCATGCTCTATTTTGCCAACATGAAAATAGCACAAGCGTTTCATCCGTTACTGTCTTCATTTGAAGTTATATTACGTAACCAACTGCATTATGCGCTGGCACACCATTTTTCCGATGGTAACTGGATTATCAACCAGAAAACCGGATTCATGATTGCTCCTTCTCTGACATATACGAACAAGCGGACAAAGAAAAAAGTTACCAATGACTATATATTGAAAGAGGTTCTGAAAGCAGAAAAGAAAATTGCCGATCGGGGTGTCAGGGTTACGACTGGGAGAGTAATAGCTGAACAGACCCTGGGCTTCTGGAATAGCTTTTATGAAACACACCACTATGCGCTTTTGGCTGGTGTACCCTGCCGGATTTTCAAGAAACTGCCTCCCGGATTCGGACGTAAGGAGATTAACGATATTATAGTACAAGTTCGTGAACTGCGTAACCGCATCAATCATAATGAGCCGATATGTTTTGTAAACAGAAAATGTGATTTTTCTTATGTGAAGGGTATGTATACGATAATCAGTGATTTTCTTACATGGATAGACCCTGAGATTATGCCTTCACTAAAAGAGGTAGATAAGGTATGCAAAATCATAGAAAAAGAAGAAAATAAACAAAAACAATGACTATGTAAAAGAACCATTTCTAAGGGATGTTGGCTAAAAAAGGCACTATAAAATATTTTGTGTAAATGGAAAATAGGGGGTTCAAAATAGCGTTCCGTATTTTTTATTTTATACATTTACCAAATAAAGAAGATTATGAAAGAAAAGAATCAAGCAGTACCTGACGAAGTGTTAAGTAAGGAGTTTATCAGCCAGTTCAAGACAGAAGCCGATGTAAGCAAATTCCTCAAGCAATTGCATGCCCAGGTATTGGAGAAAATGCTTGAAGGTGAAATGGATGACCATTTAGGGTATGAGAAAAATTCCATGGCAGGAAACAACACCGGCAACTCTCGGAATGGCAGTTATCCGAAAAAGATTCATACAGGACATGGAGAATCTGTCATCTCCATTCCGCGTGACCGCAACGGTCAGTTTGAACCGATAGCAGTCCCCAAGCATGAAAGCCGGGGCTTTCTATAGAGAACTTGTTATCTCCCTATATGCCAAAGGGATAAGTATTTCCGACATAGAGGAAGAGATGCGTGAGATTTATGAAATATAGTTCTCCACATCTGCCATTTCCATCATTACAAACGAGGTAAACCAAGCTGCCCAGAAGTGGCAGAACCGACCTTTGAATACGGTTTATATGATAGTCCGGATGGACGGTATTGTCGTCAAGGTACGGGATAACGGCAGGATTATAAACAAGACCGTCTATCTTTGTGTCGGTCTGAAACAGAACGGCCTGAAAGAAGTCCTTGGCATGTGGGTCGGCAAATCGGAAAGTTCCTCTTTCCGGATCGGCGTTCTGACCGACTTAAAGGCTCGTGGAGTGCAGGATATACTGATTACCTATGCCGATAATCTGAATGGATTTACGGATACCATCCGTACCGTATTCCCTAGTTATTCACTCAAATCTGTGTGGTACATCAGATCAGAAACTCTTGTAAATATGTCGTTTATAAGGACAAGAAAGAGTTTACGGCAGATATGAAGAATATCTATAATGCGCCCAACAAAGAGGTTGCTGCTGCAGAACTTGACAACCTGGAAAAGAAATGGGGAGGAAAGTATCCTTATGCCATACTTTCATGGAGGAACAAATGGGATGACCTGACTGTTTTCTTCCAGTTCCCGCTGGAAATCAGAAAGATAATCTATACCACAAATCTCATTGAGAACCTGAATGGGAAAATCAGAAAGTACACAAAATCAAAGCTTTCATTCCCTTCAGATGATGCTGTAAAGAAAATGGTATACCTATCGCTTATGGAGATTGAGAAGAAATGGACACAGCCTATTCATAACTGGGGATTGATTATGAATCAATTTATGCTTATGTTTGAAAACAGAATCCAGATATAAAATCAACTTACAGCTGAATCCTGTTTCCATTTACACAGAATTTTGGACTGTGTTTCCAGATTCTATATCAACAAGCACATTATTATCCAGATATATCTTCATGTTCTATCCCCCTTCTTTTATATATCTCGTCTATGATCTTCTTAAATCGCGACGAACTTAACGCATCCAAATTGTCAGCATTTGCCCAATCTATATATTCTTTGATAACCTTCAACAGACCATACACTTGCTCTATCTCTTTCAATTTCATTTCTTCAGGCTCAGCCATGTCGGGATCAAGGTCCCGTAACTTTTCTACTATCTCTGTTTGTTTATCCTTCTTCTCTTTCCAATGCTTAACCAGTTCCACATAGAAATCGTCATCTCTTATCGTATCATCAACCACCACAGGCAGCATCCTATCCTTATAATTGACATTTTCCATAATGCCCGATAGTTCATACATACAGTTTTTCGATCTTAAGTAAGGCCTGCTCAGTACCACTATTACAGTTTTCCCAGCCCTTATGGCATTCATAAACTCCTTGATGTTGACCGTATAAGGACAATCTTTCTTGTCCAACTTAAAAGGAATCCCTCTATTCTCCAATACAAATCCAAGATAATCCACTATATGTGCTGAATGACCTTCCCAATTGTAAGATATGTAAATACCTTCATCCTCTCTCCACGGAATCTCTTCAGCTTTTTCCTCTTCTGTTTTCGTTAAGCGTCCTCCATCTGCTATACGCATAGCTTCATTGATATCGCTAATACCAGAATAAGCTGCATAGTACTTATCTTCAAACCCGATAATATAGCGGTTCAGATATTTATACATTTCGCCCCTTTGGGTTAACTGCCGTAAGTATTGCGTCACCTCCATCAATACATCCTTGCTTTTTATGGCAATCCTTTCCAAAGAATTAAGTATACTATTCAGCATAAAATGACCATCAATCTTATGCTCATAGCAGTAGCGGATAAAATAGCATAGCGATGAAATGGCGTTTGGATTGTCATAGTTAAAGTGGTAGTCATCCCTATATTTTATCATTTCTGGGCGCGTCACAAGATAGTCCAGCGCATCCATGCTGCCAATACTTATCAACAGACGTACCGCATGTTCTAAATCATATCCGTTAAAACTCTTGTATTCTCCTTCCAGCCTTTCTCTCACCCAAACCGATTCCTGCGTATTCCTTATAAGTGTTGAATAACAGAATAGTCTGTCAGACACTTTCAAGCCCGATGCAGCTTTCTTTATCTCTTCTATTTTCATTCCTTTCTTAACAAGAGTCTCCATTACGTTTGCAGACAATGAATAACCAGACAATGCGAAGCAAAGCACAAGACTATACCCCTCCTCTATTTGGTTTTCTATGATATAGTTCGAGAATGAATACAACAAAGGGTATTCTGCATTGTCAATATTTGCCCGTAGTTTTTCTATCACCTTAGGAGCTAGGGTTACAGAATCTACTCTCTCTGTTATATATTCAAACAAGGAATACTCACGGCTATAATATTCATCAAAATCCTTTCTGGAAATTGTATAACTGCCAAAACAAAGCAGTGAGAGCAGTTTCTCAGAAGGAATCTCAAACTCACCCTTCAGCATTAGTCCCAAGGCTTCTCGCCAGAAGAATATGGGCTCTCCATCGCTCAGTTTCAAGACAGATGCTTTAGCCCATTTTACAACCCGAATCTTGATTTCCTCTGTTACAGACACATCCATATCAGACCTATCCATCATTCTCGACACTTCCTTCATGAAGAAAGATTCATAAATATCCATGTTCTTAACACCTTTGACAATCTCTCCAATATTGTAATAATTATTGTCATCAACGAAAAGCAACAAAAAACTGAAAGCATACTGATTGTATCCTTCGTCTTGATCGCGCAGTTTCTTATAGAACTCTTTTCTGGAACTATGATTGTCCAATCCTGTCACCATTTCTAGCACAATCTGCTTAAATACAGGATACTCTGTAAAATCCATAAATGCTTGTTGCCGTCTCTCCCGCCCTTTGGTTATTATTTCAGGCTGTGGAAACTTCTCCTTGTAAAGTATTTCTGCACATTCCGCCACTTCGGCATAGGGTATTTCCTGATACCAACTGGCCTTGGCCCAGTCTGTACTGTTGTCTACTGCAAACTTCTTAAAATCATCCTTTACATCTTCTGCCGTCATCCATAAAGCAGCCATAATATAGGCTTGTCTGATATCTTCCCACTTCGAGGATTCTTCTTTTGGAGCAAACAGTTCTGCCTGTCTCTCATAAAAGGTCTTTCTTCCTTTTTCTCGTAAACTGGCGGTCAAATAACAATCCCTAATAACCATCAACAATTCTTGTGTCTGTCTATTTTTATCAAAATGACGGTGATATTCTTTAAAGGCCTTTTTATAATAAGCCTCTATAATCCCTATCAGTTCTGTATGTCCTTGTTTGATGAATTCACTTGCCCTTCCAAACACTCCTTTTATCATGTTGGAATATTCTTCCTGCTCATCATGATATTCATATTGGGAATGATAGAACGTGTGAGTAAGGATTTTTTCTACACTCTGAAGAGAACGAACTTTGGCAAGGGTTGTATAGATGGGCGTTCGAGTTACCATATGTGTAGTATGTCCCTTGTGTTGATTATGAACATACCCTTCTTTATCGAGTATATAGTCTATATATCCATCGGCCTTGTCCGCCTCCCCTATCAGCCTTATCATCGATTTGATGGCATCATAGTGGTTTGAGTCCTTTACAATGGCAAACAAGCGTTCTAAATAGGTCTGCTGAGTAAAAAAGGGATTATCGAAATACAAGAATGACAAATCGTGGTATTTGTCTTCTTTCTCTAGTGATTCAGCTGTCTTTTTCTCCAACACGCTGAAAAGTTTTTCAGTCAAATCAGCGCTATCAGACTTCAAACTATCCCATTTCAGGAAATAGCACAGGCACATCAAGTCTGAATAATAAGTCGTTCCTGTTTCTGTATCACTTAATTCATCCACAACGAACCCCACTGTATCTGTCGAATATGCAAATCGCCACAAATCCTCATAATCGTGCGTCATAATGTTCGACATTTGTAGATACTAATTGAAAAGTGCGCCAATATTCCAGTTGAAAATTGCGCCACCAT
>OCAN01000148.1_pt1 | contig 86504 bp, 98 predicted proteins | sample 1538321 | NCBI WGS metagenome assembly OCAN01 (sample SAMEA2580294, study PRJEB22360) | human gut metagenome | biome: human gut; feature: human-associated habitat; material: faeces | place: Denmark | collected 2008/2010 | reverse complement strand
CAGTTTTTGAAACGTTACTGGTTCTTCTTTTTCATTCGATTGTTTTTTTTTTGGTTTTACAGTTGGAGTATTTGAATCGCTTAAAAGTTCCTGAATATCTTCATAAGACGAAATAACCGCAAATGGACTTCTAAACTGTTCAAGCCATTCAGAAACAGGTTCGATTTTTGGATTCGCCTTATAAGCAAGTACCCACGCAATATTTTCTAAAATTTCTGCAATTTCAATATCATCAAACTTTTGATTTTTAAATGCTGTTTCCATTTTGATAATGTCCGTAAGCATATCTCTCTTAAAAAAATGGCGATACTCTCTTAAAGTACCGCCATTTGACATCATGGGAATCTGTTTATCTTCAATTTTTATTACTTTATACATCTCTTTTTATTCTCCTTTCGTTGGAACAGTTGGAGCAGTTGTAAAAAAGGCAGCATATTTTTCTGAAGATACTGGAACTCTGGATTTTACGATGTTACCAAACTCTGTTACCAGTGGAACTGATGTAAACGGAATTGTGGTCGTATTTGGCTCAAGTGTATCCTCTTTTGTATTTCCTTCAATCGAAGGTCTGCTAAAAGTTGTATTGTAAATAATATATTTTGTTGCGTTTTTATCTCCTTCAAACTGGAACATGAAATATGCTAATTTCTGTACCGGGTTTGAAATTTCCACAACCAGCCCTTCCAGCGAAGCTACAGCACCAAGATACTCCGTCTCAAACCAGTCTGGAACTTCTGCCATTTCCAGCTCTCCAGTATAACCGTTATTTGTATTAGTAACATAATATGCTGTATTATCAGCGTAGAATGTATTTGTTTCGCCTTCTGCATCCATTGTAAGGTTTACTGCTCCGGGATATTTTTTGGGGATACTGAACGATGGAGTACCATCACTTAAAGTTACTGTACCTACATGGACGTTTGACAGTCCAAATCTTACTTTGTTTTCTTCATTCATCTATTTTCCTCCTATTTTTTTTATTGTTCTTTTTAACAGTTCTTTATTTATATAATCATCGCCGTATCTGAAGTGCGGCTGCGGGGCAGTTCTTCCGCCCTTTGTCAGTGCATGACCGTTTTCTAGCAGATGAGTAAGCCGATATTCGTCACCACTGGCATATATAACATTTTTCTTTTCAGTAACACTTTCATACATTGTACGTGTTTTTAATGAGCGTTTATATTTTCCTTTTCTCTTGATTTTTCTTTTATCAGTTGGAGCATGATCCTTAACTATTTTCAATGCCTCATCGGAAATTTCATCTACAGCACTTTTTGCTGCGGTGGTCACTTCATCACTGTATGTCTCAAGACAGTTCATGATTGCTTTTTCAAGCTGACTGACTTTGATTTTTTTAGCCATATAGACTATAGACTGTCATCATTACCTTTTCTTCATCGAGCCATGACTGTGATGATTTATTCCAGATGATACCATAGTTATCGAAGTATGATTCCAGTTTTTCTTCCTCCACAAGAGTATTTTCCCTTGTGTATAATTCCAGTTGAACATTTTTAGTACTGTAATAAACTCTATTGTCTGCATTGAAATTATCACTATCAGGTACGAGATATACCATAAACGGAGGTGCTACCTCTCTGCTGAAATGACTGAATCTGCACTGAACAGTATAATTTTCAAGTCTGTTGATTATTTCTTTTATCGACATATTTTATATCTGTTCCTTTCAGGGTGATATATATGCTCGGTGGTGCGGTGTCATACTTCGGCTGTTTTAAAACAATCTCATACAGTCCTTTCTTTCCTGTTCTGTAGTCTCTTGTCTCGATAATATTGCTGCGTTCAAACACATCTACACACTCCATCGGTACTGATATCATTCTTTCTATCGTATTCCCAGATACTTTTGCATCCATAAATCTTTTGACTCCGAATGTCCTGTTTCCAAAAGATATCTCATTAAATAGATTTTTTTTGATGATACCATCCTCAGCTTCTAAAACATTTATTACACCATCATTAAACTGCTCATTTTGTGCTTTATTCCTGCTTGCCAGCATATTTTCTCACCTTTGCTTTATTGATAAATGCTATGATTTCTTTTCTGTAATTTACATAGAAATCATCAAGAGCGTTTGCACGTTCATACATTACACGGTTCAGGAAAAGGCGCTGCGCTTTTCCTGGTTCCGTATAAATATTATTAACTCCGCTCTTTTCATCAAGATCAGCTACGGAGTTAGAAATAATGATTTTCAGCTTTTTTTCAGCTGATTCATCAATCCATGCCAGCCCGAGAAAATCCTTTGTCAGTTCTAACAGTTCCTCTTCCATACAGATTTTCTATCCTGCCGCCTGAGTTTTTACTGTACCCTCTACCGTTGTAGTAATTGGATCGGTATTAGTTACTTCGACTTTTACAACCGCTGGTTTCAACTGACTGATATCATGGTACTGGAATGCATTGTTATCCATAGGCATACCGTTTCCGTACAATTTGATTTTGTATACCCTGTTGTCTTCAAGGAACTGACAACTGTCATCAAATTCAAGTTTACCGTCCTTTGAACTCATACCGATACCCGCAAAATATCTGTATCCTAACCCTAGAACAGCTTTTCCTGAAGCAACTGCCGGTGACTGAATGATAGTCATCGGGTAAGGAAGAACATCATTTCTGTAGGTACCATCGCCACCCATTACTGTTGTAGCTGGAAATACTTTTGTAAAATAGTCAACAGGATTTACGATATAAATTACATCTCTGATGGTTCGTGTTTTGTTGTTGTCATCAACTGCTAATTTTGCGATTTCTGCACCTAATGTTGCCGGCTGAAAATCTTTAATAACGGTTGCTGATTTAGCTGTATATTGAACATATCCGCTTTGTGCGCTTCCTGATGTCAGATTAGCAATCATCCCGATTGGACCCTGATCTGTTCTCAATGAATTGATGATTCCATCTTCAAGTCCGTTTGCTAATGCATCGTACATGATTTCTCTAACATATGTATCAAGCCATGATGGTCCTAAATCAAGCATTGCCTGTGACACTGGAATAAAAGCAGATAATTTCAAAAATGTCATGTCAACTTCACTGAAAGAACTTTCCAGCTCCTTAGTGATTTTATCTGTTAATTTTCCCCATACCGCTTTAACATATCCATTTTTGTTGACAAGGAATTTGATCATTCCCATAGTATTTTGAAAATTGATTTTTTCAAGCAATGGATGCTGAGTTCTTAAATCTTCAAACACTGAATTAATAACTGTTTCCGGCATAACAAGTTCAGGATTTGTTAATGCCTGTTTAGTATCCGATGCTCTAAATGCCTCTGACAGCTTTTCATAATATTTCTTTTCAGATGATGTAAGCTGTCTTACTCCTCTCTGTGCAAGAATCTGAGCATCATTATTACCAGCTAACTCATTAGCTCTTTCTAAAATGTTCTCTTCAATATTTTGAGCAAGCTCATTTAAACAGCTGGTGTATGCATCACTGTTCTCGTTATGCATAGCTTCAACCATGTTCGTTAAAATCTCTGCTCTTTTTTGATTCATAACTGCTAATGTCATTTATCTATTCCTCCTCTGTTTTTTGACATTTAAAAAACCAGCCTTTTTTCTGTAATGGCTGAGTATTGTTCAACTGTTTTTCAAGTTCTTTATTCTTAAGTACGAGTTTTGCTAGTATACCGTCGTGCAGTGACTGTTTGACTGTGTCCTCTACGATTTCAGTTGCAAAACCATAACTGTGTGCTTCGTCTGCTGTTATCCATTCCTCACGGTCCATCATCTCTTTAATCTGTTCCTCGCTGAGACTGGAACATGATTTATAGATTTCAACAGAAGGCTGAGTGATTTTCTCTATATCATCAGCAGCTTTCCTTAATGCATTTGAATCACCTGCTGCATAAGTCCATGCATTGTGGATCATAAGCAGACTTGACCGTGGCATTTTTCTTTCAGTTCCAGCCATAAAGATAACCGATGCTGCACTGCATGCAAAGCCGTCACACAATGTTGTAACAGTTCCCTTGTAATTCTTTAAAAGATTGTAGATAGCAAGCCCCTGAGCTACTTCACCGCCATAGGAATTGATTCTTACAGATAAGTCTTTTTCACCAAGCTGCGCAAGTTCTTTTGCCATGTCATAGGCGCACACCTCATCTTCATACCACTTGTATGAGGTGATATCTCCATAAATATATAATTCAGCATTGTTTTCATCCTGATTAGTCAACTGATAAAAATTATTCTTCATCTTCATCACCTCCTTTCAGTGCTTTCATGAGATCTTTGACTGTAGAATAGTTCTTGGTCATAAAGAACTGTTCTGCCCATGATTCGTCGATTCTGTCAAAACCGCAAATCTCACGAAGATCGTTGATACAAGTAAATCCGCTTGAAATGAGCTTATCAATTGCTGTAGCAACATCAAGCAGGTCGATATGTTTGATTGCTTTTGTATCAAATTTTACATATGTACCTTTCAGTATCTGTCCTTTTGTAAACAGTTTTCTGTTCATTTCATCGCTGAACATCTCTATCAGCGGATCAATGCAGAATGTCAGAAAATCATTAACTGCTTTTGAAGTATCCTGTACATCGCCGTTGGCTATGGCTGAGGGTACATTGAACGCATTTGCCGTAAGAGATATGACATCGTCAAGCAACGCTTTGAAATCCCTTGTAGTAGACTGTGTTCCTTTGTTCTCCAGCTGCTTATATTCATACCCCTCAAATAAAGGCAGGACAGCATTTGCATTTGAGAAGAATGTCTTAAAATCCTCATTGACAAGCTGTTTGAAATAATCTTCAAACTCTTCACCCTGCTCTGCAAACTGGTCTATTTTCAAAATTCCCTTGTTGCCGTTTGCAACAAGATAGCTTGAATACGCCGCATTGATAAGACCGGCATAAAGAGAAAGAGTGCCGTCAAGATAGGTTCTAAGATTTTTAGAATTCAGCTTAAAATAAAAAACCTCGCTCATTCTGAGGTTTCTGGAATATGTAAAACTGTTTACTGTAACATGCTGAAAGTAGTGTTCGAAAAATGCAGAATCATCATTCAGCTGATAATCATCTGCAACATAAAGCTCTTCATTGTTCACTACTACAAGTGCTTCATTATTTTCATAAAGATGATTGATCAGTTTTGCCCAGAACTGTGTAGCACTTTGATTCCTGTTTGGCTGAATATTCCATCTGTACCACTCATCATTCTTTACCCGCCTGTTGTTTTCATATACATTTACGGTACATTTTGAAACCGCATTTGCTATCTTGTTGGAAATAAGATTAAAGGCCAGTTCCCTAACCATAATCTCACTTGCCAGCTGAAAACATACAGCTTTGGTATCTGCTTTTTTGGGGGCAGTATCTTTGCCTGCAAGCCATTTAAAAAAATTGAATGCCATAATTCACCCCCTTTCTAAAAGGTACTCACGCGTACTCTTTTGCGTGCTCTTGATACTTTATATACAGGTGACAGCTTATCTTCGCCGCACATCGAATGCACAAGTGCCATGAATGGATCCGTTTTTCGTGATTTTGGTTCGATCTTTCCAAAAAGAAAGTTTCCCATATCAAGCTCACCATCTGTGGCAAGCGTTGATTTTTTTGTGCGAACGAGTTTTGTATTATTCGTTGCCCATCTTAAATGAGGCTGTTCACCCCAGTAAAAATACTGATTAGCAAAACATCGGTCTATTATCGGGTATATCTTCATGATATGTCTTGGTCTTATAAGAATAATATTTTTTCTTTCAATCGAATATCCAATTTCTTCAAGGCAGTCCCGCAAAATATCATATCTGTAGTCATCTAGGCAGATGGCTTTGATACGGTAGATTCTTCCTTTTTCCCTGATATATTCAGCAATCATTTTAGGTCTGATTTCGACATCATCAACCAGCTCAACATATCCTTTCTCCGCCCAATCCATATACGGACATGTCAGTCGTGAAATTTCCGGATTGTTCATGCATATCCATGCTTTATTCATATCGATTCTAATGTCTCCATCCTTAAAATGAAGATTTACAGCTGTCCAGTCGGTAGTTTTAGAAAAATCGATGCCAGCTATACACTCATGACCGCGAAGTTTTCCGTCATATATTTTGTCTGTTTTTTCAAGATTCTCCCAGCTTGTGACCGCAAGTTCACTGTTGGACTCTCTTATATTCATTCGTTTTGTCATAAAATCCGGAAGTCTTGCAGGATTTTCTTTCCATTCACGATACTCTTTTCTGATTTCGTTCAACAGATTCGGCATGTAAAAGAGTGATGGATTAGCCATATACCAGTTCTTTTCATCATGCACATCATTTTTTGAATTCAGCCGGCATATAAACGGAAGCAGTCCGTCATCCGGCTTATCTTCATAAAGTATTCCTTCACATTTTTTTATAAGTTCATCAAGCGGACCGTCAACCACATTTCCATTAGTCGTGTAGATCGTACGCCTGGGATGTTTCTTTTTTCCAAGTCCGGTAGTAAAAACATTGATATTGTCATAATTTTCATAAGCATGGTACTCATTAAAAATAACACAGCCTGAACGCAGACCGTCCTTTCCTTTGGCGTTGTTTGTATGTCCGTGAATAAACGAATTTCTTTTAAGTCCTCTTATACTCTCCTGAGTCCAGTGAAAAAAACGCAGCATCTTCTTTCTGTTTCTTTCAAAGGCTGTCACGATATCCTTTGCAGGTCGTTTTGCCTGTGTTTCATTATTTGCACATATATCCACATCATACTCATTTACAGGATTGTATGGACTTATAAGCGAAAGAGATTCAAGTGATATAGTACCATCTTTGCCGTTTCCACGTCCCATCAATATCAATGCATCAGGCCACCTTGGAAGCCCGGAATTCCTCCAGTATGTACACAAATGCAGCCCTAGAACAAACTCCTGCCATTCAAACATCCTTTCAAAATCAAAATATTTTGATAATCCAAAATAACTTTCTGCCTGTTTTACATCAACATAAATATCATCATTTTCAAAAGTTCTGATTATCAATTTTCTAAGTGCCCATTGATCTTCGCAGAATTTTTCGCAATGATCGTCCATAAAATCAAAATATCTTTCAACAAAAAAAGGAAGTCTACAGTTCATCGTCACTTCCTCCTGATACAGTATTTTCACTAGGCTTTATTCCCAGATATTCCAGAATTTTAATCATCTGCTGATTATATTTAAGCAGCAGATCATAACTTTCATTTTTCTTTTCGATTGGCAGTCCTTTAGAATTATAGGTTGTGATCCTAACACCGTTTTCATCGATATCTTCCTGAAGAGTATCCTTTTTAACAAGAAGAAAGATATAATCTTCTACAAGGTCCTGAAAATATTTTCCATCAAGCCCTTTGTACTTAAGCTGATTTTCTAAATCTTCTCTAATTCTAGACTGCTCTGCTGTTAGATTTTTTTTCGGTATCCGCATAAAATCACCTCCTCATGTACACGCGCGAATTTTTTATGAAATGTCATCCCCACTCCCCGTTCTCCAGTAACAGGTTTAAAGACCGGATTTTTTTGACGGGGGGTATCTGTTTTACAACCTGGTCAGAAAATAAAATTATTTTGTATTTTTATTTCTGCTGTTTCTTTTTTTCTTTGGAACGACTACAAAGACTTCATGTCCTCTATAGTATGTTACAGTTTTCTTATTACCATCTTTCTTCATTTACAAATTTATCCTTTCCAGTTTCAAATTTATGGCGTTCATCTGTATGTTCCAGCTCGTGACAGCTGAAGCATAAAGTTTCCAGATTGCTGTCCTCTAATGCAAGTTCCGGATAATCACGCAGATGCTTTATATGATGAACATATGCCCGCTGTGATTTTTCTTTTGCTTTAGGTTTAACGATAGTTACTTTACCGTTTCGTTTACACTCCTGGCATTCACAGTGATCACGTTCGATAATATGCTTTCTTTTATTCTTCCATATGCTGCGAATATAGAATGCATGCATATCGTCTTTTCTTATACACTCGTTAATAAATTCAAGTAGTTTCTCATCCATCTTTTCTGTCACCTCATTTTAAACTGCCAGCCATGCAGGACTTGAGGGAGAGGAATGTCATACATGATTGACAGTTTAAAATAAAAGAAACCCTTTCGAGTTTCTTCTTATCAAAGTGCTGATTTGTTAATGTTGTGGTGTTCTTTCAAAAACTCCACAATATCATAATAACACATTTTTTCGTGAACATTGTTGCAACTTTACTTTTTTTTCAAAATTTTATCAATTTCTTTATTAATATTACGATACATAGTACTTCTGTCCATTTTGTGATTCTTTGCTGTTTTTGTATGATTTAAACCAATGCAGTATATTTCCATCATCATGGTCTGCACCTCTAAAGGAATTTGATCAAACAATACCCTTACATCATTTATCTTACGAATATATTTATCACGCTCTAATATTAGGTTTTCTTCATCAATTAGCAACGAATTTATTCCCTGCATACTGAACGGTATTTTATTTTCAATGTGATATTCTTTTGGTGCTATTGATTTAACACCTACAAGCTGTACGTGTATAGCTTCCAACTGATTAGTCAGAGATATGATTTTACGATTGTAATAACCGCATGATGTTACATCTCTGATAAACTGTTTTCTATCTTCCTTGGTTACTTCATTTTCTTCCATTAAGCCTCTCCTTTAATGTTTCATAATTATCTGCAATATAGATATATGTATTTATGTCCAGTCCACTGTACTTCTGCCTTTCATGGCTGTATATACTTGGCTGCTTTGGATAATCTTTAAATACGTGATTAATAGCAGCTTCATATCTTTTAATATAATCAGACAGTACCTTATCACTAAAATTGTCATTCTCCATATACTGCACCTATTAAATCTGCTAAATCCGTTTTAGTTGCTGTTGCTTCTAAGATTTCACCTTTAGATATTAGCGGCTTAATTAAATATCTATAAATAAGTGTTTGCACTATATCATCGAGATCATCAATCAAATACTGTTTAACATGATTTCCCTTATTTCCATAACTAATAAGTTCATCTAGGCAGATTGGGAATAAAATATTTTTATTCATCCTGCTAGCCATTTCACTTATTTCATAAGCACGTTCTTTGTTTGAACAGATGATATAAATTGGTTGATTATGTGCCTTATTGATAAGTCTTGTTGTTTTTCCTTTGCGTCTTGCTAATTTAATCAGTTTCATTATTTTTCTCACATCCATCACATTTGTTAATACCATCCCAACCAACAAAGCAACCATGTTCTTTTTTTAATATCTTTTCAAAATACTCACAAATTCCATATTGATTATCATTAATTTCTCTATAAAATTTACAATCAGAACAATTTTCAGGTGTTTCATATTCAATAATTTTACCCATGTTTCCTCCTCTTAAATGACGCAATATATCCAAGATGTTATATTGCATTTATATTTTCTCTCTAATCCCTTATCTGCCAACGAATTAGAGAGAATTTTTAATCAAAATAGTTTTTAGTGTTTTAAGGCACTAATAATTTTATTTTTCTCTTCTTGAGAAAGCCACTGTAATGCAAACTCAACTATGCCCTCTACTACCTCTTCTTTTTCGTGTTTCTTTTGGTATTCAAGTTTTAAAACTTTATATACTTCCCATCGGTTTGCAGAATCATTAACTTCGTACATCTTTTCTTGCCTCTCTCTCTTCAAATTTTTGTGTCTCCTTATAATAATTAACTGGTATTGATCTATTTCCTCCGCTGTCATTTTTTTCTATACAAATTGAATAGTTTTCATTCTCTTCCCATACGAACATAACTTTTCGTGCAGACTGTTCAATCTCACCAGAATCCCTAAGCATACTCAATGACGGCTTATTTTCTTTTGCTGAATCTCTGTTTAACTGACAAAGGGCAATTATTGTACAGTTGTTATCAAGTGATATTTTTCTCAATTCCTTAGCAACCTTTGTAGCTATTTCGTATGATGTTCGGCCACGAGCAGAAATAAGACCAAGATGATCTATAAATACTATAAAATGCCTGCTTTGATCATGCATTGCTACATCACTTCTAATCTTTTCAATGCTCTGACTTGTATTTACTACCTCGATATTACGTCTGTCTAGTTCATCTGCTGCATTATTGATTTTTTCTATCTGCTTTTGTGGAAGTAAACTATACTTTTCAAGATTTTCAATTTTTATAAGTGTATTAAGTGCTACCAATCTGTGAATTAATGTTTCATAAGACATTTCTAAATTAAAATACAGACATGGATAGCTTGCTGAAAGATCGTTAAGGAGATTTAAAGCAAATCCCGTTTTTCCTATTCCGGTCTTACCAGCAACTATTACTAAATCATGCTCTTTAATTTTCCCAAAACTTTTTAATCTTTTAAAATCTTTAAATTCAAGTTTTTTATTTTCAGTCATTAAAATCTTCAATATTCCGTTTTTATCTACCCGACTGCTTTTTGTTTTTCCGAGATCAATAACATTTTCATATGTCGATTTAAAATCATTAAGCTCGATATCACCTTTAATTAACTTATTAGCATTGATTAAAATAATCTGTCTTTTATATTTATCGATTGCATGAAGTTCTAGAGAACTGAAGTAATCTTCATCTGTTCTAATTACATTTGATACACAAGACAGATATAAATCGCCATCAGCTGAATTATTTTCTAAAATGTATTGATGATCTATAACACCGCACTCATTAAATGACTTTTCCATAAATTCAAATAATAGCGAATACTCTTTATTAAAAAATTCTTTTCTCAGCATAGTTTTTTTAAAGTACTCAGGTTTAATACCCAAAATTCCAATTAGTTCAGCCTGATAATTCATTAATAACCACCCCATGGCTTAATGTTTTTTATAAATGGCGGTGTATTGTTTTCATCTATCCATCTATCAAGATTTTTTAATGTCTCATCATAGGATGAATCTTTTAATGCTCTAAACCATGATTTATAAACTGTTTCAACAGTTCGACCCATTAAAAAATTAGGATATGCACCAATAATTATTGTTATTACTTCTCTACATTCTTCTTTAGTCATCGAAAAAACTCCAATCCTCTTTGGTGCTGCCTTTGCGTTTGCGGTCTTTTTCACGATTAAGCCAGTTTATAATAAATCTAACAATACCACTTTCCGTTTTTCTTTTCTTTGGATTGTTTTTGCACCATTCTGCCATTATTCTAAGTTCCTGCATTACATCTATTCCAGAGTATATTGATATCCATTCTTTTATCTGCTGATCATCAACGGTATATTCTTTACCATTTTTTAATAGTAATTTAACAGGCGCCGGTTCCTCAACAATTTTGTTGGGAACAATCCTCTTATCTCTATCTATATCTTTCTCTAACTCTATCTCTATGTTACAGTTTGTTACTGCACTGTTACAAAGTAACGTTTTTTCTTCTAATGCCTTATTTTTCCTATACTTTCTAACACGTTTAGCACTATCTGACTCACTGCCAATTAATTCACAAGTTTCAGTCATCAAATATTCATCCTGAGTTACTTCTTCTATCAGTCCTTGATTTAATAAATATTGAAATGTAACCTGAACATTATCAACATCCTCATCTATTGTCAGAGCTATTTCTTCGATAATATTATCCTCGATACCTTCAAAAAATAATTTCCCATCATTTTTCAAACTCAATAGCTGTAATTTAAGATAAATAATTGTATATGTATCTCCACCTGCTATTTTTCTTAACTTTTTTATTTTGGGCTGAGTAAAGAAATCGCCCATTAGCTTTAACCAGTAATATTTTTTTGCCATTTTTATTACCTCAATCTATAATTCTCTTTTATAATTTTCTTGATATTTTTTTTCAACAATTGGTGATTTATGCCAACACCATTGAACCAATTGATATATCTGTTCGATTTCCTCTAAAGAGAAATCATAACTCAACTCTTTTATACACTTTATGTATATTTTTTTCATTTCATTATCATTTTTTTGCATAATAAAAACCTCTTTCCTTTCAAATTTAAGATAGAGGCTTACAGATTATTTGCGTACTAAAAAAAGTATGCTATAATATATAAGCCTAGTGGGCAAGAAGTGTGTTCAAATTTTGGTCGAGGAGAACACCTTCTTTTTTTATTTACCCTTTTTAAGTTCAGCATGAACTTTTTTAATCCCTTTAATAACAACATCTGTTTTTGAAATACCAAGTTTATCTGAACATTCCTGAAGCATATCAGATTCATCCTTAGTCATTCGTATTCTAGTGTTAATATTTCTAGGATTTTCACTTTTAGGGCGACCTGCTCTCGGCGCCATTATATCAACTCCTTTATTTAATGGTTACACATTTATTATATTGTTGTGTAACCATTAAGTCAAGAGTTAAATACCCACAATCTTAAATTTTCAATGAACTATTTTTATTAATTTATTCTAGTTATATTTTCCCCAGTGCTGTTTTCATCCTCAACACTTTTAATGCTTGCAGTATCAAGCATAAACTCAATGCCCTGCCTAAACGCATCTCTTCTAGCTACTCTATTATGTTTAAGCATTAAATCAATAAGCTTATCATTCTGATCGTTGGTTAAAGATAATGACTCTATATACTCGCTTAACTCCTTAGCTGTATCCAAATATTCCTCTGGATTATCAAACTCAACAAATTCAAGCTGTTCTTTTTCACTCATTATTACCTACCTCCATAATTTCAACTATTTCTAAAACATAATATTTTTTCCACGGTTTAGCTCCCCACGCTTCTTTTCCGTATCCCTTTTTAATCTTAACACGAGCTTTTAAATAAGGTGATTTGCGTGAGTAACCATTTCTAAAGATTATATCTTTAAATTCCTGGTAGTCTAATCTTGATTCATAATATCGTTTTATTTCACGATATTCTTCTTTCTTTTCACCGCTCAGGATCATATCAAACCATTTCTTCTTAATCGGTAATATTAGCATTTTACTTTCTCCATTCCTTAAATAAATATCTAATTCCCAAAACGATCGACAAAATAAATGCAATAAGCATTATTAGGAAAAATACGAATGCTATTTGTTTAGATGTCATTTTCTTTTACCTCTTCAAAGTAAAATTTTACTGGCTTATTAATTTCTTTTAATAATCCATAGCGTTTAGAAATTCTATAAATCACAGAATCTCGTTCCAATCGACCGTTTAATAAACTTAACTGTTTTCTAAACTTTTCTAACGTGTATGTACGTTTATAATTATTACAACTTCTACATGAAGGCATTAGATTACTTAAATCGTTTGTCCCACCTAAATAGAGAGGATGCAAGTGATCAATCTGCATATCCTTAATTTCAATCTCTTGCCCACAGTAAGCACAATGTCCATTATATTTTTTATGAACTTTAATGCGCTCGCCTTTGTTAAATTGTTTTCTTTCAGGCATCATCTTTCATCTCTCTTTTTATAAACAGATCACACGCATAATCTTTAAGTCTAATATCAGTTGCCTCGCTATAAGATTGTCCTATTTTTTCACATTTGTAATATCTTCTACTTCTATGATCACAAATACAATATTTACAATTTTTGCAATAATTAGATTTATCATAGCCATGCAAATTTCTAAACATTCCTTTTATAGAACGTTTAATTTTTGTTTCTTTGTTGATTTTTTTAACATCAATTTCACCGCCAAAAATATCTAACTGTTTCAAATTTTTAAACCCTCCAATCCTATATAAAAAAGTTACATAATCCCTAAGAGTGTCAATTTTTTTGATAGATAACCTAAATCGTTTAAACTCTATAGCCATCAACACTCTTGGCAATTTTTAATCGATTAAATTTCTAAAAAAAGTTACCGTGACCCCGATTTACGTAAAATCACACTTTCAGGGTGTTACTTTCTACTTTGTAAAGTCCACTCTTTCCACTGTTCTTTGTTTTTTACATCAATAAAATCACCATCATTAAATGTCATATCAAATGTTTCTAATTCTTCACACGCTTTATCTAATGCTTGTTCCAACTGTTCGATATATTGTTTTACAAGCTCATATTCATCTTCAAAATAATCACCAGCATTATCAAACAGTGCTTTCAAATCATGCATTACTTCACCTTTGTAAATCGTTGCTTTATTTTCCATTTTTATCCCCTATCCAATAACACTTAATTTCATTAAAGACGTGTGTTTTGAAGTGTCCTAATGGTCTTTCTCTAAAATAACAAATGAACAAGTAACCTACTAATTCCTGCTTAACAGCAAAAATAGAATTACAGGAACATCCTATTTTTGTAGTTCCAATTCTTAACGTTTCTGTTTGTCCTTTATCGCTAACAATATAATCATAGTCTTCTATTCCAAATGCCGAACATATCGGTTTAATTTCTTTTAGCACCTCGATACGTTTTTCTTGAAGATATTTTAAGTAATCATTCATTTTCATCATCCTTTTCTTTTTGTCCTAAATAATCAACAACTAAGATTGTTATTATTGCTTCTGCTGCAATGGTTAGGATCACACCTAACCAAAAATCACTTATCATTCAATCACCTCTAAAACTTCAAATTTTCGAGTTTACGCCGTTTTTGCTCGTTTGACAACTTAGTATACTTCCTTGTAGTTTTTAAATCGCTATGCCCTAAAATATCAGCCAAATCAAGATAGTTTCCACTGTTCTGATTTAAAAATACTTGAGCAAACAAATGTCTAAAAGAATGCGCGTGTACATATTCTTTTTTTACTCTTGCCTTACCTGCAATTTTCTTCATTCTTCGCCATATTGTACTTTTGGCAGGCATTTGCCCTTCTTTTTGGCCAAGAAAAACATAACCCGAGCTAATTTTATTTTCTTTGCAGTACTTTTTTAATTCTCGTCTTAGATCCTGTCTAATCGGTACTACTCTTTCTTTACCCTTATTAAAAACACGAATATAATATTTATCCAAATTCTCAACTGTAAAGTATTTTAATTCCTCAATTCTTATACCTGTCATGGCTAAGGTCAGCATGATGTAGTACGTCTGCATCATCTTCATTCTTTTAGCCATTCTGAGAAGCCTTTTATAATCTTCTATAGTCAATACATCTTCATTGTTAAATTCTTCCTGCTGCCTAATTTTTTTTATTTTAAGTTCAGGAAGTTCTATCCATTTTAAAAATTTGTTAAGTGTGGTGATCCATGCATTTGCTGAATTAAGTGAACTAGATATATCACGAAGATAGCTTTTATATTCAATCGTAATATCTTTTGTTATATCAACATTTGAATAACCGCTATTTTCTAACCAGTTAATGAACTTCGAGACACCATTTTTATAGGTCTTAAGTGTATTCGTAGACAGTTCATCGTACTTCTGTTCAAGTATCCAGGAATCAAGAGCTTTTTCTAAATCTTTCTTTTTCATACAAGTCTCCTATTAAATTTTAAATCAACCAACACTTTGCTTTTTTTGTATTTTTACACCTGTTTCAGGTGGAATCGGTGCGCAATATAACCTAAATATTATATTGCATTTATATTTTCCCTCTAAACCCTTATGTACCAATGGATTAGAGAGAATTTTTAATAAAAATAGTTTTTGCAGTTCTAAATACTTGAATTTCTTTGACCTCCACCTTGTGATATAATAAACAAATGAAAGTGAGGTGAAAAAAATGTCAAAAAAATGTTTTGTGGTTTGCCCAATTTCTGACGAACAAACTGATATTCGTAAGCGTTCAGATCAGTTACTTAAACATATAATCACACCTGTATGTCATGCATGTGGATTTGAAGATCCGGAACGTGTAGATCTAATTGCAAACCCAGATTCTATAACAAATAAAATATTAGAATGTTTATCAACTTACGACCTTGTAATGGTTGATATAACTGATCATAATCCAAATGTATTCTATGAATTAGGCTATCGTTCAGCATTAGGAAAACCATTAATTCAGCTAAAGTCGAAAGCTGATTCTATTCCTTTTGATGTTTCTAATATCAATACATTTGATTATGCTTTAGATGATCTAGATGAAGCTGAAAAAACAAAAGAGCGTTTAATTGCAACAATTAAATCATTCGATTTTGATAATTTAGATACAAAAGCAAGTAGTAAGCCAATAAATCAACAATATTATTTTTCTAATGTTTTGCAGGAACTATATCAAATAAAAGATGATATCAAAATCATAAAAGAGCAAACAAAATCAACAGATATAGGTGCTATATCAGTGTTAGCTGATAAACTAACTGCCAATAGTCAAAAAACTGATAATCAAGTTTTAATGGAAACTATGATCCCAAAATTACTTGATAACCCAGAATCTTTTATGGCTTTATTCGAATTATCTAAAAAAATAAATAAGTAATATTTAAAGTTTTATTTCTTTTAGGATTTCCTTAAACATTGCTTCAAGGAAATCTTTTGTTTTCCAAATTTTCTGATTGTCGATATTTTCTATTGAAACAGATAAAATTATTTTTTCTTTACTTTTCTCAAGCTGTATACATTTTGAAACTGTCTTGCTAGTTGTCTCTAACATCTTTTTATTTCTCACTTTCTTTTTTAATATTCGAATCCACCAAAATAATAATGATCTTTGTGGATAGTAACTCTTGTAATTTTCTTCTTTTTAAATATCCTTCTAAACTGTTTTACTGCCTTTTTATAGGCTATTTCCCTTGTTTCTGCATAAATAACTAAGGGTAGTACAATTACCTCACTTTCTATGTAAATGTTGTATTTAAACATCTTCTACAACGTAATACTTACCTTCCAAAACACCATTGTGGCACAACCATACAGGTAAATAGATTGGCTTTATTTTCAACAGCTTACTAAGCTCATCACTCCATATAGAACCACACACATTTGTAACATCATTAATATCTAGCAATAGATGCCTAACCGGCGGTTTGGGCATAAATATCATCTCCTTCCTGAGCTCTTCATTTTGTTTCTATTCTCCATCCCTTGCCCATCTTATCTTAAACATAGGCTTTTTGACCTTTCCGTTGCAGTAGTCCGAAACTGTCTGCCTGCTTATATGAAGGGCTTTTCCTGCTTCTCTGGTACCCTTATAAAAGCATTTATTTTCCATATCATATATAAGTCTCTGCATACGTGTTCTTCCGCCGTACAGTATGCCTAGTTCCTTTTTAGACACTGCTTTTAAATTAACTGCTGCATTGTCGCTCTGTACCTTGTTACGATGGATAATGTTATATCCTTCGGGAACCGTACCAATAAAAAGCTCATATACAGTTCTTGAAACCGGTGTTTCTTTACCGTAGACCTTTACAACCCACAGTTCCGAGCCTTTCCGGCGGCTTACCTTATACGGCTTCAAAAGGCGTTCCTTATGCCTGTATATCCGTTTTACGCGTCCGTACGATGAAAAATGATAATCTGTATCGCGGTACTGCTTCCACAGCTCTCCCTTAAGATTTTCTATCATTTCATTTTCGCCATCCTTGAAACAATATCACTTATGCAGGTCTGTTCTAGAAGCGTTTCATTTTCATAAGAATATGTAATAAACATTCCGATTTTACTCCACTTGATTTTTTCGACTGTTATATTCTTCTCATGATTCCATGCATTTCCTCTCATTTTTGTTTCAAAAACAACTATGCATGAACCGTCGTCAAGCGGTCTTGACTTCCTGTATCTAGCAAATTCTGAAACAGTGATGATTTCATAATTGTCTTCATTTTCAATCCATTGTTTTCTTTCATTATTGTTTTTTAACATCTATAGCTCTCCTTTCAGATAATCAGTGTCATATTTACATTTGAAAGCATTTTTTCCTTTGCTTCCTTATAAAACTTCTTTTTTATTTCAAAACCATAGCATGAACGGTTTAATTCTGCGCAAGCTCTTAATGTGCTTCCGCTTCCAGCTACCGGATCAATAACAACATCGCCCGGATCGGTATATATTTCGATAAGCCTTTTCAATACGCTTACAGGCTTCTGAGTTGGATGTATCTTTGGATAGCTTCCCCCCCCTGTCCCACTCGAACCAGTCAAGAATCATCATTCCGTCATTGTTGAACTTTGGGAGTTTATCACGATACAGCACCAGAGCAACCTCCGTAGCCCCGCATATCCGCATGTTAGCTTTTAAAACCTGCGATGATGATTTTTTAATGAAGAATAAAGGCTGTGCATGGTTGAATCCGAATTTCTTGGCATAATCCTTAATCTCGTTTAACTGCTGCCATGCGCAGAATATGATCATGCATGGAGCCATTCCTTTTTCTTTAGGCTCTTTTCTTAAAAGACGGGTACAGAACTGAAAAAAGTTGTATATCTTAAAATCATCATCAGTATCGAAAAACGTCTTTCCGGCTTTTTCACTTTCCCCGTTTCTGTTGTCGCCATTGATATACCAGTCAGATCTTGAGCCGTATGCATTTATTCCGATATTATAGGGAATATCAGCGATAATTAACTGTGCTCGTGGTATCTGATAGCGCCTGGCATTTTCAAAGTGATCGTTGTATAATTCTATTTTTATATCCATAAAATCCCTCCTTTTTCCTAAAAATGGTGCAAATAAAAACAGTACCCTAAAAACACTGTTAAAAACCTATATATTTTTTATTATCCCGACGATAAAATCGAGAATGATACCAGAAGCTCCCGCGGCTATAAAACCTACCAAAACAATAATTAAAACGATTGTATAAAAGCCTCTGGCATTAAGCCTGTTAATGTACTTTTCCATTTTCAATATCCTTTATCAGCTTATTGACAAGAAATGAGCTTATGGCTATGGTTGAACAATATATAGGAACTTCGCAAATGGAATACTTTAAAGCATCCGGATAAGCTTTAACAAGCTCTACTAAATTATCAGCATAGAGAACCCGTTTTATTTCATTTAAACGATCAATAGTTTCTTTGTTATTCATCTTTGACACACTCCTTTTTATAGTCTATAATTAACGTGGTTTCATTGATTAGCTGCTACTGGACATAGCAGCTTTTTCACGTTCCATTTTTGCGTATTCATGTATCTGCTTCTCGGTCATATCAATATAATCTAAAAGATGAACCGGTTTAATATATACACGTCTCCCGCTAACAAGCACTGTCTTGCCGTTCTTTTTTATTTTTTCAATAATTTCATTTTTTATCTTTGTTGCTTCTTTGTATCCGCATGGGATAAATGCCTGTATTTCCTGAGTATTGGCATGTCCCTGAAAGATAATTTCTTCTCTTATATTATTTATATTTTCTTTCGTTTTACGCATAGTTACTGCTCCTTTCCATGAATTTAATAACCCGACCAAGTTATATGTTTTGTATTTAGTTAACCAACCAAGTTTATTTTATTTTTCACCTTTGCTATAAGCATTCACTATTCCCTCATAACGGGTTGATATTTTTTTATATAAATTTTCACTCATTTTAATAAAAATCTCTTTGTTGAAATATCCGCATTCAGTTTTACAGTCAAGATACAACATATTTAACATTTTGCAGAGTTCCACATTCAAAATCCTGTCAAGAAATATCTCTGCATTAAAAAGTGTTTTATTACTTTTAATACTCTCTAGACACAGTTCAATATCTATATCGTTAGAATTTTGCTTATACTCTTTTTTGTTTTCATCAATAATATTAGAGTCACAATATAATTTATCTTTATACCCCATCAGTATCTTAATATCCATAAGGTGCTGATTTATTTCTTTTAGTTCCCTAATAACTTCACTTTGTGATTCCTCTTTTAACATTAATTCAAACGTTTCACCTTCAACAATACCACCATTCTCTAAAATCTCTCTCGTTGGATGTTTTGACATCTAGTTCACCTCGTTCACACTTGAAATTTCAATTTGTAGATTATGATCAGGACGCCAACCGCTTAAATATTCTTTTGCCTTTTCGAAGTCTATCTTTAGGGTATCGCGATAACTTGGGATTTTGAAATAATCTTTATAATCCCTCCATAACTGACAAAACACCTTGTGATGAAGTTCTAAATACGCTTGACTGTCTTTACCGCCTAAGACTCTAACTGCTGTTGCACTCGCTATTTTTCTTAGCGTGTACTGCTTTCTGCTGTCTACAGTAGTTGTGTTTTCTAGATTAGTTACGCGACTGTCAATGTGTTCAACTTTTTCATCAACTTCAACTAATGCCTGATTTTGTAATTTCAGCAACTGCATAGCTGACATACTTTTTACTTTGAAATAAGTTTCCTCTAATACATCAAACTGTTTCCATGCCATATCGGTATCAAGGATTTTACTGTGGCGGTTTGCTCCACGTTCGGTCCATAAGTATAATTGAGGTGTGCGTTTATCAACTAGGTAACTATCGGTTACTAAGTTCTTAAATTCTTTCAATTCATCGCCTTTCAACAAATAATAATCTCTTCCTTCAACAAATCTATCTTTATTCCTTTTAAAATTCATTTTGATGTTATCAGTAGATGTCTCGTAAACATCTGCTAACTGCTGAGTTGTTAAAACTCTAATTCCTTCATGTTCAATAATTTGTAATTGATTCATAAAAAATCTCCTTAAATCATTTTTTTGTGATGCTATTTTTTATATTCTTTCTTTCGTTCGCTTAAAGCGTGCTTATCGGCCAAAAAAATAAAGTCTGTATTTGTACGATATATTTTTGCTAATGAATATAGATTAGCTTTATCAGGAATGGTAGCGCCCGATTCCCAATTATGCACAGTTCTAACTGTTTTACCTAATTTTTTTGCAACCTCTTCTATAGTTAAACCGCTGTTTACCCGCCATGCTTTTAAAGTCAATCGCTGCAATTTATATCACCTCCACACTTAAAATTATACACGCTTTTAGCGTAGTGTCAACTAAAAGCGGAAAAAAATTCTTGTTTTTATTGTTTGGACACGCTAAAAATGATACCATATACCTAGAAAGGAGCTGAAAAACATGGATAAAGATGAACAAAAAAAGATATTTTCTTCTAACTTAAAAAAACAATTATCTTTGCATAATAAAACACAATCTGATATTGTAAACGATTTACATATAACTTCTAGTACTGTTTCAGATTGGGTAAATGGTAAAAAATACCCCAGAATGGATAAAGTACAATTATTAGCAGATTATCTTGGAATTTGGAAATCGAATCTAACTGAAAAAATAGAAAATCAAAATATGAGTGGTCGCGGTGTTAGTATTCCAGTCGTTGGAAAAGTAATTGCTGGTATACCTATCGATGCAATTGAAGAAATAATAGATTATGAAGAAATTGATATAAAATTGGCTAGTACTGGCGAATTTTATGGATTGCAGATTAAAGGTGATTCTATGAGTCCAAGATTTTTAGAAGGCGACGTAGTAATTGTAAAAAAACAGAATAATATTGAAAACGGCGAAATAGCAATTGTTTTAGTAAACGGCAATGAAGCAACTGTAAAAAAAATAAAGAAAATGGACAATGGTATTATGCTTATACCATTAAATAACTCATATGAACCTATCTTTTATAACGTAGATGAAATAAACACCCTACCTGTTCAAATAATCGGAAAAGTGGTTGAATTAAGAGGGAAAATATAATAAATAAATTTTATGCATAAAATTAGCAGGAGGTATTAAGATACTTATGAGAAAAGTTCTTTATATTGATGTTGAATGGGCAAACTCTCAGAATAAAAGTATATGCCAAATAGGATTGATATCCGAAGATTTAGATACTGGAGAAACGATATTACCTGAATTAAATTTATACGTTAACCCTGAAGATAACTATGATGATAATTGTATCGCTGTGCATCATATTACAAATGAAAAAACTAAAAATTGTAAAACATTTAAAGATTTGTGGCCAAGTATTGAAGAATATTTCACTAAATCAATCATTGTTGGACACAATGTCTGTAGTTCAGATTTAAATGCAGTGGTAAGAAATTTAAAGCGATATAGTATAGATATTCCAGAAATTTATTATATTGATACTTATGAATTATCAAGAAAATTTGTGAGTTCCATTGATGTCAAAGATTATAAATTAACCACATTGTGCAAATATTTTGATATAATTCTTGATAACAATCACGATGCCTTTGCTGATGCTAGAGCATGCTCTAAATTATTAAAGGCTCTAATATCAAATTACAATTTTGTTTTAAATGATTATATTGAACATTATGATTTAAACGATATTAAAGATTTTATTCCTTATGTCTCTAGTATTGAATTTAAGCGTGAATTAAATACATTGTATGGAATTTTATCTGGGATACAGATAGATAACATAATTAACAAAAAAGAAGTAGATTATATAAAAAGTTGGAAAGAAAAACACCTTAATTTTATCCATTACAAATCTGTAAGTCATATAATTAAAGTGATTGATCTAATACTTGAGGATAATGTTATTACAGCTGATGAAGTTTTACTATTAAATAGTGTTATTACAGACTATTTGCAGTATGTCAAATCAAGCAAAGAAACGCTAGCAACTCAATTTTTACAAGGCCTTATTCGTGGAATAGAAGCTGATAAAGCCATAAATGATACTGAGATTTATAAATTACGAAATTGGTTATACAAAAATAATTATTTGCAAGGACATTATCCTTACGATTTATTATTCACTGAAATTAACTCCATTCTAGAAGATGGTATTATTACACTAGAAGAAAAAAGTAATTTATCCAAAACATTCAAAACTATACTGGAGCCAATAGAAAATTTAAATAATGAAATAGTCCTGTTTGAAAATAATACATTTTGCTTGAGTGGAAATTTTTCTTATGGTTCAAAAAATAAAGTAATGCAGTACATTATATCTAAAGGTGGAATAGTTGATAAAAATATTAAAAAGTCAACAAATTTTTTAGTAGTTGGTGAGGGTGGTTCTAGTCATTATTCAAACGGTAATTATGGAACAAAAATTAAACGTGCAAAAGAATTAAATATAATTATTATTAAAGAAAATCAGTTATTTGCTCAATAACAAAATAACATTTATTTTATAAATTGTTATTTTACATCAATTATAAACAAAGGAGATACATAGTGGAAATAAATAGTGATTTATATAATCAAATTAACGAAATATTAAAAATGATAATAAAAGAAAGTGCCTGCAAAGAAAACGAGTTTATATATCAAGAATTAAAACAACAAGATACTATCATTGGACTTACCTATAAACCATTTAAAAATCTTTGGATTAAAATATATCACAATATGAAAAATCGATATAGAATTATTGTAACAAGTTCTACTTTTGTCAATACAAACAATTATAGTGATATTTTAAAATTAGTAAATACAAAAAATGTAAAGTTACTAGATAACGGAACTATTCAAATTGATATTGAAAAAGATAAAAATATATTAATAAATACATTAACAATATTAAAACCAGTACTTATTAGATCTTACTTATATCTTTGTGAAAATGAACCCGTTCACACTTTTGGATGTTGTGATTTATCCATCAAATGTTCAGATGCGAAAAAATGCGTGCATAGTGATAAAAAATACGCAAAAGGATGTTATTATAAAAAAAATTTAGAAGCTGGAAAAATTTTTTACGGAAAAAACAGGAATATAGATTAAGTAAAAGATCATTGCTGGCAACAGTGATCTAATGAATGATACTGGTAATATCATTCGAGCATAATAAAAAATATAGGGAGGTATAGCATTTGAAAAATAATTTTAAGTTTTTATTATACTCATCTGCGAACGAGAATATATCAGTTAACGCTCTAATAAAAGATGAAACAATTTGGCTTAATCAAAAATCAATGGCAGAACTATTTGATTGTAGTACTGATAATATTTCATTGCATTTAAAAAATATATTTGCTGATGGTGAACTTGATAAAAATTCAGTTACCGAGAAAATCTCGGCAACTGCTGTAGATGGAAAAAAATATCGTACTCAATTTTATAATCTTGATGCTATAATTTCAGTAGGATATCGCGTTAATTCTAGACAAGCAACAAATTTTCGTATATGGGCAACTAATGTATTAAAAGAATATATGATCAAGGGATTTGCACTAGATGATGAGCGATTAAAACAAGGAAAAGCAGCATTTGGAAAAGATTATTTTAAAGAGTTGCTTGAACGCGTCCGTTCCATTCGTGCAAGTGAAAGACGTATTTGGCAACAAATAACGGACATCTTTGCTGAATGCAGTATCGACTATGATAAAAATTCACCAATAACATATAATTTTTATGCAACAGTACAAAATAAATTTCATTACGCCATAACAGGTCAAACTGCTGCAGAAATAATTTACAGCAAAGCAGATAGGAGCAAGGAAAATATGGGACTTACTACATGGAAAAATTCTCCTGATGGGCGTATACTTAAATCAGATGTTAAAGTTGCAAAAAATTATCTGTCAGAAAAACAGATAAGACAACTTGAAAGAACTGTAAGCGGCTATTTTGATTATATTGAAGACTTGATAGAAAGAGAAAATACATTTACTATGGAAGAATTTTCTGACAGTATTAATGCATTTTTAGAATTTAGACGGTATGATATTTTAAAAAACAATGGTGCAATATCAAGAAAAAAAGCTATTCAAAAAGCAGAAACCGAATATACCGAATTTAATAAAACACAAAAAATAGAATCTGATTTTGATAAACAAATAAAAAAGTTTATTAACAATCAATAAAAAAAGACCACTGCTGGTAACAGTGATCTAATGAATGATACTGGTAATATCATTCGAGCATAATAAAAAATTAACTTGGTCGGTTAACACTTTTTATTATGCTCCCATTATAACATATGAAGGGAGTTTTTTACAATGCCGGTTTACAAAGACAAGAAAAGAAATACGTGGTTTGTTTCTATAGATTACACCGATTCATTGGGCCAATCTCATAAACACAAAAAAAGAGGTTTTGAAACAAAAGAGCTTGCTCGCAACTACGAGGCAGCATATAGACTGTCTGATAAAACAATCAAGCAGCAGATAACTTTTAAACAACTCATAAATGATTTTATCACTTATAAATCAACTCGGGTAAAAGCAAGATCACTTAAAGATTTTGAATATCTTATAAATAAACAGTTAATGCCTTACTTTGGTGAAATGATAGTTCAAAAAATAAATATACCTGTCATTGAAGATTTTCAAAATGAGTTACTAAAGAAAGATTATTCAAACAGCTACACTAAAATAATTCAATCAATGCTGAACCGATTATTAAACCATGCAGTACGCAGAATGATAATTGATAAAAATCCGTTTGATTATGTTGAATTTGTTCGTCATGAAAACAAAAAGAACAGTAGTAAAATAAGATACTGGACCTATGAGGAGTATAAAGCATTTAAAACAGTTATTAATGACCCTGATGACAGATTATTTTTTGATATGCTTTATCATACTGGAATGCGAATAGGAGAAGTGCAGACAAGAAAATGGAGCGATATAAACTGGAACAATAGAGATATTTATGTACATGACAACTGGGATGAAAAGAATCATTTATTATCAGAAGATACAAAAAATGGCAAGCACAGGCACGTTTTATTAAACAGGATATTAATTAAGGAGTTAAAGGAAAAATACGCCAGAGATAAAAATATTGACGGTTTTAATGACGACTGCTTTATCTTTGGAGTTTATGATGTGATTTACCAACAGTATTTTACACGCCTAAAAGATTCATATATAACGTTATATAATGAGCTTCATAGTGACAAGCCACTTAACCGGATCACACTTCATGAATTTAGGCACAGCCACGTTAGTATCTTAATAAATAGCGGCGTAAAGAGTCTAACGATTGCAGAAAGACTTGGACATAGTAAAGAAATGGTAGAACGTGTTTATGGACATCTTTTCCCTAGCGAACGTCAAGAAATTTTAAACGTTATTGATGATTTAGAATAAAGTCATAAATACATTTTGAAAAAAAATCGTGCCACGACCGTGCCACGAGCTTATAAAAAAAGAAAAAACCCCTTTGGGACAAGGGGTTTCTAATATCTGTATTCTATACGGGAAAACGAATACTATTATAGATATTTGGGACACGTTTATAATACCATAATATCTTATTAATAGTTTTCAAATAGTGAAAATCAATTTTCATATAATGAAAATTTTATCAAAAATTATCTAAATAGCCACCCATTTCAAAATATATAACACTATCATCAATAGATTTGAAAACAACTTTAACATATTTATCATCAAAATAACGATATATTTTAGCAATTGTTCCCGGAGCCATTTCTTGTTTATATAAAATACTTACTTCTTTAAAATAATGTTGTTCAAATATTCTTAGACCCACAGCATCAAATGCCCATTCAATATAACGACTATTATTCATATGTTGATTTACATCAACATCACTATATAAAACTTGACGTTCCATGACATAATCCAATGGCAGTTCTTTAATAATTTCATGATATTCTTCGATCGTATAATCATAAGACTTGATTTCTGGCATTATAATTCCTGCTTTATCAGGTTTAGTAATTCTTCGTTTTTCTAAATCTATTAAAGTCCATAATGAGTATACTGATGCTATTTCATCACCGTTTTCATCTTCAACCCAATAGTTACGTGTGAACTGGATTCTTTTACAGGCTGCGGCACGAGTTTTTAATCTTATTTTTTCATCTATCTTAATTGGTCTTTTTAAAATTAATGTTTCTTTAGCTAAAACAAAACCAAATCGTTCCCCTAACTCCGGCCTCCATATTCCTACTTCAACAGCATTTTTAGTTGCTAAATCTGATAACTTGGATAATAAAGATGAGATTCGATAGTTTCCTTGATAATCAGCTTCTTGACATTCAATTGTTAAATCGCAATAAGAAACAATATTCTCCATAATATCTCCTTTTTTTTATACTAAAATATAAATATCAGTATATAATAACTATATAATAAAACAAATTAAAACTATTGTATAGAGGTAATCATATGAAGAAGATCAATAAAAAGAGGGTAGCCTTTGCATCACTGGTAATAATCTGCTTAATCATAATAATCGCACTTATTATCAATTTAACTATCTTACCATTATTTAATAATTCAAACGGTGTTACAAAAAATAAGCAAGCTAAAGCAAAAAAAGAAAGCTATGATACTGTATCTCTGGTTGCTGTTGGTGATAATATTATTCATGAGCGTGTTTTTCAATATGCCAGCACTAACGGTACATATGACTTTACCCCTTGCTATAAACATATAAAAAAATATATTCAAGATGCTGATCTTGCTTTTATTAATCAAGAAACAATTTTAGGTGGCGATACCTTAAAAATTACAGGATATCCGGCTTTTAATTCACCAAGTGAATTAGCTAAAAATTTAATTGACACTGGGTTTAATATGATCAATGGTGCTACTAATCATTCTTTCGACCGTGATTTTGAAGGTGTTAAAGCGGCTTCTCAGACTTGGCGCCAATATCAAGATATTATTTATACTGGTACATACGATAGCCAAAGTGATCGTGATACAATTAGGATCATTGAAAAAAACGGTATCAAATTTGCACTTTTATCTTATACCCAAAGTCTCAATGAATATAATACTAATCCTTATAAGTTGTTAAAACAAACTGCCTATGCTGTACCCTTATTGGAGGATACAGCAGCAATCAAAGCAGATGTTCAAAAAGCCAAAGAACAAGCAGACGTAATAATCGTCTCTGCCCATTGGGGTGATGAAAATGAGGCGGAAGTAACTGCTAAACAACAAGAGTATGCTCAATTATTTGCTGATTTAGGAGTTGATTTAGTAATCGGAACTCATCCTCATATCATTCAACCTGTTACATGGGTGAATGGCCAAAGTGGGAATAAAACACTCATTGCTTACAGTTTAGGAAATTTTTTAAGTACAATGGAAACTCAAGATACACAATTAGAAGGGATGTTATCATTAAACTTTATTAAAAAAGATGCTAAAATTTTTATAGATGACATTACCTGGACACCACTAATCAATCATTTCGGTGATAATACTGTTGAAGTTTATCCTCTTGCAAAATATCCAGATGATAAATTAGCTAAACATTTTGTTTTACATGATAAACCTAACATTATTCAGCAATACAAAGCCAAAACAAGAGATGTTATTGGTGATAAAATAACTATAAAGGACTAAATCCATGAATAAAAAACGCTTAAATAAAAAGAAAGTATTATTAGTTTTTATTCCCCTTATTATTGCCGGTACTATAATCTACTGGTTCTTGCCTAGTAATTCAACCAAAATAGAAGAAAAGCAACCGAAAAAAACAGTTAATAACGATCCCCAATATTATCAAACTTCGTTAAAAGAACGTTATGAAAACTATCAAAAAACTAATCCCGATCTTTCGACAGAAGAAATAATTACCCGAGTTAACATGAATCTTGATTATCCTTTCTATGAAGTAATCATTCCTCAAAATAAGCCATTAGAATTAAATACAATCGTAAATAAATATTATAAATTAGATGATAACTTCACTCCCGACGATCTTATTTACATCAATGATACTTATGCCAATACAAGTGATCCTGCCTATAAATATCGAAAACATCAGATGCGAAAAGTTGTTTATGATGATTTTATTGCATTAAAAGAAGCATGTAAAACTAAAGGCTTTAATCTATACGTCGTTAGTGGCTATCGTTCGACAACCTGGCAAACCGAAATCTATAATCATATGGTGAATACATACAGCGTTGCTAAAGCTGACCAAACTTGTAGCCGCCCCGGCCATAGCGAACATACGACCGGTCTAGCTTGTGATATTGCACTTGATAATTACAGTTTTGAAGACGTTATAAAGCATCCCCAATATCAGTGGTTTCTTGGACAACTAGCTAACTACGGCTTTATTATTCGCTATCCAGAAAACAAAGATACACTTACCGGATATAGCTACGAATCTTGGCATCTTCGCTATTTAGGAAAAGATTTAGCTAAAAAAGTGACTGCTAGTAATTTAACATATGATGAATATTACGCACAAAATTATGCAAGATAGCCTGTTTCAGTACTCAGGCTATTATTTTTTCACTAAAATTTATGATGATTATTAAACTTTTATCAATTTTTATATAGGCTAATTCATGATTTTCTAGTATAATAGAGATATTGAAAGAAGGAGTATGACTAATGGATATTATTACAAATGTATTACCTTTTTTGGTATTTTTAGCCTTATTATGGTTTACATACACAAATATTTCTTTAGCAGTAGCAATGTATCGCGCAAAAAAAGATGATAGTACCCTATCATCATGTCTAAGCAATACTGGTAAATATTTTTACATTGGCCTAACAATTTTCTATATTGCCTTATTTGTGGGGAGCGTTGCTTTAATGGTATTAGCGCTAATCAACAATAAATTAGACGACCTATATTTACCACTAAATGTCTTAACGATCGGAACACTAGCGATTGGTTTTCTTTTACAGCAAATCATCTTAGTTGGGCACCGTCAAATGATGATCGGTAAGATCAAACTGGATTATCGTAAAATTAAACGTGTTTCATATCCAAAAGCAAAAAAATTAAGATTTGTTTATGGACAAAGAACTTATGAAACTCCACTTCGTTTTATCGATGATTTCAAACTAAAAAAAGCTTTACAAAAAGCTCGTTAAACTCTTATGGGTAGCAAAAAATGCTACCCTTTTAGTTTACAATTTAATTTGCATTGATATCCTTGCAATTCGATTATAAAATTTCTCAAAAGAATCGTTCCCTTTAAAAATATGATTAATTATCTTCCCATCCTCAACATAATACATTTCTGATGCATATGATGCAACCAAGCAATCATGAGTAACCATAACAATCGTAATACCATATTTACGATTAATCTCTGTAAAATACTCCATTAATTGCTTAGCCCTAATACTGTCTACGTTTCCTGTCGGCTCATCAGCAAAAAGAATTTTTGGCTTACATACAAGTGCACGAGCAATTGCAATTCGCTGCTGTTGACCCCCTGAACATTCAAAAGGGTATTTATCTAAAAGTTCTTCAATACCTAAACTGCTAATTATTTGCTTGATTTCTGCTTCATTGATAATATTCTTTTTATTAAGTTTTAAAGAAAATAAAATATTGTCAATTACTTTTAAAGAATCTATCAAATTATAATCTTGAAAAATAAATCCCATATATCTCTTTCTAATATTTGCTTTTTCTTTATCCGACAACCCAACTATATTCTGATCAAAGATTAATAATTTTCCTGAAGTAGCCTCATCAATTGTTGATAGAATATTTATCAATGTTGTTTTACCAGAACCTGAAGTCCCCATAATACATGCAAAAGTCCCCTTATTTACTGAAATTGAAACTCCATTTAATGCCGTTTTAGGATATGGTGTATCTAAGCCATACACTTTTTTTAAATTAGCCGCTTTAATTATTTCTTCCATTTTCTTATCCTCATTTCCTCTTGATATACAGCAACTCGATATGAAATAAACAATGGAATAATAAGCTCTAATATAAGAAATAATGCAGACAAAACTCCCATTTTATCACGATAGACAAAAGCAATATTTAAATTTGATAAATATACCAATGATAAGACCGCAATCATTTCATACATCAATGTTTTTTCTTTTTTTGTCATATATCTGATTTCTTCATAATTAAGACCTAATCGACTTAAATTACGATAATATTGCTTTTTATTAATTTGATTAATTCTAAAACGATTAATCAATGTAAAGCTTAAAACAATATTTGTTAGCACATACCCCAATTGAAATAAGATCGTATACTGTAAATCATCAAGATTAGTACACATCATTGTTAATAAAATTGCAGAAGATAATACAAACATTAAAATAACTGATTTCATCTGCTGCAGATTCAAAATAAAGTTATTAAAAATTAGACTTTCTTTAGCATCAATATTCTTTAATTTAATCCACTTTTTTAATAAGTTAGGAAAACACATAACACCTAAATTATATGCTCCTATTACATATAAACCGGCTGGAAAAATCAATCCCTGATTTAAATCACTGATGTAGATAGTAAAAGTACCTATAATAAATAATACAATATAATTAACGTTAGCTACTATCGTTATTCGCCTTCTTTTCTTAAACGAGACGATTTCATCATTTTTAAGTAAATCAGGAATAACTCCGCGGATAGAATACGATATTTGCATAAAAGTCATAAAAACTAATAGAAGCAGTACCAAGGGCAAAGAATCGACATATGTTTCTAAAGCATAATAAAAGATATTTTCACTAACCCCCATATAAAGATAAGCAAGTGCCTGACATAATGGAATCAGCAAAAAACTAATTCCCACAGCAATTAAATAACTAATTAAAGTGATTACAATCAACTGAATCATCTGGAAAAATAAAATTTCTCGATCACGACACCCCATTATTTTCAATAGACCAACAATCCGTGAATTTGTTTTATTATAGTAATTACAAGAATACATTATTAATGAAATAAAAATCACTAATAAAATAATGACCATTGTCCCTTTATACATTCCATCATAAAATCGCATCACTTCGTATTCAGTAATTGCTTCATAACCATAAAACTTTGTTGTATCTTTTAAAATATTTACTAAATAGTTAATTATGGGATTATTAAAGAATTGGAGAAAAATAATACATACACATAAAGTTATTGTAATTGTAATTCCAAGATTTAAAGCTTTTTTTCGCTCTTTCCATAGCATCTGTAAAGAAATCTGCAGCATCCCAATCCCTCCTTTTTTATTAAAAAGATGCTTTAATAATATCCTTTTCTTCCTTTACTCTAAACTATTGTCTAAGCGTATAGTCAATGTTTTTAAATAAAAAACGATTAAAACCGTACACTATTTTTAGTGTACGATTTTAATCACTTCGTTTACTTAATTCTTTTTGTTCACATTCTTTTATATCATCACCAATTAACTTATGACGATAATATCTAGATTTCTTTTTGACCTCTTGGTTAATCTTTCTATAACCATATTGTTCAATCAAAGTTTTCTCACCAGAAAAAAGATTAACTCCTAAACCTAATTTGTTTCCATCTATTTTTACCCCCATTGCTGCTAAAATAGTAGGATACATATCAATAATTGAAAATTTTCGGTTTTTATTAAATTTTGTAGTAACTGCACTATTAATAAAGCAGTTGTATGGTGTCCGAACATAATCGTGATCAAGATTAGTAAAAAACTTTTCTGACATACTATTATGATCACCAGTAATAACTATAGTTGTATTTTCATACCATGGCTGGCTCTTGCACCAATTTATAAAATTATTCACTTGTTTTGATTGACAGGCAATTACGTTTGCATATTGGCTTTTATATTTATGCTGACAATCTTCACATACATACCCATCAGGTGTATGCGTATCAATCGTGACTAGCTCCATATTAAAAGGTTTACCACTTTTAGCCAATTTAGTAATATCCGCTTTAGCAAACTCAAATAACTTTTTATCTTCATAACCCCAAAAAACAAAATAATCTTTAGCAATTCTTCCTTCCTCAACTGCGGTATTGTAATCGGAAATATAATAGTTACCATGTTGTTTATAAAAATTTGATGTACACCCAAAATTACTATCAGAACCCATCATGATTTCATTTATATAACCATGCTGTTCCAAAATTTCACCAAGTGTATAAACACCACTAAAAAAATTCGATTTATCATTATATGATTTTGAATTAAATGGTACTAATAGCGGAATTCCTGCTTCTTGGCCAACCATTGAAGCAATCGTCCACTGTGTTCCCTCTAAGGTCAAACTTCCACCGATTTGGTTATGATGAGAAAAGTTAATATTTTGATTCGCTAATGCATCAAGTTCAGGCATATAAGAAACATCTTGACCACCACCCGATGTTTTTGCTAAATAAGCATTTTCGATAGATTCTAAATAGATATGAATAATATTTCGTTTACAGCTTGGAAAAGTTAACGTTACCCCTTTGGGATCAACATAATGTTCTTCATATAATTGTGTTTTTCTAAGCATATCAAAAACATATCCAAAAATTTGATAATTATACAAAGCAAAGAGCAAAGAACCAATAATTGCAAAACAACCAATTGCAAATATATGCGCTATTAAATATATATGAAATGCTGGTAAAGGTAGATTAAAAACGATTATTTCTGTGAATGCAACAATTACAAAACTCTGAGGAACTGTATGAAGAAACCAGTCAGTATAAATTCCATCATCTGTACCATCCATAGGAACTTTTAAATGAAAAATCATTTGATTTAATGTCTTCACAGAAAAAGTTCGATTTCCCCAAATAATTGAGGCTACGATCAAAACTGCAATAAATATCATCAATGATCCAATCACTTCTTTAAATGTAATTAACTGTATTATTCTTTCTATCATCACAACCATCTTTCTTCTTATTATTTCTATTTATTCTAGCATATAAATAGACCTAAAACAAAAATTTCATTCACCAAACTTTACCATATTTTTACATTTACCTTACTCTTCTTATGTGAATTTTAAATTAATAAAGTATATTTTTATTAGATAATAATAAAATGACTAATACTATATTTATTTTACAAGAGTAAGCTTAAATTCTTGATAATGCTTAGAATCGACTCCGATACAAATTGAAACATCACCTGGTTCAACAAGATATTTCATTTCATAATTCCAAATAGCAAAAGCATCTGAAGTTAAATGAATACTTATCTGTTTTGATTGATAGGCTTGAATTTTTACTTTATTAAAAGCCTTAAGTTCAATTACTCTAGAAACAACTGAAGCCTGATGATCCTTTAAATAAACTTGTATTACATCTTCACCATCATAGGTACTGTTATTGTATATTTCTAACTGCAAATCAATTCCATTTTCAAATAAATCGGTTATTTTAATGGCTTTAGGTACCTTGATATCTCGATAAATAAATTGTGAATAACTTAAGCCATAACCAAAAGGTAACAGCGCTTCACCGGGCATGTCAACATAATCTTTTTGTGCTCCATTATGTTTATGATTGTAATAACAAGGTAATTGTCCTACATGTTGCGGTATAGAAACACTTAAATGCCCACTTGGATTATAATCTCCAAACAAGACATCAGCAATTCCCTCACCGCCTCTACTACCAGGATAAAAACTTGCTAAAACTGCTTGAGAATGCTTTAGAACCGTATTTATGACGTGTGGCCTGCCTTGAATCAATACTGTTACTATGTGTGGATTCACTTCTTTCAAAGCTAATAAAAGCTCGTTTTGATAACCTTCTAGTTCTAATGAAGCTAAATCAATGTTTTCCCCACAATTCATTTGGTTTTCTTGATTTGCTTTTACCGCACCATTGTTTTCAAAGGTATCTTGATATAATCTTGTACTATTACCGCCTAATACTAAAATAACAATGTCCGCCGCTTTAGCTGCCACGAGTGCGGGCTCAATATCGAATTTTCTTCCCCGTATTGAACATCCCTGTACATAGATAGGGGAAATTTCTGTTTTTTGGCAAATACCATCGTACACTGTAACAATATCACTTTTGTTTTGATAAGCAGTATAGTCTCCAAGTTGATTTAAGTAGTGATTAGCATTTGGACCAATAACAGCAATTTTTTGTTTTGAGGATAATGGAAGAAGTGAATCATTATTTTTCAATAATACTTGACATTCCCGAGCGGCCTGAAGTAATAAATCTGATGCTTCTGGTAATGAATAAGTATTTAGTTCTTCCCATAATCCTAATTCTTCTTTTAATCTCAATACCCTTAATACTGCTTGATCAAGTTCCTCTTCAGTTAAATAACCTTGTTTTATTGCTTCATCTAATCGTAAATAAACATTATCCCATAAACTCAGATCTACTCCCGCTTTAAGTGCTAAACTGCCAACTTTTAAGATATCATCATCCAACAACAATAATCTATCTAAAGCACATCCGTCAGCCATAACAATACCAGAAAAATCATATTCTTTTCTAAGGGTTTCAAAAAGCAATGCTTTATTAATATGACAAGGAATTCCATCTATTTCATTATATGCAGCCATAACTGCCTTAGCGCCAGCATCAATCGCTGCTTTAACTGGTGGTAAATGAATTTCTCGCAACTCCCGAGGTCCAATTAATGCAGCATCTGAATTATGTCCACCTACACAACCCCCTTGCGCACATAAATGTTTGACAACTACAGCTACACCGTTCTTTTCTTTTTGGAATCCATGTACTGCTGCACTTGTCATACAGCTTGTTAAGTAAGCATCCTCACTAAAACATTCCTCACTACGGCCCCATCTAGGATCTCTTAAAACATCAAATCCCGTAAATAATGCCAAATTTCCACCTTTGGCAGCAAGTTCCTGGCTCACATTATGCGTAATTCTTTCCATCAAATCAGGATTCCAAGTCATCCCCATTGCTAAATTAGTTGGGAATACCGGTGCCCCTAATGCCATATGTCCGTGCACACATTCTTCGCTAATTAATGCTGGGATTTCAAAACGTGAATGTTTTTTTATATATTCTTGAATCATTGTAATGACAATTTTACTATCTTCACGGCTAATTCCATTTTCTCTATTGATCTGAGACCAGGCATCAGCACGTAAAATGCCATAAATTGCTCCAACGCCACCATATTCCTTAACATGTTCTTTAAATAAGTCTGTTAATTCATATTTTCCATTAACTTTTTGATAACATTGCCATCCATATAAATGTTGATTTAATTGACCAACTTTCTCTTTCAACGTCATCTCTTTTACAATTTTTTCAATCATCTCTATTTTCTCATTTCTTATAAATATTTTTTATTATATAAGTATTGATTCATTAATTCTCTTAATAAATATTCTATTGCTAAATGGATATGCAAACGTGAATCAATATCATATCCTTCATCCTTAGTTACAGAAACATTCATCACATAATTTGACAGTTTCGTCATTGGGGAATTTCTCGTTTCTGTAACCAATAATATTTTACAACCACTAAGTTTGGCATTTTTCATTACATCGATAATTGCCTCAGTAGCACCACCTCTTGATAGCACAATTACAAAGTCATCCTGAGTCAAATTATTAGCTTCTAAGTATAAAAACCAGTGATCATCAGGATAAATCGTTCTAATTCCATATAAACTCAACTTCACTGCTAATATCTTTGCAACATATTTGTTCATTCCTGAAGAACAGATTAAAACACTTTTAGCTTTAACAATATCCTTAATGACATCATCAATATCTAGATTGCGTAACATCTCAATCGTATCTTTAATTTCTTTTTCCAAGGAATCACATGTACTCTCAACTGGAGATTGATACTCATATTCGTCTCGACGATGATATAAAAGATCATATCTAAAGTCCATAAATGTTTTATAATCCAATTTCTTTACCATCCTAAAAATAGTCGTTGTAGATACATTTAATGTTTCTGCTAAAGAAGAAATCGTCAAACTTGGTTCTAAATCCCGAAACGTTAATAATTTATTAAAACATTCAATTTCTAATTCTGTTAAATTATTTCCATATTTTTGAAAATTCTTAATTAAACTCATATGCATTACCCTTCCTATATGAAAATAGAGTAGAAAAAATCTACTCTATTATAACAGTAACGAAAGTATTTGACACAATATTTTTGATGATTACCTTTCCATTTTGATTTTCAACTTCTGTTTGTTTATTTTCTTGAACATCACATAAATAACATCGTTTATTAATAGGAATGAAAAGCTCAACATCTGCGACATCTACTTCACGATTATTTAAAATCCGGAAGATAGAAGCTTCACTATTTTCAGCTTTTTTCAAAGCCATAAATTCCACTCGTTCATCCAACGTAATCGCACTATAAGACCAATCAAGTTTTAAATTTTCACGTCTACTTATATCATTAAGATAGCGTGTTTGAACTGGTGTATTTATTACTTCTGCTGTTTGAATCATCTTACTCATCTGTTCTTTTGTTCCAAAAAACAATGAATATTCACTTGTTATAGTTTGATTTAATAATTGTGAAGATGGTGCATCCATACGATATCCTGAAGAACGTCCAGGTCTAATCAATAGATCCGCTTTACCAAATTTTCCTACACTTCTTAATAAGGTTAAACAAATTTTTTGATTATTTTCAATTTCATATTCCAATGGTCCTTTACTTAATACTGCCATAATTGATTTTTGATGATCTAGTTTAACAAAACGCTGCATTGCATATATTGGCAGAACATACTCAGTGGCACCATCTTTTAAACTCTTTTGATTTTTTATTACGTTTTGACGGATAATTGTTCCAAATTGATCTTGACTACAGTTTTCTGCTGCTTTATAAATATCTTCAAAACATACTCTTACGATATGATCACATGAATGATTATTAATTTTAGTTACGAAATCTATTGTTTGACTGTTTGCCTTCAAAGAGACATCGCTACATATTTTAAGGGGTTTTAATGCTTGTACACGATGGTGATCAACTACTTTTTCAGGAACTTGAATTTGATATTCAAGCCGATACTTTACTTCAATAGAAGATGATTCAATACAAGTAATCATTGGATGAATATCATTAATTCTTATTTCTGTATCATCTATACATGGAGAATAATTATATTCATCACCATCATCCCCCTTTTCGACAAAAGTATTTAACTGATGATATGTTTCCTGAGTCTGTTTATTCGTAACAGAAAGCGTTCCATCTTCTTGAATGTGCATCACTAAATACTTATTTTCAGCACCATTTTTTAAAATGACAACATCTCCTTCTGGTCTTTTTGAAGTTCTTTCATGGAAACACACTTTTAAAACTTCATAGCCCATTGGTGGTAAGAAAGATGCCGCAATCTTAATTTGTACTTTAAATTTTGTTCCTTCTAAAACTTCTCCTGCATCATGAAAATTTTCCATTCCATTATAATATTCAATATCATGGCTAGTTGCTTTAACTTCATTCATTATTTCATAAGGGACGATTGTTCCATCTTGACGTTTTAACACAAAGTTCTTATCTTTAACAATCATGCTTGTAAAAGCATAATCATTACGCTGATAAGGAAGAGTATTAAATAGAACTAAGATGTCCTCATTTTCCTTTAGTACACTCAAATCCACTGATTCTGCCAAATAACGGAAATTCATCCAGATTAGCTCATTTAAACCATGTCTTAAATTTAATAAACGATTTTCTACAGTATGGTTAATACTATCTGGTGAAGAACCATAGATAGAATCATGAAATTGATTCTTAAAAATAATCTTCCAAAAATAATTAATTAATTCTTGATCACAATAGCCTCCTTGAAAACGCGAGATACTAATCATTGGTTCAATTACTTTTGCCATCATTGTTTCATAATGACGCATTGCATTTTTTATATCAATTCTAGTTGAGGTGATACCAGCGTGAATTCGACCTAGTGCAGCACTTCTTGCTTCACCTTGATAAATTTTTAATTGATGATGATTTTTCTTTGCTGCATTAAGCAGTGTATCAAGATAATCCTCAGGGTTATTCATAATACAGTCATAACCATCTTTTTGCAATTGTTCAATTGTCTTTGAAGAATGTTTCCGTGGAAAAGCATAGTCACTCCCCAGCATAAATAAAACTTCTTGATCTTGATAACGAGCTTCTAATTTAGGAATAAAATCTGTCATATCTTTTTTTACTTCTTCATAATCCTCTGGAAATCCTCGGTAATGCCCATATCCCAAAGCAAAATGAACAGTTGGCAGCGATGCATCACCATTTCCTTGCCACATAAATAATGAATCATCTAAAACATCATAATCAAAACCACGCCAAGCAAATATCCCTTTCATACCAATTTCTTTAAATAGATAAGGAGTTATCTTATTTTGCCCAAATGCATCCGGGACCCAGCCAACATTCATACAATGACCTAATCCCGCAGCATATTTAGAACCAACTAATAAGTTTCTTAACAGCGCCTCACCCGAGGGAATAATCATATCTGGTTGAACATACCATGGTCCAATAAATAATTTTCGATTCTTTACTAATTGCGAAATCCTATCTTTTTGAAATGGTTTAATCGCTAAATAATCTTCTAACGCTGCTGTTTGTCCATCAAATGTAAAATATTTCATTTGTGGATCATTCTCTAACATTTCAATCAGTCGATCATAAAAATAGACTAATTTAATTCTTGATGAATCCGTTGAACGTAACCACTCTCTATCCCAATGAACATGGGGAATAAAATGTATCTTACTCAACGGCAGCACCTTCATTCTGTGCTTCTAAAGTATTTTGCTTGATTTGTAATTTTACAAACGGATAATATAAAACTAAATCTAAAATAAATAATACTATACATAAAATAACTGGACTCAATGTAAATGCCCCCAATACCCAAGCATTAACAAAGATTGGTTCCACCCCAGAATTCAATACAACCAAATGGTTAACTAATCCCCATGATGTTGCAAAATATCCAATAATTGCATTAATAACTGGTACAAATACAAATGGAATAAACATAATTGGATTTAATACAATCGGTAATCCGAATGTTACAGGTTCATTAATCCCAAATAAACCAGGAATAATTGAAACCTTTCCAATCGATCTCTCAGCAGAACCTTTTTTCCCTAATACTAATAATAATACAACTAATGCTAGAGTAGAGCCAGAACCACCAATCATTGCATAGACATTACATAAAGTATTTGGTGCTACTTGTGTAATTTTATCAAAAGAACCTGTTTCAACAAAAATTTGAATATGTTCATAGAAAATTGGCATCCACAATACAGAAATTAATCCCCACATAATTGAAAAACCATGAACTCCAAAGAACCATAATAATTGCATAATTATAATTACTAAAATAACTGCTGGTAAACCTGTACCAATCCCATTTAGTGGAGTAATAATAAATTGAGTAATCAATTGTTGGATTGAATCAAATCCTGCTAAAACAACAATTTCCTTTATCACTGAAAATACAGTAATGATAACAAAGAATGGAATAATTGATAAGAATGAACTTAATACCATTGGCGGTACTTGTCCGGGTAATTTAATTGTAAATTTTGAATTAACTAGTTTATAGTACATATATGATGAAGCCAATCCAATAATCATTCCCGCAAACATTCCTTCATAATTAAAGAAGTTGATTTGAAAAGCTGTAATTGTACTATCACCTACATTAATAGCATTAGGAATAGTTGCTATATAAGCAATCAAAGAAACAATACAAGCAACTAATGGAACACATTTATCTCCTTTATTTAGCCCTTTTAATTGATTAGCATAATTGTATGAAGAAGCAATAACAACAACTAATCCAGTTAAACCCATAGCCACAGTATTAATATTTGTAAAGGCATTGATAATACTTCCTAAAATACCATCCAATGGGATTCCCCATTCTCCAAACCAATAATTTGCCTGCTGACTTACTAGACCTGCCAACGAACCTACCACGGTAAAAGGACTTGTAAGAATACAAGCATCTTTAATTGCATTAAGCAATTTGTTTGATGTAATTTTATTAGAAAATGGCATTAAATACTTTTCTAATAATGACATAATTAATTTCATTTTATTTCCTCCCTCTTTCATATAAAAGTATATACAAAGCGCTTCCATAAGAGAATTACAGAACTTGTAAAATTTTTCCTAATCAAAAAACAAAAAAAGAAGATCGAAATCTTCTTATCATTTTTCTATTTTATCATAGATATTATTTATTCAAAATAAGTTTTGATTACAAGCTCCGCAAATAAAGAATCAGCCCAGCAGAACCATGGTCTTGTAAACTGAGTATCATCATTTACATCAAAACTTTCATGACAATATCCAGTACCTCCGGTATTATCAATAATAGTCTGGATCAATGCTTCTCTTTCATGCTGTAATAAACTTGTTAATCCTTGCATAGATAGCGCAATCGGCCATATATATTCAGACCAGGTATGTGGCGATCCAATTCCCTTTGCCCTGTTCCCCTCAAAATAATATGGATTCTCTTTACTTAAAATAAACGCTCGTGTATTTTTGTAAATTTCATCATTAGCATCCGCAAATCCTAAATATGGAATTGACAATAAACTTGGTACATTGGCATCATCCATTAATACATGATTCCCATAACCGTCTGTTTCATAGGCATATATTTTCCCATATTTAGGGTGTCTAACAATACCGAATAATTCAATACCATAATCAATTTGAAATTTCAAATCAACAATTCGCTCTTGAAGATATTCATCCTGATACACTAATTCCACAATTTCCTTGAGATATCCCAGAACAACACTGCAAAACATATTGCCAGGAATATTATAATTAAAAGTACATGCATCATCACTTGGCCTAAATGCGCTCCAAATCATTCCGGTATAACGTGTTTCAAAACCACGTCCTTTATTTTGGAGGGTTTCGGTTTTTCTTAAATTCCATTTTTTTGCTTCTTCTCGTTCAAACGTATATGATGAATTTTGACTATGATTTTGTTCACATTCAAAAACATTTAAAAGAGTTCTAATAAAATGTAAATACTGTTGATTAAAAATACTTTTATCACCAGTTTCTTTATAATATTGATAACTTAATTTTACCGGATAACATAATGAATCCAATTCATACTTTCGCTCCCAGACATACGGCTTCATAATAGTCGTATCATGATATTCCCTTTCAACATCTTCTGTATTTAAAAATGCATTTGCATAAGGATCCCACAAAACATATTCAACTTGAGCTTTAATTAATCCTTTGATTATTGACTGTAATTCACTATCATTATGAATATATTTTAAATAATGATTAACTTGACAGCTTGAATCACGTAACCACATTGCATTAATATCTCCGGTAATAATATAAGTCTTATCACCTTCTCGTTTAACACTTGTTTCTAGCGTAGACAAAAAGCACCGTTTAAACATTTCGCGTAACTTTTCATCTTTCAATACTGTATCAGCTTGTTCCAATAATTCCTTAATCGTCATAATGCTTTCCTCCTGTTTCAATCATAGCTATCTTTCCTTAAATTGTCTATTCCCAATACTGTATATTTTTTACAAGATTAATCAAACAAAAAAATTGGCACTAAAAGTGCCAATATATATCTAAGACATTATCTAATTCATCTTCTAATAAATCATCATCCATACTACTCAATTATCTTCTTTAATTTTTTTTCAAATTCACGGCGTGGGAACATTACAATCGCTCCGCATCCCAAACATTTAATTTTAATATCTGCACCCATTCTAATAATTTGCCATTGTGTTGACTTTTTGCATGGATGAGCCTTCTTCATTTCAACAATATCATTTAATTTATATTCCATATTAGTCACCATTTCTATGATAAAAAGCTTCAATTGTATTTTTCATTAACATTGTAATCGTCATTGGTCCAATTCCCCCTGGAACTGGAGTAATTGCTGACACTTTGTCTTTAACATCATCAAAATCAACATCACCGCATAATTTGTTATTTTCATCACGATTAATTCCTACATCTAATACTACTGCACCATCTTTAACATACTCATGATTAAAGAATTTCGGTTTCCCTATTGCTGCAATAAGTACATCAGCACGTGAACAAACTGCCTTTAAATCTTTTGTCTGACTATGTGCAATTGTAACAGTTGCATTTTTTTGTAAGCACAATAAGGCTACCGGCTTACCAACAATATTACTGCGCCCAACAATTACTACTTCTTTACCCGCCAAATCATAATTAATTTCTTCTAATAAAACCATCATCCCTTTTGGTGTACAAGGAACCAAACTATGTTGTCCTAAAAATAATTTAGCCACATTTTCGGGATGAAAACCATCAACATCTTTACTAGGAACAATCGCATCTAAAACTTTTTCTTCATTAATATGCTGTGGCAATGGTAATTGCACTAAAATTCCATCAACAGTATCATCATTATTTAAATCATTAATTTCTTGTAATAATTCGATTTCACTAAAAGATGCATCATGTCTCAAGATTTCTGATTCAATCCCAATATACTGACAACCTCTTTCTTTGTTCCTAACATATGTCTGACTAGCTTGATTATCCCCTACTAGTATTACAACCAACTTAGGTAGACGTGGATATGTTTCTTTTATCTTACTTACTTCTTCCTTTAATTGATCCTTTATTTTTACAGATATTTCTTTACCACTAATAATCACTACTCAAATCCCCCTTTAATTATTATTTCAATTATACCAAAATATAAACTTGTTGCAACTCTTAGTCCAACTGATCTAAATATTCTTGATACTCTTTCAAAATAATTTCAAGTTCTTCAAAAGTATTAATCTTAGATAATTCATTTTTCACACGAGCTGAAGACTTTAATCCCTTGATATACCATGGCGCATGACCACGCATTTGAAACATAGCAACCTTTTCTGGTTCAATTTCCATTAAACGTCGTGCGTGTGCTAAACACTGCGTAATTTTTTCTTGATAAGTAGGTTCACTAATTGTTTCACCAGTTTTTAAAGACTCTACAACCTGTTTAATCAACCATGGATTTCCTAAGGCCGCACGACCAATCATAACTGCATCAACTTTTATTTCTTCAAGCATTCTTTTAGCATCCTCAACACTCTTGATATCGCCATTGCCAATTACTGGGATTTTCACAGCTTCTTTGACTTGACGAATTATTTCCCAATCAGCATGACCTTCATACATTTGCGAACGAGTTCTACCATGAATTGCAATAGCACTAGCACCAGCCTTCTCAATTAGTTGAGCAACCTCAATTGCATTAATATGTTCTTTATCAAAACCACTACGTATTTTTACTGTAACAGGTTTAGTTACATTATCAACGACACCTTTAACAATCTCATAAATTTTATCAGGATATAATAATAATTTACTACCAGCATCGGCCTTTAAAACCTTATTTACTGGACATCCCATATTAATATCAATAATGTCACAATTAGAATGTTTATCGATATATTTGGCTGCTTGAACCATTGTTTCTACTTCACCGCCAAATAGCTGAATACTAACTGGATGTTCGCCATCATCTACTTGTAACATTTCTATTGTTTTAGCATTTCCATAACATAGCGCTTTATCACTAACCATTTCCGAATAGACAAGTCCGGCACCAAAATCTTTAATAATTTTACGAAAAGCCATATTAGTAATCCCTGCCATTGGTGCCATTACTACTGGATTTTCTATTTCTACATTTCCTATTTTAAACATTATGTCACTCCTCAAAAGTATCTTATCAATAAATTAAAAAAAAAGAAATATAAATGTATAAAATATTTCTTCATAGCCATACTATTTATAGATAACTTACCCTTCCCCGCTATTTTCCTCCCCGAAATAGACGTAAGTTATCGAGTTAGTTATATTCCTAAATATGTTGGTTTCCAACAAAAAAAGAAAGGCTTCCCCCGCCTTTCTTTTTATTTTTCTTTACAAGTAAGTCCACCTTTTTCTTGTTCTTTAATTGTTTCTTCTAAAGAAATATACACGATTTTCTTATCACTATCAGTAGTTGTAACTAATTTAGCTTTTTTAAGTTCATCAAAATCAGCTTCACCATAATCTAATTCAATTTTAAGAATAATTTTTTCACCATCTACAGTATATTTAGCTGAACCACCTTTTAATGAATCATAATCAACATTAATAGATTTCACTTTAGGAAGCCAATAAGTATCAATTGGTGTACTTTCAGTTACATAACCAGTAAAATCATAAGTAACTGTACTTTTCATGACATCAGTTTTATCACCAGTTGCTTCGATCGTAACTTCAGCTGCTGTCATTTCATCAATATTTCCTTTACAAATAGTAGTGGTTTTTTCTTCTCCACCACATCCTGTTAATAGCAATGCCAGTAACATTACACTTAATAGTTTTTTCATTTGATTTTCCCTCACTTTATTTGTCTATACCATTATCATAGCACAAAATTTACCTAAAAAATACCATAATAGTACATTTGTAGCAAAATAATCACATAAAATTACAAAAAATAGAATAGTTTTCACTATTCTACTATAATCTATTTTTAATTTCTTTTAATTCTTCTTCACTAAATTGATATTTTTTATTACAAAACTGGCAACTTAATTCACAACCATGATCCTCATCAATCATCGCTTGTAACTCATCCTTACCAACTGTAATCAAAGCCTTACCCATTTTTTCTTTTGAACAATCACATTTGAAAAACAAATCTTGTTTTTCAGTAATCTCCACATCATCAAATAGCTGCTTTAATATCTCTTCAGGACTTTTCCCTTCATTGATCAACTTAGATACCGGCGGACATTGAGCGACAACTTTTTCGATATAATCAATATCTTCTTCAATAGCCTCAGGTAATAATTGAATAATAAATCCACCTGAAGCAAGCACTTCATTAGTATCATTTACTAGTACCCCAACCGATACAACTGAAGGAGTTTGTTCACTAACTGCAAAGTAGTAACCAAAATCATCACCTATTTCCCCAGTTTGTAGTGGAACTGATCCCGTAAACGGTTCTTTTAAACCCATATCACGAATTACTTGTAAAGTTCCTTCATGTCCAACTGCTACACCAACTGCTAATTTACCAGTATCATTATAAGTATAATGCACTTCTGGGTTAGCAACGAATCCTTTAATATTTCCATCACCATTAGTAACCGTCATCATAGTTCCAATTGGACCGCCACCATTGATCACAACTGTCATTTTCTCTTGATTCTTGTTCATTTTTGCCATCATCAAAGTAGCTGACATCATTCTCCCGATTGCTGCAGAAGCAGTAGGCCATAAATTATGATGTTTGCGAGCCTCATCTACTAAATTAGTCGTTTTACAAGCAAAAACGCGACAGTTTTTACTATTAACTAAACCTCTAACTAAATAATCTTTCATATATTCTCCTTATAAAAATACCATCAATGATGATAATATCATTGGTATTATCATACACAAAATAATAAAATAGATAAATATTTTTCTTTTCTTGTTGTTCATCATTTACCTCACATATGAAAAAAAGCGGATACCGCTTTTATTTCATATCATCTAATAGATCATCAGCATCATCAAACGATGGTGTTGTTGTACTTGAAGCATTAGAATCATTTGATGAATCATCATTAGAGCTACTATCAAATGTTCCATCATGACGATCTAACATCTTACCTGTATTAAATAATGCTTCAATTTGTTCACCAGCTAATGTTTCATATTCTAATAAAGCATCAGCAATAATTACTAATTTATCTTTATTAGCCTCAATAATTTCTTTTGCCTGTGCATAGCATTCATCGATGATCTTACGAACTTGAACATCAATTTCATAAGCAATTTGCCCAGAATGAGAATTATTGTGTTGTGTATAGTCGCGTCCCAAGAAAACATTTCCTTGTTCAGAATCATATTTGATTGGACCAAGTTCTGACATTCCCAATTCAGTAACCATCATTCTTGCAATTCTAGTTGCTTGTTCAATATCGTTATGAGCACCGGAACTTACATCACCAAAGAAAATTTCTTCAGCTACACGACCACCCATAAATCCAGCAATATTAGCTTCTAATTGAGTCTTAGTTTGGAAATATGTTTCTTCTTTAGGCGTCATTAAGTTATAACCCCCAGCTTGGCCACGTGGCACAATAGTTACTTTTTGAACTTTGTTGGCAGCTTCTAAAGTTAAACCTAACACAGCATGTCCAGCTTCATGGTATGCAACTAGACGGCGTTCTTTTTCACTATATTTACGAGATTTTTTCGCAGGTCCACCCATAACACGGTCAACTGCTTCATCAATATCATCCATTGAGATTACTTTGTGATCTTCACGAACTGCTAATAAAGCAGCTTCATTTAAAACATTTTCTAGTTCAGCCCCTGAGAATCCAGGAGTTCTTTGTGCTATATTACTAAAATCTACATCGGGAGCAAATTTTTTGTTCCGCGCATGAACTTTTAAGATTTCAGTACGAGCATTCTTATCAGGATTAGCTACCTGAATTTGACGGTCAAAACGACCTGGTCGTAATAATGCTGGATCTAATACATCAGCACGGTTTGTTGCCGCTAAAATGATGATCCCTTCATTACCACTAAATCCATCCATCTCAACTAACAATTGGTTAAGAGTTTGTTCACGTTCATCGTGTCCACCACCCATACCAGTACCTCTTTGACGCCCAACAGCATCAATTTCATCGATAAAGATAATACATGGCGCAGTTTGTTTAGCCTTTTTGAACATATCACGAACACGACCAGCACCGACACCAACGAACATTTCTACGAATTCTGAACCAGAAATTGAATAATAAGGCACACTAGCCTCACCAGAAACGGCTCTTGCTAATAAAGTTTTACCAGTACCTGGTGGCCCCACAAGTAATACCCCTTTTGGAATACGAGCCCCCATTTGAGCGAACTTTTTCGGATTTTTCAAGAATGCTACTAATTCTTTTAATTCCTCTTTTTCTTCATCAGCACCAGCTACGTCAGCAAATCTAGTTGTTTGGTTTTTTTCTAACTTAGCTCTAGAGTTACCAAAATCAAAGGCTTTAGCATTTCCGCCACCTTGACCCATCATCTTGAAGATAAAGAACATTCCTCCAAGTAATAATACATATGGTAAAATACTAATAATGACCTTCATAAATACACCACGATCATTAGCATCAACAATCGTAGTTTCAATACCCTTTTCATTTAACAATCCAGTTAATGATTGCATTTCAGCTTCAGTATTAGGAATCGTAGTTGTAAATTCATACTCTGTTGATTTACCATCTACTTTCTTTGTATACTTCCCACTTACATCAACGACTAAACTTGAAGGAACAATTTCTACTTCCTTAATTTTTTCGTCTTGGACTACTTCCACGAATTCACTATACTTAATCTCTTTACTATTACCCTGATTCATATAGGTAACAAGTCCACCGATTAAGAATAATAGAACTACCCATGGAAGAATCGATTTTAATAATCCATTCTTATTACTCATATACTCTCCTTACTTATAACAATCTTCTTTTAATATTCCAACATATGGCAATTGACGATATCTTTCATTAAAGTCAAGTCCATAGCCTACTACAAAAGCATTAGGGATTTTAAATCCCACATAATCGGCCTTCATTTCAAAAACCCGACCCTCTTCTTTATCTAACATAGTGACAATTTTAACACTATTGGCTTTACGTTTTAATAGCATCTCTTTAACATTAAATAACGTCTTTCCAGTATCTAAAATATCTTCAACGATCAAGACATTTTTACCACTGACATCTTCCTTTAAATCTTGCTTAACAACTAATGTCTTGGATTCAACACCCTCATAACTACTTACATTCATATAGTCGAAAGTAACATCAGTATTTAAATATTTTGATAACTCCGCCATAAAAGGGACTGAACCTTTTAATAAACCAACTAATAGGACTTCTTTCCCCTCATAGTCTTTATCAATGATTGCCCCTAATTCTTTACATTTAGCACTAATTTGATTTCCACTGATCAAAATTTCTTTTATATCCTTATGCATTATCTCACTCCTAGTCGTATATGTTTCTAATTTTACCACATATATATTGGGTTTTGAATATAAATACCCAATATTTTTTGCAAGATGTGGCACAAGAATTATCATTCCTTGGCTATTTTCAACAATTGGCCAAGTATCCCGCTTACTTTTAGGAATTTTATTGTCAATAAACAATCGCGAAACCTTTTTTGTTCCACCAGCAGTAACAATAACATCACCAGGACGTGCCGATCTAATCGTAATTGGGAAATCTTCTTTACTCACATAGACGCCTTCATTTAAATGACCTACTTCACTTAAATAAAAGTGCTCATGCTTATCATAAACTAAATGTTCATATTTTAAACAATAGCTATGGTTATTTTTCAAATTAGAAACACATATATTATCATACTCTTTTATGAACCTAATATTAACAGGCAAATCCATATTAATATTTGGCTTATTACTTTTTATTTGTTTAATAATTTCTTTAATCAAAGCATTGCTGATCAAAGGGGGATAAACAACTTCTTTTAAAATTTCATAAATAAATCCATCTAACAGCTCTTTAGGAATAAAAGTATAATCAATTTTATTTTTTTGATGATATAAATCAAGATAAATTTGTAATTGTTTTAGCTTACTAGCATATCTTTGATTATGTTCTTGTGCCCACTTAAGTAATTTCTCTATTTTTTCTTCATCATAATCTTTCAAAGTAACATTTCGAACATAATCACGAGTAAACTCAGTTTGAAAATTTGTATAATCATCACGATATTCAACATTATGACCATGACAATAGTCTCTTAAAAACTGTTTTCGTACCGCTAAGCACGGTCTAATTACAGTTACTCCAAATACTTCACTGATTTCTTGGATTCCCAGATATCCCTTAGTGTTATGGCGCTGTAACTGCATTACAATATTTTCAATAACATCATTTTGATGGTGGGCCAAAACCACCTTTTGGGTTTGATATTTCATTCCAATTTCTAAATAAAATTGATAGCGTAGCCGCCGAGCTTGATCTTGGAAATTATCCGGTCCGTAAACTTGTTTATCAATTTCTCGAACATAACAAGGCAAATCATATCGGTGACAATATGCTTCAACTGTCTGTTGATCTAGGTCACTATCTTCGCGTAAATGATAATTGACGTGACATACGATTATTTGGTAACCAGCTTGATTCATCATGTCTAATAATGCCATCGAATCACAGCCCCCTGATACCCCAAGGATATACAGCTCCTGCATTTTCAGCAAATCTTTAAAACTATCCATTTAATCACCTCAATATCTTTACCATTATATCAAATAATTATTAATTTAACATATCATTTTCGTGACTTTTTCACTAATCAATTAGTAAAAGACGTCATTTTTAAGGACGCCTTCTTTTAAAATTACTTCTTTTTGTCTTACTATTCTTTTTTATGTTATTTGTTCTTACTGATGACTTTTTTTGTCCTTGTTTCAAGTGCTTAGCTTTATCACGTGATTTTTGTGTTTCACCCTTTTTTTTACTTTTATGTTTCTTTTCTGGTATTGATAAATCTTTCATTGGGTAATAAGGGTTATCCACCACCGGAATATCTTGGTTAATAAATTTTTGAATATCTTTTAATAATGCCTTTTCTTGAAAACTACAAAATGTAATTGCTTCTCCCGATGCTCCAGCACGAGCAGTTCGGCCGATCCGATGAACATAATTTTCTGCTTGATCAGGTAAATCAAAATTAATAACATGTGTTAATTCATCAATATCGATCCCTCGAGCAGCAATATCACTAGCAACAAGAACTCGAACTTTATCATTTTTGAAGTTATTTAATGCTCGAACACGTGCATTTTGAGATTTATCACCATGGATTCCCTCACAAGTTATTTGCGCCTTAATTAGTTTCTTACATAAAGTATCCACATTTCTTTTTGTCCTAACAAAAACAATTGCATTATATATTTGAGGATTTTCTAATAACTTGATCAATAACTTAGCCTTATTTACTTTATCAACAAAGTATAGCGATTGATTAATTTTTTCTACTGTAACATTACCACTGCTTATCATGATTTTAAGCGGGTCATTCAGTAGATCACTAACCAGGTGTTTAATTTCATCAGGTAAGGTTGCTGAAAATAACATAGTTTGATGACGACGAGGAATAAATCTTAAGATCTTACGAATATCTTTAATAAATCCCATATCCAACATACGATCTGCTTCATCTAAAACTAAGTATTCTACATGTTTTAAATCCACCAATCCTTGATTATAAAGATCAATCAGTCTTCCTGGCGTGGCAATCAGCACGTCGATCCCACGATTAATTTTAGTAACCTGACTACCCTGACGAACCCCACCAAAGATAACTGCTGATTTTAAATTAACCTGCGGATTCATTGCCTCAAAAGTCTCATTGATTTGAATTGCTAATTCACGAGTCGGAGCCAAAATCAGTGCTTTAATAGTTCGTGGATACTTTTCGCTTTCATCACGTAAATATAATTTTTGTAAAATCGGTAAAGCAAAAGCTGCTGTTTTCCCTGTTCCAGTCTTGGCACATCCAAAAATATCTCTTCCCGAAATAATTGCTGGAATTGCCTGTTCTTGAATCGGTGAGGGGATATCATATTTCATTTCTTTTACTGCATTTAATAATGGTTCAATTAATTCTAATTCACTAAATTTCATCTATTTCTCTCTCTTAATCGTTTTTTGCAGTATAACACATTTATTCTAAAATAACTAATTTTATTCACAATTCCATAAATTAACCTCATCTAATAGAAATTTCAGCTAAATTCTCACTATCTTTTTATACTTTTTGAAATGTAGATATTTTAAAATTTTGCTTTAATAATACTAAAAATAGCCTTTATTATTTAGCAGTGTATTACCATGAAAATAGAAAAAGAAACAGAGAATTAGCTTAAACAGTAAAAAATATTCAAACAAAATAAAAGTCGTTATGGAGTGTGTAGGGTCTATCGAGAACTTCTTAACTGTGCTTACCAGATAAATCATAAACGTGTCCATCACATTATGTACAACTTAGGATTATTCAGTAAGATTGTTGACAATACCATAGATAGAAATTTTGGTACAACTGATGTTTCCTAGTTTAATTTTTTTTGAAAATTAAAGAATAAAATGTATTATAAAAATGAATTTAAATGTTTTGAAGAATTTGCAGTTGTTATAGATGAATATATAGATCATTACAACAACCAAAGAATTCAAGAAAAACAAAACGGATATCTCCTGTAAGATACAAGGAAACATCCATATGTATTGCCTAGTTCATAAATAAACATGTCCAAAATTATGGGTACATATCGCTGATTCATTCAAACTAATGAAGTCCACTAAATTAATTATTTACCACTTTAATAACTATAATACTTATATCATCTAAATTATTTTTCTCTAATACTTGATCCATTAAAAAAGTAGCTATTTCTTGTGGGTGCTGATCACAATATAAGTGAACATTATCATTAACGATCTGTTCAAAATCATTTCCTGTGCCATCACTTGACATAATAATTAAATCATTATTTTTTAGCGGCATCTCATAACTAACCATTTTTAATTTAGAAACAACTCCAACTGGTAATGAATTAGTTGCAATTTTTTCAACCATTCCACTACGAATATGATAACTTGGATTAGCACCATATTTGATTAACTTCATTCGGGCATTAGCAAGATTAATATTACATAGATCTAAAGTCGTAAACATGTCGTTACGATTTTTTATTTTTAATAAAGCATTAATTGAATCAATTGTATCTTTTAATCCAATTCCATTTAAAATTAATTTTGATAGTACTTCTAATGTCAACTTACTTTCATTAGCAGCCATCTTGCCTTGACCCATTCCATCACTCAATGCTAAATAATGAAGATTATCTTGATGGAACGCGCTAAACGAATCACCACAATTAAGAGGCTCTAAAGCATATTGCTGAAAACCATACTGCAATGAATAATTTTGTTGATGTTTTAAAACTAATGACGTGTAACCAAGATGATGCATTGAATCCTTTAGAGAAACTATTTCTAATGTTTCATTTAAATATGACTCTACTATTGGAACTAGTTCATTAACAACCTCCTCCTCACTAATATCCATTAATCCTAATTCTAAAGTATAAACATTATTACCGATTTGATGACGGTATAAATATGTAATATTAAATTGATAGCCTAATAAATGCTCTTTTAAACTATCATCATTTAATGGCGTTTGTTCTAAAGAATTGCTAAAATTATCAAACACCTCACTCAATAACGAAAATTCATAAAACAAATCTTTCTTTAAATGCGAATTTTCCTGATTAACTCTTTTTATCTTTTCATAACTATCCTTATATTCACTGATACTCTTTAAGAAGCGATTTGGACTAATGCAATTACTATTAATATAGTTAATATCTTCTTTTGTGTAGTTGGTCTTAAATCCTTTATTAATCAATTTTCCTAATCGACTTACACTCCCATCACGATAAAAACATAAATCCCGACTAGGACATTTGGAACATACATCCTCATAAACATAGCCAACAAACTCACCGACATTTACATTACGATTTGCTTCTTGAAAGATATCTGTTAATTGTTTAAATAAAGAGGCGAATGTGGTAGCACGTTGAATTAATTTGTTTCGACTTGTGATATTTTTAAAATCATCACTAAGTAATTTAGGCTTATGTTTAAAGGTAGGTACAAATAAAAACAACGTTGCGCTTACTACAATAATAAAACTATGATAGTAATAATCATATGTAATAAAGAAAGGGAGAACTAGATGACTTACAAGATAAACGGTTGAACAGACTAATTTATTTTCCGGCTTATACATAAAGAAAATACTAAAAGGAAGGATTAATGATAGTATTTCCTCTTTTAATAAGGGATTAATAAACATTAATATGATTGATATATATAGAATCGTAGGCATGGTACTATTAATTCCTAAATAATAGACACTTAGTAATAAATAGAACCTTAGTAATATCATCATATAGACTTGATTGAGCTCAACTAATGAAATGATGGCTAACATTATCATTGTTGAAAGAATCATCATCCGTTTATTGGTATATACTTCAATCGTGTTATGGATAAAGAGAGGCACTACTTCTAGGTACAGTAGACTATGTAATAGTGTAAAGGATAATATAACTAATACTTCAATATAATTATATTGATAAATGTAAAGAAAGAGTAAACTTACCAAAGTAACTACTAGGGCTAAATACTTACTTTTGACAAATTTTAAGTACATCATCACTTGCATAATTATCACGCTAGTAATCGAAACTAATAATAGCATATAGTTATCATAAGATATGTATGATACCAATAATAAAGCGGTCATGTACATAATGATATGTCGATAGCCGCACATAAATGATACTACTAGCATGGGGAGAACAAAACACAGTGATGTGTCATATATTTTTACTAAACCTAGAAGGAGGGTTAATCCAAAGATTGAAACATAAGTCATTCCAGTATTCTTTATTTTTGTTTTTGTTTTTGCTACTGTCAAATCCATTTCATTCACCTCGTAATATCGATTATAGATACTTACAGTAGAATAATTTGTCACTTTTTATTTATTTTAAAATAAAATAAAAACTTATAGATTTACAAACAAAAAACAACTAGTTTTACACCAGTTGTTATAATCTTAATTTAAATCCAATATCCCCCATGATCTTAGATGTTTCATATTGAACAAATCCAAGATTTTTAAGCAAACGAATAGATCTTATGTTGTCATCATAAACATGAGCAAAAACAATTTTAAAATTATATCTATTTTTTAACTCCAATAAAAGTGCTCGCATCGATTCAATTGCATAGCCATGTTGCCAATAATCACTATCAAAAGTATAACCGATCGTAATAGAATTAGATTCTAAGACCTCTAAAAAATAATCACCTATCAAAATATTATTTTCTTTTAATACTACACCTAATTGATAATTACCACGACTTCCATCAAAAGGATGTTTAACACAATACTCTACTCTTTTTAAGGCTTTCTGGTAAGGGTACCGCCACCATGATTGATAGAAAGCAACTTCCCTTTTATCACGATATTCACTCAAACGCATAGCATCTTTTATTTCCAACTCTCTAATTATCAAGCGTTGTGTTTCTAGATTTTCCATCAAGCCACCCCGATTCCTCTAGATATCATATCATAATATCATTACCTAGTACAATCGGTTTATTTTAGCTCATTATTTTATATTTTAGCGTATTTATTACATGTTTGAAGGCAATGACTGGATGTTTGAAGATAATTCTTTTTCCTGAATATTTCATAACTTCTCGAATTTGCTGCCGATATGTTTTTTGATAGCAATGAATCGGGCATGATGAACAAAATGTCTTTTCCTCTTTACGAGGGCAAAATTCAATTCGCTTAAAAGCATAATTTTTTAAATCACTTAAATCGACTTTATTACCATCTTCATAGATTTTAATCATTATACTAATTAATTCTTTTTCTTGATCAATCGTCATTAACTCTGTCGCCCCTGTTCTATTTTAATAATTCGATCACAGATTTTTAATGATGAAGGTCGGTGACTAACCATAATAATAGTTTTCCCTTGATGATTATCACTTAGTGATTTTAATACTAAAGCTTCATTTAAGCTATCAAGATTACTAGTTGGTTCATCCAATAGAATCAATGGTGCATCATGTAAAAAAGCTCTAGCTAGAGATAATCTTTGCAGCTGTCCCCCTGATAAAGACTGATAAAGGCTCCCGATCATTGTTTCATAACCATCTTTTAAACTAATAATAAATTCATGAAGATTGGCTTTCTTACAAGCTTCAATCACAGCCTCATCGCTAGTTTCCATCCCTAATTTAATATTATTGATAATACTATCATTAAAAACATATGTATCTTGGGTAACATAACTAATTAATTTCGCTAAAGAATCACTTTGCCATGTTTTGATGTCATGACCATTAATCAGAATTTCTCCGTCAGTAGGATCATAGAAACGCATCAATAATTTCAATAGCGTTGTTTTACCACTTCCACTTCGTCCTTCAATTCCAATGATTTCACCAGGTTTAATACTTAAATTGATTTTATCTAAAATCGTTTCAGCTTCATATTTGAATGATAAATTATTTATTTCAATCGTTCCTAAATTCCCCTGATATCCATTGATTACAGTTTCAACTTGAGGTTCTTCAGCTAATAAGTCAAGAACACGATTTCCACTTGCAAAAGTAATAACTAGATTATGTGCTAATGAAGATAAAGCCAAGACTGGTCCAAATGATGCCATTAAAGCAATCGTACTAATTAAAACGCCATTAAATTCAATTGATCCTTGGCGATATAAATAATATCCTAAGATAAACATTGCTAGTGAAAATAAACTAACACAAATATCTCCAATCATTCGATATTGACCCTCAAGATCTTTTAATTCTTTATTTTGCTCATTTAATAACTCACTTTTTTTATCTATTTCTTTTAGGCGTTTATTACCACGGGAAAATTGATCAATAATTCTTAGACCATGGACAGACTCTAGTACATAACTAGTATACTTACCATAATCATTCCGATAATTTAACCCCATATTTCCCGACTTCTTACCAACAATTAAAGGAATAATTACACCAATAAATAGGTAAGCAGTGCTTGCTAAAAGACCTAAAGCAAAATGATAATATCCAATATAGATAATCATAATAATCGAAACAATTAAAGCAATCATCACTGGGGAAATTGTATGTGCATAAAACACTTCTAAAAGTTCTACATCGCTAGTAATCATGGCTACCAAGTTTCCTTGATCTTTACCATCAAGTTTTGCTGGTGCTAATTTTCTAAGTTTCGCAAAAACAATATCTCGGATCATCGCTAATAATTTAAATGCGATAAAATGATTACACCATTGTTCCCCATAACGTAGAAAGCCCCTTAATATTCCACAAGCAATCAATAAATATAATAAACTAGTAAAAGTCTCATGCTTAATTACTTTAATCATGATTTCTCCTGCTATTACCGTTAGAAAAATAGCAGCCAAGTAGCCAATAACACCTAAAATAATTGCTCCAAGCATGATTAAGAGCATTGATTTGACTAAAGCAATCAAACTGATTACTACTTTTAAATTACTCCGTTTTTGCATTTGCCTGGCCTCCATAATTCTCAATTTCTTTTTGGGTATTAACTAACTCTATATATTCTGGATTATTTCTCATCAATTCTTTATGATTTCCCCAGCCAATTAATCTCCCTTGACTAAAGACATAGTTACATTTACAATTTTCGACACTTGCTAAACGATGTGAAATTAAAATAACAATTTTTTCATCACGCATCTGCTCAATTACTTTCATAATTATTTCTTCACTTTCAATATCAATATTAGATGTCGCTTCATCAAAAATATAAACACTAGTATCATGCAATAATGCTCGGGCAATACTTAAACGTTGTTTTTGTCCACCAGACAAATTATTTCCACGCTCTTCAATTTCACTATCCAAACCATTAACTCCATCAAAATAATTCCATAAATTAACTTTCTTTAATACCTCAATCATTATACTATCATCACAGTTATCATTCCCATCACTTAAGTTACTGCGGACAGTTCCTGCAAAAATATAAGGATTATGTTCAACCATTGTTATTTGTTTCATTAAACTTTGATGTTTGACTTGATTGACTTGATTTCCATTGTAGCTTAAAACACCTTGATAATTATCATAATAACCCATTAATAATTTAGCAATCGTACTTTTACCACTCCCTGAGCTTCCAACCACACCATAAATACCAGGTTCATCAATTTCTAAACTAACATCCTTCAATACTATTTCTTCATCATATCCAAACGACAGTCTAGTAATTTCAATTTTTTCAATCTCAGTAATTTCTAATTCTTTATGATCATTTACCGGTGTATCTAATAACCTAAAAATTTTCTCACTTGCGGCATTACCATTCATAGCGATATGGAAAAATGATCCTAGCAGTCTTAACGGAATGAAAAACTCTGCTGATAACATGATCATCATAAATGTTTGCCCTAAATCAATTGCTCCACCTTGATAACTGTATAGTGAAATAATAATTCCTAGTGCTGCACCACCATAAGCAACAAGATCCATAATGCTGATAGAATTTAGCTGCATTACCAAAACCTTCATCGTAATATTTCTAAATCGTTGTGCTTCTTCATTCATTTCAAGATGTTTAGCTTGATCCCCTTGATACCCTTTCAATGTTGTCAAGCCGCGAACATTATCTAAAAAGCGTTCAGCAAGATTCCCGTAAAGACCCCAATACTTATTTAATAATCTTTTAGCAAACTTTTGAACTAAGACGATCGATACCGGAATTAAAGGAACACAAACAAACAATACTAGGGCTGCTTTGAATTCTACTCGTCCCAAAATAATGAACAGTGTCAGTGGTGCTAACATACTATAGAAAAACTGTGGCAAATATTTACCAAAATAAATCTCTAATTGTTCAACTCCTTCGCTCATTAATTGCGTTAATGAAGCCGTACTGATTACATCACTATAATGATTATTTAATAATAATACTTTCTGATAAATATCACATCTTAGTTTTCCTTTAATATTTTTTGCAGCTTTAAAAGAAAAAGATGATACTAATTTACCAAAATAACCTTTAATCAAAATTAATACAATTATGATTATGATTTTAATACTAAAATTATTTACTTGATGCCCCTGGTAAAGTTCATTGATCATATTAGCTATAATTGCAACAATTACTACTTGACTAATCAATGCCAGCCACTGCATCAAAACTTGTAAATAAATATATTTTTTATCCTCTTTTAAATAACTAACTAATCTTTTATTAATCATTGCTCACTTCTTTAATTGTTTTAATTCGAAATGCAAAATAATAATACTTAAATATTACTAATAAAACAATTGTTATCCTTCCATAAATATTATCCATCATTAAAAATGCAATTAATAACATCGTACTTGCAAACGATAACAACATCACTTTGGTTTTCAATGTCATAGCTCTTTTAGTTACAAAGTCATTTAAATGATTTTGATAAATTTTTGTCCCTTCAAACCAGACTTTAGCCCGTGAAGAACTTTTAGTAAAAAAGAACATTGCCACTAAAAGAAAAGGAGTTGTTGGTAAAACTGGTAAAACTACGCCAATCATTCCAATCCCTGTAAATATTATTCCTAGCATAAAATATAGATATTTCATATCGTTCTCCTTATGTTATATTCATCTAACATACTTTAACATTTACTTTTCATCTTTTCAATAATAAGTTAGTCTAATTTAACAATTTAATCAAAAAAGAACTTAGTTTCTCAACTAAGTCCACTACTTTTAATTATATCTCTTTTTTAATAATGCAATTCCACAAAGTCCTGCTAATGTAGTTATTGCGTATAATCCAAGGCTCACACTATCACCAGTCTTAACTGAAGTTTTAGGTGTATCAGCTGGTGTTTCTGGTACTGGTGCAGGTGTTGGTTGTTCTGCTGTTTTTCCATATTCAGCAGCCCAATTCATAATACTAACACCTTTAGCATCTTTAGGATTGTTATTTAATGTATAGATCCAAGACCAGTGATCACTATATTGAACTAATGTTGCTACACCATCTTGATCATAATCTTCTGCAAATTCTAATTTATTAGAACTTGCTCCTGTACTAGGATCTGTTACTGCTACTGTTTCATATAAAGATAATTTATATTTTCCATCTTTAGTTTCAGAAGTTGTAAAATCAGAATTTAAATCTTGTTTATGTTCTGAAGTAATTAATTCTTGTCCATCTGTTAAAGCATTAAATAAACGGATTGAGCAATCTTCTGGTTTAACACTGCTATCTGTTTTCCCTTGAACTAACCAAATTGCAGTATCAGAATTTTTAATACTTGCTAATTCTGCATCAGTTGGAGTTTCTCCACCACGAGCATCTGCTACATCTAATGCAGGACAGTTGATCATTGCAGCAGCAAATAAATCTGGATAAGCAATCAACATTCTTGTTGTCATATAACCACCAGCTGAACATCCTGAAACAAACACTTTATCAGGATCGATATTTTTAGCTTTGATTACTTCATTAATTTCATTATACGCTTTTTCTAATAAACCATCATTTTGTGCATAATACCAAGTATCTGGTGCTTGGAAAGCCATAACATGAGCCCCTCCAAAAATATTTTGAGTCTCATCTGTAGCCCAAGCAACTGTACCACGATTAGCTAACATTTGTGCAACATTGTTGCCAGAAGATAAATAATCACCTTCACCATTACCATGGAACCAAACAATCAATGAATCTGCACTACCTGCATCATAATATTGATAATTAATTCCATCCTTTACTTTAACTGATTCAAATTTAGCAGTTTCTGCATTTATTACAGTATTATCACAAGTATAATTACCGGTATATGAATCGTTAATAACTGTACCATCTGCAGCTGTTAAAGTAACTGGCTTATTTTGTGTAACCGTATAAGTTAATTCAGCCGGATAATTTCTACCTGAACTTAAATAAGCTAAAGTGGCCCCTTCACTTTGATTAAAATAGATGTTTACATATTGTCCTTCAACTTCTACTTTAACAATTTTACGGTCAAGATCATAATCACCATAGCTAGTATCTTGTGTACCTTGACGAATATCTTCTGTTGATGCTTTAGCATGAACAGTAAATGTATCTAACCCTACACCTGTAACCTTTTTAGCAGCACCATAGTCAATTACCATTTTTGATACGACCTCACCCGCATCTGTCACTTCCCCATATAATTGACAGCTATAAGTATCTGGAGCATCAACAGCAAATAATGGGGTGCAATATGTTGTTGCTACTAATGCGAAACTTACGACCATCGCTAATAATCTCTTTAATCTCTTCATATCTCTTTCCTCCTCGATATATTTAGTTTATCACCCTTTCTCATTGAAAGCGATTACAAAAATACTTACTAAGTACCATAAATAGGTACCTAAAAATTAAAAAAACTATTGAATTTAAAATCTATTTATGATAATGATTTTAAAATTGATACATGAAATTATTTTTTTAAATGATATAATTATATTATCTCAACGTGTAGTTTGCGGAACGTAAGTCCAGTTGCAGCTACACTTTTTTATTATATGGAGGAATTTATATGTACAAAATTGGCGATACCGTTTTATATGGACGTGAAGGTGTTTGTAAGATCAAGGATATTGTTACTCGCAAACTTAACAATATCGATAAGCAATATTATTTTTTAACCCCATTGGATGATCATATAACTATTCTTGTCCCAACAGATAATGAAGAGGCTTTATCAAAAATGCGAAAAGTATTATCTAAGAAAGATATTTATGAATTAATTAAGACGATGCCAGATAATGAAACAATCTGGATCAATGATAAAAATATTCGAAAACAAAAATATAATGATATTATTAATCATGGGAATCATGAACAATTAGTTAAATTGACCAAAACTTTGTATTTAAATAAACACAAACAAGAAAAAGCCGGAAAAAAATTTCATGTTCAAGATCAGCATTTTTTACAAACCGCAGAAAAAATGCTTTATGATGAATTTTGTCATACACTCAATTTAAAGCCAGAACAAATTTTACCATTTATTTTAGAAACTTTGAAAGAAAATTAAGGAGCATTTATGTATAAAATTAATGACTATATTATTCATAAAAACAATCATCTTTATCAAATTATCGCTATTCACAATCACACTTGCATTTTAACAACTTGGCAAACCAATGAAACAATCATTACGAATATCACCGAACTTGTCCGAAAGGTTATAACAGCTTCTGAAATGGAGGAAATTGTTGAACGAATTCCATATATTCGTACTTTAAACATAACTAGTGAACGATATCGACAAGAGCTTTACCAAAAGTCACTAGATAAATATGATGAAGTTGAGTGGATCAAGCTAATTAAAACAATCTATATTCGTCACCAAAAAAAACAGACTCAAAATTATGAACTAAAATATTTTAAAGCAGCCAAAAATATTTTTCATGAAGAAATATCACTTCTTCTAAATATTCCACTACCTAAGATTGAAACATACATAAAACAGAAAATTTTAGAAAATTAAAAACATTGACTTTTATGAGTCAATGCTTTTAATTAATCTAAATCAGTTCCATTTGAAGCAATAACTTTTTTATACCAGGCAAAACTTTTTTTCTTTGAGCGTTTTAATGAACCGTTCCCTTGATCATCTCGATCAACATAGATAAATCCATAGCGTTTTGACATTTCACCAGTTGAAGCAGACACTAAATCAATACATCCCCAAGGTGTATAGCCTAATAATTCAACTCCATCTTCATTAATTGCCTTATCCATCTCTATTATATGTTCTCTTAAATATTCAATTCGATAATCATCATTTACTGAACCATCAGCTCCAATTGTATCTTTGGCACCAAGACCATTTTCAACGATAAATAGTGGTTTTTGATAACGATCATATAAAGTATTTAATGTGATTCTTAATCCTAACGGATCGATTGCCCAACCCCATTCACTAGTTTTTAAATAGGGGTTTTTAGTTCCCTCAAAAGCATTTCCAGAAGTTTTTTCAACATTTCCTTGTGTTGAAATACAACGTGATGAATAATAACTAAAAGAAATAAAGTCAACTGGATTATTCTTTAAAATTTCTTTATCTTCTGTGGTAATACCAATATTGATACCTTCACGTTCAAACATTTTTAAAGCATAGTTTGGATAATATCCACGTGCTTGAACATCAATAAACATTATATTTTCCCGATTTTTATTAATAGAAGCCCAAACATCTGCAGGATGGCAACTATATGCATAATATTCGCCTCCAGCCAGCATACATCCTACCATATTATTAGAATCAATTTCATGAGCAATCTTGGTAGCCCAAGCGCTTGCTACTAATTCATTATGAGCCGCAATATATTTAGCTTCTTTTTGATCTTCGCCTTCTTTAAACATCAGTCCTGCCCCCATAAATGGCATATGTAAGATCATATTGATTTCATTAAAAGTTAACCAATATTTTACTAGACCTTTATATCTTGTAAAAAGAACAGTAACTAATTTTTTATACATTTCAATTAATTCACGATTTTTCCATCCGCCGTACTTCTTAATTAAATGAATAGGCATATCAAAATGAGTAATCGTTACTAAGGGCTCTATTCCATATTTATGACATTCATTAAAAACATTTTCATAAAACTTTAGGCCTTCTTCATTCGGTTCATTTTCATCACCGTTAGGAAAAATACGAGTCCACCCTATCGATAGTCTAAATGTTTTAAACCCCATTTCAGCAAATAGTTTAATGTCTTCTTGATAATGATGATAAAAATCAATTCCAACTTGAGCGGGATAATAGTATCCCTCTTCAAAATCTAGCATTTCTTTCATTCCTAAGCAAACAGGAAAACGGTCTTTACCATGAGGTACTACATCAACATTAGCAAGACCACGTCCCCCTTCATTATATCCACCTTCACATTGGTTAGCAGCAGTTGCTCCACCCCATAAAAAATCTTTTGAAAAAGCCATCTTTCATTCCTCCTTTTTACTATATCCTTACCTTACTATAAAAAAAGAATAAATACTTAATAGTTCACAAACTGTGAACTAAAATATTTACTCTTGGTTTTGTTGCAATCTGGCAATAATCAAATCTGTCACAAAGCGGATATTTATCTTATTCAATGTAGAATCAACAGAGGGAACATAAATTTTTTTCCCAGCAAAAGCAATTTCTTGATTGCAAGTTATTAACCAAGCCTTTTGTTTTTGCTTTAATATTTTAGTAATTGTTCGGTGATTATACATTAGTGTATTACCATTAACACTGATAATTAAAAATACAGCGTGATCACCAATTCGATATTCTTTTCTAAAATCAACATCTACTACAATAATCGGTATTTGAAGTGCATCCAATTCAATTTGGATCATTGAACATAGTCCTTTTGCCTCTCCATGACCTAACAAAAATAGGCAAGAACAATTTCTAATATCTTCTACGAGCATATCTAGATCATTATAATTGATCTGATGTACTGTATTGGTTAATAAATTATTCATTCGCACAACTAAATCTGAACTATTACTTCTAAAATCACTATCTAACTGAAAATATCGATCCTTTAATCCAAGACTTCCGACATACATCGAACAACTTTCTTTTAACTCAGCAAAGTTATCATAACCTAATTCTTTAACGAACTTCGAGACCATGGCTTTAGAAACATGACTTCCATCAGCTACTTCCTTAATAGTTAAGGAATTAATTATAAGAATATTTTGTTTAATAAAGCTAGAGATCATATATCTAGGATCACTCGTTTGACTATTATTGATAATATCGTTTAACTTATTAATGATCATCATATCCCACCTTTATTTCATTATACAACAAAAGCACCTTTCGGTGCTTATTTAAGATTACGATAAATAAATAACATACGATCTTTTCCATTAATATCCTTAATGATTTCATGGGGATCGTTAGGAAAATATTCTTGAAGAGCTGCTTCCATAAGCTCCCGTTGATCAAATCCCATTTCAAATGCTAATAAAGCCCGTTCCTGCAATAATGGCTCGACTCCCTGAAATATTTTACGATAAAAATATAGCCCATCATTACCACCAAATAAAGCCACATGTGGTTCATTATCTTTAACCATTGCTTCGATTTCTTGTTCTTGAGGAATATATGGGGGATTAGAAACAAAAATATCAACCTTTATTTCATTTTCTAATAATGGCTCTAACATATCTCCAACCATAAATTCAATATTAGCACCCAGATTCTTTGCATTATCTTTAGCGACTGTAACTGCTTTTAAAGAAATATCAGTTGCGAAAACTTTTAGACGCGGTTCTTCTAAAGCAAGACTAGTTGCAATCGCCCCACTACCCGTTCCAACATCACAAAGAGTAATGCTTTGATATTCAGCAAAATAGTCATCAATACGATATAAAATATTTTCCACTAATTCCTCAGTCTCATAACGTGGAATCAAAACGTCTTCATTAACTTTGAAATCACGTCCAAAAAAGTTTTCTACGCCTTTTATATACTGAATTGGTTTTCCTTGATAATATTCTTCCATACCTGCCAAGAACTTGGCTTCTAGTTCTGAACTGACTTCTTCATCATACATTAAATATAACTCATGCGGTTGTTTATCAGCAAGGTGATAAAACAGCACTTTAGCAACATTAACATCTTTACTAGCATCATCTAATCTGCTTTCTGCTAATTTAATCAGCTCTTTTACAGTTGCCATTAATGTTGACCTTCCATTTTTAAACGTTGGTCTTCATTAATCAAAGCTGTAATAATATCATCTAATTTTCCATCAACAATACGATCTAATTGTTGGATCGTTAAACCAATACGATGATCAGTTACTCGATTTTGAGGATAATTATATGTTCTGATTTTTTCAGCACGATCACCAGACCCAACTTTACTCTTTCTTTCACTACCAACTTGTTCGTCATGTTGTTGCTGATAAAAATCATAAATTCGTGAAACTAAAGCTTTCATTGCTTTATCTTTATTATCGTGTTGTGAACGTCCATCTTGACTAGCTGCCACAATTCCAGTTGGAAGATGGGTAATCCTTACTGCAGAATCAGTCTTATTAATATGTTGACCTCCTGCACCACTAGCACGATATGTATCAATTCTTAAATCACTTTTATTAATTTCAACATCTACTTCTTCCATTTCCGGCATTACTAGAACAGTTGCTGTTGAAGTGTGGACACGTCCTTGCGTTTCGGTTTTAGGAACCCGTTGTACTCGGTGAGATCCAGATTCAAATTTTAATTTACCATAAACATCTTCACCCTTTACCATGAAAGAAATTAATGAATAGCCACCTGCTTCGGCATCAACAGCTTCCATTACTTCAACTTTCCAACCTTGAGACTCTGCATATTTTACATACATCCGATATAAATCTCCTGCAAAGATATTTCCTTCATCACCGCCAGCAGCACCACGAATCTCCATAATTACATCTTTATTATCATTGGGATCCTTTGGAATTAATTCAATTTCTAACTTGCTTATAATCTCAGGTAAGCGTGTTTCCAACTCCGCTAACTCCATTTTAGCCATTTCTTTAATTTCAGGATCACTTTCTTTAGCTAATTCTTTAGCATCGCTGATCCCAGCTTCTACTTCTTTATACTCTTGATATAAATCATATGCTGCTTGAAGTGATGACTGTTCTTTTGTAACTTCCGTCATTTTCTTAATATCGCTACCGATATCTGGATCCATCAGCATATGTCCTAATTCTTCATATCTATTCTCCATTGTTTTTAAACGATCTAACATACTCTCATTCATGATTTATACCTCCAAACCTCTCATATTATATAATAAACATACTAAATAAGCAAAATAAATTTTGTTTGAATTCATCGTCTTTTATTTACATTTTAAAACTTTTAAATATTTCTAATATTATTATTTAGTTCACATTCAGTTCACCTAGCTATTTTATGATATTAGTGTAGTAAGAAAACTACCCTCCCTTTAATCATAAAAACGAAGACAAGTTACTAACGTAACTTGTCTTTATTTTGCTTTAGGCCGTACTTTTTAAAAGAAGGTTAAATTTAACCAGTGTGTCTACTTGACAGCACTAAAACCAAATTAAAACCTGCTTCTTTATATTTTTATAACCCAAACTATAAAAATCTCTCATAATTAGAATTTATGCGGTTTATTAGGAACTTGATGGCAATGACGACATCTTGGTTCATAACTTTCATCAGCCCCAACCATCACGATAGGGTCTTCAAATCCTGCTGGTTTACCATTAACTAGACGTTGTGTTCTTGTCGCCGGGGCCCCACATTTAGCACAAACCGCTGTTAACTTTGTGACAAACTCTGCCCGAGTCAATAATTCAGGCATCACGCCAAATGACTCACCTCTAAAATCTTTATCTAAGCCTGCAACCATTACGCGAATTCCCTTATCAGCTAAATATTCACAAACTTCAACGATATCTTTATCAAAAAACTGCACTTCATCTATTGCTACTACTTCGGTATCAGCTTCAATTTTCTTTAAGATATCCTGGGCTTTTTCAACTACTAAACAAGGTACTTTAGCACCAGAATGAGAAACTATCTCACTATCAGAATAACGATTATCTATTTTAGGCTTAAACACAATAATATTCTTCTTAGCATAGCTTAATACATTGATGCGTCGAATCAACTCTTCTGTTTTTCCTGCAAACATACATCCACTAATTACTTCAATCCAACCTTCACGGTATTGATGATACATCTAATTCCTCCTTAACTTCTAAGATCACGCACGCCTTCACTTGTTCCGTCTGGACCCATTTGAGCCAAATCAGAAAAACGGCTATAATTCTTTTCAAAAGCAAGATTAACTTCACCTGTTGCCCCATTACGATGTTTTGCAATAATGATTTCTGTTAATCCATTATCTTCTGATTCTTCTCCAGGATCTTTATAATAATCTTCACGATAAATAAACGAAACAATATCGGCATCCTGCTCAATTGCCCCAGACTCTCTTAAGTCAGACATCATCGGCCGTTTATTAGGTCGTTGTTCAACTGAACGTGATAATTGTGATAATGAAATAACTGGTACTTCAAGTTCTCTGGCTAATGCCTTTAGCGTTCTTGAAATCTCAGATACTTCTTGTTGTCGATTTTCTTTATTTTTAGAAGCAGTTGTAATCAATTGCAAATAATCGATTACAATCATCCTTAAGCCATGCTCACTTTTTAATTTACGACTTTTTGCAACAATATCATTGATTTTAATACCCGGACTATCATCTATGTACATATTACATTTAGATACTCGTTCTGCTGCGGCATAATATTTATTTGCATTTGTTTTTAAAATTTCACCTGTTCTCATAGAAGAACCTTCTATTCCCCCCATTGAACAGATAACCCTCTGAACAAGCTGTTCAGCAGGCATTTCCAGGGAAAAAATAGCAACCGGTTCCTCAGCTTTATACGCTGCATTATGGGCTAGATTCAAGGCAAAGGCTGTTTTCCCCATCGCTGGACGTGCAGCCAAAATAATTAGATCTCCCTTTTGAAAACCAGATGTAATCTTATCAAGATCACGGAACCCAGATTTTACCCCAGATATATTTCCATCAATTTTTTGGAGTAAATTTAAACGATCCGTAACACTTTTAATAACCCCTCGAATATCTCTAAATTCACCAGCACTTCGATCTTGAGTTACTTTTAAAATCGTTTTTTCAGTTTCATCAATAAAAGCATCAATATTTTCAACATCACCATAAGCATTTTCAGCAATTTGAGTTGTCTCGCGAATAATTCTTCGCAATGTTGCTTTATTATGTAATATCTTCAAATAATATTCACTATGCGCTACAGTTGGTACAGATTCACTTAATCTAAGCAAATAATCAACACCACCTATTTTATCTAGCTGGCTATGATCCATAAGATAAGATGTTACCGTGGTAACATCTACTGGAGTGCCTTCTTCATTGATTGCAGCCATTGCCTTAAAGATTGCTTGATGACTGTCATCATAAAAATCATCTTCAACTGTTTTATTCAAGATATCAATACACTTATCTTTTGAAATAAGCATTGAACCTAATAATGATCTTTCTGCCTCTATGTCATGAGGATATTCTCGATTGGCCATACATTTCTCCTATCGTTCTTTTAAATGAACATTGATTGTTGCAATAATTCCTTTATATAAATCTACTTTTAATTTAGTATATCCTAATGCTCCAATTGGATGAGCATCAATAAATTTTCTTTTATCAATTTTAATACCATACTTTTCTCTTAATTGTTCAACTACTTGTTTAGTAGAAACACTACCAAAAGTTTTACCATCTTTACCTGATTTTAAAGTAAATTCTAAAGTAATGCTTTCAATTTCTTTAGCTAATTCTTTAGCTTTTGCTTGATTTTCTAAATCTTGTTGGTGCTCTGCTTCTTTTTGACTCTCAACAATTTTACGACTTGTATTTGTTTCTAAAACTGCTAACTTGTTTTTAATTAAGAAGTTTTGTCCATACCCATCGGCTACTTTAACAACTTCTCCTTTTTTACCAACTTTTTTTACATCTTGTAATAAAATAACTTTCATTATTCATTCGTCCTTTCATCTAAATATTCGTTGATTGCTTCCTCTAATAAATTAATTGCAATCGTTACATCTTCATACTTTAATTGGCAAGCTGCCATAGAAAAATGACCGCCTCCACCTAATTTTTCCATAATTAACTGCACATTAACATCACGGGTACTTCGTGCACTGATAGATACCTCTTCTTTACCTGTACGACCTACTGTAAATACCGCCTTAACTCCACTAATACCTAATAGCTCATTACCAGCCTTTGCTAACAATGTTCTACTATATATTTTATCTTGACGTCCAAAAGCAATCAAGATATTTTCACCATAACGATATGCTGTTTGCGTAATTGACAATTTTGTTAGAGTCGTATCATAATCATCTTCTAGATATTTATAAGCTTCTGATACATTCGCCTGCATCTCTTTTAATTTAGCTGCAGCCTGAAATGTTCTAGTTCCTACACGTGTCCTAAAATAATTAGTATCGATCAACATTCCCGCATACATGATTGTCGCTTCACGTTCAGTCACACAAACATTTTCTTTTTGATAATCAAATAATTCTACAATCAACTCAACAGTTGACGAAGCTGCCGGCTCTAAATACGTCAGCAATGGTAATTCAATAAATTCCTCACCACGACGATGATGATCAATTACAACTTTATTTTTAATTATATCAAGTGCATTAGCATCGATTGCTAATGACGGTTTATGATTATCAACATTCACCAGCAAGGTTTTACTGTGATTAAATTCATTAATTCTAGCCGGTGTAATAAAAACTCCACGATAACGTTCATCATCACGCAGGCTCCGAGCAATTACCCCAGTCTTTTCTTCCAATGAATCATAATCAATAATGATGTGTGCCTTTTTCCCATAGGCTTTACAAATTGAATACATTGCGATTGAAGCACCAAAAGAATCAAAATCCGATTGTTTATGCCCCATAATTAAAACATTATTAGCCTGACGAATCAATCCCGCTAATGATTGAGCAATTACACGGGCACGAATTTTATTTGATTTTTCATAGCTTTCACTATTTCCACCAAAGAAACGAATTGGTTCATCATTTGATTTAACTGTAGCCTGATCTCCGCCTCGAGAATAAGCCAGCGAAAGCGCAGAAAAAGCCAGCTCATCAAGTTCACGGAGAATATTACTTCCTCGTCCAATTCCAATAGATAATGTCATCATTTGTCCTAACTGCTCTGCTTGTTCTTTAAAATAATCCAAGATCTTAAACTTATCTTCAACCTGTTTACGATAAGTCCTTTCGTTAAACATTGCAATATAACCATCACTTTTATAGCGTTTCAAAACAATTCCATTTTCTTTTGCCCAATCTAATACGATCTGGCGTGTCGTTGATTGAATTGAAGCAGCTGTTTGTTCATCAGCCTGTTCAATCGACTCTTCATAGTTATCAACCGTAATATACGCAACACAAACCTGCTGATCTTCAAACTCTTTACTAATCCCTACATAATCACTTACATCTTTTAAATATAATAAACGGCTTTCCTTACTATTATAAACCTCAAATTTACGAGAATTGATATCAATCACCTTAATATCATCATCTTCAAATAAAGAAGCTAATAACGGTTGCCATTCTAATAATTTTTTACCAACAATATTTAATTTCATCTCAGTAAATAAATCACTGACCCAAGAAATATTCCGGTTTTCATCATATTTAATCAGGCCGATCCCACCAAAAATAAAGGCATTTTTAGCTTCATTATTTAACGCTTCACTAACACTTAAATTATTTTCATTAGCCAAACTTGATGAATAAAAGATAAATCCTAGAACAATAACATTCTTTATAAATATATATGTAGCCAGAACTAAAGATGTATTACTAGAAAGAAATACATATCCCATCAAAGCAAATATAAATTCAATCAATAATAAAGCAATCACTACATTCTTTATTCGTGTCATCTTTACTGTCATTTAGCTCACCACCTCTAGAATAATATCATTATACATTAATTTTACTTTCTTTTCATCAATTTGCTTACGATTATATTTGAATACACGCGAACGATGTAAGATTCACTAATAAATAGAAATATCCACAGCAATGCAAATGATACTTCCGGTGTTAGAATATTTTTTAACATTGGTATTAACGAAATAATCTCTCTATACATCTCAAGTCCCTCTTGATAAACATTGATTCCTAACAATCCTCCCAATAGAAAGAAAATTAAAAAGTTTTTTATTGCTGAAATGATCATTAAGCCATATTTAGAAAAACATTTCTGCTTTTCATGTTTTAGACAATACCCATAAAATATCCCCATCACTAAAGTAAAAGTAACATAAAATGTAAAAAATAATTCACCAACTAAAAATAAAATTACAAAAGTAACTGCTAAAACACTCAATCCTGCTCGATAGTCATATAAATAAGTATAATATACAAGCCCAATAACCATAACATAAGCTAAAACAATATCAAAGATACTCCCAGTATAAAGATTAATAACTCCTAGTACACCAAATAATGATGCCAACATCGCACCTTGTGCCATGACTTTAACTTTATTACCATTCACCTTAATTTCCTCCTTAAAAGAAAAATGCCCGCAGGCATTTTATTCAAAAATATGATAGCTCTTTTTTCCATTCTTTTTAGCTTCGTAAGCAGCACTGTCAGCTTGATGATAAATTTCATCAAATATCACTCGAGGAGTCTCGACAAAAGTGACACCAACTGAACATGAAATATCAATTTTACTTCCTGGACAAGTCGTTGCTAGTGCCTCACTAACCTGTTTTGCCTTAGAAATAACATCTTTTTTAGCTCCTACTTCTTTCATATAGACCATGAATTCATCGCCCCCAAAACGACCGACAACATCATCACCACGGAATAATGACTTTAATCGATTAGCAACAAAACGTAACGTTTCATCACCAGCACTATGTCCATTTGCATCATTAACTAATTTAAAATTATCTACATCAATCATAAATAAGGCTCCATAGTTACCTGGTTCAACTAACTGAATCTCTGATGTAATTACCCGTTCCAATTCACGACGATTAATTAATCCGGTTAAAGCATCAGTCCGCGCCTGCCGTGTCAATTCAATCGTCTTACGTTTATCATCATCAATATCGTTAGCATAAAAAAAGCCCATCAACTGATTAGTTTCTTCATTATATAAAAACATCATATGCGTAGATACCCAACCATAACGCTTTTTCGTTGGACGATAAAATAAAAAACTAATTCTCAGATCATCTTTACCATCATGGTAAGCTTGACGTACATTATCCAATCCAAAAGTATCTAAAAATAAGTGTTTATCTTCATCAGCAACTAATGTAACCATCTTTTTAATAAATTCACTATAACTTGCTTTTTCATCTAATCCTAAAAGATTATATGTAACATTGTGTGCTTTAATCACTTCATCAGTAGTTAAATTAACTTCAAGATTTGTAATTGAGCGTTGCATTAATTTTTGACGATATTTAATTTCTTGAAGATAACGTGACTCAAGTCGCACTTGCTCATCAATATTTTGGTAAACTCCAACGGCTTTGATCGGCTGATTGTCATCATCAAAAATATTAGTGAATTTAACATGAATCCAAATATATTTATCACTATTAAGTGCACGCATTTTTAATTTAACTTCCCCTGTTTTTACGCCACCAATAATCTGATGATAAAAATGATAAAAATCATCAAATGAACGTTCGTGAATCAAATCACTATCAATCAATGATTCTGGGATATTTGAAAAAGCAGCTGAATCAAAATACGCTGCACTACTTTCACTTGAACAAGAAACCTGTTTACTACGATGATCATATTCTAATAAAAATACATTACTTTGATTAAATGCAATATGATACATTTCCTCATTAATTCGCGATTTTTCTTCTAGCAGGCGTTCTTTAGAACTATCGGTAATCAATCCAACAAACACATTTCGGCCATCTTCAGTGCCAATATAGTTCACTCTAAAATATGTCCACATCAATGTCCCATCATTACGAAAACAACGGCAGCCATGCTCAAATGATTCTCTATTCTTAGTAGCTTCATAAAATTCTTCTTGTAGAGGTGCTAGATCAGGTTGATAAACAATTTCAAAAACATCACTATGGAAAACCGTTTTAAAAGCTTCTTTACTATATCCAAATAACTGATAAGTTCCGTCATTTGAAAATAATGTTTTAATCTTATTTTCCTGCATTTCAAAAACAATAATCCCACCTGGTAAATTATTAATGATTTTATCCATAGATGCTCTATTTTTCTGATTAAACAGTCTATCTTGATATTCCATTTCCAGACCTCCATTCTTTGTAAGATACTTGAAAATTATATCACAATAATATCACTTCTTCAATTGTGAGATTATCGACAAAAAGTCTGATAATAACCAAATAATTTACATTATTCACCTAAAAAAAGGAAACCCTAAAATTAAAATTTAAAATAAAAATAAACTATCTTAAGAACAGTTTATTTTTTCTCTAATAACTCCGTCGTTTCCCGTATATTCTTTGCTGTAAGGGACTAAGAAGTTGTAATCATTTCCTTGGGGGTTCCCTGAAATACAACTTTGCCTCCATTTTTACCACCTTCAGGACCAATATCAATGATCCAGTCAGCCTGTTTAATTACATCAAGATTGTGTTCAATTATAATAACTGTATTACCGCTATCGACAAGCGAATTAAATAATTTCATCAATTTCGTTATATCGCACGGGTGCAATCCTGTCGTCGGCTCATCTAATATATATATTCCCTTTTTTATTCAAAGCTTGAGCTAACTTGATCCTTTGGATCTCACCACCAGATAAAGCTGTTAAAGACTGACCTAAGGTCATATACGATAATCCCACATCGACTAATTGTTGAAGCTTCTTAGTAATTTTAGCATTATCAAAGAAGTCAAGAACCTCCTCAATTGTCATTACTTCTCCTAATCCCGAACATACTGGGCGGGATCATTAAAAGAAAAACACGAGGCACTGCCAAAATAAGGCTTACCAATACGAGAAAATAAAATGCGTAAATCAGTATACAAATCACTAATTGTTCCAGCTGTTGAACGAATATTCCCACCCAAAGAAGATTGACCGATAATAACCGCTGGTGACAAATTTTCAATACTTTGAAGATTTGGTTTAGCATATTGTGGCAATTTTCCCCTTATAAAAGCCGCAAAAGTTTCATTTAGCTGACGACCTGACTCTGTGGCAATCGTATCAAAAACAATACTAGACTTTCCCGGCCCTGATACCCCAGTAAAGATTACAATTTTATGTTTGGAAATATCTAAATCAATATTTTTAAGATTATTTTGAATCAAACCTCTAATTTTTATTTTGTCCATTATATTCCCCTATTTAAAGAACAGATAACTTTAAAGTTATCTGTTCTTATTTAATTATTCATCAAATAGCGGTTCTAGATATTCTTTAATAAATTCAATTCGATCATTAACATCTGGTTTAAACGTAGCAGTAATCGATATTACTATTTTTTTCATGATATTTACATAAATAACATTTCCCCCATCACCCATTGCCATAAAACCATCTTGATGCAGCCACCATAAATATCCATATGCTAAATTAAGTTCATCATTATAACTTTGTTTTTTTATTGAATCAATAACCCATTGCTTTGAAACAATTTGTTGCTTATTCCATCGTCCTTGATTTAGATATAATTGCCCAATTTTAGCCATCGCCCTAGTTGATAACGTAAGTCCCCATCCTGCTGCATTAATGCCACATGAATCTATCACCCAGCCGTTAATATCTTTAGCTTTAAGAAAAGCTACTTGTTCCTCCTCACTGCTAAAAGTGATTTTATTTTTAACTTCAATTCCAAGTGGTGTAAATAAATATTCAGTAGCAAAATCAAATACTGATCTTCCTGTAGTATTAACTAAAATACCTGATAATATATCTGGCCCAATTAATGGAGCATACTGAAATTTTCCAATTTCACCACAATCACCTAGTAAATTAAGAGAAAAAGTAACCCAGTCTTTACTTGTAAAATATTTAATATAAGAATCTTCTTGATATTTGTAAGGTACAGTCATCGTCATCATATCTCTAATAGTAATTTTTTGAATTGCCAAATTATTGTTTTTTATTACATAATTCGGAAAAAAATCTATAATCTTTTGATCAATTTTTTTCTATATAACCTTTATCTAAAGCTATCCCGATTAAAATTGAAATAATACTTTTAGTAACAGAAGCAACATGTACCGTACTATTTACGTTACCCCCATTAAAATAATTTTCATATTTTGTTACACCATTTTTTAATCCAATAATTCCTGTAATATTATCATATTTTGTATTAATGATTTCTTCTAACTGCATTATTTTCTCTTGGTTCATCTAGTTCTCCTTTATTTTCATCAAACTTTAAGCTTACTTACTGGATAATAAACTTCAGTAATAAGTTCTTTGTCACTTGTAACCTGTGATGGATCATTTACATATACTTCATACAAAGGGGCATCATTTTTATAACCTATTTTTTCCGCCCATTCACATTGTTTAATATATACCGAAGACAAATTAGAATAAGAGCCATGAACAACCGTTTTAAGACATGTTCCCGGTACAAATTCTCTAGTTCTATTATTTGTTTCTTGTACAGGAATGGCAAATTCTGTATCTAACCCTTGTAAAGTAAATTCTGAGCTGTGGAAAAGTACCATCGGTGGCGCGGTTACTGTTAACTTATCGGTCATAATTTCTCTAAACAATTGTCCAAAACTATTACTGTATGCTTCAGCAAATTCATCTTCTTGAATCATTTTACGAATATTCAGTAAATTCATAGGCGGTATTTCTACTAGCTGCACATCAATTTTATCTAGATACGACATAATTGATTTTCCTTGTTGGAGAGTTGTGATATCCTCATGCAGCTGCGCTAAAGAATTTTGATAATTTTGGATTTTTAAATCAATCTCCTTTTTCTTTTTCATTAAAGCTTTACATAATTTTTCATCCTGTGCTTCTTCTGTTTCAAGAATTTCTTTAATTTCTTCTAGTGAAAAATTATATGATTTTAAGCGATTAATAAATAACATTGTTTCTAACTGATCAATAGAATAATATCGATAACCATTTTCCAGATTGATCTCATCGGGTAAAATTAGCCCAATTTCAGCATAATATCGTAATGTTTTAGTCGAAACTTGGCATATCTTTGAAAACTCCCCAATTGATAACATAAATTAGTACCTCCTACTAATCTCTATGTTCATCTTACACCTTGCCCTAAGGGGAAAGTCAATGTAATCTAATTAAGTTTTTTATAATCCACAAAAAAGAGGACCTTAGTCCTCAAATAAACATGCTCCATTAGTTTCAATTACCTTTTTATACCAATAAAAACTTTTTTTAGGAATTCGTTTGTATGTTCCCTTACCGTAATCATCAGCATCTACATAAATAAAGCCATATCTTTTACTCATTTGCTTTGTCGATTCTGAAACAATATCAATACATCCCCAAGAAGTATATCCTAAACATTCGACTCCATCAATTTCAATAGCATTAAGCATTTCTTTAAAATGACAATCGAAATAATCAATCCGATATTGGTCATCAATAGTTCCATCAGGTAAAACTACATCCTTTGCACCCAAACCATTTTCTACAATAAATAACGGTTTACGATAACGGTCATATAAATCAACCATTGAAATTCTTAAACCAATTGGATCAATTTGCCAGCCCCATTCACTTGAAGGCAAGTAAGGATTTTTAACTGCTGTGACAGTATTTCCAACTGCTGTATCTAAACCTTCGCTACTAGCAGCTGAACATGATGACATATAGTAACTAAATGATACAAAATCAACAGGATACTTTTTCATCACTTCATCATCACCAGGTTCTTTTACAATTTCTACTCCCTCATTTTTAAATTTTGCTAATAAATAAGCAGGATATTCACCAAATACTTGAGTATCACTATAACAATATGTACCTCTCATATCTTGTTGGGCTTGTAAGACATCTTCTGGTTTGCAACTATAAGGGTAGTATGTCAGTTTAGTCAACATACACCCTACCATTGAATCAGAAATAATTTCATGACAAATTTTTGTTGCTAACGCACTAGCTACAAATTGATGGTGCATTGCTTGAAAAATTACCTGATTCCATTTAATTCCTGGAAAACGATCTTCAATCAAACCACCAGTAGTATAAGGATGACGAATCATACTATCCACTTCATTAAAAGTAAGCCAATATTTAACTTTATTTTTATAACGTTCACAAATTGTTTTTACGAACGTTTCAAAGAATCCAACTAATTTACGATTATACCAGCCATTATATTTTAATACTAAATTTAATGGGGGTTCATAATGTGACATTGTTACAAGTGGTTCAATTCCATACTTTGCACACTCATCAAATACATCATCATAAAATTTTAAGCCCGCTTCATTTGGTTGTTCATCATCACCATTAGGGAAAATTCGCGACCAGGCAATCGACATCCGGTAAACTTTAAACCCCATTTCTGCAAACATTTTAATATCTTCTTTATAATGATAATAAAACTGACTCCCATGCCGTTTTGGATACAAACTATCGTCATCACTTGCTAATGCTTCTTCAATATCTTTACTAGTAATATGATTATGAGCTTTATAATTTTCAACATCAACATCAAGGTGATGACGGGCACAATCAGAAACCGAAATACCTTTTCCACCTTCTTTCCAGCCACCTTCTACTTGATTAGCTGCAGTTGCACCGCCCCATAAAAAACCTTCTGGAAATTTTCTCATCATAACTCCTCCTATATAATTTTATTATAAGTTTTTAATCAGCAGTTGCCCATATCGATATATTGTTTCGGTTAGAATTATCAAATATTATAATTTGTTTTAAGCTTTTTTGAAATTATCAACCATTAGTCATTTTGCCAATCATAGCGCTGCCCAATCAATTCTTCAAGATGCCGTTCTATTTTATCGTAATTATGAACAATTAAAGATGCTACTAAGATATCTAAAATATATAGTGATGACATAGTAAAAATTACTGTTGAAAATTCAAAGGTATTTTCTGTTATCATAATTTGAAAATTATAATCTGTTAGATTCAATAACCGCTTATCAACATTCCCGGTTATTGATAAACTAGGGATATTATATTGTTTTAAACGTTTCGCAGCATCAACCATACTCGGATTTTTACCAGTATGTGATAATAAGATTGAAAATGAAGGAATTTTATCTTGCTGCAATCTTTTACAGTGATTCCACTGGATACTGTTATAAGCATTTGCTGAAATTCCGATTTCGTCAAGTTTGTAACAAATATTACGAGCAATTTCAAAATTGATTCCATCACCGTATAAATCAATTACTTGTGCTCGCTTCATTAAGTTGCTTACGCGAATAACCGTATTACGATCGAGCATGCTGCGAGTATGATCAATAGCACGTGAATAAATTAACGGCATAGTATGAATAATATCGTCAATTCCACTATTTCGACTGAATGGTACTACTTTTAATGAATCCTTTAATTTCATCATTTCAGGATATTCTGATACATAAATAAATTTCATATCAGCATATCCTTTAGTACCTAATTTTTTACATAATCTTGTAATTGTCGATGCACTAGTATAACTTGCATTAGCTAACTCATTAACACTCATTTCCAATAAAGCTTTAGGATTAGCAATAATGTAGTCGACAACTGCTTTTTCTTGATTAGTAAGATTTTCTAGGGTATTCATTTTATCAATAATCATCTCTCTATCCTCGCGTATCTTATTTTTCTTCATTATAATATTTTTATTGACGAAGCAACATTTTTTTCATTTTCTAAAAATTACTAATTAAAAATCCCCAGTTTTAACTGGAGATTTAAAAAATTAATTGAATTAGATAGCAAACATAGAGCACACAAGTCAAAGTTTGCCCAATTTTTTCTGTGATATCAAAAGTAGAATCCTTTTTCCAAACACGATACATCGCAATAGGTGGAAATAAAATAACTAAAAAATATGTGATGATTTTATATTTAGTGAAAGGATGTAATGCTTTTTCATCTGGTTTATTGAGCTCCTCTTTCATCCTTAAAATATTTTGTTGTCGTAGAGTCAATCCCCGATTGTTCTGTTTGATTACTTTTGTTGCCATCTCTATTCTCCTTGATTAATTTTCTTGCTTATTTGCAGCAAAAACAAATGGTAAATAAACGATAAATGATAATACTACACAAAGGGCTTGAGTAATAACTGCCCCAATACTTCCTCCCGAACCTAACCAGGCAATTAGTAATGGTGGAGTAGTCCACGGAACTGCATAAATCATTTTTCCACAGAAACCAATTACTGTCATAAAATATGCAAATGTTGCGGTAATGACAGGTGTTAAAATAAATGGAATCATAAAAATTGGATTTAATACAATTGGCAATCCAAAAGTCATTGTTTCATTAATATTAAATAGCCCAGGGGCTAAAGATAGTTTAGCAATTGTTCGATGGTCGGAACGTTTTGATGCCAGCAGCATAGCAAATAATAGTCCAATCGTACAGCCTGCTCCACCCATTGTTGTAAAACAACTAATAAATGTTTCATTTAAAATAAATTGTGGGGTTTGACCATTAGCTGCAGCATCAGTATTTGCGATAACAGCTTCTAACATGGTTGCTTGATAAACCGGTTTTAATACTTGAGTACCATGGATACCAATAACCCAGAAACAAGTTGAAAGGAAGAATATTAATAAATATCCCGGTAATCCTGTCAAAATACCTCTTAACGGCGCTTGAATCCATGTTGAAATCATATTGTAAATTGAATTCCCTGTTACTTTTGTAAATAAAAGTCCAAAGGCCGAAATAATCAAAATTGTAAGTACTGCCGGAAATAATGCATTAAATGCTGATGAAACATTTGATGGCACTGATTCGGGCATTTTAATTGCTAATTTTCCACTATCTGCTAAGCGACAATATATTTCCATTGAAACAATAGCTACGATCATTCCTAAAAATAATCCTTGTGCATTAGTAAACTCACGCGGCAATACATTGACTACTTCAACTAAATCAGTTACTCCCTCAACTGCAACTTTAGTAAACGAATCGCACAAAGATACATATGCAGAAATTGCAACAACTGGTGCCACTGTCTCTTTATGTCCTAATTGTTTAGCCATTTCAATTGCTATTAACACTACTGTACCAATCGTAAAGAAATTTAAAGTAGCGTAATTAGCTGCGGTAAATAATGGTGTCAATTCTTCAAGCCAAGCAAATCCATCAATTTTAGCTAAGCTGATTCCTGTAGTAGTTGTACTACACACAACATTACTAAACAGCGTACAAAATGCTCCCGTAATAATAATTGGCAGCAAAGCAGTAAATGCATTTTTAATCGCTGTCATATGACGTTGATTAGAAATTTTTGAAGCGACCTTTAATAGCCCCTCGGTAAGACGATCAGTCATACTCATAACTCTTTCTCCTTTTATCAATTAAAATTTTATTGTGCACAAAATTTAATTTATAGAATGATTGTAACCGCTAACAAATTTTAGTTCTACCGTAGAAAATTGCTTTGGTTGAAAAACGTCAAGATATTCAATATTTAGTTTTACTTTTTGAAAATTTCGTTCAAAATTTAATAAATAAAAACTATTAAAACTTTCTCTCTAACAGCCAACTCAATCTAAATTTATTTACTATCCTTCACAATTACCTGTTTTAAAATATCTTATTCTAAGCCGATTACTTTTCCTAATTTGAGTCCAATCCTCATACCTTCAGTTATACCTCTTTGAATTCATTATCATGATGCTTATCTTTAATTGTAATCATTTTTTATAAACAACTTGAATCATAAAATAATAAAAAGAGGACTTAGTCCTCTAGTATAGATGCCCCATTTGTCGCAATAACTTGTTTATACCAGTCAAACGAATCTTTTTTATAACGTTTATATGAACCATTACCATAATCATCCACATCAACATACACAAAACCATAACGTTTAGACATTTGGTTTGTTGAATTAGATACCAAATCAATACATCCCCATGTGGTATAACCCATTAGCTCAACACCATCTTCATGAATGGCTTCATACATTGCTTGACAATGTTGTTTTAAATAATCAATTCGATAATCATCATGTACCTTGCCATCAATCAATTCATCTTTAGCCCCTAAGCCATTTTCTACAATAAATAACGGTTTACGATAACGATCGTATAGATCAACTAATGATACTCTTAAACCAATTGGATCAATTTGCCAACCCCAATCAGAACTAGGAATATGAGGATTTTTAATTGCAGTTACAGTATTACCTGCAGTTTTATTTAATCCAGTATCATCTTTAGCCACACAGCTAGATGAATAATAACTAAATGAAATAAAATCAACTGGATATTCTTTCATAATTCTTAAATCTTCTTCTGTCATATTAATATTGAAGCCCTTATTTTTATACATACTTAATAAATATGCTGGATACTCACCATGAACTTGGGTATCAGAGAAACAGTAAATTGAGCGCATTCTTTGTTGTGCTTCTAAAACATCTTCAGGTTTGCATGTATATGGATAATACGTTAATTTAGTCAACATACACCCCACTTTTGCATCAGGAATATTATCATGAGTGACCTTAGTCGCTAAAGCACTAGCAACAAATTGATGGTGCATAGCCTGAAAACATACTTCTTCAAATTCTTCCGGTTTAAATCTTGATTCAATCAAACCACCAGTCATAAATGGATGTCTAATAATTGAATCTATCTCATTAAATGTAAGCCAATATTTAACTTTATTTTTATAACGTTTAGTTATTACATCAACATATCTAACAAAAAAATCTATTGCTCGACGATCATACCAGCCATTATACTTTCTTGCAAACTCTAGTGGTGGTTCATAGTGTGACATTGTTACTAATGGTTCAATTCCATACTTTGCACACTCGTCAAATATGTCATCATAGAATTTTAATCCCGCTTCATTAGGTACTAATTCATCACCATTGGGAAATATCCGACTCCAGGCAATTGACAAACGATAAACCTTAAATCCCATTTCCCCTAATAATTTAATATCTTCTTTCCAGTGATGATAAAAATCACTAGCATGTCGTTTGGGATAATAAACTTCATCATCCGTTGCTAATGCCTGATCAATCATTTCATCAGTAATATCACATAATCCATGTACATCAGTTAACTCTTTTAAACTTTTAGGATCCGTAAATAATGCCACGTCACTTACCGAAATACCTTTTCCACCTTCTTTCCAACCACCTTCAAATTGATTAGCAGCAGTGGCACCACCCCATAAAAATCCTTCAGGAAATTGTTTTGTCATTTTATCGACCTCCGTATTCTAATTTATTTTAATGTTAGCACTATTGATTATTAATTTCTTATTTGTTTCATCTTATGAAAAACAAAAGCAGTAGATTTTTCTACCACTTTCGTTAATCAATATAATTATTTAATAATCTGCCATCAGCAAAATTAAGCTCCGGATAATGAGCTTTTAAATTTTCTACAACATTACTGATACCGCTACCTCCAGATGTAGCGAAAGGTACAATTTGTTTTTTAGAAAAATTATAACTTTCCAAAAAGGTATCAATAATTCGAGGTTCAACATACCACCAGATTGGAAAACCTAGATAGATTATCTCATATTGATCAAGATTATCCAATTTGTTTAAAATCTCTGGTCTACAGCTTTGCGCCTTCATTTCTAAAGAACTGCGACTATTATCATCCATCCAATTTAAATCAGCACTTGTATACTCGATCTTTGGACAAATTTCAAATAATTCCGCTAATTCTTCTTGAGCCAGTCTAAGTGCGACTTTTTTTGTAACACCACTAGCACTAAAATACGCAACTAATTTCTTACTCATACATTTCCTCCTAAACAATAATAAAGGTATATCTCTATACCTTTATTATAAGATGACTTTAAATAAAGTCTAATACTTAGTTTTTATTAGTAGTAATGCTTATTAAGCATCTATGCTGTTTGTTCAATTTGTGCCTGTTGTTTTTCATATAGCTTAACAAAAGGTAAATAGATCAATGCAGATAAAATGATTCCTGCTAATTGACAAATTGGCGCCATAAAATTACCCCCAGATCCTAAAAATGCAATTAACAACGGTGGCATTGTCCACGGTAAATCGACATACATAATTGGACAAATATGAAGCATTGTAAGAACATAACCAAAAATAACAGTAACTAGCGGTGCTAAAATAAATGGGATGATTAAAGTTGGATTCATTACAATAGGAACCCCAAACATACTAACTTCACCAATATTAAATAATTCAGGTACTAAAGCAATTCGTGCAATTGATTTATTTTCTGGACGTTTACAAACTATTAACATAGCTATCGTCAAACCTAACATACATCCTGTTCCACCAGTGGCGAAGAAAGCCCGATGAAATGTATTATTGACAATATTACTTGGCTCCAACCCTGCTTTAATTGCATCAAGATTTTCAACAGCTAAAGTTGTTAAAATAGGATTGAAAACACCACCAATCATGTTATCACCATGTAATCCAATTGACCAAAATACTAAACTAATAAACATAAATGTTAGTACACCCGGTAAAGAACCACCTATATATAGTAATGGCTTTTGAATAACATTAAAAATAACATCATTAATGTAGACTCCCGATACCGCATTTACCCCCAAACCAACTAAAGAAATAATCAAAATTTCAATAAATGCAGGTACTAAATATTCAAATGATTTAGCAATTTGTGGTGGTACTTGATCTGGTAATTTGATTTTTAACTTATCAAGTTTAAATAATCCACAAAATAATTCTACTGCCACTATCGCTACGATCATTCCTGTAAATAGTCCTTGACTCCCTAATGAACTAGTAAAGATTCCACTCACAGTTTGAATTAATTCACCTCCCGCTTTAATATCTAATGATGTTTGAGTTACAGTTAATAATGAAACGACTGCTAATAAACCACAAAACATTGGACTGCTTTTTCGACTTGTTCCAATTTCACCACCAACTAAAAATGTGATTGCAACACTGATACATCCAATTGTCGCAAAATTTAGTGCATTAAAAGCTGGATTTAAAAAACTTAAATTCATTACCGCTGGTACTAAGGCCCCTAATCCCGTGGTATCATTACAAATAACATTTGACCATAATACACCAATTGCTCCAATAATAGTAAATGGAACAAAAGTCTGAAATGCATTCTTGATTGATGAAAGATAACGATTTTCAGCAGCAAAAACGCCTACTTTCATCAATATATCTTGAAATTTATCCATAAAATTCTTCTCCTCTTTTAAAAACATTGTACTTAATCTTCGCTAGCAGATAATTAAGTTTTTTCAAGCCATATTCATCTTAGCAAAAAAATAATCATAAATAATAAATTGTCTAGATACAGGAATAAAAGTTCAATTATTTAGATTTATCAGTAAAATATTTCGTACTTTTAGTCCTATTTAAGTTTTCAAATCTTTAGTAAATAATTAGATACTCAATTAGTTTTACACAAATTGTAATGTACTATTAAAATCGTATAAAATAAAAAAGATTACTCGACTGAGTAATCTTTACAACCTAAAAACAAATAAATTATTATTTTAACTTTGAAATACCTGTTTCCAATATTTCCATTTGTAATAATGTTTGTTCATGAGTAATAATCTGAGGCTGATGCTTAACAATACAATCATAGATACCATCATACACTCGGGCATAGTCCCCTGTTACACTAACCACTTTTTCTTCGTGATAAAAACCATCTTGATCATAATAGATAAGGGTACCATAATGCTCCGGTGTATCAACTCCAAAATCTTTATTCGTCGGCATATAAAATAATTTTAAATGTTCTTCTTGACGATCCTTGCTCTGTTTAATAAACATTCCCTTCTTACCATATACAACAAAACTAGGTCTTTCTTTAACTCTAAAATAACTTGATTTAACAGACACTTTCAACGTTCCATAATACATATCTAGATCAAAATAATCATTAAAACGCCCCTCTCCTAATAATTGACGAACATCATAATTAATTGTATCAGGTTTTCCAAAATAACTAATAACCTGATCTAATGTATGGCAACCATGCCCATATAAATATGACATTGCAGGATCAAAATGATTGATTTTTTCTGGAACCTCCGGACGATAATAATCAAAATGCATTTCTAATTCTAATAAATCTCCTAATTTCCCACTCTCTATTACTTTTTGTACCGTTAAAAAATCACTGTCATAGCGCCTATTTTGATATGCTGAGCAATACAGCCCTTTCTCATCAGCAAGAGCAAAAATCTCTTTAGCCTGTGCACTATTTTCCATGAATGGTTTCTCAACTAAACAATGCTTTCCAGCATTTAAGACCATTTTTGCATAATCATAGTGTAAGTGATGAGCTGTACAAATAACGACCATATCTATTTTAGGATCATTCAATATCTTATTAACATCCTCAACATACTCAACTCCATCAATAGTTTTCCATAAATCATGTCTAATCCTAATATCAAATATCTTTTTAACAATAAACTTATCTGATCTTTGTAAGACAAAAGGTAAATGGTAACGATTAGCACTTTTGCCATTCCCAATATAAGCTAAAACTAATCTATTATTAATCATTTTCAGATACTACTCCTTTCTATTATTCATAATATTTATATTTTATTTTTCTCATCATGATATTTTGATAAAACATCAACAATTATTTGGTGATCCTCATTATGAGCTAATCCAGATACAATAACACTTCCAATCATCCCTTTACCAACAATAATAGGATAAGCACCACCACATATCACATATCTTTCATCATTAGTGTATTGCTGATAACAATGACTTCGTTCATTCTCTTGCCAAATTTGATAAGTTGGCAATTTAAATAGTTCTACTGTGTTTTGTTTACGATTTAACCATTGATCACCTTTTTTGCCATTCATCAAATATTGAAAAACAATATCTTGATTTAAAACAATTCTGATTCTAATATTTTTTAAGTTTTCTTTTTTTACTTTTTCAACTAAATTACAACCAAGCAAAAAAGCATCTTCATTATCAAACTTATTAAAAGCAATTAGTTTTTCCATTTTATCACCCCATTTATTTATATCATAAATATTTAGAGGTTTTGTTTATTCCCCTTATTTAGTATCTAAAGTTCTATTTTAAAACCATAAATAACAATTTATAAGTACCTTTAGACCTAAATAAAAAGGAGTTTAATTAAACTCCCACTAAATTATTAAATTTCTTTTTCTTAGTAACAAAATATGCAATTATAATTGATGAAGCTGTTAAAGCCCAGCTAATTGGATAAATAATCAATAACATATTATATGTATTGAAATGCGGGAAGACTAAAAACATATAACCTAACCGAACCCCGCAAGTAAAAATAACACATAATAATGTTGAAATCATAGGACTGCCTAACCCCCTTAGACTACCTGACATAATTTCTATTGTCATATTTAAAACTTCAAAAATTAATATATATGTCATTCTGATTGTCGCCAACTCGACAATTTTAGGATTTGAGGTAAATATACCTGCAAAGAACCGATCAAAAACAATAAATATCATACTTAATGAGACTGTAAAAATAGTCCCTAAGATCATACAGCCTCGAGTAGATTTGATACATCTTTTATAGTTGCCTGCTCCATAATTTTGACTATTGAATGTAATACTAGCTTGTGAAAATCCAGTTATTAAATAGTATACATAAATTTCAAAATTCAAACCAAC